>OBEQ012578545.1_pt1 | contig 27519 bp, 32 predicted proteins | sample 1670901 | NCBI WGS metagenome assembly OBEQ01 (sample SAMEA104232315, study PRJEB22302) | groundwater metagenome | biome: forest; feature: aquifer; material: groundwater | place: USA | collected 2011-08-07 | depth 5.4 m
AGTTCTGATTTCTGATTATATTCTTACCACTTGAATTTGGCAATAATATAATCACGATTATTCCCTTAAGGAACAATCGTGATTATACTGACATGCCTGCCCGCCGAAGCCTCGGCGAAGGAGGGTTGAGTTGTAATTGAGACTGAGTTTAAGTCTCTATCCTTATTCCTACCATGTTGAATCTATTATATTCCTATCAATAAAGCAAGTCAATCCCGTTAGAAGTCTAGCTCGCGCCTCTTTAGGGCGCGAGTCCACAGGACCTTGGCTAGGCTACTTCTAACGGGATCAACGGATCAATTATCTGGTCTTTTTCTTACGCCATTCCTGAATCTTTTTATGGTTCCCCGAAAGTAAAACTTCTGGCACTCTTAAAACTTTCAACTTTCCACTTTTAACCTTTAACTTTACGGCTTCCGGCCTAGTATATTGGGGATGCTCTTTTTCTTTGGCTTCTTTGTCTGAGAAGCTTTCATTCTTAATTGATTCCTCTTTCTGAACCACGCCCGGTATCAATCTTGAGACTGCTTCTATTATCACCATAGATGCGACTTCTCCGCCGAACAAAACATAATTTCCTATGGATATTTCTTCATCGGCGATATACTTAGCTACTCTTTCATCTACTCCCTCATAACGGCCGCATATAAAAATCAGCTGCTCATATTTAGCCAATCTTCGAGCATCTTTCTGGGTAAATGTCTTGCCCTTGGCGGATAATAAAATAACTCTGGCCTTCTTACTTTTAACTTTAAACTTTAAACTTTCAACTGCCTTGAAAATAGGTTCTGGTTTCAAGAGCATGCCGGCTCCTCCTCCATACGGCCTATCATCAACAGTCTTGTGCTTGTCATTAGTCCATTGTCGTAAGTTGTGAGTTTTAATTGTTAGCAACTTCTTCTTCTGTGCCCGCGCTAACAACGACTCACTTAAGAACCCAGAAAATAAGTCGGGAAAAATTGTGATAATGTCGAATTTCATAAAAAGTGCCCCCATGGCTCAGAGTCCTCGGACTCTATTAAGCTGGAGGCTCGGCAAGGTACGACCCTCACCTTGACCACAAGATACCAAAAGCATAAAAGCGGCGCAAGACAACCAAAAACCAGCTTTCGCCGGTTTTTGGTTTTGAATCTTTTAAAGATTTCCTAAATCTCCCATAACATCTTCAACATTTCTGGTGCCGGTCTTGGACGGAGCTCGTCCACCTTCCGGTTCCTCAATCTTGAGGTTGACTCTGGCATTGTTTCGCATTCCTACGATTCTTGCCAAAGTTCTAATTGCCTTAGCTGTAGAGCCAGCTCGTCCGATCAGAAGACCCATATCTTCCGGGTCAACTTTAACGGATAGCAAGACACCAAGCTCATCAACAGTCCTGACAACTTTAACATCGTCGGGCTTGTTAACAATTTCCTTGATGATCATCTCTACGAAATCTCGATCTCTATCTTGTGACTTTGTCACTTCATTAATGACCGCCTATTAAATCATTAGTCCAGCGAAAGCTATGACTCATGAGCGAATATCGGCCTAATTCTTATTACTATACTTCGACCGGCCTCGCTGTCTTTCAGCCAGGCTCTTATGCTCTATATATTATCAGAAAACGGCTAAAATGTCAAACAAAAAGTCCCGCCTTAGCGGGACTGATTTTTAGCCTATTCGGTATCCTAGTTAACTCCTAGAATTCTCTTTTCTTCTGGTGTTAGTTTCTTCAGGACTTTATCACGAACATCCTTTACTCTTTGCTCTTCCTGTTTTCGAAGAGCGTCTCTCTCTTGTTTTTCTATCTGATCAGCCCTACGCTTAGCATCGGCCTTTTTATGATTTTCCCACCACTTAGTAAGTTTACCGTTATCAATTGTTTCCAAGATTGATACCTGCGAAGTTTCTTCAAGGTGCCCACACAACGAACAAAGCAGCTGAGTGACTGAATCGAGCTTTTGACGCAGAGCTTTCTCTGTCGCCTCATAATTATCTCTTATTATGCTACCGCCCATGGTTCCCTCCTCCTTTAACTAAGACGCCCCGCTACTGCGGGGCGTCTTAACGAGTGTGACCTAAACAATAGAAACACTATCTTTCCCCGCATGGGGTTGGAGGCACCTTATCTCGCCATGGGCGGACAGGTTGTCGGAGCGTCATAGGGCCAAATCCCTCGGCTCACTCTTGATAATATTCGGTTGTTTAGGTGCCAGAGAGATAGTATTAAATTAACCTGTCGGCGTCAAGGAGGCTGTGAATTTTAATTCTAAATTTTTCAGAGTCTCCCCTATTCACCACCACGCATCCTCCAATAATCTGGGCTTTTGTTATCGCTAAGATTTGGGCAGTATTTGATATGCAAGTTCCTGTAGTAAAAACATCATCGATAATTACCACCCTATCTTTTTTTGTCGGAATGTAGCCATTTATTTTCTTTTGAAGACCGTGTTTTTTAACTTCATCCCTGACCAACACCAATGGTAAACCTATTCGCAAAGAAACTGCGGTAGCCAAAGGCAAGCCGCCTAATCCTGAACCGGCGACACAGGTTACTCTTTTATCGATAACCTGACACATCTCTTGGCAGATTAAATTAAAAACCCTCGGCGAACCGAGAGCTTTTTTCATGTCAACATAAAAATCCAAAACCTTCCCACTTTTGCCTATAACCTTCCCTTTTTTAATAATGTTTAGCTTTTTTAATTCTTCGGCTAGCTTCATATTACCAAATTAATGATCCGATCTTTAACATATATTACTTTTTTAACTTCTCCTATTAGGTGTCTTTTCACATTCTCGCTGGCAAGAGCTAACCTTTTTGCCTCTTCCTCGGATAGTCCTTTTTTGACTTCAAGGGTATCTCTGACTCGCCCGTTAACCTGAATGACCAGTTTTATTTTTTCTTCGGATAATAATTTATCATCATACTCCGGCCATCTTTCAAGATGAATTGATTTTTTATTTTTCAAAACATTCTGCCAAAGTTCTTCGGCTAAGTGGGGCGCAAATGGAGCTAACAACTTAAGTAAAGTTTCATATTCATCTTTAGAGATTTCGTGAGATTCAAGTTCATTCAAAAGTTTCATCAAACTACTGACACCAGTATTGAAACTCATTCCTTCTATGTCCTCTTCGATTTCCTTTGTAGATTTATTTAAGATTCTCTGCGCTACCGGATTCGGTCTGATATTTGGGTCATACCGATCGACATAATTCCAAACTCGATTAAGAAATCTGATGATACCGTTGATGCTACTATTATTCCAAGCGTAGTCCTGATCAAAAGGACCCATAAAAGCAAAGTTGATTCTTACGGCATCAGTTCCATATTTTTTCACCTCGACATCCGGATCAACCACATTTCCCCTAGATTTAGACATCCTCTTTCCGTCTGGTCCCATAATCACACCGTGATTACGTCTGGAAATAAATGGCTCCTTAAAATCAACCAAACCTAGACTATTGAGAGCCTTGGTAATGAATCGAGCATATAATAAATGCATGGTATTGTGCTCTCTCCCTCCAATATACATCGGCACTGGAAGCCATCCATTCATTTTTGTCTTGGAGGCAAATTCTTTTTTATTATTAGGATCGGTATAGCGCATGAAGTACCAGGATGAATCAACAAATGTATCCATGGTATCAGTTTCTCTTTCTGCTTCACCACCACATTTAGAACATTTTACTTTGAGCCACTCCTTTGCCTTGGCCAACGGCGAGCGCCCGTCATCTGCCGGCTTAAAGTTCTTGAGGGGAGGAAGCTTAATCGGCAAATCTTCTTCGACAACCGGCTGATAACCGCATGCTGGACAATTTATCATTGGTATCGGTACGCCCCAATATCTTTGGCGGGACAATACCCAATCCCTAAGACGATATGTTGTTTGAAATTCACCAACCCCTTTATCCTTTAGCGATTTAACAACTTCTGCCCTATCTTTAAGTGGTGCGTTACTAATAGCTAAATTAAATTTTTGAGCAAATTCTCTATCACGCTCATCATGAGCTGGAACAGCCATAATTGCACCGGTTCCATACCCCCCAAGAACATAATCAGCTACCCAAACCGGAATTTTTTCATCATTAGCCGGATTGATAGCAAGTATACCAGTATTTACTCCGGTTTTTGTTTTAGCTTCTTGTCGTTCAAGTTCCCTCTTGGACAGAGAACTTGTAACGTATTGTTTCACCTCATCTGATGCTTGCCAACCAATATCTACCCACTTTTTGGAAAGTTCCGGTGATATAACAATAAAAGTAGCGCCAAAAATGGTATCTGGCCTAGTAGTAAAGACTGCGACAAAATGTTTGCCGTCCTTCTGGTCTGTAATATTTGTTAAATTAAATTTAATCTCTGCCCCCTCCGAACGTCCTATCCAATTTATTTGGGCAAGTTTAGTTGTTTCCGGCCAGTCAAGATCCTTAAGGTCGTCTATGAGGGAATCGGAGTAATCAGTAATCTTGAACATCCACTGGGTGAGATCTTTTTGAATTACGGCGGTATCGCACCTTTCACACAAACCATTAACGACTTGCTCGTTGGCCAAAACGGTTTGATCCTTAGGACACCAGTTTACCTTTGTAGCTGCCCGATACGCCAAACCCTTCTCATATAATTTCAAAAATATCCATTGAGTCCATCTATAATAGTCGGGATTACTGGTATCAGCTATGCGAGACCAGTCAAAAGTTGCGCCGATACTCTTAAGCTGCTTGGACATATAGTTTATATTTTTTCTAGTCCATAGCGCCGGCGTTGTATTGTTTTTGATTGCCGCGTTTTCTGCCGGCAAACCAAAGGCATCAAAACCAATAGGGTTCATGACATTATGACCGCTCATTCTTAAATAGCGAGAAAAAATATCAGCAATAGAATAGGTGAACCAGTGGCCAATATGCAAGTTCCCGGAAGTATATGGAAATTCTGCTAGCATCATAAAATTATTTTTACCGGTAACCTCGTCTTTGGCACGATAAATTTTCTTGGTTTCCCAATATTTTTGCCATTTCTTTTCTATTTTTGAGGGATTATATTTTGACACTAAATAGATTTTGACAGTTTTTCGTAGTAATTTCAATTACTTTTTCCAACGACTCACCCTTTAACTCCGCCACTTTCTTAGCAACTTCGACGACATACGGCGGTTCATTGCGCTGGCCACGATACGGCTCAGGAGTTAAATAAGGAGCATCGGTTTCAAGCAGAATTTGTTCGAGTGGAGTATATTTAACTACTTCGTCATACTGTCGGGCAAACGTGATTATTCCATTGAAACCCAAATACATCCCGCGATTTAAGTATTCTTTTGCTTCTTCTAAGCTTCCGGTAAAAGAATGAGAAACTCCAGCAATATCTTTTGGTAGGATCGCCAAAGCATCTTTGTGAACCCGACCCGAACTACCCTTGGGACTGTCACGAAAATGCAAAATCATCGGCTTCTTAGTTCGCTGAGCTAAATCAATAAATTGTTCAAAGACTTCTTTCTGTTTTTTCTGTTTTTCAGGTTCCGGAGTCCGATAGTAATCGAGCCCTACCTCCCCTATTGCCACAACCTTTGGCATTTTTAGAAGTTCTTCGTATTCTTTGGCCTCAAATTTTTCATTTAAATTATCGTTGGGGTGGAGTCCAACCGAAGCCCATATGCCCTCATGCTTTTGCGCCAACGCTATTCCCTGCCTCGATGTTTCTAAATCCGTCCCCACACAAATCATATTAACCCCAGCCTCTAGGGTTCGTTTTATCATTTCCTCTCTGTCTTTTTCGTATTGAGGAAATTGGGGATGGCAATGGGAATCGAAGGTGATTGACATTTATATAGTTTATAATATAATCATAGGGTAGCTTATAAGGAAGGGTGGGACATGGACGCAACGATACTGGTACGCGGACTACTTGCAATAGTTGCAATACTCGGCAGCTTACTAGTAATCCAGCTCCTGTCGTCAACCGGTAGGGCCGTTGAGACCGAGGAGCTCAATCAGACAAAGCAGGGCGAGACAGACTAGTTGCTCACCCATAAACATCAGAGACCGGGATAATCCCGGTCTTATTATTTTAATCTGGGGAATAAAACTTCTCCTTTCAAAATTCTGAATTTGTAATTACCCGGCAACACAACCTCCCTATCTGCTCCTATGGCCCTAAATATCTTGTCTGCCGTTTCGGGCATAAAAGGCACCAGCATCCAAGCAATGTTGTACAAAATAAAAACGGCATTGTTCATTATTACTAAAAATTCGGCTTCGTCATGTTTTACTGCCGCCCATGGTTTTTTATCATCAATGTATTTATTGGCATAGCCAATCAAATCCCAAGTCCTTCCCAGTGCTTCATGTAAAAGAAAATTATCTATGTTTTCAGTATAATTTTTAAAAAATTCTGCAGTCCTTTCTTTTACTTCCTTTTTAACCAAATCGTATTTATATATCAGCTCCCCGCTTAAGTTGCCATCAATTAGGGTTATCGTTCTCTGAACTAAATTCCCCAATCCATTAGCTAAATCGCCATTATATCTTTCTTCTAACTTTTTATACGAAAAATCTCCATCCTCACCAGAAGGAATTTCCCGCAATAAGAAATATCGAACGACATCGGTTCCATATTTTTCTACAACGGAAAATGGGTCAACAACGTTACCGATTGATTTCGATATTTTCTCGCCATCAACGGTTACATAACCGTGAACTATTATTTCCTTGGGCAAAGCTAATCCAGCCGATAAAAGCATGGCTGGCCAATAAATAGCATGGAAACGGGTTATTCCTTTTCCGACAAGGTGGGTAACTCTGCCATTCTCCCAATATTCTTTAAATCGAGCATCGGAATCGCCATACCCAAGAGCGTTTATATAGTTTGTAAGAGCATCAAACCAAACATACATTATCTGGCTGTCGTCACCGGGAACAGAAATGCCCCAGTTCTTAGCCCTTTCTTTAGAACGAGATATACTAAAATCTTCCAAGCCGCCACGAATAAATTCAAGGATCTCATTCTTGCGCGAACCTGGAGTAATTTTAAGTTCACCCGATTCTATCAACTTAAGAAGCTGTTCCTGATACTTCGAAAGCTTAAAAAAATAATTCTCTTCTTCAACTACCTCCGGCTTAACTTTATGCTCCGGGCATAATCCATTAATCAAATCTTTTTGAGTTTTAAATTCCTCACAACCCACACAGTAAAGACCCTTGTATCCTTTCTTATATATATCCTCCGAGTTACAGGCCTTCCAAAGTTTCTGGGCACCTTTTACATGTCGGTCCTCGGTCGTCCGGATAAAATCATTGTTTGAAATATTTAAAACTTCGGATAGTTTTTTAAACTTCTCACTATGGTCATCAACAAATTTTTTGACATCAACTCCTGATTTTTCTGCCGCTTGAACATTCTTTAAAGCATTCTCGTCAGTGCCCGTCACAAAAAATACATCCTTCTCTAATAGTCGCTGGTATCTGGCCAGAACATCACCCTGAATTAATTCCAACGCAAAGCCAATATGCGGATTAGCATTTACGTAAGGTATCGCTGTTGACATAAAATATTTATTCATTATTTATTCCCCATTTAACCTTGCTCCAAACCCTTTCATGAATATAATATGCCAACATACTAAGAAAAGCTGCGGTAAGCGTTATTTTTAATGACTCGGATATTCTACCCGTAAAAATATAGACAACGGTTAGCGTTACTAGGGTAGCTACGACGCGCCAAATTATTGTTTTTACAAGCGAACGTTTCGAAGTTTCATAAGACATATTATTTTGGACCAACAATCACAACAAACTCGCCGAGAGTATTATCCTTGTGGCTATTTAATTTTACCATTATTTCATCGACTGTGCCCCGATAGATTGTCTCAAATTGCTTAGTCAATTCTCTGGCTATCATTATTTTCCGATCTCCAATTTTAGATAATTCGCTTAATTCCTTAAGCGCCTTCAATATCCTATGTTTGGATTCATATAATACCACGGTTTCTTCAATTTGACTAATTTTTTTGAAAAATGTCTGACGGCCTTTTTTGTGAGGAGGAAATCCGAGAAAAACAAATTTGTCCGATGGAAAACCACTGATACTCAAGGCGCTAATCGCCGCATTCGGTCCAGGAATGGGAACAATTTTCAAATCAGGAATTGCCTCCAACGCTTTCATCGCCAAATAATTGCCTGGGTCGTTTATGCCCGGCGTTCCAGCATCAGTAACAAGAGCTAAGTTTTTACCTTCTTTCAAAAATTCAATAATCTGCTCTATTTTCTGAAATCCACTATACTGGTGATAGCTGATGGTTTTTGTAGGAATATTATATTTATCCAGAAGTACTCGAGTTACTCTTGTATCCTCAGCCAAAATAAAATCAGCGCTTCTTAAAACGCTGATGGCTCGCAATGTAATGTCTTCCAAATTCCCTATTGGCGTTGCTACTACATATAACATGACTAAGCAGAGGGTGGTGATGAGATCACAACTCCATTATGTTTTGCTTCTTCTTTGTGTTTGGCCAAATCCTCAAGCACCTCAACAATAATAGTCGCAACCGGAACTGATAATATCATGCCCGAGATGCCAGCCAATTGATTGCCGACAAGCAAGGCCATAATAACAACGACTGGATTAAGGCCTGTTGTCTTACCGAGAACTACCGGAACAAGAATATGATTTTCAAGTTGTTGAACAGCAACATAAAAAATAATAACCCATAACCCCATTCCAGGATCCTGCAAGAAAGCGAGGAAAATTGCAGGAATAGCCGCAATAACCGGACCGACAATCGGAACAATTTCAAGTAACATAGCTATTATCCCCATAAGAAGAGCGAATTTAATACCCATCAAAGAAAGTCCTATATACACTGTGAGGCCGACGATAAGAGCCAATAGCAGTTGGCCCTGTATCCAACGGCCGACTTTCATTTCTGATCGCCTCCAAAGATCCATTATGTAGGCCTCCTGAGCAGCTGGGGCAACTGATTCAATAAAATTCTCTATTCCTCGCTTCATCACGGATAGGTAAAATGCGATTATGATTACCGCGATGAAAGATAATACACCACCAAATACCCCAACAACAATACTTAGTACCGACTGTGAGGACTGCTGGAGATAAATTGAAAAGCTATCAAGTATATTTTGTATCTCGCTGATAAAATCAAAATACTGAGGAGAGCCCCGTTGAACATTTTCCAACGAAGTAGATAATTGATCCACGATACGAGGTAATGTCGTAGATAACTGGGAAATTTCATCAGCAATATATGGAACGGTTAACGACAAAACAAAAGTAATTAGGCCAAAAACCAAAAGATAGAGACCGAGAACTCCAAATAATCTAGGGAATTTTTTTGAGTCAAGCCAATTAGCAAATGGCGTCATTACCGAAGCTATAATAATAGCGAACATAAAAATAATAATGACGTCCTGAAGAATGTACATAAAAACAAAAAAGAGTATCAAAAGAAGACTCCTTAGAATGGTGGAGGTTGATATGTGAACATGAGCGTGTTCGTTTGGCATTCTAAAGATTTAATATTTTTTTAAACGGTTCCTCATCTTGAAATGGACCGATAAGAGCAAAATTGAGTTTCTTATTTTCAAAAACATCTCTAGCCACTAAATGAATATCTTCGAGGGTAACTCTCTTTATTCTATCGAGTTCTTCTTCTGGGGTCAAAACCTTCTTATGGAACAAGACTGAATCAGCGTAACTCATGGCCACTCCATCGGAATGCTCCAAGCCCAAAGCCATCGATCCTTCGGCATTATCCTTAGCCTGTTGAAGTTCTTTCTCGGTAATATTATCGACTTTCACCTTTTTCACCTCATCCAGAATAACCTTGACTGCCTCAAGGGCCTTCTCGTTATTCACACCGGCACTGATTGATAAATAACCGCTGTCAGTATATGGATTAATTTCTGCTCGAACATAATAAGCCAGACCTCGGCGCTCTCTCACTTCATAGAATAACCTAGAACTCATACCACCACCGAGAATTTTAGCCAGAACACCTAGGGCATATTTACGGTCATCAAACATATCAAATGCCCTAAACCCAAGAACGAAATGAGTTTGGTCGGTCTTTTTGTAACTAACGATTAAATTTGGTTCTTCCTGTTTCTCATTAACGGCCAGCTTGCCTATCAATTTTCCATGTCGGATATTCTTGAAATAATTTTCAACTTTATTCTTAACCTCCTCTGGATCTACACTACCAGCCACCGCTACAATTGTATTCTCGGCCACATAATGAGAATTAAAATATTCTACAAATTGATCACGCTTGAGAGCGGTAACAATTTCTTTTTCGCCAGCAATTTCCCATCCAGCCGGCTGATCGCCATACAAAAGTTTTTCAAAAATCTCGCCTACATATCGCTGAGGAAGATCTCGATACATATTTATTTCTTCGACGATAACCCCTTTTTCTATGGTAATCTCTTCCTCGGATAATTTTGAATTCAAGAAAATATCAAAAACAACATCCATTGTTATAGCTAACTTTTCAGCGCTGGCTTTAGCATAATAACCAGTATATTCTTTTCCGGTAAAAGCATTGTACTCGGCTCCGATAGAATCCAGCTCCCGAGCAATGTCCATTGTTCCGGGACGCTTCTCGGTACCTTTAAACATCATGTGCTCTAAAAAATGGGAAATTCCATTTATATCTTTGGCCTCATACTTAGAACCCGTACCAACCAAGACAAAAACTGTGGCTGTTTTGGTGGCCGGCATCGGTACTACAACCAAACGAAGACCGGAGGCTAGGGTGTAAAAATTATGTTTTAAGGCATCAGCACTCATATATTATTAACTATTATATAGAAATTTTTAATTTTATACAACTTCCTTGCGTTTTATCCTGAAAATAATAGAATAGCGCTAAAGTTCTTTTCACAAAGAGGTAAAAATGTATTCATACTTGGTTCTAGGTCGCGGAGTTCTCAAGGCTGGCGTTCATTATCTTCTCCAGCAAACCGACACCGATTTAGTAGCTATCCTTGATAAAGACAAGGCTGTCCTTCAGCTAGATATAATGTTTAGTAATTTTCCTGAAAGAAAAATCGACTACATCCGGAGTGATATCCATGAGATAGATTTGGTAGAATTATTTAAATTGTACGATACCGTCATCAGCGGTCTGCCGGCAAAAGAGAACCTTGTTCTAGCAGAAGCTGCGATTAGAGCTAATGTTAATTTCTGCGATCTTGGCGGAGTTGTCAGTATTGCCAAAAAGATAGTCGATCTGAGAAATAAATACCCTTCATTTACTAAATCGATTATCACCGGCTGCGGTTTAATGCCCGGCGATGGTGAGATGAAAGCTCAGGCATTGATATGGGAATTTGATAGACCCCTGAGCGTTACGATTCTTGTTACCGGTCTACCCCAAAATCCAAAGCCTCCGTTCTGGTATAATTTCCCCTATTCTCCTGTCGGCCTAGAACATGTCTGTTATGACAAAGCTCCTATTATAGAAAGCGGTAGGGTTGTTTGGAAGAAGGCATTCTCGGGATATAGACATTTAACAATTCCTGAGCTCGCCAGATTTCATGATAGGGGCAAAGTTGAGGCTTTCATTACCGCCGGGACATCTCTCAGTACTGATACTTTCCTAGAACAAGGTGTGCGAGAATATTGTGAATTAACACTTCGCTGGAAAGATTTTGTTAAGTTTTTTAAAGATATTCCCCGTGAAAAGTTCCAAGAAAAAATAGCCCCTTACCTGACCCGACCCAACCAAGATGACCCCGATCTTGTTTACATGAAAGTTTTGGTATCGGGCTATATAAATGGTGAGTTCATAGAAAAATCTATTTCCCACCTTGATTTGTTTGATAACTCTACCGGATTTACGGCAATGGAACGCTCAACAGCAATTCCAGCGGCTATTGTTGCTAGGATGATGTCTAACGGCCAATCAAAAACAGGCATCAACACTCCGGAAACAGCTTTCAATAAAGAACAGATGAGATTATATCTAAAAGAACTAAGTAAGTATTTCGACATTAAGAAATCCTAAAAACGCCAAAAGGCGTTTTTATTTTTGTCTGACTTCGTAAAATGGTATGATGCTAATGTCTGATTTATTAGATAAAACCGATGCCTAATTATCCAAAATCAAGTAGACGGTTTGATATAACATTTATAATTTTAGCCTTTTGGCTAACAATCGGGGTTTTTCTTGATGGATGGGCTCACAATCATGTGTCATCCGCCCTTGAAACATTTTTTACTCCATGGCACGCAGTTTTTTATTTAGGTTTTGCGGCAATTAGCATATTACTAATTTTCAAAGCAATAAGAAATTATATAGCCGGTTTTAGATGGCCGAGACTGCTTCCTAGAGAATATCATCTATCACTTATCGGCCTAGCTATTTTTTTCTTATCCGGACTAGGGGATCTGCTATGGCATACTGTTTTTGGAACCGAAGTTGATGTTGAGTCTTTACTAAGCCCTACCCATCTCATGTTAGCTCTAGGTGGTTCTATTATAATGTGCGCGCCCTTTCACGCATTGTGGCATAGAGATATTAAAGAAAAACCACCCGCACTAGCAATAGTGTTATCATTAACATTTTTTATTTCCCTACTTTCTTTTATGACCCAATTCGCCCATCCAATGCATCATCCTTGGATGGATAATGATTTTATCACCAACCCGTACGATTCTGGGCAAGCAATAGGTGTTGCGAGCATTATAATCCAAACGGGCATTTTACTGGGCGTAATCCTTACTGTCTTAAAAAGATGGATTTTTCCTTTCGGTAGTTTTGGGCTCATATTCGGATTGAATGCTATTTTAATGTCTGTTCTCCAGGACCAATACCGTTTTATACCAGGTTTTATTATAGCTGGTTTATTAACAGATCTCCTATACAAAGCTATAAAACCAAAAAGCTCTAACCCGAAAGCCGTTCGTTTTTTTGCGACATTAATTCCGATAATTATTTACTCGGCATATACTGCGACTATCTTCCTAACCTCTGGAACTTGGTGGAGTATCCACCTTTGGACAGGCGCAATTGTCATGGCCGGAATTACTGGGTTTTTATTAAGCTACTTAATTATTGAACCAGCTAGCGGAGAAACTCAGAAATAGCTAATTTTGATTTCCAATAAAGCACCCCATGGGGTGCTTTATTTTTTGTGTCGGCGGCTGGACTCGAACCAGCGACCTGAGCTTTATGAGGGCTCCGCTCTAACCAGCTGAGCTACGCCGACTTTATTAATAAATTTTAACATGAAATCTTAATTTTTCAAGAAAAAAGACCCCTAGATAGGAGTCTATACTGCGATTAATTCTTTAACCATTTTCCCTACATTAGTCTTGAATAGCTTGAAATCAGCTTCCGATCTTGGCCGGATAAAAGCCCGCTCCCATCTTTCTTTTATTCGACCGCCTAGATAATCCATAAAGTCAGTCCCACCTGTTCCCTTAGGATTATCGGTTTGTTTGTGAATATAATAAAAAGCATATCCAAGATGTATGGAAAGAAAAGTTAATTCCTGATCTACACAATCATCATACAGCTCAACAAGATCCGGAGCTGACGAAACTATAAAATCTCTCACCCTAGAATGAGCCTCCAAATATTCAATAAATCTCCTATGTCCTTCGGGCATGTGATTGCGCATGTCCATTAGATGAGAAGACAATCTAGTGTCATCGAGTGTGGGCATTTGCAAACCAGCCTCAAGCGATTGAAAGATAGAGGTCTGGGCTCCGGTTTGGCCCGGAAATGTTTGGGGCTTATCCTCAAATGAGTCAACGCCTTCATAAATCACATTTTCAAAAAACATAATCCAAGGCCTTATTTTATAGTAAGTATCCGGGTGTGTTCCTTCGGGCATCCTTTTCATAACTGCGATCATGTCTTTAATTGATTGATTTATGAGAGTTATCGCTCCCCAGAAACCATTGACATCTTTCATATCGGCCAGCTGTTTAGCGTTCCACAAATTGCGTATGGCTAATCCGGCCTGATTCTCAATATCTACATGGATTAAATTAAACCAAGATTGATCAGAATCTCTGATAAAGGTCTGTATTAATTCAAGATTGTCTACTTTTATCGGGCCTTGCGGATCCTTTCTCTTCCAATTATTAAGGGTATAGGCAAAATATGGCAGTATTGGTCGTACCTTGAGTATTTTTGAGATAGCCACCAATGGCTTGGCAATATTCCTACATACTGAAAATGGTCCTGTCTTTTGACTATGCACATAAGCACTCTGAACAAAAGAGTACCTAACCCAAGCAAGCTGAAGTTCTCTTTCTGAAAGCAGAGAAAAGCGGAAATCGGGAGGTATGGGCAATAGTTTGGCCTGTGTTAAAATTTTTCCTGATTCTATCAACTCCGGAAGATTATTCCCAAAATCATCCAAATATTCCCATCCCAGAGGCATTACAGTTAGTGGATCTTCATCTGGTAAGAATCCCCTCTCGACAGATATACCAAAGTCACTCAATCTTAATTGCTTGCTTTGTTCCATTCTATGACCTCATTTTAAATGTTCTTGGAATTAGACTACTCTATAAATCCGACTTGTCAATCTCAAAAAATGGTAGTATACTTAAATGCTACTCGAATTTTTTATCGCGGGGTGGAGCAGTCTGGTAGCTCGTCGGGCTCATAAGAAATTGTGACCTATCATAGCAATGTGATATGGAAAAACTCTCTAAATTGTCCCGATTCGCTAAGCGAATCGTGGATTCTCGATAGCTTTGCTATCGGAACTGGAAACCCTATCCGCCTATTGACGAAGGGCAATCAGCAGCGAAATCCGAAAGGAGACGTTCAGAGACTATAATGGGAGCTTCCCTAGTGGAAGATGGTATAGTCCGTCACTACGAGTAATCGTAGATTAACAGTCAGAACCCGAAGGTCGCAGGTTCGAATCCTGCCCCCGCAACATAAGAAAAGTAATCGGCACCCGAAAGGGTGTCTTTTACTTTTCTTTAATGTTTCGTGGGGAGGAAGTGACATTGAGTCACTTCCGTCGGGATTCGAAAGGCGGAGGCATATTTCAATCAGCAGATTGAAATGCCGAGCCGGGGTCGAGGAGAAATTTTACGACGGTAAAATTTAGAGGTGACTGAATCCATCCCCACCCCCGCAACAAATGTTGACGAATAATTTAAACTGTGCTATCATCTTGGCACGAGGTTGGTTTTGGTTCGTTCAAAAAGGGAGAAGAAATGCAGATTGAGCACAGACAAAGGCTGTTAGTAGCAATTAGTACACTGATAATGGGTCCGATCGCGGGCGGATTTTTAGGTCTTATGGGTCTATTCGCTCATCTAATAGACAGTAGTTTTTGTTCGATTCCTTTGCAAATTCATCTGTTAGCATTTATTATTGGCCCCATTTCTTGCGTCTATATTACTTACAGGTTGGGTGGGCTTTCGCTACAAGAACAAATCCAAAGAAATAAAGAATTTGCGATAGAAGACCGAAGAAGACTATTCGGTTGGTAATAGACAGATGTAAATTAATCATTCTCGCCGACTTAGTCGGCTTTTTTAATTACCAACTCCTCACAAAATTAAAAACCTCGCTACTACAGTAATCCAGGAAGGCAGTTCTTAAGTCCTTCAACCCCCGCAACAAATAGGACGAAGCTGGAACCACTTTACAAAATACCACTTTCGTGGTATTTTGTTTTATCTTTGAAAATAATCGGAGATGTTTATGCCGAAAGACAAGTGGAAGGAAGTTGACCCCCAGTCTATTCTTGAGTATATCCTACCAAATGGTGTGACCGAAAACTGTAAACTAGAAGAAGATACATATATTTTTATTGGAACTAATAAGGGTATTTATCTTACTTCAGTTTATAGATTAAACACAAAACAAAAATCTACGCCCAAATCAGTTGGGCTTACGGGTTTTTCTATCACAGAGCTTAAGCGGGATAGAGATGACCCAACGGTTATATATGCCAAAACTGATAGCGGAAAAGTTTTTAAATCACTGACATTCCAGCTTACTGGAATGAGGTAGAGCTCTGTCTGACAGAGCTTTTTAATTTGCAGATCCATAAATCTCCCGAATACTCGGTATCAATAAATGCCCCTCCATAGGCCCTCCGAAGGAGGGTAAACGGGCAGGCAACGAAGATCTAATTCTGCAACAAGCGAACGAAAGTGAAGCGGAGTACTGAGGTCACCAGACCGAATGTGCAGATATTGACTGTCAATAAAAATCGTGCTAGTATATTGGCACGGTTTTTAGTTCGTTTACAGAGGAGAAGAAATTGAGAAACAACCTTGTTCTTACGCTGGCTCTTTTTACCTCATTGGTATTTGTTTCTGGATGTGGGGAAAAAACAAAGCGCATAGAAGGAGAGGTTATTAAGGTTTCGGGTACCTTACCCTCGTTGGTGGAATCATCGGGCGCCCTATTTGGAAATGAGTCGGTTAGACTGGCTAATCCCTCCTTGGTATATATGGTCAGAGTGGGCAACGATATCTTCACGATAGGCATCAGGGAAGGTCAAAAAATTTCTAGAATTACTCTCGTTCCTAGGATTTGCGTGGGAACAAAAATCAGTTTCGTGGTTAGAGAAGCAAAAGGTGGGAACAATAAAGAGTTTGACCCCAACCATCTAGCGGGCTCCAACTCCGCAGACGATATTGGGGTTCCCGTTCCTTGTCTCTAGTAGCCTTATCCGCCGACTCATCAGTCGGCTTTTTTGTACTTGTTCAAAAAAAGCTTCCAACGGACTGGGCGACTGAGAGCTTATCGCTGGAGTAAGATCTGGCCAACATTAACAGCTGATCCGCAATTAATGTAGAGGTCTTTAGGTAAAGACTTACTCGAAAGAGTGAGTATCTTATAGCCATAACCAGATAAGTAATATTCTGCTCCTCCCACAGATATCCACCTAGCATCACCTGAACGATTATCAAACATGACCTGGGTGCCATTTTTATAAGTAAGGTCACTAGGAATTGCCTGACATCTGGCATCAAACTGAACCCTTCTCCCAATAAAATCTTTCAACAATTGATTATATGTTTTTAGTTGTTGAGCCGTTCCTCCCTCAACTGGAGCAGCACCATTTGACTCTTCCTTGATGGTATCCTTGAGGGATTCTGAAGCTCTTTGCTTATTTGTTGAGCTACTTAGTACGACCATTCCGATAACTGCTGTTACAACATAAATTCCCAACAAGATCCATGTCTTTTTCTTAAAATTGGCATTAGCCATTTTTATTTCGCTATTGTCAGTTTTGAAAAACTAAAAATATACGAGTTAATACTAGGGTAACCTATTACTCTTATTATAAAATTAAATAAATGACTGGTCAAAAGTTACTTATCCACTCAATCCTAGATAATACGAAGTTCCTTAATGTTGCTATATCCCCTGAAGCTCTCTGAGGGCTTCCTCGTAAAATTTAACTGCCTGCCGGGCCTCAGCTTGGCGGAGAAAATAATTTACATCGTGAACGAGTTTATTTCTTATCTTGTGAGCTTCCCAAAGATGATCAAGATTAGCCAGCTGACCTTTCTCAATACTAGATAATCGTTCCCCCATTGATTCACCGAAGTAACCGGCTTTTTTTAATAAATCATCAACAAGCTTATCGGCCTCAACGACTGCAAATTTCCACTCAGCTTCCTTGGCTGAATCGACATGGCGCAATATCTCTTCCCATCTAGACTGGCTGGCTCCTTTAAAAGCTGCCTCGGGCATTCTCAGGGCTAATTTAGCTATCTGAATTTTAGCCCCGACTAATCTTTTGAACTCTACAATAAAATAAATGGCTAGACCGCCCAAAATCAACGACAAAATCGCCGATAGAAGTTTTGTCCTGAACAAGATTGTATCGAAGTCAATATTAAACATATAAATAAATTATTAATGGTCGGTTAGAGATTGTTCTAGCTGATGAGCAACCCTCAAAACAGTTTCTTCATCGAATTGCTTACCTATAATCTGGAATCCAACCGGCATCCCTGATTCGTTCCCATTACCACAAGGTATTGATATACCAGGCAAGCCAGCAAGATTAACTGGCACAGTATAAATATCTGAGAGATACATAGACAAAGGATCTGAAGATTTCTCTCCTAGTTTAAATGCCGTACTAGGAGTGGTCGGACCAATAATGACATCAACTTTTTGAAATGCATCTTCGAAATCTTTTTTAACTAACGCGCGCATCTTCTGAGCCTTTAAGTAATAGGCGTCATAGTAGCCGGAAGATAAAGCATAGGTGCCTAGCATTATCCGTCTTTTAGGTTCTGGCCCGAATCCGTCAGCACGAGATATTTGGTAGACATCTAGAAGATTGCGAGCATCTTTTGATGAATAGCCATATCTGATGCCATCAAATCTAGCTAGATTCGATGATACTTCCGAAGGATTTATAATATAATATGCCGCAAGAGCATATTCAGAATGTGGCAATGAAACATCAATAATCTGACAGCCGAGATCATTGAGTTTTGAGATCATGGAATCCATTCTTTCTCTAACCTCTCTTTCAATACCACCTCCAAAATACTCTTTAGGAACTCCTATTTTCATATCCCTTATTCCCCGATCTAGGTTTTTTGTAAAATCAGGTACCTCCATATCTATCGTCGTTGAGTCGAATTTATCTTTGCCCGATATTATATTCAATACTAATGCAGCATCACGGACATTTTTAGTAAGAGGGCCGATCTGGTCTAGTGAAGAAGTCATTGGAATTAAGCCATGCCTTGATACCCTTCCATAGGTCGGCTTCAATCCTACTATGCCACAAAAACTGGCCGGCTGACGAATTGAACCGCCAGTATCGGAACCCAGGGCAAAGACACAGAGATCAGCGGCAACCGCTGCTGCCGATCCACCAGAAGAACCACCAGGAACTTTTTCCAGATCATGAGGATTCTTTGTTGGTCCAAAAGCAGAATTTTCGGTAGAAGAACCCATGGCAAATTCATCGAGATTAGTCTTGCCTAAAAACTGAACGCCAGCTTTCTTAAGTCTAGAAATTACAGTTGCATCATAAGCAGAAACATAGTTTTCTAAAATTTTAGAACCGGCAGTAGTAACTGTTCCGTCAATAAGAATATTGTCTTTTATCGCGGTAGGGACTCCAGCAAGCGTAGCTTGCGAGTTAAGGGTTGAGGGTTCAAAGTTCAAAGTTCTAAGATAAGCATTGAGTTTTTTATTCTCGGCGCTTATTTTCACAAAATAATGGTTGAAAATTTCTTCATGAGAAAATTCTCCTTTTTCAAGGCCATTTCTGATACTTTGGATTGTATGTCCCGGAGTCATTATTTATTTAGAACTGACTTAACCCTTAGGAACCTTCCTTCTTTTGTCGGTGCTTGACCAATGAGCTTTTCGTTAAGGCTCTCGTCCATCTCAAAATCTTTCCGAGACTTGTCCTCGCGCATTGAATTAATCAAGCCGGTGACCTGATATAGCGGCTCCACACTATCTGTATTTATATTATTTAGCTGATCTATATAACCTAAAATTGCAGACAACTCGCCGCCGATCTTCTCCTCCTCCCCATTGGTTAATTCGATCCTGGCCAAAGAAGCAATGTGTTTTATAGTTTTAGAATCCATTGATTTTATCATAAATCTAGCATAATATTAAGGAACTATAAAGACACATAACCATGATTGAAGTAAAAAATCTTTCAAAAGCTTATGACGATCAACTGATAGTTGACGACCTGTCTCTGGTAATACCAGATAGCAGTATCTTTGGTTTTCTGGGACCCAATGGAGCGGGAAAAACAACGACTATGAAAATGTTGGTTGGAATAAATAGACCAGACTCTGGTTCAATTATGATAAACAAGGGATCACCTATTGATCCCGGGACACGCCAGAAAATAGGTTTTATGCCCGAAGAGCCACATTTTTATGATGAACTGACTGGTTTAGAATTTCTTAGATTCATAAGTTATCTCTTCGAAGGCAAATCTCAATCAATTTCTGATCTTGAAATGATTCTCAAGAAAACTGGTATTTATGAGGCTAGGAATAAGAGAATAAGAGACTACTCAAAAGGCATGAAGCAACGATTGGGTTTTGGGCAAGCCATGGTAAATGACCCGAAATATATTTTTCTTGATGAACCGCTAGACGGTCTCGACCCAATTGGCCGAATCGAGCTCAAAGCCATTCTAGAAGAACTTAAAAAAGAAGAGAAGACGATTTTCTTTAACTCACATATACTTTCCGACGTTGAAAATATCTGCGATCAGATAGGTGTCATCCATAAGGGCCACCTTATTTACTCTGGGCCGGTTAATGAATTCAAAAAAGATATGTCGCTTGAAGAACAATTCGTTAAAACCATAAAACAACGATCATGAAAATAATATTGGCAATAGCTAAAAATACCTTCAGGCAGGCCATCAGAGACAAGATCCTTTATGGCATTATTATTTTTGCCCTCCTTTTCATCTGCTCAATAGCTGTCATTAGTTCTTTGGCCCTGGAGGAAACTGTTTTTATTATACGGAGTCTGGGGTTAGCTGAAATTTATTTTTTTGGATTGATAGTCACTATTTTTCTAGGGGCATCCCTTATTTATGACGAGGTTGATCAAAGAACCACTTATATGTTGCTGGCTAAACCAGTTACTCGAGGGAATCTTATCATTGGAAAATTCCTGGGACTTCTGGCTAGCACCGGACTAACTACTATTCTTATGGCAGTGGCCTACATGGCCATTGTATTCTTCAATGGAGGAGGCATAGACTTTCCAGCCCTAGCAGTAGTCGGACTTCAACTAATAGAAATGGGGATTTTAATTACTGTCCTGATCTTATTTTCAACCATAACCACTCCCCTGGCCTCAACCATATATACAATATTAATAGTTTATATAGGCCACTCTCTTGGTCTTATACATTCATATGCAGCAAAAGCAAATTATTTATCAAAGACAATCCTACTAGCAGTATATTATATTGCTCCTAATTTAGAAAAATTTAACAGTCGTAATCTTATTACCCATAACCTGACCATATCTATCGGAGAGTTGGCTCTATCTGGCATCTATGCCCTAGCATATATAATACTAGTAATCTATATTACTACCATCGCTTTCAATAAAAAAGATCTATAAGGGGACTTTCGCGCTTGAGCTATGCAGTCCTGGAACACTATGATGACAAAACTAGACAATCTACAAGGTTTTCTAAAAATACTGATGATGTTTGCACTTTTAACTACTATTGCCTCCACTCAGTACTATTTTGATATCCAGAAGAAGACGCGTCCTTTAATTCCTCCAAATATGATACCGGCGGAAATAATAAAGATGGTTGACCTTGGTCTTCATTCCGCAGCATCATCATTGATGTGGATATATACGATCCAGCAGGTCTCAGACTACCCAGAAGAACTTCCTGAACTCATACGAACCGTAAACAAGCTCGACCCTAGATTCAGCTATCCCTATGCTTTCGGGACGCTAATCCTCCCGGCTTTCGATATGAATACGCAAGCGATAGAACTGGCCAAACAAGGAATAAGGGACGCTGATCCAGACTGGCGAATTCCCTATTACTTAGCCACGATTTATCATATCTTCTTGAAGGATAGAAAAAATGCAGCCTTATATTTTGATATAGCGGCAAAAACACCCAATGCTCCAGAAAATATAAAAGTTGTAGCCTCAAGATACGGAACTGGTAAAAACGCCAGAGAACAAACAAAAACTATATGGGAATCTATCTACGAGAATTCCGACGATGAGCTAGTGAAGGAGAATGCTAAAGCCCACATAATCCAGATTGAGGTGACCGAGCTACTCGAAAAAGCAGTTTCTATATATAAACAAAAATTAGGGAAATATCCGGAAAATATTAATGACCTGGTGAATGTAAAAATCCTCAAGGCAATCCCGCCCAGTCCGTTCGGTCTTGAATTCTATGTCGTTCCAGACGGAACAATTCAAATAAGGTAGTCTATCTCAGGAGATCCGAAAATTCTTTCTCAGTTAAGATCTTAACCCCTAATTTTTTGGCTTTATCATATTTCGATCCAGGCTCAATACCAGCCACAACATAATCAGTTTCCTTTGAAACAGAGGAGGATATATCACCGCCAAGATTTCTAACTCTGTCTTTTGCTTCGTCACGACCCATCGACTCCAGTCCACCAGTTAAAACAAATGTTTTACCTTCTAGCTTCGCAGATCCTTTTCTTATCTTCTCATCAAGGATATCAACTCCGGCTTTTTTAAATTTATCTATAAGCCTAAGATTGTATGACTTCTGAAACCACTCGTAAGCACTTTTGGCAACAATCGGTCCAATATCAGGAACGCTTTTGAGATTTTCTAAAGATACATTTTTAATACTATCCAAATTCTTGAACTTTCTAGCTAAAGCAACGGCGGTTTCCTCTCCTACGTGCTCAATGCCCAGTGAATAAATAAATTTATCCAAGGTAACTCTTTTCTTAGAATGAACGGCGTCGATCGTGTTCTGAGCAGACTTCTCGGCAAATCGTTCCAAGTTTAGAAGATCTTCTTTTTTTAAAGTAAAGAGGTCGGCCGCATCACGAATGATACCAGCCTCCATTAGCTGATCAACGATCTGGGGACCAATGCCTTCAATATTAAAAGCCTTCCGAGAAACAAAAAGATAAATTGCTTTTCTTTTTACCGCCGGACAATCTTTATTCGTACACCGATAAGCAACTTGGCCAGAAATTTGCTCCACCGAACTATCACAAACTGGACATTTCTTAGGCATCTGAAACTCTTTTTCATTTCCAGTGCGTAATTCTTTTAATACCTGCCTGACATCGGGAATCACATCGCCGGCCCTACTTACTATTACTGTATCCCCTATCCTCACCCCCAAACGCTGAATCTCGTCTAGGTTGTGAAGGGTAGCTCTTGAGACCATCACTCCCCCAATATTGACAAGTTTGAGTATGGCTACTGGGGTTAGAACACCAGTCCGACCAACTTGAACAATGATATCTTCAACTGTGGTTTGAGATTCTTTGGGAGAGAATTTATAGGCAATTGCTCCTCGAGGAGATTTTCCTACAGTACCCAGCTTCTGAAATGTCCTGTTATCATTAATAGCTACAACGATGCCGTCTATCTCATAATTCAATTTTTCTCTATAACCCTCCCAATGATCACGGAATTTCTGAACAGCATTCAGGTCTTTACGAAACTCGTTATGGGGATTTATTTTAAATCCCAGAGCTTTTAAAATTAGGTGCTCTTCTTCGTGAGTAACCTGCCCGACGTCGGTTTTGAGAGCATAAGCAAAGGAATCGAGTTTTCGGGAATGAGTTATGGATGGATCAAGTTGGCGAACAGACCCAGCGGCAAGATTTCTTGGGTTAGCATAAATTTTTAACTCATTTTTTTTCTGCTCTCGATTAATTCTTTCAAAATCTTTTTTAGTTATGAATACTTCTCCTCTGACTACTAGCTTGCCTGCTAATGCCTTTTTAACACCGACAGTAAAATTTTCCAGTTTCTCCTTTTTTAAATTCTTCAGTATTTCTTCTTCATCTAAAAGCCGCAACGGTATCGCCTCGACTGTCTTTAAGTTCTGGGTAACATCCTCGCCTATTATGCCATCACCGCGAGTTGATCCTACTTTTAATACTCCCTGTTCGTAAACAAGTTCTAAAGCTAAACCATCTATCTTTAACTCGCAATAATAACCATACCTCCTAGAAACAGCCAGCAACCGTTCAAAACGGCCTTCCCAATCTTTCATATCTTTCTGGTCAAAAGCATCATTAAAGGAGATCATGGGTTCATGATGTTTAAATTTTTTAAATTCTTTTAGTGGTTTACCGCCAACTCGTTGAGTGGGTGAATCTGGGGTAATTAATTCTGGATGGCTTTGCTCTAAATCAAAAAGTTCTTTTTTTAAAGAATCGAGGGCCTCGTCCGAGATCTCTGGCTTATCCAAAACATGATAAAGGTAGCGGTGATGATTTATCACCTTTCGAAGCTTTTCTATGCGATTTTCTGCCTGAAACCTAGTCAATTCCATGGCTCTACTTTAACTGATTGAGGATAAAAATCAAAGATTATTGAGCAAACTCGTCAGTCCTAATCCTATTGTATTTCTAGGGAACGGCTAATCCCCCGATAATTACCGACGGTTCTATAATCAAGCGGTGCCTCCCCAGGAGGACAAACAGAAACCGCTCCGCCTCGATATATTTGGTAAGTTATCGGGAAATTAGCGGTACTAATACTAAAAGTGGGCTGAGGTGGCACTATGGGAGGACTAGCCGGGTCGTCTCGATTAGAGAACAAACACCACTCCATAACACTATCAGCAACAGATATCGCTACAACTGAACTTACTGATTCGCTGGCAACCTTAAATTTAGGGATAAACAGCCTTAAAAGCGCTAGCGAGATGGTAGTAATAGAAATTAAAACTAATATCGTATAGATTAGTATCGATCCCCTCTGACGCATATCGGCTAAATTGATTTTTAAGAAATTGGTTTCCATTTGATTAATTCTGTAACTCATCGACTATATCTCTTGATGTAATCGTCGTATGAACATAGGTAGTCAGGGTCTCTCTGCCCTTTTTATTGGAGATGGACAATAATACCGTAACTCTTGCTGATCTGTTATCGGAGGGAGTAGCAGAACCAGATATGCAGAATCTTAAACTGTTAAAGATAACATCATCCGAACTAAGAGTGTGGATAATTCCTCCGTTGATCCTTTCAACAACTCCATTATTTAAACTGTAAGTAACGGCCCCCTCAATGGGGTGAGCAATATTCAGAGTGCTGAGGATCGGATCAGTCGTACAGTTATTATTTTGATCAGAAATAGTACTAACTCTTATTTCTTTAGCCATAATCTCGAGAACGGCAAGAACATTTTCTTGAATAGCCTGAGCTGAAAAAGCCCTTCTTTCCACATTCATAGCTTGAACTAAAAGACCGCTTACAATCAGCGCCACGATAGAAAAAACAAATATACTGGTAATTGCTTCGATAATACTAAAACCTTTTTGATTATTCATACATTATCTCCAATTAAAAAGATGCGACTCGACCTGAATTGTTTTAGTCCTACCCCTGTCAGGCCAAGTAACCTCAGTTATTATTCTCAACTCGCAGTTACACCCCAACGGATCTATCTTGGTAATAAGTATTCTTCTTCGAAAAGTTGTATCAACCCCGCTTGCATAGTTATATAAACCGGCCGAGGTTATCTTTAAAGGAGGGTTACCACTCTCAGACAACAGAACATCGGAATTCCATTCTAGTCGGTAAGTGCCGTCGGATAAACCAGTATCGAATATTTGGTTATTAAACCAATTGGCGTCCCGTATAGCTCGGACAACTTCCATACCTTCCTGGGCTAAATTGGAGGCAACTAAACTGTTTCTAATAGAGTAAGAGAAGGCATTACCAGTAAAAATAATGGCCAAAGAAGGAACGATGCCAAAAACCAAAATCAAAATAGCGACAAGCGCCTCTATAAGAGTTGTTCCCATTTCATTAACATTATAATTTGACATCATGGCTAACTTTTAACAAGCGATGTTGGGACAGGCATCAGTCCTAGATTCAATCTTTCCAGAGGCATAAACACAAACATAGGTACAATCAGCTGAAGGACAGGCAACCCCCTTTTTTCTTATGATTATCTGAGATTTACCCGCACCTCCACCGACCGGACAATCACTATTATCTATAAAAACCCGCCCATCGGGAGACTGAAAATAGACATCTCTGAATTGACTGTTGGTCACTAACTCCAGCCGAGGATCAAGAGTGCGGGTAAAAACAGTAGGTGTGTTACTTTCGTTACTATATTTCTTAGATCCTGGACAATTACCAGCACCATTAAAAAGACGACCAGAATATAAAAAGTAACTATCGTCAGTGCTATTAGGATGACTAAGACCATATCCACAGCGGTAACTAACAACGCCAGTAGTCGGATCCCTATATTGTTTTGAGGCCAAGGCGTTCGCCTGAATAGTTCTAATATCAGACATCAGTACCTGAGCCGCTTCAGTAAAATTTGGTTTTGACCGAATGATACTTACTAATAAACTTACTGCTATAAAGGTAGTAATGGAAAAAACAGTTAACACTTCAATGAGGGTAAACCCAGAACTTGGAGACTCTTTATGTTTAAAAAATACTGACCAATTCATAATAGCTATTCGAGTTTTATTAAAATTCTATCACCAGAATTTAGATACATAGAGTGTATCTTGCCTATATCCACCCTGACCAAATTGAGAAAAAGCATTGCGTTTTTAGGAGTTTCGGTCGCCAAATAACCATCCAGGGTTACTATCTTTAATTCATTGCTCTTTGTATCAATCTCATATTTAAAATTAATATTACCGGCCAGAGCAGAAGCATCCAGAGCATCGAGAATTGTCATTCCATTGACAACCTCTCCCTCAAAAGCGCGCCTAGTTCCATTGTCATTTACCTCTAGATAAGCAACTCGACGATTGGATAACCGAAACATCTCAGGATCAAAACTATATACAAGTATAAATATAAGTACTAAAACAACAACGGCTAATAGACTATCGAGTATATCTTTTTTAAAATATCGGACTAAAGTATTCGACATATTTTTTAAAAATAATTAATAAGATAGCAGTAACACTCATAAAGGTGCCGAAAGGCAAGGGAGTTTTTAAATTAGCTTTTTTAGCAACCAATAACCCTATACCCCAGAAGGCTCCAATCCAAATAGCGACTAAGATCGACCACACTGCTAAAGGAAAACCGAGAACGAAACCTATAAAGCCGGCTAATTTAACATCACCAAAACCCATCCACTTCCCTTGAGAAACTATAAATATTATACAAAAAAAGCCAGCCAAGGCCAAGCCTGTTAATATCCCCTCAGAAAACCCGCCACTACCAGGAGATAGTCCACGTAAAATAGCGACTAGAAAACCAATACCAATGATCCGATCTGGTAAAATATAATATAGGTAATCAAAAAATGAGAGAGCCAAAAGAATAAAAATTATTCCGAGCCAGTAAATATTTTCGATTCCTAAACATGGTCCGTTAAGCCAGCAATAGGGAACAAAGGTTGATAGTGTCACAAGTTCTATTATTAAATACAGGAATGATATCTTGTGACCACAATAACGACATCTGCCCTTCAACATCAAAAAACTAAAAATCGGAAATAAATCATACCACTTAAGACGAGTGAGGCATTTTCTACATTCGGAACGACCGAATAAGACACCTTTACCATCAGGGCGAAAAACAATAACGCTTAAAAAACTACCCAACACCAATCCAATAAGAGCAGTAAAGACTAAGTAGACGTAATTCATTATTAGAAGCTGTCCAAGAAGTCTCTTTGGATAGCTTCTTTAGTATAACAAAATTCCCCCGAGAGGGGGAATTTTAGTCTTAGAACACGATTATTGGGTCTGACCGACATCATATTCACAATTGCTGTTAGTAAGATCAGAATCAGGGCATGTCTCACCGGCGACTGAAGCATCAACCCTTGTACCACCAGTAGCAGGCCAAACGGTTGAGTTAAAGTCTATATCAGC
>OBEQ011853386.1_pt1 | contig 27506 bp, 26 predicted proteins | sample 1670901 | NCBI WGS metagenome assembly OBEQ01 (sample SAMEA104232315, study PRJEB22302) | groundwater metagenome | biome: forest; feature: aquifer; material: groundwater | place: USA | collected 2011-08-07 | depth 5.4 m
ACCTGCTCGCCGGTGAAGGCAACGGCGAGCAAGCGGGGCAGGCGGTTGAAACCGCCGACGCTGAGTTGGCTGACATGGCCGCGAGCAACACGAGCGGCGACATGCAGCTCGACCAGCTCAAGAGCGAAGCCTCGCACGCGCCGGTCGTCCAATACGTCAACCTCTTGCTGATGCGCGCCGTGCAGGAGCGCGCCAGCGACATCCACATCGAGCCCGAAGAGCACACCGTCACGATCCGCTTGCGCATCGACGGCCAGCTGCGCGAAGTCGGCGACCCGCCGAAGCACATGCTGCAGGCGATCCTCACGCGCATCAAGCTGCTCGGCAACCTCAACATCGCCGAGCGCCGGCTGCCGCAAGACGGCCGCTTCAAGTTCCGCGTCTTCGACAAGACCATCGACGTGCGCCTCTCGTCGCTGCCGACGGTCTATGGCGAAAAGCTCGTGCTGCGCATCCTCGACCGCGGCTCGCTCATCCTCGACATGCACAGCCTGGGCTTCGAGCCGGGCATGCTCGAGACGTTCAACAAGGCGCTGACGCTGCCGCACGGCCTGGTGATCCTCACCGGCCCGACCGGCTCGGGCAAGACCACGACGCTCTATGCCGCGTTGAACTCGATTAAGACGCCGAAGAAAAACATCGTCACGATCGAAGACCCCGTCGAGTACCAGCTCCCGAAGATCAATCAGGTCCACACGAAGGCGGACATCGGTCTCACGTTCGCGGCGGGCTTGCGCTCGATCTTGCGCCAAGACCCCGACATCATCATGGTCGGCGAAATCCGCGACCGCGAGACGGCCGAGATCTGCATCCGCGCGGCCCTCACGGGCCACTTGGTCCTCTCGACGCTGCACACCAACGACGCGGTCTCGGCGATCAGCCGCCTGACCGACATGGGCATCGAGCGGTACTTGCTCACCGCGTCGCTGACGCTCGTGATGGCGCAGCGGCTCGTGCGCCGCATCTGCGACGATTGCTCGGCCCCGTTCGAGCCGCCGGCGGACCTGCGAGCGCGCGTGGCGAAGCTCGCCGGCGCCGACGGCGCTCCGTGGAAATTCCGCCAGGGCATCGGCTGCAAGCGCTGCGGCCAGAGCGGCTACTACGGACGCGTCGCGATCTACGAGCAGTTCGTCATCACCGAGCGCGTCAAGCGGCTGATGGCCGAGGGTGCGACGGTCGGCCAAATCGCGCTGGCCGCGACGCAAGACGGGTTGCAGACGCTGCTGCAGAGCGCGCTGCACACGGTGCGCGACGGCGTGACGACGCTGGACGAGGCCTTCAGCGTGTGCGCGACGCAATCCGAGATGTTGGAGTGAGTGAGGTAGCCATGCCGATTCATCCCGAACTTCGTACCTTGATCGACACCATGCTGAAGCGCAACGCGTCGGACTTGATCTTGACCGAGAACCAGCCGGCGGTGATCCGTGTGGTGGGCGACCTCGTGCCGCTCGACGGCAAGCCGCAGACGTCCGACAACGTCAAGCACCTCGCTTACGGGGGGCTCAGCGCCGACCAGATCAGAGACTTCGAAGAACGCGGCGAGGTCGACTCGTCCTTCGGCCTCGAAGGCCTTGCGCGGTTCCGCGTGAACGTCTTCCTCCAGCGCGGCGCGGTGGGCATGGTGATCCGCGCGTTGCCGCACGTGATCCCGTCGATCGAATCGCTCGGTATGCCGGACATTACCAAGAAGTGGCTGACGCTGCCGCACGGCATCATCATCATGACCGGCCCGACCGGCAGCGGGAAGTCGACGTCGCAGGCCGCGATGATTGGTTATCTCAACGTAAGAAAGCCCTACCACGTCGTGACGATCGAAGACCCGATCGAGTACGTGCACCAGCACGGCACGTGCACCGTCGAGCAGCGCGAGGTCGGTCGCGACACGCGTTCCTTCGGCGACGCGCTCAAATACGTGTTCCGCCAGTCGCCCGACGTGATCATGATCGGCGAAATGCGCGACCGCGAGACGTTCGAGTCGGCGCTGCAGCTGGCGGAGACCGGCCATCTGGTGCTCGCCACACTGCACACCGGCGACGCGATGCAGGCGATCAGCCGCATCGTCGACGTGTTTCCGCCGGAGCAGCACCAGCAGGTGCGCGTGCAGCTGTCGTTGACGCTGATCGGTGTGCTCGTGCAGCAGCTCGTGCCGAAAGTCGACGGCTCGGGCCGCGTGCTCGCCACCGAGGTGCTCGAAGTCACGGGCGCGGTGCGCAATCTTATCCGCAAGAACGAGCTCCAGCAAATCTACTCCGTCATCCAGACCAGCTCGAACGAAGGCATGCACACGATGAACGCCTCGCTGCTGAAACTGTTTCGCGAGGGCAAGATTTCCATCGAGCAGGCGCGCTTGTTCACGACGCGCCAAAAGGAACTGGACCAGATGGTCAGCCGGGAGAACCCCGCGCTGGCGATGGCCTAAGGCACAATGCCGCGCTTTTCGTTCGTCTCACGAAATGCCCAAGGCGACAAGGTCACCGCCGTGGCCGAGGCGCCGACTAAGCAGAGTCTTATCCTTCAATTGAAGGAAAAAGGCCTGACCGCGGTCGAGGTCCGCGAGCTGAACAACCGGCAAGCCCAGGACCGCAAGTCGCAAAAGCAGCGCCGCAAAGCGCGCCGAAGTGCCGGCATCGACGTCGGCGAGATGGCGCTGTTCTGGCGCCAATTCTCGACGATGATCGCCGCTGGGTTGCCGATCGTGGAAGCGCTCGAATCAATCGGCAGTGAACTGGAACACGCGCGGCTGCAGCGCGTGTTGTTGGACGTGACGAGCAGCATGTGGGAAGGCTTCAATCTTTCTCAGAGCATTGCCAAGCACCCAAAAATCTTTTCGCCGATGGTCATCGCGCTGATCAGCGCGGCGGAAGAAAGCGGGTCGCTGCCCGAGATCGCGAACCAGCTCGCGACGTATCTCGAAAATCGCGACCGGCTCATCCGCAAGGTGCAGGCGGCGCTGACGTATCCGGTGTTCTTGAGCGGCTTCTTTCTCCTCGTCATCGCGATCTCGACGTTTTGGATCATCCCGAAGTTCCGCGACATTTACAGCGGCTTCAAGGCGCAGCTGCCGTTCATCACCCGTGTCGTCTTCGCGGTCAACGCGTTCGTGTTGAAGTACATGTTCTGGTTTGTGGCCGGCTCTGCGGCGGTGTTGCTGGCCGTGATCCTCTGGGCGCAGAAGCCCTCGGGCCGTCGGACGATCGACCGCTGGAGCTTGAAGACGCCGATCTTCGGCAGCTTGCTGCAGCGCGCCGCGGTTGCGCGGTTCTGTCGCAGCCTCTCGATCCTGCTCACCGGCGGCGTGCCGATCAACCGGGCACTCGAAATGGCCGAGCAAACCGCGGGCAACAGTGTGGTCGCGGAATCGATCGGCCGCGCGCGCCAAGATATTTTGAAGGGCAGCAAGATCGCGCCAGCACTCCGCCGGCAACCCGTGTTCCCGAAGATGGCGATCCGGATGGTCGCGGCGGGCGAAGAGACCGGGAACCTGAGCGGCTTGCTGGAGAAGACCGCGGAATTCTACGAGGCGCGCGTCGACGCGGCGCTGACGACGATCAACTCGCTCATCGAGCCGGTGATGATCGTGATCATCGGCGGCTTCGTGCTGATCTTCGTGCTGTCGCTCTACATGCCGATCTTCAAGCTGGCGGCGACGGCGACGGGCTAAGACTGAACGTGTGACACGCGGCGCGTGTCATTGGTGAGTATAGGGACGGCTTGAGGCAGGCTGTCCGACGCTAGGCAGTAACGGTGGAGGGAGCAGTAATGGGCAAGAGCAAGCAAGCGGCATTTACGCTCATCGAGTTGTTGGTCGTGGTGATCATCGTCGCCGTGTTGGCGGCGGTTGGGATTCCGTTGCTGAGTGCCAACGTGGTGCGTGCGAAGGCGTCGGAGCTTGAGGCCGGGTTGGGCACCGCGCGCACAGGTCTGCGAGCGAAGTTCGCCGAGCTTGGTACGTACCCGGACATCCCCGCGGGGACGTTGGTCACGGCTGCGGACATCGGTCTTCGGGCTGGTGATCTCAACGGCCGGTTCTGCACGGACAGCTGCTACAAGGTGACGTCGAACGCGACCACGTATTGCATCAGCGCCGACGGCAACTTGGCCGGCGCCGCGGCAAAGGGTGCGGACGCGGACAGCAAGAGCGTCAAGCGTGCGATGGACCAGGACGGCAAGCTCTCGAAGGACACACTCATCTGCTCGTAAGGATGAGCGAGTGAGTGATGAGGCCATGATGCAGCCGACGCTGTTCAGTCTGACGAATAGTGACGCTGCTCGTCCCTGCTCCCCGGCTGTGATCCGGCGGAGCAGGGGCGTAAGCCTCATCGAAGTGTTGATCGCGATCGTCGTGATCGGCGTGGCGTGTGTCGGGGCGTTCGCGGCGTTTTCCACCGGCCTTGGCAGCGTCGGCAAGCAAGGCAACCGGCGCGCGGCGCTCGAGCGTGCGCGTGAGCGACTCGAGCAATTGCTGTCGGCGCCGCTCACCGATATGCCGCGAGCCGATGGCAACCTCTATTGGTGCACCGCCGGCACGACGTGCACGTCGACGTCGTGGACATTTTCAAACTCGGCCTTGGACGCGGTACCGATGAACGTCGACGGCAATGATCGAAAGGCGCAGGTGTTCGCGCAATGGGTCGACGATCCGACCAATGGTGTCGGGCCGCGCGAAATCATCCAGATCGGCGTGAAGGTCTGGTACATGCCCGGCTCGGTCGACGACGATTTCAATCGCGTGTATCTCAAGACGCTGCGGACCCCATGACGCCTCGCGCCCGACGTGGTGTCACGCTCATTGAGCTGTTGATCGCGCTCGTCATCTCCGGGATCGCGATGATGGCGATCGCCATGCCGTTCGTCGCCGAACGCGCGTTCTGGCGGCACGGCATGCAACAGACGCAAGCCCAGCGCGACGCGCAGCTGGCGATGCGGGCGATCGCTCGCGCCGCGCGCGGCAGCACGGGCTACACAATCAGCAGCAGCGGCCCGAGCAAGGCGAAGATTACGTTTGCGACGTCACAGGTGTGCGCCGGCAACAACCAGATCTTTGATGGCGGCCCGAACGTCGGCAGCGGCGCGCTCACGTCCCAATGCGGCAGCAATGCGGCACAGTACCTGATTAATAGGCCGGGCGATCAGACCGGCTCGAAGGTGACCGAGCTGCGCTTCCAATCAGCAAGCACCAGCAACCGTGTCCATATCATCATTACCGTGACGACGAAGAACAATGAATCCGAGCGTCTCGAAACCGATGTGTACTTGCGCAATGCGACGTAATCGCAACACGAACGGTTTTGTGCTGCCGCTGGCGATGCTGCTGATCGTGATGCTCGCGATCAGCGGTGCGAGCTTTCTCCAGCACGATTTCCTCGAGCGCCGCATGACCACGACGGAATTCGACAATCACCAAGCCTTTTACCTGGCCCACGCGGGCCTCGAGCGCGGCCGCGAATCGTACAAGTTCGACGTGTTCAACAATCACGCGAACTGGGACGTGGTGCTGCAGAACAGCAACGGGAAATACAAGCAAGACACCACGCCGTTTTGCTTCAATGCGGCCAACCCCGATTCGTGCATCTGCCCGCCCGATTTGGCCAGAGGGTGCGCGATGCCGCAGTACGGCGCGTCGGCAACCCTGGGCGACCTCGGCATCGGCGGCGATTTGTTTCCGGGTGTGCCGGCCGGATTCGTTTCGTATGAGGTGCGCGCCTTCAACAACGATGAAGAAAGTATCGGCTTTGACCAAGACGGCAAGATTATGATCCGCGCGCTAGGGACCGTGCGAGACGAGCAGAAGATGCTGGAGATTGAAGTGCTCGGCCAATGGCTCGGCGTGGTCAACTGCGAAGGCAACGTACTGGGCGATTGCCCGAACGAGCAGAGCTCGCAAATGCAGGTCAGATATTTGTCGGGCCACCAGCCTCGGCAGATTCCGTCCGCGGCGTTTCCGCGGCTGAGCAAGCCATTGAGCGACCCGACCAATTATTACCGGCAGGTCTCCAACTTCACGGTGCTGCATCCCGCGTTCCATGATTGCTCACCACCGCCGGGAATGGCGATTACTCTCACCACCCAACCGACGAGGCCCAACGAAGTGCTGCTGCAGGATGCGTGCTTCTATTTTTCCGACAAAGATATCACCGTGGCGAGAAGCACGGGCCAGACGACGGACAACATCGCGAAGGCCGTCGTGATCTACAGCCTCGGAAAGGTGACCTTGGGGCAACACATGCAACTGCGCGATTCCATTATCATCGGCGGCCAGCAAGTCGACATCAAATTCCAACAATCACAGGGCAGCTTCCTCAACGCGCTGCCGCCGAGGCCGTTCCCGGCCATCATCTCCGGCGGCTCGATCACCGGCGGTGACAACGCGCTGATCCGAGGCACGGTGTTCGCCAGCACCGTGGCCGACACGAACAATCCGCTGCCGGATCCAACGGATCAGGGGGAGATCGATTTGAGCGGCCCGGAGATCCATGGCGTCATCTTCGGCAGGACCGTGAAGCTCCAGGGCTCCGGCATCGTCACCGACGATCGTCAGCGGGACTATTATGACCAGATGCCGGGCTTCGATCCGTACTCACCGAACATCAAAGCGACGAGCGTGCTGCACGGCTCGTGGCGGGAAGTCCAGTGAGGAGCAGTGCGATGTTGCGACACCTGATGGGACGACTCGGGCCTTCGACGACCGTCGGCATCGATGTCGGGTCGGCGGCGATCAAGGTTGTTGAACTCGACCGTGCGGGCAATCGGCTGGGGCTGCGGCGCGCGATGATCGCGGCACTCGGCACAGACTCGCCATCGGCGGTGCTCAAGACATTCTTCAACGGCTCGGCGGCGTCGACGCAGGCGAACATCGGCCTCGCCTCGCCGGAAGTCGCGGTGCGGCCGTTTGCGTTTCCGCCGATGCCGCGCAAGGAGCTGGCCGCGGCCATTCAGCTCGAAGCCGAGCAAGCGATCCTCAACGGCCACGGGCCGGAGGACGTCGTCACCGATTGGCATCTGCTGCCGAGCACGGGCAAGGACGGTTTCCGCGGCGTGCTGGCTGTGGTGCCGCGCAGCGTGCTCGAGTCGCGCATGCAACTGCTGCAGCAAGCGTCGCTGCGGCCGGCCGTCGTCGACGTCGAATCGCTGGCCCTGTGGAACGCGTATTGGGCGCTGTTGGGCAGCCGCGAGTCGTCGCCGAAGACCGTCTTGCTGGTGAACGTCGGTGCCGCCACGACGAACCTCGTCATCGCCACGGGCCGCGACGCGCTGATCGTCACACGGGATTTGCAACTCGGCGCGCGCGCCCTCGAAGCGCAGCCCGGCGATTGGATCGCCGAGGTGCGCGACTCGCTCGCGTACGCGCGCTCGCACGGGGGCTTGCGCAGCCTCGACCAAGCGCTGCTCACGGGCGGTGGTGCGACCGCGGCGTTGTTGCCGACGGTGCAGTCCGCGATCCCGGTGTCGGTGGAGATTTGGAACCCGCTCGCGCAATTGGCGCGCGAGACGCACCAGTTGAGCATCGACGAGTCCGGCGGGCCGTTGCTCGCCGTCGCGATCGGGCTGGCACTGAGGCAGGCGACATAAGATGTCGACGATCGCTCTGAACCGCATGTCGATGCCCTCGATCGGCGCGCCGCGCGAAGTGTTCGCGATCAACTTTCTGCGCAAGCGGACGTTGCCGCCGCATATCCGCCGCGCGCTCACCGGTGCCGGCATGACGTGGTTGGCCCTCAATGCCGCGGCACTGCTGGCACTCCTCGCTAGCGGGAGGGCCGCGCAACAGCGGCTCGACGGCATGAGGCGCGAGATGTCGGCCTCCAGCGACGAGCGGCAAGCGTTCGAGGCGCTGCGCACAGAAGCCGCCGCGCATCTCGGCCGGCTGCGAGGCATCGCGACGCTGGGCCTCCAGCGGTTCTCCGCCGCGGACAAACTCAACGCGTTGACCAACACGCTGCCCGCGCGCACGTGGATCACCGGCGTCACGGCGCAGCGCGACGACAAGCACCTGACGATCCATGCGGCCTATTGGATCGACGCGAAATTGCCGTACGAGCTGCCGACGACGAAGTGGATCGCGGCACTCAAGGCGGACCCCTCGTTCGGCCACGGACTGAAGCGGCTCGATCTCGGCAATTCGTCGAGGAAGACGCAGGGGCGCTCGGAGTTATTCGTGTTCGACCTGCTTGCCGATTGGCAGTAACGGCCGCACCGATCGTTGGGCAGGATGAGCGAGCGGGAATTCGCCGAGCTGGTCGCGTGGCAGTATGGCATCAATCTGTCACGCACGGTGCACGAGCTGACCGCGATGCTCTCGAAGCGGTCGCAGGAGCAGACGGCGGCCCAGTTGCGCCACTCGGCGGACGCGGTGCCGGCGCAGATCGCGGACGGGCGATCGAGCGCGCATCGCACCGACCGCCGGCGGCACATGCAAATGGCACTGAGCTCGCTGGAGGACTTGGAGCTGCAACTCTCGCGCGCGCACCATGCGGCCGGGGTGAGCGACACGACGGTGTTGAACGAGAAGATCGCGCGCTTGCGCGCGATGTTGACGAGGCTTGTGGCGACGCTGTAGCAACGGGGAGCCAGGCGACCGCGTGCGAACCGACGGCGCGGATCGTGGCGATGATTCGATGAGCTCAAAAGACGTGCAATCCATTGTCCGGCAATCGACGCTGTGGGCGGCGCTGTTGGTCGTGCCGCTGATCGTCAACCTGATGGTCTGGTCGCTGTGGGTCAGTCCGCAGCGCCGGCAGCTGGAGGCGTGGCGGCGCGCGGAGCACGCGGCCGAGATTCGCCCGCAACTCGAACGCGTGCTGGCCGACAGTCGTGCACTCGTCGCGGAAGGCCGGCAAGTGCCGTTTTCGCGCAACGATCCGGCCGCGGTGCTGCAAACGCTGCAGCAGATCGCCGGCACGCACCACGTGCAAGTGAAAACCATCCACACCGACGGACAGCAGACGGCGGGCACGCCGGCCGTCGGCCTCGAAGGATTCACGAGCTTGCCGCTGCAATTGGACGTGACCGGCAGCTTCGGGAGAGTCACGCGTTGGATGGGTGAGGTCGAGAGCCAGCCGGGGTTGCAGCTCGAAAGCTGGACGCTGGCCCCCGATTCCGACAATGAGCGCCTGGTTCGCTGCCGGATCACGATGACGGCCTACTTGCGAGAGACGTGATGCGACGCGCGATCGGCGATTCAATAGTTCGGCAGCGGGCAGCAGCGGCCTGCGGCTCGTGGCTCGTTGCGGCGTGCGTCGGCTGGTCACCGACCGCGAGCGCTGACGCCATTCCGAAGGATGACCGCCAGCTCGTCCACGAGCTCTCGCAAGCGGTCGATGCCGCGCGCCGATTCTCGGCCCAGACGCCGCCGTTCGATGCGGTGTTCCGTCGCAATCCGATGCAGCCGCTCGTCAACGACAAGGGCGAGCCGATGGGCATGGCGACGTCGCACGACGGGCCGGCGGTGCAGGGAATCATCTGGTCGGAGGAACATCCGCTGGTGATCATCGACGACGAGTTGATGGGCAAGGGCGCGGTGATGGGGCCGTACACCATCAGCGAGATTCGTTCCGATGGTGTGGTGGTCGCGTACAAAGGCGAGACGCTCTTTATTCCGCTCAATGGGGTGACGGCCCTACCGGTCGCGAGACCCGCGTCGACGGTCGAGCGCGAGTCCGCGTCCATCGCGGAGCTAGCACCCGAAGGGTCGGCAAGTGTTGAAGCGCCCGCGTCACCGACGAGCGAGCCGGTGACCACTGAAGCGCCGTCGACGACGACCGAATCGACAGTTTCACAACCGAGCGAACCGGTGGACCAACCCGCGACGACCGAGCCTGTCGCGCAACCGGCACCGACCGAGGCGATCTTGCCGGCGGCACCATTGCCCTCGACGCCACCAGCGGCGACGACCGCGACCAAATCTGCCGAGCCGGTAGCCGAGCACGTCGCTCGACCGGCGGCAACTAATGCGACCGCGTCGGCGGTAACGCCGCCAGCGCCGGGCTCACCAGCGTCGACGGATGCGATGAAGCCCTCGGAGCCGACCAAACCGCGCCGCGTCCTGAAACTCGGCAAGCCCGGCGATGCGGACTATCTCTCCGATATTCTTCGACCGAGCTCGCCGAAGGCGCCCGCAGCACCAACCGGTTCTCCCCACGGCGATCCCGCGGCCACCCGCTGAGCGTTCGCGCCTGATCAGCCGTCTTTCCGACCGTCTCTGCGCCCTGTGTGTTGCCCACGTCGCTGTGTTATCATGAAGCCATCCCTCCGATGAAACGTCTGCTTGATGCACTCGGCTCTCTTGCGCTTGCCGTGGCCCTGCTGATCGCGATCGCCGCGGTGCTGGCCTGGGGCACGATCTATGAAGCGCGCTTCGGCACCGCCGCGGTGCAGCGGTTCGTCTATCAGTCGTGGTGGTTTCAGAGCCTACTCGGTTTTCTCGCCGTCAACCTCGCCGTCGTCGCGTGCAGCCGTTGGCCGTGGCAGCGCAAGCACACGCCGTTTCTCCTCGCCCACCTCGGCATCATCCTCATCCTCGTCGGCGGGATTATCGGCGGACGGTTCGGCATCGAAGGTCAGCTGATCATTCCTGAAGGCGAATCCCAGCGAATGCTCGTCGCGCCGCAGCACGTGCTGGCCGTGCGCCAGAAAAACCCCGGCATCGAGCACGAGGTGCCGACGCGCTTTGAGACGCAGGCGTGGCTGCGCGAGCCCAAGTGGACGATCGCCGTGCCGCTCGAAACGCGGCCGCTGCAACTGACCGTCGATCGTTACCTACCCGATGCCGATGTCGGCGAGCGCGTCGTCGAAAGTTCGGACGGCACCGCGGCCGTCGAAATCCATCTGCATCACGGCGACAGCGACGAATCGACATGGCTGCTCGCCGACGATCCCGATCGATCGATCGTCGGTTGGGGACCGATGCACGTGATGTTGAAGCGCGTCTCGGATCAGGACCTGGCGCGCTGGACCGGCACGGAGCCGTCGACGGCGTCGGGCCGCGGCGTGGTGCGCATCCGCTGGACGGCGACCGGTCGCACCTCGACCGTGCCCGTGCCCGACAGCGTCGGCGCGTCCGTCGCAATCGAGGGCACGCCATACCGCGTGACCTTCAAGGATTTCTTCCCGGACTTCATCCTCGGCCCCCATGGTCCCACGAGTCGCAGCAACGATCCGAACAATCCCGCCATCGCACTGGTGCTGCAAGGCCCCGAAGGCACCGACCCGTATTTACTCTTCGCGCTGCACCCGGATTTTTCGACGATCCACGGCATTCAGCACACGATCCCCTCGACGCTCACGTACGAGCATCCGAAGGCGCAGCTGCTGCCGCCGAATGCCTTCGCCGTGTTGATCCGCCCGACGGGCCGACTACTCGCCGTTGTGACCGACGACGCCGGCCACCGGCAAGCGATCGATCCGCTCGAAACGGGGCATCGCTATCCGCATCCATCCGGCGTCGAGGTGGAGCTGGCGACGTGGTACCCGCACGCGCGGCTCACGCAAGACGTGGTCGACCGCGGCGACGAGATCAAGCACGAAGCGCTGCACGTCGTCGCGACGCAAGGCGACAAGCACGTCGACGCGTGGCTCTTCGATGGGGTCGCGCGCGAGCTCGATCTCGGCCCCGATCCGGTCATCGCCGAGTACCGCCACGCGTCGCGCCGGTTGCCGTTTACCGTCAAGCTGCTCGACTTCCGCCGGATCCAATATCCCGGGATCGAGATGGCGGCGGCGTTCGAGAGCGACGTCGAGATGAGCGATCCGTCGCGCGGGTTGATTCTGATGAAGACGATCAAGATGAACCATCCGCTGAAGTATCGCGGGTACAAACTGTTTCAAGCGAGCTATGTCGACGGGCCGGTTGAAACGACGGTGCTCGCGGTCCGCAAGGACCCGGGCACCCCGCTGGTCTATGCCGGTTTCATCATCGTGATCGCCGGTGTGGTGCTGATGTTTGTGACGAGGCGACCGAACGATCAACCCTCGATGAAGGAGAGCGTGGCATGAACCGGTTGCGCGCGGGGATCGTGGCTGCCGTGGTGGCCTGCGGGCTGGGGGCTGGCAACGCGAGCGCCAAGCCGCTTGCCGATTTGCCGCCGGTACCGTCGCTGAGCGCGGCGGCACTCGAGCCGGTGCGGCACATCGCGGTGCAGCACAACGGCCGGGTGAAGCCGTTCGACAGCTTCGCGCGCGAATCGTTGCGCGTGGTCACGGGCAGCCCGACGCCGGGCGGGCGCGATCCGGTCGCGACGGTCCTGGCGATCGCTGCGGACCCATCGGCGTGGACCGATGCCAAACTCCTGTCGGTGCCGTTCGTGCCGCTGCGGCAGGCGCTCGAGCTCGACGCGCACACGGCCTACGTATCGTACAACGATCTGGTCGAAACCAAGAAGCTGATGCGCATGTTGCCGAGCATCGTGCAAAAGCAGCAGCGCGATGAAAAGCTGTCGATGCGGGAGCAGGAGGCGATGGACTTGTTCGAGCGCTTCCGCACGTTCACCGAGCTGATGCAGCAGCGCTATGCGCTGGCGCCGGCAGCGACCGTAGACCAAGAGTGGCAGCCTGTTCAGCAAACTCCGCTGGCTGAGCCATGGAGCCAACTGGTCGAAGCCGCGAAGGCAGGCGACGGCGAGCAACTGCAGGCGCGCGCGGCCGCGTTCCAGTCCGCCGCTCGAGCGATGAGTCCGAGCGGCTACCCGGTCGCCTGGCGGCTGCAGTGGGAGGTTTCCTATAATAGGCTCGCCCCGTTCCGCATCGCGCGGCTGCTGTACTGGCTGGGCTCGGTTTGCCTGCTGATTGGCCTCACCGTCGGCCGCGGGCCGATGGCCGGCTGCGGCATGGCGGCCGTCATCGCGGGCTTCCTCGTGCACGGTTCCGGCATCGCCAGTCGCGTGGTGCTCGGTGGTCGTCCGCCCGTCTCGAACTTCTACGAAACGATGCTCTGGCTCCCGTTCGTCTCGGTGCTGCTCGCGTTGATTTTCGAGCGCATCTATCGCGTCCGATTCTTCGCGATGGCGGCCGCGATCCTCGCCGGCATCGCGCTGCAGCTAGCGGAGTACGTGCCGCTCGATTCCAGCATCGGTCCGGTCGTGGCGGTCTTGCGCAGCAATCTTTGGCTGACGATCCATGTCCTGACCGTCGTGGCGAGCTACGGCGCGATCGGCCTCGCGGTTGTGCTGGCGCACATGTACAGCGTGTCGTTTCTCTCGCGCCGCCCCGACGCCGAGCGATTGCGAGCGCTCGACCTCTATCTCTACCGTGCGGTGCAAGTCGGCGTGGTCTTGCTGGCGGCCGGCATCATGCTCGGCGCGGTGTGGGCCAACGCATCGTGGGGCCGCTACTGGGGCTGGGATCCGAAAGAGACCTGGGCGCTGATCACGCTGCTCTGGTTCTTGGCGGCGCTGCACGGCCGATTTGCCGGCTGGCTCCGAGGCATCAACATGGCCATGATGACGATCGCGGGTTTCTTCCTGCTCCTGATGACCTACTATGGCGTCAGCTTCTACTTGGTGGGGCTGCATAGCTACGCCGGCGGACACGCAAAGCCGCTGCCCGTCGTGCTCGTGGCATATCTCATTGCTGAGGTTGCATTTATGGCAGTTATCGCAGCTTCGGCATGGAAGCGGCAGCAGACTCACTGACGCCTGATAGCCCGACTAAAAATTTTCGCCGCCCAGTTGCCGTCGTACCATAGCTTCATGTACACTAGTAGCACAATCAGCTGTAGACCGATAAAGGCAAACCTACGGTAACGTAGGGGCGCAAAGCTACGGGTCCCACACGCGGATCGCGCAGCTGCCGAAGTATGCAGATGCGTCCGCACGGATCGCCGGGCTACCGAAGGATCACTTTGGTAGCACGGCGTTTTTGTATCGGGCAACTCATTGATCGGATGACGCGCCCGATTTCTTTGCACCAATTACTGAAGCAATTTGAAAAGGCGGTACGATCGATATTATGTGAGGCCTGGCGCTGTGGGAGGCGCGGTCATAACCGGGAGGAAAGTGCAATGAATGGTTGGTGGCATCGGTTGGCGAAGTATATGAGCGTCGTAGTTGCTGTGCTGCTCGGCATGCAGCCAGCCGCGTTTTCGGCATCGATCTCAGTTGACGCGATGACGGGCCGTGCAGGCGATGCGCCTTCCACGAACCACGCGCCGCGCGTCACCGCGAAAGAACAAACCGTTGAAGTGGCCGCGGTGCCCGCGACGGTTGATCTGGGCAAATCCGTGAGAGCCGAAGACGATGGTCTGCCGAAGCCGCCGGCAAAACTGACAGCAGAGTGGAAGAAGCTCTCAGGACCTGGCGCCGTCACGTTCGCGGACGCGAGTGCTATCAATACAAAGGCGACGTTTGCGGTGGCAGGCGACTATCTCCTGAGCGTCGTGGTCTCTGACAGCCTGTTGAAGACGACGGCCATGGTCCACATCCGCATCAAGATCGCCGGTGGCGCGCATGGCGACCCGGGACGTCCACCCAAGGATGACAACAAGAACGACGACAAGAACGACGAGAGCAAGAGCGGCCAGAAGGTCGCCAAGGGCGACGACAAGACCAGCGATCATGACGACAAAGATGTTCGCGAGGGCGACGACAAAGAGGATAACAAAGACGAGAACAAGAACGACGACGTAAAGAACGGCCAGGACGACGCCAAGAATGGCGGCGAAGCGAACAAGAGCAGCCATACGACGAAGTCGGAAGAGCCGCCTCACAACCAACCACCAAGCACCACCAATCACCGGCCGCAGGTCGACGCTGGTGAAACGCAGCGGCTCTCCGGCGACACCTTACCGGTGTCAACCATGCTGCACGGCAAAGTGACGGACGACGGCTTGCCCAACCCGCCCGGTAAGGTCACGGTCAAATGGAGCAAGCTTCTGGGCCCGGCCGATGTGACGTTTGAGAGCGCCGACGCGCTCGACACGAAGGCGACGTTCTCAAAGATCGGTCGGTACATCCTGCTCTTAACCGCCAATGACGGCCAGCTCCTAGGAACGGAGCGCGTTGAGATCATTGTCGGTAGCGGCCACCCGAACGAGCCGCCGGCCGGCAACCGTCCGCCGAAAGTCCGCACGCAGGAGAGTCAGAACGTGCAAGTCGACAAGTTCCCGGCAACCGTCGACATCTCAGGCATCGTTGAGGACGACGGCAAGCCGAACCCGCCGGGCAAGGTGACGACCGAGTGGTCGAAGGTCTCCGGTCCCGGCACGGTGACCTTTGGGGATATCCACGCGCTGAAGACCACGGCGACGGTCTCCGAGGCCGGCAACTACGCGCTGCTGCTTGTGGCCTCGGACGGCGAGCTGCAGGGTCGGGAGCAACTCCACCTGCACATTCACCTCAAGGGTACCGGTGGTGGCGATGATCATGGCGGCGAAGGCAATGACGACCACAACAAGCCGCCGACCGGCGACAACAAAGCACCGCAACTGGAGATCATCGACGCGCCGCACCGACTCGTCGCTCCGACACTGCCGGCGTCGATCGTCATCAAGGCTCTGCTGAAGGATGACGGCAAGCCTGCGCCGGGCAAGGTAACCACGAAGTGGCTGCAACTCTCCGGTCCGGGGACAGCCACGTTCGGCGACATCGTGGAGAAGGATGGGAAGCTCGAAACCAACATCACCTTCCCCGCATACGGCACGTACGTGCTGGTCCTCACGGCCAACGATGGAGATGCCCAGGAGGCCGAGGAGATCAAGATCCGAATCGAACCCTCGGAGCAGACTAGCCGGAATCGGCCGCCGGAAGTCGACGCGGGCAAGAACCGCACGGTCAACGTCGACAAGCTCCCGGCAGTCGTGATCCTTGAGCCGAAGATCAGCGACGACGGGTTGCCGAGCGGCAAGCTGACATGGGAATGGATGAAGCTGACCGGTCCGGGGACGGTGACGTTCAAGGACGTCTCAACCGCGGCCAGCAAGCGGACCGAGGCGACGTTCTCGGCGGCCGGCGAGTACGTGCTGGTCGTGACGGCCGACGACGGCCAGTTCCAGCGGTATGATCATGTCCAGATCCGCATCGAGGTGAATGGGAGCGCGCAATCCGGCAACAGAGCGCCGGAGGTGAATGCCGGCAAGGATCAAACCCTGCCCGGCGCTCCGCTCCCGGTGAAGGCGACGCTAAAGGGTGTCGTGACCGACGATGGTCTGCCGAACAACAAGCTGACCATCGAGTGGGTGAAGATCGAGGGGTCCGCCGGTGCTACGATCGACACACCGGCTTCCGCGGAGACCGGCGTGTCATTCACGGCGGTGGGCAACTACGTCTTCGCGCTGACGGCCGACGACGGCCAGTACAAGCGCAGCGACCTCGTGGTCATCCACGTCGGTACGCGCAAGTAACACCGACCCGCTTGGGTCGGGCCGCCAGCCGGCAGGGTGCGCTGCATCCTGCCGGCTGTGCGTTTTTTTGTGGGCGTCGCTACGATTTATTCGCGGCCGTGTCTCTCAGGATCGGCATCCCACCCGCGGGGTTCCACCTCGCGTCATCGTGGAACGCCACTCGCCGAAATCCGAGATCTTTGAAGAACCGCTCGATCTCATCCATCGCGTCAGCGGAGGTCTTGCTTCCCGAGTTGTAGTTTCGGTCCAGCACGACCACGACGAAGTCTTTCGGCACGTCCAGCGTGGTCAGCAGCTTCACAAACCCCGCTCGACTGAACGCTTTCGGTCGGAACGTCTTGACGCCGGTCGTGCCCGCGATGTCCGGCTTCACGAACGCTATTTGGTTCCATGACTCGAAATTCACCACGAGGTTGGCCTCGGCCTGTTGATGCAACGCCGGGCTGGAATCAGGGGTCGTCGCGCAGCCGGAAAGTCCGAGTGCGCAAGCGAGAGTGAGCGCGACGTGACGCAAGCGAGTCATCGTCCAGTTGTCTTTGTGAGTGGCGTCATGCAAATCGACTGACCGGAATGGGACGAGGTTGAGCACCGAGGAGACTACGCGGCGACCGGTGGATGATCCGCAGGCTGACGCAAGTCTTCGTTCGCGGCGCGACGCGAGCCGCGGATTGCGATCCTCCGGAACAACCACGTGGCGGCGTAGATGAGGCCGAGCAACGTGACCTCGGTCGGCCCGACGGGAAGGTCCCACACGTAGGCCAGGTAGAAGCCCACCAGCGACGCGGCCCCGCCGATCAGCGATGCCAACACGGCGAACTGTTTCATATTGCGGGAGAGCAGATGCGCGGTGAGTGCTGGGATGAGCAAGAAGCCGAAGCTGATCAACGGACCCACACTCAAGACCGAGACCGACACCGTCAGGCCAATGAGCGCGTACAACACGATATCCCACACGACAACGTTCTTCCGAAGCGTGATGGCCATGGTGCGGTCAAACGAGACGAGCAGGAATTCCTTGCGGAACGCCCACAAGACGAGCAGCACGATCGCGAACGATACGAGCGTCAGGGCCAAGTCGAACGTCGAGATCGTGATGATCTCGCCCTTCAGTAAATCCAGCCACCCGATTTCCGCCCAGCGGTTCTTCGACAAGAGCAAAATACTCACGGCGGTCGCGACGACGTACACGGTGCCGAGGCGTCCTTCCGGCTGGCCGCGGCCGCGGCGCTCAAGAAACGCCAGGATCAGAATGGCCGCGAGAGAAAACACGAGCGAGCCGATGAACGCGAAGGCGTGTTCGAACTGCGAGCCGGGCTGTGTGATTAGCTGCCCCCCCGTCAACATGGGCAGCGAGAGGGCGACGGCCACACCCATCGACGAGACCTGCGGCAACGCCACACCCATGAAGACCAACCGGCGCAGGACGAGGTACACGCCCACCAACGGGCACGCGAAGCCCACCAGCATGCTGGTGTAGAGTGAATTGCGCAGCAGGAACTGCGGGGAGAGGATCTGGCGCAGGATGTCCATCACGCGATCCCCAGGTCGACGAGCTCGGCGAGCCGCGCCGAGCTGAGCAGCTCGGCCGTCGTGCCTTGCCGAATGGTTCCGTGGTGCAGCCAGATGACGTGCTGAGCGTATTTGCGGACGATCGGCAGGTCGTGCGTGACCAGCAGGATGGTCAGCTTCCGCTCGCGGTGGATCTGCGCGATGAATTCCATGATCGCGCGCGTGGCGACGACGTCGACACCCGCGGTCGGCTCATCGAGCAGCAACAGATCCGGGCGAGTGGCGAGCGCGCGCGCGATGAGCACGCGCTGCTTCTGCCCGCCGGAGAGCTCCGAGAATCGCTGCTCGGCAAACGCTTCGGCGCCCGTCGCTCTCAGGCACTCACGCACGAACGCGCGCTCGGTCGACGGAACCCTGCGCGCCGGTCCGATCCTCCCATACACGCCCATCAGCGCCACATCGAGCCCCGTGACCAGAAACAGCGGGTCGAACTGCGCGTACTGTGGGACATACCCGAAAACCGGCGGCGCGCCGTCGGGAGAGGAGAATTCGATACGCCCCGAGATCGGTGGAATGACACCGAGGATCGTCTTCATCAACGTGGTCTTGCCCGACCCATTGGCACCGAGCAGGGCGGTAAAGCTGCCGCGAGCGATCTCGAGCGAGATGTTCGACAGCACGGGCTGGCCGCCGTACCCGATCGTCAGGTTCTTCAGGGCAATCAAGGGCATTGGAGCTCGCGCAGATCAAAGGCCTGTCCGCCGTCGACGCTGCGACGTCTCGACGGACAGGCCTCGATCGTTCACGTCCTCAGATACATCGACTACTGTGAGGCTTTCAACAACGTCCGGATGTCGTACTCTATCATATCAAAGTACGTTTTCGCTTCCGGCACCCCGCCGACCATGATGGGCAGCTTGACGAGCTTGGCGCCTGTCTGCGCCGCTACTTGGCTCGGGACTTTTTCCGGGAACTGCGGTTCGCGGATGACGATCCGCACGTGGTTCGCCTTCATCGCATCGATCAATTCCTCGATGTGCCGCGCCGTTGGATCGATCCCCGGTTTCAACTCGATCGTTCCGAATGGCACGACGCCGAACCGCTCGGCAAAATAGGGCCACTCGAGATGGTAGGACACGAACTTCGCACCCTGCAACGGTTTTGCCAATTCCAGCCACTCGGGAATCTTCGCGTCGAGCTTCGCCAGATACGCGTTGCGATTCTTCGCGAACTCCGCCTCGTGCGCGGGGAAGTTCTCTGCCAGTCCCTCGTAGATGTTCTGCACCATCGTTTTGACCCGCACCGGATCGAGATTGATGTGCGGGTTGCCCACAGGATGCACGTCGCCTTCGGATTTGTCCAAGGTCCTCGGCACCTCGAGCACTCGGATGTTCCGCGAGCAATCGATGTAGCCGGGCTTGCCCAGCAAGATCTTCGGGTTCCGGCTCGCATCCAGAAGGGCCGGCAAGAACGCGTGCTCCATGCCAAGTCCTACCACCACGACGAGGTCCGCTCGATTAAGCAGCGGGATGAAGCTCGGCTTCATCGGGATGCCGTGCGTATCTTCAACGCCCGTCGCAAGGCTGTGGACGTCGACGAGATCGCCCCCGACGGCGCGGCTGAACTCCGCGAGGTCCGTGAGCGTTGTGACCACGCGAATTTTTCCGGCCGCGTGCGCGGGGCCGGCGAGCGCGAGCAGGCCGACGAGCATCAAGCTCAACTGCCATTTGGATTTCATTGGAGTCGTGTCTCCTGTACGAACGTTATCGCTGTGAGAAACCGTGTGAGTGGCTGCCGATGATCCAGACCCACTGAAGGTAGACGGCATCATCGTCCTTCAGGCCGGATTCTTTGCTGCGGTCCGTGTGCGTGTATTGCAGCCGGATCGTCTGGAAGTGGCTCGTGTTCCACGTCAAGAACGGCGAGTACGCAAACGTGTCATCGTGGTGCCACTGTGGATTCTGCAGGTAATCGAGCAGGAAGCCCGCCGTCCATTGACGGCTCAACTTCGCCGCGATGTAGGAGTAGAACCCTCTCGAACTTTCAAAGGCATGGTACTCGTCTCCAGTACCCGGGGTGCCGTTGGGATCGAAGAGGAAGCGGTTGTGGCTGACGAACGCTTCCGTACCCCAGACGAGACCTTGGAACTGGTTGTTCTGGAGCGGCTCATAGCGCAGCGTTAGCTCGAGGCCGTAGAGTTGGCGCTGGGTTTCGGCCCGTGTGCTGTTGTTTGACAGCGTGACGACCCCGCCACGGCCCTCGGTGCGTGGATTCCACAGTCCTGAGACGCCGGTTTCCAAGCTCACGTCAGGCGTCAGCGTGAAATACGTCGACAGATGCGACCAGTAGTTCAGGTCCTTGAGCGACCGATAGCCGCCGGGATTGTTCAGCGTGCCGCCGAACTGGTCGCCTGTGCCGATGGTCCAGCTGACGTAGTGGTCGATCGGCAGCAGATAATTCAGTTGGAGCCCATCGGTCTTCGACTCTCCACCGATGTAGCTATCGAGCGCCAGCGGTCGATTGACGAACGGCAGCTCGTGATCGTGGACGAACGCGAGTCGGCCGAACTCGCCGAAGAACCGCCCGCCTTCCGCGGTGAGATTGTACGGCAGCGAGGTCGTGATGACTGCGGCTTCTTCAACGGCGGCCGTCGCTTCACCGGTGATCGGATTCGCCGAGGCGTTGATCACGGCGTAGCCGCGCGCGAAGGGGTCAACTGAGGCGGATAGGTTCAGCTCCGTTGACCGCTGGTTGATGTCGAAGCCGCCGGGACGGCTGCTGCCCGTCTGGCTGTTCTTGCGCGAGTCGAACGAGGCGACGGTTTCGCCCACCAACCCGATCGCCGGGTTGAACTGGCTGGGGAAGCTCTTCTTTGTAGCTTCCGACAGGTCAGCAACTTGTTTCTCGAGCTCGTCGACCCGCTCCTTTGAGACCACCGTGGAAGACGGGGCAGGCGGTGCGGTAGTCCGTGTCGCCTCGACCCTCGAGAGCTCTTCCTTGACGCGTTTTTGGACTTCCGCCTCAATCTGCGGCTGCAGCTTCTCCATAATGGAGCGCATCATCTGCTGCTCTTTGTCCTTTTCCTGCTCGCCGGATTCTTCCGCGCGCACCGGTGAGAAGAGGCATGTGGCACCCCACAGCAGCGCGGCGCCGATAAGTAGTCGCTCTGTTTTCATCGCGTCTCCAAGTTCGCGGCCGCAAAAATCGCAGCGACCAGTATGATTGCGCAACGATCTGTCGTGCTGTCGAACGACGCTGCAGCGGATGGCCGGTCGACTGAGGACGACATGCGTCGCATGAATCCCCCTGAAAACCATGCACCCTGACCTGAGCGAGCGTGCGCTCTTACCGCAAGCCGACAGGGATCAGTGAGTGGAGTTCAGGAGGCTCGGGGAGGAGCTCGGGGAGCGGCGAGGCCGAGAGGGGCCTCGCGGTGGAGCACATCTTGCAGCCAAGTGGTCGCGTCGGTCGGTTGCACCGCGACCGTTGGAAGAGAAGCAACCGGTGGGACGCTGGCGCGGAAGTTCTGCTGGATCTGGCACGCGCGGCAAGCATTTGCCGAGCGCGATGTCAGCGATTCGTGGTCGTGCTTGTGGGGCAGGCTGCCGGCAAGGAGGAAGATGCCCAGACCGATGCCGAGCAGCATCCTGAGGAACTCGGACACGCGGCTACGCGGATTCATTTGAATCAGCGGCAGACGATCGTGAGTTCGTGGCAGTCATCGCATGCCTTCAGACGATGTTTGCGCGCGAAGGTCTCCCAGTGCTCCCGCTTCTTCGGGGTGAGCACGCCGGATCCTTTGCAGAACGGGCATCGGCTTTCGAGAGCGGCGAGAAGAGCGGTGCGGATGAAATCGGAGCGGTTGGGGATGCCCTGGATCAGCTCCCGCAGCGACTCATCGACTTTGAAGGTGATCACGTCCTGCTTTTTTCTCATAGTCCGCAGGAGATACTACCGCGTAATACCAAGCACGTCAAGTAGCCAATCGAGCCATGCTATAGTCCGCCGCACCTGTTCGTATCCGCGGCGGACAAGTCACTCAATCAAGAAGGGTTAGAAGGAGCATGAGGCCGGCGCCGAGACCCATCGCAACCAACTGCAAGAGCGACTTGAGCGGCGCGCGCTCTTTGTGCAGCTCGGGCACGAGGTCTGAGCCGGCGATGTAAATGAACCCGCCCGCGGTGAACGGCAGGATCGCCGTGGGGAGCTGTTTAATGTGTGTACCCAGTGTCAGCGCGATCACCGCACCGACGATGGCGAGCGAGGCGGACAGGAAGTTGAAGCCCACCGCGCGTTTCGGGCTCATGCCGGCATGGAGCAAGACGCCAAAGTTGCCGATCTCCTGGGGAATCTCATGGAGGAGCACCGCAAGCGTGGTGGCGACGCCAACGGCGACGCTCACGAGGTAGCTTGAGCCGATCAGCAAGCCGTCGATGAAATTATGCAGTCCCTCAGCCACGACATTGACATAACCGACTGGGTGGATACAGTCGCCATAATGGGGAACATGTTCATGGCGCCAGAGGAGGAATTTTTCCAGGAGAAAAAAGACCAGTAGGCCGGCGAGCACAAGCAGCGACGTGTGGAGGGGGTTTCGGGGACCAAGAAAGGCGCTCGGGAGCAAGTGGATGAAGACATCTCCAAACATGGCCCCAACGGCGAGGCTCACCAGGAAGAAAATGACTTGCTGGAGCCTCGAGCGGCTCAGGGAAACCGTGACCACGCCGAGCAGCGACACGACGCTCACGCCCAGAACACTTGCCAAGGTATAAGCCCACAGAAGATTCATCTGGGCGCATTCTATCAGAGGACTCGCTTCGCATCTAGCTCAGAGCTGATTCGGGCGGCCAGTGATTGCGAGGCATACGAGCTGCTGAGGGGCAATACCGGAGCCGGTAGCGAGTTACCAAGCTGGTTGATCGAGAAACTTCCTGGTTAACTAAAATTAAGCCGTCTTGATTGATCCTATTATAGTAGACATATGAGTAGTAAATTTAGTGTAGATAAACATATGTGTATATTTTCTCCACACTGTCTGATAATGTAGCACAAAACAGACATGCTAGGAAGTTCAAGAGATGCTCGCTGATTCGTACAAGGGTTGACGAGAGCACTTTTCGGAAAATTTGTGGTTGTAAGTATTTTATTTTAATAATCTTACGCAAACTGAGCCGACCAATGCCAATATTGCTCCTCAACTGGCACGGCACGTGCTGTTTACTATGACTGTCTAGGACATTCTGAATCTAACAGGAGGTTGCCGTGGACGCGCGATTGACGATTACAGAAGTAGCCAAAGAGCTTGGCGTGACCACGAAGACCATCACCCGGTGGGAGAAGGCCGGGAAGGTCAAGAAGGCTAAGCGCGACTGGCGCGGCTGGCGCATCTATACTCCGGAAGACCTGCAAGACTTGAAGAGTCTCGTCGAAACCGTGTATTGAGCGCAGCCGGCGTCCGGCTGGTCAATGCGACAAGGAGGAAAGTTGATGGAGCGTACGAAACGTCTGGTCGGACTCTGGCTGGCGGTAATGTGGCTGCTGGCGACCCCGCTGGCGTATGCCAAGAACGGGGATCAGGGCAACGCAGCCCCGGTCAGCGGATCCGTGATCGGATATCAACCGATCCCGAACAGCTCGCTGCCGCAAGCATCTGGCGCTCAGTATGCCAGCGTTGCGCCGGCTACGGGAGCAGTGGCGCCAACGCAGATGCAACAGATCCAGCCGATGCAGCAAATCCAGCCAGGCACCGACACGTCCATTCCAACCCGATCGCGCTCAGGGTACGATTACGCGGTCTGGCTTGTCGGTCAGGGCCCGTACACGCTCGGTCGTGACGACGTGCTCAGCATCGAGGTCCGCAACCAACCGGAATTCAGCGGCAGCTTTGTGGTCGGTCCTGACGGCTCCATCCAATATAACTACATCGGCGATATCCCGGTTCTCGGCATGACCAAGTACGAGGTCCAGCAGGTGCTCGAGAAGATGTTGGAAAAGTACATCCGGGTGCCGCAGGTGACCGTCACCATCGTTGGCTACAACTCGAAGGCCGTGTATGTGATCGGCGAAGTCAACCGGCCGGGCAAGTACCTGATGCGCGGCGACACGATCAAGCTCCGCGAGGCGATTGTGGCGGCCGGCCTGCCGACACGCACCGCCGCGCTGTGGCGCACGCACATCGTCAAGCCGGACATCGACAACCCGGTCGACCGCAAGATCAACCTCAAGAAGATCCTCTACAAGGGGCGGCTGCACGACGACATCAATCTATACCCGGGTGAGATTGTCGTGGTGCCGTCGACGGTCCTGCACTCGATCGACAACTTCCTCAGCGACCTGTTGAATCCGATCACCCGGTCGGCAACCGCTGCGGCCATTGGAGCGGGCATCTAATGATTCATACGGAAGCGCAAGTCGGCTGGCAGGATTATGTCGGCATCATCCTGCGCCGCCGGTGGTTTTTCGTGGTGCCGTGTTTGATCGCTCTCATCGGCGCGCTGGTGATCGGGATGTGCATGCCCAAGATCTACCGGGCGGAAACCGTGATCCTCGTCCAAGAGCCGGACGTGATGAACCCGCTGATCCAGGGCTTGGCGATCACCACCTCCGTCGGACAGCGCCTCGGCACGTTGCGCGAGGAAATCCTCGGATGGACCAGCCTCGGCCGGCTCGTGCACGAGCTGAAGCTGGATCAGGACGTGCGGACGCCGGTCGCGTACGAGCGTCTCATCAAGCAGTTGCAGCAAGACATCCAGGTCAAGATGCGCGGTCGGGACCTGATCCGGATCGCGTATGAAGACCGCGACCCGCGGATGTCGCAGCAGTTGGTGAACACCATCTCGACGATCTTCCTTGAGCGGAACGTGTCGGCTTCGACGGCTGAGTCGGAGACGGCGATCTCGTTCATCGAGCGCGAGATGGCTGGCTATAAGAAGAAGCTCGAGGATTCCGAGCAAGCGCTGCGTGAGTTCAAGGAAATCTTCATCACGCAGATGCCGGTGGCGGTCGAGCTCAACAACCAGATTATCGAGCTGCAGGTGTCGCTCTCGAAGCTGCTCATCGAGAACACCGATGACCACCCAGCGGTTCAAGAAACACGGCGGCGCGTCATGGAGCTGAAGCAGCGCCGCAACGATGAGCTGAAGCGATTCATCGCCAGCGCGATCGGGCGCGGCCAGGACCCGGCGGCGTACAACAGCTTGCTGAGCGTGATGGGTCAGCGGCACGACACCAATGACCCGGCGGCGCAGGTCGCGGCGACGAGCGATCCGAAGAACGCGGTGCAGGCGGAGAAAGTGCGCCTGGCGCAAGAAGCCTACAAAGCGTGGGTCGAGCGGTTGGACAACAGCAAGGAACCGCAAGCCAACACATCCGGCACGACCCAGATCCAGGTGATCACGGGCCCGCAGAACGGCAGCGCGCCGTCGGAGATCTTCGGCGGCGGACCGGTGTCGATCTCGCTGGCTCCGTGGCAGGAGCAAGAGCTCGCCCGCCTGAAGCGTGACTACGACGTCAATGCGGAGACGTACCAGAACCTGCAGAAGCGCCTCGAGCAGGCGAACATCACGCAACGGCTCGGCGAATCCGACGAAGGGCTCAAGTTCAAGATCCTCGAGCCGGCCCGTTTGCCGCTGCGACCGGTGAAGCCGAACATGCTCAAGATGGCGTTCTTTGGCTTGCTGCTCGGGATTTTCCTGGGTGCCAGCGTCGCGTTCCTCGCCGAGTACCTCGACCAATCGTTCCAGACGGCCGAGGAGCTCCAAACCTTGTTGGAGATCCCGGTGCTGGGGTCGATCTCGACGATCTTGACCGAAGAAGATGTCGAGCGCCGCCGGCGAGAGGTTCGCACATGGTTTTCGCCGGTCGGGTGGCGCACGCTCGCCGGGAACGCTTTGCGGCCCATTACCCGTCGCGTGGACGGCCTGCTCGTGAAGTGGGGCCTTTGACACTCATGTTCGCCACCGGGCAGGTCAACTCCGATGTATGAATCCTTTTTCGGCCTCCGGGAGAAGCCGTTCTCCATGACGCCCGACGGCCGATTCTTCTTCCCGTCAACGAAGCACCAGGACGCGCTGAACCACATGGTCTACGCGATCCAGGAGCGACGTGGCTTCGTGGTCATCACCGGAGAGATCGGCTCGGGCAAGACGACCCTGTCGCGGATCCTCTTCCAGAAGCTGGACCCGTCGACGAGGACCGCCGTGATCCGCAACACGCACTTGACGCCGAAGGAACTCGTGGCACTCACGCTCGACGAGTATGAGATCGGCTGCGAGCAGACGTGGACGAAGACGTACATGATCGGCCGATTGAACGATTTCCTCGTGGAGCAGCTGCGCGAAGGCAACAACGTCGTGCTGCTCATCGACGAGGCGCAAAACCTGACACCGACCGTTCTCGAGGAGGTCCGCATGCTCTCGAACCTCGAGACGGAGCGCGAGAAGCTGATCCAAATCATTCTGATGGGCCAGCCGGAGTTGAAGGACAAGCTCTGGCTGCCGCAGCTCGCCCAGCTGCGCCAGCGCGTGTCGCTCTACTACCATCTGGGTCCGCTCGACGAGCAAGAAGTGGAAGCCTATATAACACACCGAGTGCACGTGGCGGGAGGGAATTCCACGCCCGTGTTCGACGCCGACGCATTCCAGCGGATCTTTCACTACACGCAAGGGGTGCCGAGGCTGATCAACGCGTTGTGTGACCGCGCGCTGTTAACTGGCTATGTCAACGAATCACGCCTCGTCGGAGGCAAGGTGATCGACGAGGTGGCGGCGGAGTTGCCGTCGCTGACCGACCGGCCGATGGTTGCCGTGACAAGAGGAGCAGAGTAAGCAATGAGCAAGATCACGAAGGCATTGGAGAAGGCCGCCAGGGACCGCGCTCGCGTTGAGCACGAGCATGCGACGGTCACCGCCAAGGCGACGGAAGTTCCCGTGGTCGCCCCCGTGCTCGTCGGCACGGTCGCGAGCTCGCGAGCAATCGGATCGTTGCGCATCGACCCGCACTTGGTGGCGTCATCGGATCCGCGCTCCCCGATCGCCGAGCAGTACCGGATCCTTCGCACGAATCTCCAGTCGATCAAGAAGCTCCCCGAACTCCGCAGCTTGCTGGTGACCAGCTCGATCCGCGGCGAGGGCAAGAGTATTACCGCGATCAACCTGGCGATGACGCTGGCACAGCAAGAGGGCGCGCGAGTGCTGCTGATCGACGCCGACTTGCGGCGCGGGATGCTCCACCACTGGCTGGGCTTCGAGGCCGAGCGCGGGTTGTCGACGCTGTTGACCAACGGCGCGCAGTTCGATGACTTGCTCATCTCGTTCAAAGACAACGGGCTGTCGATCCTGCCGGCGGGCCCGGTGCCCGAGCAACCGTCGGAGCTGCTCGACTCGAGCAACATGAAGCTGCTGCTCGACCGCGTGCGCGTGCGCTTCGACTACGTCGTCATCGATTCGCCGCCAGTGTTGCCGGTCGCGGACCCGGGCATCCTCGCCCGCCTCGTCGACGGCGTGCTGTTCGTCGTCCGCGCGGGCTACACGCAGCAGCGCACGGTGATGCAGGCGCAGTCGCTGCTGAAGCAATCGAAGGGCCGGCTGATCGGCTCCGGGGCCACCCCCCCCCGGCACTACAACCCCCCGCATTACCCGGACTCCCGTTACTACCCCCAGGAAAGAGA
>OBEQ010494657.1_pt1 | contig 27492 bp, 31 predicted proteins | sample 1670901 | NCBI WGS metagenome assembly OBEQ01 (sample SAMEA104232315, study PRJEB22302) | groundwater metagenome | biome: forest; feature: aquifer; material: groundwater | place: USA | collected 2011-08-07 | depth 5.4 m
AAGCAGAAACGCCAGAAGGACAAGCCGTTCATTGCCGCTGTTTTTTGAAGACGCGGCGCTGGAATGCGCGTGATGCTGCTGCGGCTCATTCATTAGACCAACTCCTTATATTCCCACCCAGTACAGGCGTACAGAAAGCTGGTCAATGGCGGGCGGAGGACTATGCAGGAAAATTATCCGCCAACAGGATTACCCTTGGCAGTGATAGCGACAATGGCTGGGCGTGGCGGCATGGCGTCATTAAAATCGGGCCAGCGGGTGGAGGGCGCCTCAAAAGTCGATCCTGCCTCCTGTCCCGGGTGCTGCACGGCGACAAACAGGGTGGTGTCATCGGGGGTAAAACACGGGCCGCACATTTCCGCGCCGCGCGGCACTGCCAAGAAATGCCGGGTCAGCGCGCGGCCAGGTCCTTCCACGTCGGTGGCCCAGACGCCATCGGCAAACCCATTATCATTGGCGCCATCGGTAGCAATCCACATGCGGCCACGGCTATCAAAGGCGATATTATCCGGCGTTGTCAGCCAGCCATCTTTAGAAGTTTGCGGATGATAGCGTGTGCCTGCATCCGCATCCGATGGATCACCGGCCAACAGAAAAATATCCCAGCGGAATTCATCCGCAGCATGATCCGGCGCCTGTCCGCCCGCAACGGGCGGGGCCAGCTCCAGAATATGGCCAAAGGCATTTCTGGCGCGCGGATTGGCGGCGTCCTTTTGGGCTTCTTCGCGTTTGTCATTATTAGTCAGCACCAGGTAGACACGGCCATTGACCGGGTTTGTCTCAATGTCTTCCGGCCGGTCCATTTTGGTGGCCCCCAATAATTCTGCTGCGCGCCGTGTTTCGATTAAAACGTCGGCCTGGCTCTCGAACCCATTTTCTTTTGTCAGCGGGCCTTTGCCCCAGACAAGCGGCATCCAGATCAGACGGCCATCCGCCTCGAATTTTGCGGCTGACAATATTCCGTCATCCAGCAAGGTCAGATTCGTCTGACGGTTTTTTGCGTCAAACTTGCCTGTGCTGACATAGCGGTAGACATGCTGGAAACGTTCATCATCACCGGTATAGACCACCACACGCCCATCGGGGGCCAGCGCGACGGTTGCCGCCTCATGCTTGAACCGGCCCAGGGCGGTGCGTTTAACTGGAACCGCTTTGGAATTATACGGGTCAATCTCCACCACCCAGCCAAACCGGTTTGGCTCGTTCGGTTCTTTTTCGACATCGAACCGGTCATGAAACCGCGCCCACTGGAAACGGTTTTTGCCGGGCGCAATGCCAACGCGTTTATGATTATCTGCTTCTGCCGTTTGCGCTGGATCACCGGAAAAATAGAAATTGAAATTTTCCTCTGCGATCAGCACCGTACTCCACGGCGTCACGCCGCCGGCACAATTATTCAGTGTGCCGATAACCGTTGTGCCGATAGGATCGGCAGAAGTTTTAAGCCGTGCGTGCCCTGCTGCCGGGCCTGACAGACGCATGGGTGTCGATAGCATGCTGAGACGGCGGTTAAACGGGCTGTCCGTAACCACCTTCCACGCGCCATTTTGAAATTTAATTTCCACCACAGAATGGCCATGGGCCGCCATTTCGATCTCTACCTGGTCGCGGCTCAGTTCGGGCATCTGACCTAACAGGGCCTGTGCTGTGACGCCAACAGCACCTTCCAGCTTTGCCTGCATCGCCGATGTCAGATCCGGAAACATCATCCGTGCATTGGTGAATTCATGATTGACGCAGAGCAGGCCATGGTTGGATTTTTTGGAAAATGGCGGTAAAGGCATGAACGCCACAAAGTCATTGTTGTAGCCAAATTGCTTCTCTTGCGCTGCTGCGGTCTGACCCATCGGATCAAACGCAGGTGCGTCCGGATAAACCGGATCGCCCCATCGAATCAGAACTTGCGCATTATGTGCAGGCGCCACATGAAAATCTGTATCCAGACCGCGCGCCAATTCCTCAAAAGCGAGACTGGACGCGCCCGACGCATAGGCGCTGCGCCATGACATGGCGCTGGTTCCTGCAAGAGCGGTTGCGGTAACTACGCCACCAAGAACCGTGCGGCGGCTGATACGCTGCGCAATCAATGCGCCGATAACAGAAGCTTCCTGATCCGCTTTCATGGCCTGTCTCCCCATTCAATTGGCGTGCGTTATACGAGGACTATGTTACAGTTTCACGAAGGCTAAAGACACAACCATCAGCCGATACAGATCATATCCCCATCCAGATGCACCGGCACAGAAGTCAAGTGCTTGCCCTTGCAGGGGCCAGCGATGCAATGGCCATCATGAATACGAAACAGCGCCCCATGGGTGCCGCATAATAAATGCGTTTTTTCCAAATTAAAGAAACGGTCAGGTAAATAATCCAGCGGTGTATGCGCATGAGGACAATCATTGACATAGGCTGTCAGTTTGCCATTACGCCATACAACGAACATATCAAAGCGCCTGGTGTCCTCGCCAAATAAAAATCCTTTGGTTCCGGATTCTGGCAACGCATCCAGGCGGCATAAATGTGTGCCGGCAGGGGGTGCGCCAGGAAAATGCAGATAAGTACGATCTGGCGTGCCGGACATTAGTATGGTTTCATCCGTAAACAGAATATATAGATTTATGGCGCCTTGTGCTGGCGTTTGGATGCATACATGGCTTCGTCGGCCTTGGCCAGCGCCTGCACCGGATCATCGCCAGGTTCAAATATGTATGTGCCATAGGAGGCTGATACTCCATAGGATGTTCCATCTGTCGTAAAGCGCTGCGCCGCAATGGAATCGGCAAGCTTTTGCGCCTTGACCGCCGCCACATCCGCACGGTTATTGACCAGGATGACGCCAAACTCATCACCTCCCAGGCGCCCGACAACATCGGAATCACGGGTATTTTCCACCAGCACCTCCGCCACACGCTGCAACACCTGATCGCCAGCGGCATGGCCGAACTTATCATTGACCGGTTTGAAATTATTGAGGTCAAAAAACACCAGCGCGGCAGGCGTTTCATAACGATCCACAAAGCTTTTAACCCGCGTCATTTCGCGTATAAAGCCGCGCCGGTTCAATACCGGCGTCAGCGCATCGTTCTCGGCCAGTTTTTCCAGATGATCAATGCGTTGTTTGGCCCGCTCTAGTTCCTGACGAAAACGATCAACTTCCTGCATCAGATTCATGATCGCGTCACGCACCTTAGGGGTGCATTCAGCTTCGGGAATACCCATGATGCTGGCCGAATCGCTGGCCCCCCCCGCTGCAGTTTGCCCGGGGCGTATCTTCGGCGAAGCCGCCGCCGCCGCGCCGGCCGCGCGCGCGCGCGCAACTGGTTTTGAATCCGTGATTTTCATCTGGTCTTCTTGAGGGTTAGCGCCAATTCAAGGGCAATTGTAAACCAAACATTATCGAAAATGTATTAACGATTTATAGAAATATGGCAGTGGATACGTGATCCTGCTTGCGTGAAAACAGATGGCCCCTATAATCCCCGGCTTTCCGCGCTTAAGGAGCGCCTGCAATGGCCAAGACCATACCGCTGATCGGGATCATCATGGGCAGCCAGTCCGACTGGCCCACCATGCGCCATGCCGCCGATATCCTGAAGACGCTGAAGGCGCCGTATGAGACCAGGATTGTATCTGCGCACCGCACCCCGGACCGGTTATATGCCTACGCCAAAACCGCACGTGAACGGGGGCTGCAAGTCATCATTGCGGGCGCGGGTGGTGCGGCGCATCTGCCGGGCATGACGGCAGCACTTACCCCCCTGCCAGTGTTTGGCGTGCCGGTAGAAAGTAAAATCCTCAAAGGGCAGGACAGCCTGCTGTCCATCGTGCAGATGCCGCCGGGCATCCCCGTTGGGACATTGGCGATTGGCGAGCCGGGCGCGATCAACGCCGCATTGCTGGCGGCCGCAGTGCTGGCGCTGAATGATTCTGCCCTGGCCAAAAGGCTGGACGCATGGCGTGCAAAGCAGACCCAGGCGGTGGCGATGCACCCTTCCGACAAAGCCTGATCGCGATGATTGCTCCGGGTGGCGCCATCGGCATTCTGGGCGGCGGTCAGCTGGGCCGTATGCTGGCGCTTGCGGCGGCGCGGCTGGGGCTGAAATCACATATATTCTGCCCACCCGGCGATAATCCCGGCAGCCATGTCTGCGACACGATCACTCTGGCCGAATATACGGATACGGTCGCATGCGACAGGTTTGCCGCCAGCGTTGATGTGGTCACCTATGAATTTGAAAATGTGCCGGTTGCCTGTGTGGAACGCATCGCCACAAAGGTTGCGGTGCGCCCGGGCATGGACGCGCTGCGCATTTCGCAGGACCGGCTGACGGAAAAAAACTTTCTCAGCGGGCTTGGCGTCGCCACTGCACCTTTTGCGCCAGTTGATGACATGGCGATGTTGACGCAGGCGGTGGCGCAGATCGGCCTGCCAGCCATCCTGAAAACACGGCGGCTGGGCTATGACGGGCGCGGGCAGGCGGTGTTGCGCACACCAGCCGACGTGGCAGGCGCATGGGCGCAGGTTGGGGCTACGGCGTCCATTCTGGAAGGTTTTGTAGACTTTGAACGGGAAATTTCCGTCATCGCTGCGCGCGGGCTGGATGGCGGTGTTGCTTGTTATGATCCGCCCGAAAATATTCATCGTAACGGCATTCTGGATATCAGCCGCGTGCCTGCGCCGGTCTCGCAGGATATTACAGATGCAGCCAGGGCGCTGACCACGCGCATCCTGATCGCGCTGGATTATGTGGGCGTTATTGGCGTTGAATTTTTCGTGCTCAAAAACGGCGCGCAGGCGGTGAATGAATTTGCGCCGCGTGTGCATAATTCCGGGCACTGGACACTGGACGCCTGCGCCATCAGCCAGTTTGAACAGCATATCCGCGCCATTTGCGGCTGGCCGCTGGGCGATCCCGCACGGCACAGCAACGCAGAAATGCGCAACCTGATCGGCGATGATGTGAATGACTGGGCCGCACTCGCCCGCACACCGGGCGCATGCCTGCATCTCTATGGCAAGGACGCCCCCCGTCCGGGCCGCAAAATGGGCCATGTGACGCGGTTGTTTCCCTGGGGCAGCTTACCCGTGATAGAGAATGAATATGAAGCAAACTAGTACAAATTGTGACCTGGTTGAATCAGACCCCCTCCCAGCCTCCCCCTTTCAGGGGGAGGAGGAATTCGGTGCAGGTCTCCCTCCCCTTTCCAAGGGGAGGGCCGAGGAGGGGATCAACGATGCGCAAGTATACCAGGCGCGTCTCAAGCTGATCGCAAAACGGTCCAGATTATTCCCGTATTTTGGCCCCCGATCATGACAGTCACCGTTCGCTTTGCGCCCAGTCCCACGGGGCGTCTGCACGTAGGTAATATCCGCACCGCGCTGGTGAATTATCTTTTCGCGAGCGCCAATGGCGGAAAATTTGTGCTGCGCATCGATGATACGGACCGCGAGCGTTCCACAAAAGAATTTGAAGACGGCATCATCGCCGATCTGGCGTGGCTGGGGATGGCGCATGACGGTTTCATGCGGCAATCCGAACGCATGGCGCGCTATACCGCGGCGATTGATGATCTGAAGGCGCGCGGCCTGCTCTATCCCTGTTATGAAACGGCGGAAGAACTGGACCTGAAACGCAAGGTGCAATTGGGGCGCGGCAAGCCGCCCGTCTATGACCGCGCCGCGCTGAAACTGGCCGATGCGCAAAAACAGGCCTATACGGATAATGGCGTCACGCCGCACTGGCGGTTTTTACTGACCCATGAAGTGGTGGCCTGGTGCGATCTGGTGCATGGCGATGTGGCGATCCACACGCAAAATCTGTCCGACCCGGTTCTGGTGCGCGCCGATGGCCAGCCGCTCTATACCCTGCCCAGCATTTGCGATGATGTTGATTTGGGCGTTACGCACGTGATCCGGGGCGAAGATCATCTGACCAATACGGCGGTGCAGATTCAACTGTTCAAGGTGATGGGGGCCGGTGTGCCGGTGTTCGGGCATTTCCCGATGCTGACGGGTGCTGGCGGTGAGGGCCTGTCGAAACGGCTGGGATCGCTCGGCGTTGAAAGCCTGCGCGAAGACGGGCTGGAGCCGATGGCGCTGAACAGCCTATTGGCGCGCTTGGGCACATCTGACCCGGTGGAGCCGCGCCAGACCATGGCGGAACTGGTGGCGGGCTTTGACATCAGCCATATCGGTCGCGCCAGCGTCAAATTCGATCCTGCCGATCTGGCCCCGATGAATGAACGCATCCTGCACGCCATGCCCTATGCTGCGGCGGAACCCCGGCTGAAAGCGCTTGGGGTGGGCGGGGGTGTGGCGTTCTGGGACATGGTGCGGGCCAATCTGACCCGCTTTTCCGAGGCCGCCCAATGGTGGGCCGTGGTCAATGGCCCGATCAGCCCCGTCATTACCGAGGCAGAGTTTCTGGCCAAGGCGGAGGCCCTGCTGCCCCAGGCGGATTTCACCCCTGAAACCTGGGGGGCCTGGACCAACGCATTGAAGGCGCAAACCGGGCGCAAGGGGCGCGATTTGTTCATGCCGTTGCGGCTGGCGCTGACGGGTCTTGGCCATGGACCGGAAATGAAAAGCCTGCTAATGTTCATCGGACCGAAGCGGGCGCATGCCCTGCTGCGGGGCGAAACGGCGTAATCTATGGGTTTTTTACAATGGCGCGTATCTGTAATCAGTGTTGTCTGATTATTACCGGCTAGCTCAAGCTTGCCGCGCCGTTCTTATTTTTCCCTCTCCATATCAAGAACCGCAAGCGGCCAGTAACTGGGTGCAATTTGTGGTGGTTTTTGATTTATGCACATCCCTCACCGTCATTGCGAGGCGCGGAACGCGCCGCGGCAATCCAGGAGTCACACGGTAAGGCCTATGCTTGTGGCTCTGGATCGCCACGCCGCTTCGCGGCTCGCGATGACGGTGAAATAGAAGAAATGCTTTCAAAAATCTTTTTGCTTTAGTGATGCGTGATGGAAATGGAACGGAAATGGCACTGAAACTTTATAATTCAAAGACGCGGACGAAGCAGGATTTCGTTCCCCTGGACCCTGCCAATGTGCGCATGTATGTGTGTGGCCCGACCGTCTATGATTACGCCCATATCGGCAATGCGCGCCCGGTGGTGGTGTTTGACACCTTGGCGCGGCTGTTGCGGCTGAACTATGGCGCGGCGCATGTGACCTATGCCCGCAATATCACCGATGTTGAAGACAAGATCAATGCCCGCGCCCTCGAAGAAAAAATTTCGATTGCGGAATTGACCACGCGCACTACAGCGCAGTTTCACGCCGACATGGCGGCGCTGAATGCATTGCCCCCAGATGTGGAGCCGCGCGCCACCGCGCATATTGCGGGAATGATCGCGATGATCGAAACATTGATCACCAAAGGTCATGCCTATGCCGCCGATGGGCATGTGCTGTTCAATGTGCCCAGCATGCCGGAATATGGCCGTCTGTCGGGCCGTGACGTGAAGGAAATGCTGGCTGGCGCGCGGGTGGAAGTTGCGCCCTATAAACGCGACGAAATGGATTTCGTGTTGTGGAAGCCGTCGGACGCGCAAACGCCGGGCTGGGATAGCCCGTGGGGCTTCGGGCGCCCCGGCTGGCATATTGAATGCTCGGCCATGAGCCTCGCGCATCTGGGCGCATCGTTTGATATTCACGGCGGCGGTATTGATCTGATCTTTCCGCATCATGAAAATGAAGTGGCGCAAAGCACCTGCGCCAATGGCCCCGGCACCTTTGCCACATACTGGATGCATAATGGCTATCTGATGGTGGACGGAAAAAAAATGTCGAAGTCGGAAGGTAATTTCCGCACCGTACACGAACTATTGGCGAAATCTCCGGGTGAAGTATTGCGGCTGCAAATTCTAAGCACCCATTACCGGCAGCCCTTTGACTGGACCGATGCCGGAACCCGCGAGGCGAAAACCGTGCTCGATACCTGGTATCGTCTGGTGGATGGGGTGACGGCGGATGTTGGCGATACTCCGCAAACCGTGCGCGCGGCGCTGGAGGATGATCTCAATACGCCGCGGGCGATTGCGGAAATGCATAAGCTCGCCCATGCGGCGGGACAGGGCGCCCCCGATGCGGCAAAACAGTTGCGCGCGGGCGGCGAATTTTTGCTGGGCCTGTTCAGCATGACCGCCGCGCAATGGTTCCACTGGCATACCCCAGGACAGATGCTGGATGAGGCAGAGATCCAGGCGCAGATCGATGCCCGTATCGCTGCCCGCAAGGCCAGGAATTTTGCCGAGGCGGATCGTATCCGCGATGAACTTGTGGCGCGTGGCATTCAGTTGGAAGACGGGCCATCCGGCACCTTGTGGAAGGTACTGTCATGACCGGGCGTGAGCGCATCTATCTCTATGACACGACGTTGCGCGATGGCGCGCAAACGCAAGGCGTTGATTTCAGCGTTGAGGATAAGCTGCTGATCGCCAGACTGCTGGACGAATTGGGCCTGGATTATGTCGAGGGCGGCTGGCCCGGCGCCAATCCCACCGACACGGCTTTCTTTGCGGCGGCGCCGGAACTCACCCGCGCAAAATTCACCGCCTTTGGCATGACCCGGCGTGTGGGCCGCAGCGCCGAAAACGATCCCGATCTGGCGGCGGTGTTGGGTAGTGCTGCCACCGCAGTGTGCCTCGTCGGCAAGACATGGGATTTTCATGTGGATGTGGCGTTGCAGGTGGGCCGGGACGAAAATGTTGAGGCGATTTCCGATTCCATCGCGCTGGTCGGGAAGCGCGGCCATGAAGCGCTGTTCGACGCCGAACATTTCTTTGACGGCTACAAGGCCAACCCGGATTACGCGCTGCAATGTATTCGCGCCGCCCATGCCGCAGGGGCGCGCTGGGTGGTGCTGTGCGACACCAATGGCGGCAGCCTGCCGCACGAGGTGGAACGCATTGTCTGCGAAGTAGCAAAACATATTCCGGGTGCGCATCTGGGCATTCATGTGCATAACGATACGGAAAATGCGGTCGCCAACAGTCTGGCTGCCGTGCGCGCCGGGGTGCGGCACGTGCAGGGCACCATCAATGGTCTGGGCGAGCGCTGCGGCAACGCCAATCTGACTTCAATCATTCCATCGCTGATGCTGAAGCCCGATTATGCGGATAAGTTTGAAACAGGCATTTCGATGGCGGGGCTGAAAACCCTTACCCGTGTATCGCATACGCTGGATGAAATTCTCAACCGCGCGCCCAATCGCCATGCGGCCTATGTAGGGGCGTCGGCCTTTGCCCATAAAGGCGGGCTGCATGTTTCGGCGATGGCGAAGAACACCAGAACTTATGAGCATGTGGAACCCGAAAGTGTCGGCAATCAGCGCCGCATTCTGGTGTCAGACCAGGCGGGAAAATCCAATCTTATCGCCGAACTGGAAACCATCGGCATCATTGCGGACCCGAAAGACAAACGCCTGAACCGGCTGCTGGAAATCGTCAAGCAGCGCGAATTTCTGGGCTATAGTTATGATGGGGCGACTGCGTCGTTCGAACTGCTGGTGCGCCGCCTGCTGGGTGAAATTCCGGAATATTTCAAGGTTGAAAGCTATCGGGTAATGGTCGAGCGCCGCCACAATGCAAAGGGCGAACTGGTCACCATTTCCGACGCCTCGGCCAAGATCATCATCGATGGCGAGGTTTATCGTTCGTATGAAGAAGGCAATGGCCCTATCAATGCGCTGGATCGTGCGCTGCGCAAGGATCTGGGGCGTTATTCCAGTTATATCGATGATCTGGAGCTGGCGGATTATAAAGTCCGTATCCTGACGGGTGGAACGGGGGCGGTCACCCGCGTGATGATCGAAAGCCGCGATGGCAACGGCGAACGCTGGTTCACCGTTGGCGTATCGGAAAATATTGTCGATGCGTCGTTCGAGGCGCTGACCGACAGCATCACCTACAAGCTGTATCGCGACGGCGCGAAACTGTGACGCCTCAGCTAACGCCGCCCTCCATTATTCTGGTGACGCCGCAACTGGGCCAGAATGTCGGCACGGCCGCGCGGGCCATGGCGAATTTCGGCCTGACCGATCTGCGCATTGTTGCCCCGCGCGATGGCTGGCCGAATGAGTGGGCGATCAAGGCGGCCAGCGGTGCCGATTGGGTGCTGGAAAAGGCGCGCCTGTTCGACACGGTTGCGGACGCGGTCGCTGACATTCATTTTCTGGTGGCCACAACCGCGCGCCTGCGCGAAATGCTCAAGCCCGTTCTGACGCCAGAGGCCGCAGCCCGTGAGATGCGCACCAGGACCGCACAAGGTTTGCGCTGCGGCGTACTGTTCGGTCCGGAACGCTCCGGCCTTGAGAACGATGATGTGACCCTGGCGCAGGCGGTGCTGCGCATTCCTGTTGATCCGCGTTTCACCTCGATCAACCTGGCGCAGGCGGTGCTGCTGACCGGCTATGAATGGTTCAAGGCGGCGGATGTGACACCGCCTGAAATGCTCGACCCCGGCAACACATGGCCCGCCAGCAATGCGGAACTGGTGGCGCTGTTCGAACATCTGGAACGCGAACTGGACACCGCCGGATTTCTGTTCCCCCCGGAAAAACGCCCGGCCATGGTGCGCAACCTGCGCAATATTTTTATGCGGGCAGGGCTGATGGAACAGGATGTCCGCGCCCTGCGCGGCGTGGTCACTTCGCTCGCTACGGCGCGGGTGAAGAAGGAACGGGGGTGAGATCGAAATGCGGGAGTGATAATTATTTCACCCGTAACTGGAACATTATGAAACTGGAAATTTGACGCCATAGGGCTCAAGTGGAAGTCTTAGCCCATTGGTGACAAACGACACCATATGATAGAGGCCAGTAAGCACGATAAGCTCCAATATCTGCTCGTCCGAAAACTCACATGTCAGTGCGGCCCATAGCGCATTACCGATTTGCGCTTGGTCATGCAAAGCATCCACCAGACGGATCAGTAATTTTTCACGTTCATTCCAACAGTCATTGTCAGCGGCGCCAGTGATGGTCGCTTGCGCTTGTGCATCCGACAAGCCTGCCTTTTCTTTAAAGAAGGCGACATGAACACCCCACTCATACTCCGAACCGCATCGTGCGCATGTGCGGTCGATGACTATCTCACGCTCACGCAAGCTAATCGTGCCTTTATCCAATAAGCCGCCCGCCATGAAGCGCTGAAAAACACGCGGGTTGCGCACCAGCGTACGAAACAGAATGAGCGGCGCTACTCCGGGCGGCATTATTCTATCAAGGGCGGATTGCACATCTGGTTCATAAGGGGCTTCGGCCGGTGTAATTCGATGCTCATTCATTTTTTGATCTCCTGTTATCTGGACGCTATGGTTTCAGTAGCGTTATTTATACCGCTACTATTTACGTAGCGAAAGAGGAAATTTTTACTATGGTAAAATCACCCAAAGTGGCTACTCGTGTTCGAGGCTCATCTGCTGGCCGGCCAATTATGGTTCTGCTCGACCTTCTGGGGCAGCGTTGGACATTGCGGATAGTGTGGGAATTACGTGATGGACCGCTGACATTTCGGGCATTGCAAAAAGCCACAGGCGGCATCAGCCCCACGGTTTTGAATGCCCGGCTCAGCGGCTTGCGCGGCAATGCTCTTATTAATCTAACCGGGGACGGCTACCAGCTAAGCGATCTGGGCCAAGAACTTTTTACTACATTTTTGCCTCTTGTTGCCTGGTCGGAAAAATGGGCCAAGAAGCTGGGGTAGCTGACGATTCACTATGCATTATTATAAACATAATAATTCACAGGAGCATTCATGGCCACGCTAAAACTGACTGCAATCGGCACCTCGACCGGGGCTGTTATCCCGAAGGAAATGCTCATGCGGTTGAAGGTGGAGAAAGGCGATACGCTGTACGCCATCGAGACGGCGGAGGGGTATTTACTGACGCCATTTGATCCCGCCATAGATGAACAGCTTACTGCGGGACGACACTTTATGAGGAAGAACCGCAGCATTTTCAAAGCACTTGCTAAATAGGATTTGTCCAAATGCGCCTTGATCCATGCTGGATTAGCAAAAAAGCTTTATTGCTGTTGCACGAAGAAAGTCTGGCAATGTTTGGTGGCGAGCGTGGCATACGCTATGAAGCAATGCTGGATTTCGCTTTGGCGTGGCCACTAAACGCACATGCCCATAATGCGGAAAGCACGGTTGCGGACCTCGCTGCAGCCTATGCATATGGTCTGGTTAAGCATCGCCCGTTTGTCGATGGCAATAAGCGCGCTGCATTTCTTTCGATTGGTCTGTTTATGGAGATTATTAATGGCTATCGGCTGACCTCAATCTTGGTGGAAGGCATTCTGTACAACAATGAAGGTGGCAAATGGACAAACCATCGGCAGTATGTTGATCCGTTACGGGCCATTCATACTATGCTCCGGCTCGCCAGCGGCGAAGTACTGTCTGAGCAAGAATTGGCTGCATGGATCGCCGCCAACATGGAAAAAATCTGATGAATTGCGCTGGCCTGGGTGTAAGGTGACGCCGACTCGCAATTAGATTAAAGCCTCGTGCCCCCAGATAGCCCCATAAGCAAAACCACTGAACCGTCCACGGCCCCACAAGCGTTCCATGTGCCCTCCTGGTCGTACTGGCTGCTGTTTGGCGGGCTGCTGTCGGTCGGTATCGGCCGTTCGGTCACCCTCGCGGTGCTGGCCCCCATGGGGCGCGAATTGGGGCTTATGGAAATTCAGGTCGGGCTGATTTCAGCGCTGACGGCGGCCATGTTTTTTTTTGGCGGACCTTTTTGGGGGCGGCGCTGCGAAAGTATGGGGCGCCGCAAGGTGATGATCATCGGTTTGATTGGCTATGCCGTCACCACCACGCTGTTTGGGTTTGTAGTTGATGCCGGATTAAGGGGATTGCTGCCGATATTGATCGTCTATCCATTAATGTTGATTACTCGAATGGCGTTTGCAGCAGTGGCCAGCGGCGTTTTCCCGGCCTCACAGTCATTTGTGGCGGTGACAACCACCCCGGAAAAGCGTACTGCCGGGATCGCCCTGCAGAATGCGGCCTTTGGCCTGGGATCGATTTTGGGTCCGGCGGTCGGTGGCGCCCTGGTGCTGATCAGCCTGATTGCGCCTTTATATGTGGCCGCAATGGTGGCGCTAATCAGTGCTACGCTGATCTGGATGTTTCTGCCGGAACCGCCCGCACGTGTAGCCCCTCCCGGCGTGAAGAAGCTGCATTTTACCGATCCGCGCATCCGCCCCTATCTGATCATCAACTTTTTTTCGTCCTATGTGATGGCGACGGTGCATCAGGTTGGCGGGTTTTATTTCCAGGATGTGCTGCACCTGACGGCGGCGCAGACCGCCAACCGGGTTGGCATTGCGCTCGCCCTGATGGCGGTCGTCACCATGGGGGCGCAGTTTCTGATCATCCGCCCGTTCCATTTAACGCCCAAGGTTTTGCTGCGTTTTGGCGCGCCATCGATTTTGGCGGGCGTGGCGGTATTGATACTGTCGTCCACACTTATCCCGCTGCTGACGGGCATGGTGCTGGTGGGGCTGGGGCTGGGTTTCAGCCAGCCGGGTAATTCGGCGGCCGCCAGCCTGAAAGTCGCCCCCTATGAGCAGGGCGGTCTTGCCGGGATCAGCATGTCTGCGGGCTCCCTGGGATTTGGCCTGGGTCCATTACTGGGCGCGGCGCTCTACCATTTCGCCCCGGAAGTGCCATTTATCGTAGCTTTGGTGATGATGATAGGCGTCACCGCCTATGTTCTGTGGCTTTCGATCCCCGATCCGCGCGATTATCGGGGATAAGGTTTGACAGACGGGACTTTGTGCGTATATTACCCCCGAAATGCGGGCCCGCTTGACCAAGTGTGGCCCCTTTCTGTCATTCATGAATCTGTTACTCAGATAAAAGGTCCGGGAAAGAGTTAATGTCGAAGCGGCAACAATCCAAGCACAAGATCGACCGTCGTCTGGGTGAAAATCTCTGGGGCCGGCCCAAAAGCCCGCTGAACAAGCGTGAATATGGCCCGGGGCAGCATGGACAGCGCCGCAAGACCAAATTGTCGGACTTTGGTGTTCAATTGCGCGCCAAGCAAAAGCTGAAAGGCTATTACGGCAATATCAGCGAAAAGCAGTTCCGTGGCATTTATGAAGAAGCCGTACGTGGCCGCGGCGATGCCGGCGAAAATCTGATCGGCCTGCTGGAACGCCGTCTTGACGCCATTGTCTATCGCTCCAAATTCGTACCCACGGTTTTTGCGGCACGCCAGTTTGTCAGCCACGGTCATGTAACGGTAAATGGGTCCAGGGTCACCATTCCCAGCTACCGGGTGCGTGAAGGCGATGTGGTAGAGATTCGCGAAAAATCGCGCCAGCTTGGCATGGTTCTGGAAGCACTGGAATCCGCTGAAAGACAAGTGCCGGATTATCTCAATGTCGACAATCGCGCATTGAAGACGGTGTTCGTGCGTACGCCGCAATTAACGGATGTACCTTATCCGGTAATGATGGAACCGAATCTGATCGTCGAATTCTATTCCCGCTAATCTCCGGCGCCTGAATCAGGCCTCGACTTTTATGTTTGAAGTTTTGGCGTCGAAATGCGCCAATTCTTCCTGCTGTTTGCCAAGGAAGATATTTGTTGCGGGCGCGCCTTTTTCTTCTGGCGCCAGGACTATGTTCATTTTCTGATTATAGGCGTGGTGCAGAAAGCCGTGCTTGTCCTGAATTTCAAAGCGAAGAATATTGAAGAACCCAGGACCGACCTGTTCGCCAGTCAGATAACAGGCGCAATGGCGGATACTGCCACCCGATAGTTTCATGCCCTTGAAACGTTCCAGCATGTGTACTGCCTGCTGCACGAAGCTGGACGTATTCAGCACTTTACCGCCGCGCGGCATTGGCCGTTCAAATTCACCAATCAGGATTTGTCCCGGCAGGCATCGGTCGATCATGCGCGCCAGGGAAATTGTGACCTCCCCGACAATATAATCATAACCGCGCGGGTTAAGCCCCTCCACCTGATAGTACGAATAATGCGATCCCAGTGAAAAGCAGACACGCAACGAGGGCGCCATGTCCGAACCATACCGCAGCCGTGCCGTCGCATTATCCGCCAGCGCCAGCATGACCAGCAGATAACTTGCAATGTCGGCATCTACGCCCGTATCGCGGTTCCACACATAGAAGCCATCGCCAGTGGTGGACCGGGCAAGATTTATATTAACGCCAACATCGCTAAGACGCTTGTGGGCAATGTTGATTGAATATTCGAGCGAGCTGAGTTGCGCCACCTGTTCAAGCGGATCGTTTTTGGAAAATCCCACAATATCAAACAGGCCGACGGCCCGGTGCGCCGTCTTGGTGACCGAATAGCGGGTAATGACAGAGTTCACCAGGCTGGGGGCCACCAGGCCCGGTCCAGAACCAATGGGGTCGGGAAGGGTAATCAGCGTCGATTGAACGTCCGCAATATCACATACCTCCTGGTAGCGCCGGTCTCCCATCTGGCGCGCCCCATTGGTATATTCATCAGAGGTTTTGCAGAGCTTCAGCAATTGCGCTGTAGCCATGGTGGCAAGTTCAATGCCGCCGTCACAAGCCCGCCAGCCCAGCACGGAATAGCGCCCCAAATTCCACAGCGGATTGACCGCGCCGTTAATCAACTGCGCTGCAATGCGTAACCGCTCGCGGCGGTCTTCGGCCGATTCATTCATGACAGATGGGTGGTTCATGTCCGCCCACTGTCCTATAAATTAATTAAAAGAAAATAAGCACGAGTATGGAATTACAGAATTAAACCGGATTTTCTGAAATTTCAGGGCGCCCTGTCACATGCGCTACAGACGCGTATATATATCCGTGTGGCGGCGTGCATAACGCAACGCACACCACCCGGATAACGATCAAGGATAGTTAATTACCCGGCAATATATTGCGCGCCGTTTATCGTTAACGTCGCCCCGGTGATAAACCCAGCCTGTTCGGCAGCGAGATAAAGCACCCCATCGGCGATTTCTTCTGGCGTGCCCAGGCGGCCGGCTGGGATGGTATCGATAATGCCTTTCAGCACGTCCGGGCGCAGGTCTTTCATCATGTCGGTATTGATGTAACCTGGGCACACAACATTGACGGTAATACCCTTTGATGCATTTTCCTGCGCCAGCGCCTTGCTGAAACCTATCACCCCGGCCTTGGCTGCGGAATAGTTGGTCTGGCCGACCTGGCCCTTCTGCCCATTGATGGACGAGATGCTGATGATGCGGCCATAATTGCGCGCGCGCATCCCCTCGATCACATGGCGGCACATATTGAACACGCTATCAAGATCGGTTGAGATTACCTCACGCCATTTTTCCTTGGTCATGCGGTGGAGGGTCGCATCGCGGGTGATGCCTGCATTGTTGACCAGCACGTCGATGGCGCCAAGTTCTGCTTCGACCTTGGCGATGCCTGCACCGCAGGAATCGAAGTCGCACACATCCCATTTGTACACCGCAATCCCGGTTTCATCTTTGAACGCATTCGCGGCGGCGTCATTGCCGCCATAATTTGCCGCAACCTTAAATCCTGCTTTTTTTAATGCGATAGAAATAGCTGCGCCGATTCCGCGCGTCCCGCCGGTGACCAATGCCACACGTGCCATAGTAAACCCCATGAAATTGTATGTTAAAAATCAAACGTCCCCGAACATAAAGTGCGGGGACGAATTTGTCGCCGTCTGTATCTAATCGCGCGCAAGACACATGGCAATACCCATGCCGCCACCAATGCACAATGTGGCAAGGCCTTTTTTCGCATCGCGGCGCTGCATTTCATACAGCAGTGTCACAAGCACCCGGGCGCCAGACGCGCCAATCGGATGACCGATGGCGATGGCCCCGCCATTCACATTAACCTTGTCCAGATTCCAGCCCAGTTCCTTGTTCACGGCGCAGGCCTGCGCCGCAAAGGCTTCGTTGGCTTCCACCAGATCCAGATCATTCACCGACCAGCCAGCCTTGGCCAGCGCCGATTTGGCGGCAGGAATCGGCCCCGTGCCCATTACCGAAGGGTCAACCCCCGACTGCGCCCAAGAGACGATGCGGGCCAGTGGTTTGATACCCCGCTTTTCCGCCTCGTCGCGGCGCATCAGCGTGACGGCGGCCGCGCCGTCATTGATGCCGCTGGCATTGCCCGCTGTAACGGTACCGCCATCCTTCTGGAAAGCCGGGCGCAGGGCCTGCATATCTTCAAGCTTCGCCCCATGACGGATATATTCATCATCGGAAACCGTGGTTTCTCCCTTGCGGGTCTTGATCACCACGGGGACGATTTCGTCCCTGAACCGGCCGGCTTTCTGGGCGGCTTCGGCCTTGTTTTGCGATGCAACAGCAAAGGCGTCCTGCTGCTCGCGGGTGATCTGCCATTGCTCGGCCACATTTTCAGCCGTATTGCCCATGTGATAGCCGTTAAAGGCGTCCCACAGCCCGTCTTTCAGCATGCTGTCGATCATTTCGGTGGCGCCCATCTTGGTGCCATTGCGCAGATGAATAACGTGCGGGGCCTGGCTCATACTTTCCTGACCACCGGCGACCACAATATTGCTATCGCCGTTCATGATCGCCTGAAAGCCCAGCGCCACTGAGCGTAACCCGGAACCACATAGCTGGTTCACGCCCCAGGCCGGGGCCTGTACGGGGATGCCGGCTGCGATAGAGGCCTGGCGGGCCGGGTTTTGCCCTTCACCCGCACTCAGGATCTGGCCCATAATGACCTCGGTAACCTCTTCGCGGCCAATTCCGGCCCGGTCCAGGGCTGCGCCAATAGCAATCTTTCCCAGCTCATGGGCGGGAAGCGCACTCAATGCGCCATTAAATGAACCAACCGGGGTGCGCGCAGCGCCAACGATAACGACTTCGGTCATGGGGGATCCTTTTGTTGGGTATATCTTAAGCGGATTGCCTGAACACTGCTCTTGCGCATTGCAGCATAACAAGGCGACAATGAGGCATAATATAATACAGGGGCGAACCATCCGCCACCCTCATAGCGGTTTAAGCATAAGGATTCATGACGTGCCGGAAACAGAAACGCCAAAAAACGGCGAACAGATCGTTATCAAGAAATACGCCAACCGGCGCCTGTATAACACCGCCACCAGCCGCTATGTGACGCTGGAACAGCTTAGCGAAATGGTAAAAGCCGGACAGAACTTTGCCGTCTATGACGCCAAGACCGGCGAAGATATTACCCGCTCCGTATTGACCCAGATCATTTTTGAAGAAGAAAGCAAGGGCGGGCAAACCCTTCTGCCGGTCAATTTCCTGCGCCAGCTGATCGGTATGTACGGCAATGTCATGCAGCCTTTTGTGCCGAATTATCTGGAAACCGTGATGGAGACATTCCAGAAAAATAAGGAAACCATCCGCGAACAGTTCACCGGCGTTCTTGGCAAGGTGCCGGGCCTGAAACCGTTTGAAGACATCGCCAAGCAGAACATGGCGCTGATGGAAAAAGCGATGCAACGCTTTGCGCCATTTCCGGTTGGCACCCCCCCCGCCGGTAAGGGGCGCAGCGCCGCCCCTGCCTCCAGTAGCGAAGAAGTATCCGAACTGCGCGCCCGTATCGACGCCATGCAGGAACAGCTTGAACGTCTTGCCAAGGGCCGCAAGGATTAGCGGGAAAATCTCAACGCCAGACCGTCAGATAATTTTCTTCGCCCGCAAGGCGGCGATAGCGTCATCGCCGATGCCAATGCCGCGTAGCAGTGCATTCGTGTCCGCGCCCAGCGCCGGGGCAGCATTACGCGGGGCATCCACCCCCGCTGTGCGAATAGGCGGCGCGACCATGCGGTATTCCGACCCGTTTGCAAGCGCATATGAGTGAATGCCGCCAATGACGGCCACAAACGGATTTTCCAGCGCCTGTCCCACATCATAGATCGGTGCGGCGGGAACCCGGCCACCCAGATGCGCTAGCCACTCCGCAGTCGTCCGTGTACGCAAACTATCGTCAAGCTGGATATTAAGCTGATCCCGGTTCGCCAGACGCTGGCTCGCATTCACATATCGGGCATCAGATTTCCATTCCGGCTTGCCCAGGGCGTCACACAGGATGCGCCAGAATTTTTCCTTGTTGCACATGATGAAAATCCAACTGTCCTTGGTCGGATAAAGCTGGGAAGGAGTTATCGAAGGGTGGGCTGAACGCGGAAGCCGTTTCTGGACATCGCCCGTGGCCAGATACCAGGTGGCGAGATAGCTCAGATTATGCAGCGCCAGATCAAACAGGCTGACATCAATGTCGCGTCCGATGCCGGTTTTACGCGCCGTCATTAGAGACGCCACCAGCCCGTAAGACATTGCCAGCCCGGTCATCATATCGATAATCGAAAGCCCGGCGCGCGCGGGCGGGCCATCCGGTTCGCCGGTCAGTGTCAGATAGCCCGCTTCCGCCTGCATCAGATAATCAAATCCCGGCCAATCGGCACGCGGGCCGTTGCGCCCATAAGCGCTTAAATGCGCGCAGACAATTGCTGGGTTCGCATCTTTCAGTGCATCATAGGTCAGGCCCAGCTTGGCATGCACATCGCCGCGCAGATTGCAGGCAATGGCGTCAGATTTTGCGGCCAGTTGGCGAAACAATGCGCGGCCTTCATCGTGGCTCAAATCAAGCGTGAGGCTTTTTTTGTTGCGGTTGAAGCTGTGAAAAAACTGGCTGTCGCCGGGGCCAAAAAAATGCGGCCCAACGCCGCGCGCCATGTCGCCGCCTTCAGCGGGATTTTCGATCTTGATAACTTCCGCGCCCTGGTCCGCCAGAAACATCGTGCCATATGGTCCCGCGCCATATTGCTCCACCGCCAGAACGCGCACTCCCAGCAATGGCAGGCCCTGTGCGCTCATGCGGGATTGCGGGCGATCAATGCGCGCGCGATGATCTGGCGCTGCAATTCATTGGTGCCTTCGCCGATGGCCAGCAGGGGCGCATCGCGGTAATAACGCTCGACATTGAACTCGCGCGAATAGCCGTAGGCGCCATGAATGCGCATGCATTCCAGAGAATTGGTCAGCGCGGCCTCGGAGGCGAACAGTTTGGCCATGCCGGCTTCCATGTCGCAGCGTTCGCCCAGATCATATTTTTCCGCCGCCGATCGCACCAGCAGCCGCGCGGCTTCTACATTTGTCGCCATATCCGCCAGCTTGATCTGGATCGCCTGATGCTCGCAGATGGGCACGCCAAAGGTTTTGCGAATCTGGCTATAGGCCACCGCGTCATTCAGGCTGGCGCGGGCAATGCCCACGCCGCGCGCCGCCACATTGATACGGCCCAGTTCCAGTCCACCGAGAATGTGATTAAGCCCGCGCCCTTCCACACCGCCGATCAGATTTTCGGCTGGCACTTCGTGATCTTCAAACAGCAGTTCGCCTGTGTCGATACCGCGATAACCGATTTTTTCCAGCTTGCGGGTAACGGAAAAGCCCTTGCCCTTTTCTGTCAGCAGCAGGCTCATGCCCTTGTGGCGCGCCTCGCTGCGCCGCTCGGTTTTGACCAGCACCGCCAGCACCTGGCCCTGAATGCTATTGCTGATCCAGGTTTTCGCGCCATTGATCACATAGCGATCGCCTTTTTTCACCGCATGGGTGCGGATGCCCTGCAGATCGGTGCCCGCATCGGGTTCGGTCAGCGCAATGCCGCCGCGCAGTTCGCCCGTGGCGAAACGCGGCAGATAGCGCTGCTTCTGTTCTTCGGTGCCAAAACGCTGCACGCTTGCTGCCATGATCAGATGCGAATTGAATATGCCCGACACCGACATCCACACGGTCGAAACGCGCTCGACAATCTGCGCATAGGTGCGGGCGCCCAGCCCCAGCCCGCCATATTCCGTGGCAATGGTGGCCCCGAATAGGCCCAGAGTCTTCATTTTTTCAACAATTTCATGGGGATATTCATCCGCCTGTTCCAGCGCATGGGCATAGGGTTTTACATCGCGTTCCAGAAACCGGTCCACCGCATCCAGAATGATATTTTCCTGCTCGATCGTAATCTGATTAGTCACGTCTTATGCTCCTTGCCATGCCGGTGGTTCATCGACCGCATGACCGCGTTTGGGGATCAGCACGGTGCGTTCAAAGCGCATGAACACCGTGCCGTCGGCTTTCTTGCCGGTGGTGCGCACACTGACCAGCCCCTGATTGGGGCGCGATTTAGAGTCGCGCTTGGCGATCACTTCGGATTCCGCATAGATCGTGTCGCCGACAAACACGGGTGCGGGCATTTCAATATTGGTCCATCCCATATTGGCGATGGCCTTCTGGCTGACATCCGATACGCTCATGCCCACCACAATGGATAATGTCAGTGTACTGACCACAACCTGTTTTCCAAACTCGCTCTGCGCCGCAAAGGCCGCGTCAAAATGCAGCGGGTGGGTGTTCATGGTCAGCAGGGTGAACCAGGTGTTATCGCTTTCGGTAATGGTGCGGCCCGGGCGATGTTCATAAATATCGCCAATGGTAAAATCCTCATAATCGCGCCCGGCGATTTCGCGGTAACGGTTGGGACCGATCTTTCTGCTTTCAACAACCATGATGTTTCCTTAATTCATCCCGCAGTTACAGCATCTTTAATTTGAATTAAACCACAACTCTATCCCCGTCATCGCGGGTGACCGGGATCATACCATAGCAGTGCATGGCTTAATCTTTGCCACTTGCGCAGCGATCTTGCGTTTTGCTTCAAGCGTGTCGAAGGCGTTTTGCAGGCGCAGGAAATAACCTTCCGACAGACCGAAAAACTTGCACAGGCGCAGATCGCTGTCAGCGGTGATGTCGCGCGCGCCCTTGACGATGGCGTGAATGCGGTTGGGCGGCACGCCAATGGCGTGGGCCAGTCTGTTCTGGCTCAGACCCAATTCATCCAGAAATTCCAGTTTCAGGATTTCGCCGGGATGCGGGTTATGCAGCAAGGGCATCGCAATACTCTTTATCAGGTTGGTGTTTTCAGTGATAGTCGGCGATCTCTACTTCGCGCGCTTCGCCTTCGGTCCATTGAAAGCAAATCCGCCACTGGTCATTAATCCGGATGCTAAACTGCCCTTTGTGCGCGCCTTTCAGCGATTCAAGCCGGTTACTGGGCGGCAGACGCAGGTCATCCAGTGTCATGGCCGCGTCCAGTTGCCGCAACTTTCGCAAGGCGCGATCCTGAATGTCCGTTGGCAGTTTACGGCTTGTCTGGCCTTGCCAAAGGCGCGCCGTCTCCGCACTTCGGAAAGACCGGATCATCGCTTATCTCTGTGTGTAGCATGAGATGAAGTACGTATCAAGTACTGGTTTTAGCCGTATCACCCCAGAAAATCCCTTGCGGTGAACAGCGCCGTTAGTTCCACTCCTGCTGCGCTTAACGCCGCGCCCGCGCCTTCCAGCCGGTCTACAACGGTAAAGGCGCGCGTCACGATGCCGCCTTCCGCGCGCACCACGTTGATGGCGTCCAGAATTGATCCGCCGGTGGTGGTCACATCTTCCACCATCAGAATGTTTTTGCCCGCAAGGCCGGCGCCTGGCGCAAAGCCTTCGATGCGCTGTTTCGCGCCATGTTCCTTGGCCTGCTTGCGCACGATAAAGGCGGGGACCGGCGCGCCGCGCAGATGGCTGAGCAGCGACACGGCGCAGGCGATGGGGATGGCCCCCAGTTCCAGCCCGCCGACCATGTCCGGCTTTGCGCCGGTAAGCCGGTCCAGCATCAGATTGCCGATCAGCGCCGCCCCTTCCGGGTCCAGCATGGTGGGTTTCATGTTGAAATAGAAATTGCTTTTCTTGCCGGAGGCGAGCGTGATTTCCACCCCCTGTCCGAAAGATTTTGCGGCGATAATGTCACGTAAACGGGCGGTGTCAGTCATGATCTATCCAATGGCGCCAAGGGCGGGAAACAGTTCCAGCAGTAAATAGCTGAAAGATTGCAGTGAGCCGAAGAAAATCATCACGCCGGTCACAATCAGCAGCCCGCCCGAGACAAGTTCAACCGTGTGCATATGGCGGCGAAAGCGCTGCATAAAGCCCATAAAGGCGCGCACCCCCCAGGCCGCCAGTAAAAACGGTATCCCCAGCCCCAGCGAATACACCGCCAGCAGGGCCATGCCGCTGGCCAATGTTTCCTGACTGGCGGCGACGGCCAGAATCGCGCTAAGAATCGGCCCGATGCACGGCGTCCAGCCAAAAGCGAAGGCCAGCCCGACAATATAGGCCCCCAGCAATCCGCCGCCGCGCTGATCCGGGGCAAAGCGCGCCTCGCGGTTCAGCCAGGGAATGCGCAACAGCCCCGCCATATGCAGGCCGAACAGCACAATCACGACACCGGCAATTTGGGCCAGCACATCCAGTTGCCCCACCAGCAGATTACTGATTGCCGATGCGGATGCGCCCAGCGCCACAAACACAGTGCTAAAGCCCAGCACAAAGGCCACCGCCCCCGCCATGACCTGACGGCGCAGTTCCGGACCGGCGGTGGCGCCTTCCTCCGTCAGCCGGTCAAATGAAATGCCCGCCACAAAGCACAGATAGGCCGGCACCAGCGGCAGCACGCAGGGCGACAGAAAGCTGATCAGGCCACCCAGCCCCGCCACCATAAATCCGATTTCAATGCCAGTCATGGGTTTGTCTCATTCCTTCCATGGTGACCAGGCTTTGTGTCCTCAATCCGGCTATAGACCAGCAGCGCAATCATCAGCGACGTGCCCAGAAACCCAAACAAAGTGCGATAGGCGCTGACCGGTGCGGGCGTCCCGGGTGCGGCAAACTGACCGATGATCACACCAGCAATATATTGCATCGCCCCCGCGCCCGCCATACCGCCCATATTCAGCAGCGATATGCCGCGCCCGATCAGATGATCGGGAAAAATCGCCCGCCCATGGGCAATGGCCACCGCCGCATAGCCGTTGCAAAACCCCATCAGGGCAAAGATCACCGTTACGGTCATAAGTGAGGGCGCACCCAGCACGGTTAGCGTCATCAGCATCACCGTGCTGATGCCAGCCCCCAGCAGAACCGGCTTTTTGCGGCTGTCAAAGCGGATATCCATCTGGCCCCAGAACAGCATGCCCATGGCCGTACACGCCGCCATTACCAGCAGTACATTGCCGCGCGCCGGGCCATCCAGCCCATGCACATCATGCAGATAGGGGCTGGCCCACAGACCCAGCAGGGTGGCGGCGCAGCCCAGTCCGACAAATTGCAACAGCAGCAGATGCGGCAGGCTGGGATTGGCTAGCACCGCGCCAAAGCCCAGCAGGCTTTGCCACAGGCTTTCGCGCGCACGTTCATGCAATAGCTGCGGGGCCTGCTGACCAGGGGGGGCATCGCGCGCAATCAGCCACACCAGCATCCCCATGATTGCAGCGATTACCGCCGTGCCCGTAAAGGCCCCGCGCCAGCCGATCCACAGCGCAATCCAGGCCAGCGGCGCCGTCGCCGTAATAGCGCCCAATGTGCCCGCCGCAATATGAATGCCGGACAGGGTGCCGAACCGTTCACGCGAAAACCAGCGCGTATAGATCATCAATGGCCCCATCAGCAGGCACGAACAGCCAATGCCCATCAGCACGCGCCCTATGCTGAGCCAGAACAGCGAATGCGCATTGGCGAACAGTAGCGATCCGGCAATGGCGAACATCATCAGCCCGCTGGTCGTCGCCCGCGCACCATAGCGGTCCAGCATCAGCCCGACCGGAATTTGCGACGCTGCAAAGGAAAAGAAAAACGCGCCGCTAAGAACTCCCAGCGATTGCGGGGCCAGGTTCAGTTCCCGCGCAAGGTCCGGCGCAATAACCCCGGTGCTGGAACGCAGAAATTGGCTGATCATATAGGCGGTGCACAGAACGCCAACCAGAATGACGATGCGCGCCGTGGAGGGGGAGGTGCGGTCCCCGCCGCTGTGCGCCGGTTTAACTTCTGTTGAATTGGACAACGCTCTTTCTCACCCCCACCCCAACCCCTCCCCACAAGGGGTAGGGGCTTTACCGCCGAGTTCTGATCTTCTCCCTCCCCCTTGTGGGGAGGGCCGGGGTGGGGGGGACAGAAAAATTAGTTCGAAGACAATAACACTCACGCGGTGGTGTAACGCGCCCGGACGCCGCGTTCAATTGCCGCCGCATGCAGCCGGTCCACGTCAAGCTCATCGCGGATCATTTCCAGCAGGCGCAATTCTTCCTGTTCCAGCTTGCCATCGGCCGCCGCGACCTCGCAGGCCAGCGCATAGGCGGTTTCGCGCAGGGCAGGGGACAGCGCCTCTTTCACCAGGCCCAGCACCGCATCCAGCCCGTCTTCAGGTTCCAGCATATTGACGCAATCCTGCGCCGAAGCCACCAGTGTGTCACGGTCCACATCGTGAAAGATCGGAAGGCTCTCCACAATGCCGCCGATGGTGCGCAGTTCGTCATCGCCAATGATGTTATCGCTGGTCGACATGGTGACCATGACGAAGATGAGTGCGCTTTGCCGGTTGATCGTCGATGCCATGGGGTTCTCGCTTGTGAATGTGTGAGCCCGAAACTATGTGATTGGGCGCGAGTGCGCAATATCAATCGGCTGTACGTGCGACACCGGTCACAAAGGTTAATTGGGGAAGAGCGGGGTGCGATTATGACCTTCTATAACTATAACAAGGACAGAGCAGTGATCCTGTCCGAATAAAAAGCTATAAACGCACCCGCGCGCTGGTCTTGCCCTACGAATCCGCCCAATTCGGCTTGCGCTTTTCAGCAAAGGCGCGGGGGCCTTCGGTGGAATCGGAGCTTTTGAACAGCGCGGTCATGGCGGGGTATTTTCCGTTGGCTGCGGCTTCGACGCCGCCAAGAGCGAGGCCTTGCATCGACATTTCTTTTGAGGCGCGCACGGACATGGGCGAACATTCGGCTATTTCCGCCGCCCAGCGTTTCGCCGCCGCCATGACATCGGCATGGGGTACGACTTCATTGACGAAGCCCATGCGATAACCTTCTTCGGCGGATACATGCCGCCCGGTCAGGATCATGCCCATGGCTTGCTTCAGGCCGATCTGGCGCGGCAGACGGTGTACGCCGCCCGCACCCGCCGCCAGGCCGACTTTGGGTTCCGGCAGGGCAAAGCGCGCCTTGTCCGAAGCAATGATAATGTCGCAGGCCAGCGCGATTTCCATACCGCCGCCCATGGCCACACCATTTACCGCGGCGATCAGCGGTTTGTTCATGTGATAGCGCGCGGTCACGCCGGCAAAGCCAGTGGCCGGAATTTCCATTTTGCCGCCCGAAGCGGTAAATTTCAGATCATTGCCCGCACTGAAGGCGCGATCGCCGGCGCCGGTCAGGATCGCCACCCATTGGGTGGGATCGTTGGAGAAATCATTAAAGACTTTTTCCAGTTCAAAATTCGCGGGCGGGTGCAATGAGTTCATCACGTCCGGGCGGTTGATGGTGACGATAGTCAGCTTGCCTTCGCGTTCGACCTTGCAGAATTCATAGTTCGCCATTGGGTTCTCCCTGTGAGGTTTATTTTTCTGAATTCAGTTTAGCGGTGACGTTCGTCGGGCGCCAGCCCCGCCTTGAAGCGCCGCCAATTTTCGACATAGCCCATGGCGGAACGGGTGAATATCTCCATATCTTGGGGCGATACTTGCCGCACCACCTTGCCGGGTGCGCCAAGCACGACGGAATTATCGGGAATTTCCTTGCCCGGTCCAACAAGCGCCTTGGAACCGATCAGACAATTATTGCCGATTTTCGCTCCATCCAGAATGATGCTGCCCATACCAATCAGGCAATTATCGCCGATAACGCAGCCATGCAGCATCGCCATATGCCCAACGGTTACATTGCGCCCCACAACACAGGGATCGCCCATTCCAGTATGCAGAACCGCATTGTCCTGCACATTGGAGTTTTCGCCGATTGTTATAGGCTCATTATCACCGCGCAATACCGCGCCAAACCACACGCTGGCGTTGTTTTTCAATATCACCCTGCCAATAACCATCGCGTTGGGGGCAATCCAGTAATCCTCATTTTCCGTCTCCAGCCCCTCGTTGCCCAACCGGTAAATCGCCATATTCCCGTAAATCCCTCTTTGCCTTGTAACCAGATCACTGTTGCATACAAGGTGCTGTCCGGTCAAAGATAGGGAAAGAAAATTACCAACAGGGAGGGAATGACCAATGGCCATGCCAATAGAGAAATTAGTAGGGATTATGCGCAGAAACGCTGCAGGCAGTGGTGGCGGTTCGACCGGCGCCAAAGTCACACTGGCCATGCGCCGCGCGGGGATGGAAAAAACCTCGTTTCCCGTCGCAGATGACATCAAGGTGGAAAAACTGACCGTCGCCGGACGCGACGCCGAATGGATCAAGGCGCCCGGCATCAAGGAAGGTTATGCAATCCTGTATCTGCATGGCGGCGGCTATGTGATGGGTTCGCTTAATACGCACCGCTCGCTGGCGGGCGAAATTTTCCGCGCGGCCAAGGCGGCCGGGCTGCTGCTGGATTACCGCCTGGGGGCGGGAAAAAA
>OBEQ013070829.1_pt1 | contig 27488 bp, 22 predicted proteins | sample 1670901 | NCBI WGS metagenome assembly OBEQ01 (sample SAMEA104232315, study PRJEB22302) | groundwater metagenome | biome: forest; feature: aquifer; material: groundwater | place: USA | collected 2011-08-07 | depth 5.4 m
CGTTCTCGGTGGTCGGTCGCTCACGTGAGCGACGCGACGCCGCCAGCTTGCGCCGAGGAGAGACCCGTGAGCCGAATCATCCTAATTCCGATCCTGACCCTTGCGTTCGCCGGCTGCAGCGCCGACGACGCGCCCGCTCCAGAACCCGCCACTCCGCTCGCGTCCGCGATCAGCACGACCCCGTGGAACCCGCAGAACCCGCTCGGGCTCTACGTGAGGCTGGAGAACGACTGCGCGTACATCGGCATCGGCCAGGATGTGACCTTCACCGACAAGCTCAACTTCAACCTCGAGCAGACCAACGCCGAGACCTTCCACGACGACGACATCACGGCCAACTGGATCCAGCGCTGGGACTTCCAGTTCTGCGGCCTGGTCAAGGGCCGCAGCTACAACGCGAAGATCCAGGACTGCTGGAACGGTGGCGGCGGCTGCTCGGCGTGGACCGAGAACCGGTTCAGCGCGCCGGCCAACGCGATCATCGATGGCGGCTTCGAGGACCAGACCGATCGCTTCGCCCTGACCTTCTTCCAGAAGACCGGCAACGGCGCCTTCGGGGTGGACCGGGGCCTGCACCTCGCGAACAAGGGCGCCAACAACGCCTTCATCTGGGCCGACCAGCCGGGCTGGAACATGCTCTCGCAGTACGTTTACCTCGAGCCGGACAAGGACTACCTGTTCTCGGCGTGGATCCACCAGAGCGAGAAGCTCGCAGAGGCGTACATCGGCGTGCACGACGCCGACACTGACGAGCTCCTCGCCATCACGCGGCTCTCCGACTGGTCTGCCGACATCGAGTCGACGCATCAGTACGTGCGCTGGGCGCTGCCGTTCCACGCGCCAGCGCACGCGCTGCTCAAGAAGGTGCGCGTCGACATCGGCTTCACCGCGCCGGGCGGGCGCGTGACCTGGATGCAGATGGACGACCTGTACGTCGGCAAGACGGCCGACGGACTGGGTCGCCGCGGCCTCATCCTGAACCACTACGAGAGCATTCCCGTCCATGAAGACGACGAGCAGGACTGGGTGCACCCGTGGTGGCTGTGATGCGGCGGCGCGCGATCGAAGCGGCGGCCTGCCTGGCGCTGCTCCTGGCCGGCTGCGACAGCGATCCGATGTCGGCGCAAGCGCTGGCGTCCACGCCGTCGGCGGTGGCGGCATTCCCCACCGGAGACAATCCCTACTTCCTGACGGTCGACATCGACAATGACTGTGCCTACGTCACCACCGGTGCGGGCAACATCGACAACGGTGATCACTGCAACTTCAACTTCGAGCAGAGCGGCGGCGAGACGTTCCACGACGACAACGTCTTGCTCGCCAACAACTACTGGTTCTGCGGCCTCAAGAGCGGCACCAGCTACAAGGCCAAGTTCCAGGACTGCTGGGGCGGAGGCGGCTCCTGCTCGCCGTGGACCGAGATCCCGTTCACCGCGTTGCCCAACGCCGTCGTCGATCCGGGCTTCGAGGCGCAGACCGATCGCTTCAACCTGAGCGGCTACCAGCGGACCGGCAACGGGACCATCGGGGTCGACATCGGCCTCGGCTACGCCCTGCGCGGCCGCAACAACGCCTTCATCTGGGCCAACCAGGCGGGCTGGAACATGCTCTCGAAGTACGCGTACCTCGAGCCGGATCGCAACTACCAGTTCTCGGTCTGGATCAAGATGAACGAGCGTCTCGGGGACGCGTACATCGGCGTGCACGACGCCGACAACGACGCCCTCCTCGGCATCCTGAAGGTCACCGACGTCTACGCGCAGAGCTGGGGTCGCTTCGGCGTCGACTACAACGGGTGGGCCCGCTACGCCGTGCCCTTCCGCGCCCCGCCCCACGCGCTGCTCAAGAAGGTCCGCCTCGACATCGGGTACACGGCGCCCGCCAACCGGGTGACCTGGATGCAGATCGACGACCTCTACGTGGCGCGTACGACCGACATGACGCCGCGAAGGGACGCGATCCCGTGGCATACCGACGACTGGCGCTGGCCCTGGTGGCTGTAGCGGCGCCCGCCGGGGCGCGTGCGCATGCGCCAGCCATGACCAGCGCCACCGCTCCGCACGCTGAGGCCGCAACCACTAGAGAATCGCCTGCATCTCGGCCCACACGTCCACCTCCTGGAAAGAGCTGCGGAGGTGCGTCTGATAGGCGATCCGGTAGGTGTCGAAGCCGCTCACCGGCGTGTTGTACACGAGCAGCTCGGTGAGCGTGCCGGAGGCCACGTAGGGCACGCACTTGTCCGAGATCCAGTGGCCCTTGACCACGCTCGCTCCCAGACGCGTGAAGCCGGACTCCGTCGCGAGCTTGCCGTAGAACACGACCCGCTCGTACCACTTGCTGCAGTCGAACGGGGTGCCGGGCGCGAGGCGTAGGTCGGGCCCGGGTGTGCTGCTGGGTAGGTCGAATGAGGCACCCGAGATGCTGAGCTGCTGATGCACACCTATCGTGCTGGGACCGACGCGCACATCCATGAGCCAGCTGTTGCATGGGCTGCGGTAGCCGTACGCGCCACTGCCACTCGTCGCGAAGAACGACTCAGCGGGAGTCCCGCTGATCGTATGAGTGACGTCGGGAGCGGCGGTCAGGCAGAAATCAATCGGCGGGAAGAACAGGTCGTCGGTCGCGTGATCGATGCTCTCGGAATCCGGCGGGTCGGGCTGCGTGGGCTCGATGGCGCAGGCGGAAAGCAGCGAGAGGGCGGCGGCGGCGAAAAGGCTCGAGGGCTTCATGGGTCTTGTCTCCTTCTCCGCTGCCCATAGCAACCGACGTGCCGCGGCCGAGGCGCCTGGCGTGGCGTGCAACCATTGGCTATTTCCGCGCGCAAGGCTGAGCCGCCCGAAATGGCGATCGCCACTGTGGCGCCACGTGTGTGGTCGCTGTGGCGGACAAGGCAAGAAGCCCCGTGCTATTGGAGATTGCCGACCGATCCGGCTGGGAGTGCTCCGGCGCGCGCCTGGCCGTGGGCCTGGACGACGCGCGCGCGTCGTCGACGCACGCGCGGCTCGAGCGGGTGTGCACCAGTGGGTGGTCGAGGATCTCGGCTCACGCTGCGGCGACAATGGACCTCCTCGGCAGTGGATGCCCGGCCGTACTACGAAACGGCGGGCGACCTCACGCGAAGCTATCGCGTCGTGCCCTTCCTGTAGTCACTATCCATTTCACGACTCGGTTGCGGTCCCGGACGAACGGCGCGTCGTCAGCGACGAAAATCAGACGCAAGGTTGAGATGGCCCGTACACGTCTTTGGGATCCCCGGTGGCTTCTCTGAGCACCGAGCCGAGTATGGTGGCCAGCGGTGATGACGGAACGACTCGACATCCTGGCCCAGACAGCCACCAAGCTGTCCGCACTGGAAATGCGGGCCAGGTTGGCCCAGTCCAACGCGCCTACCGATATCGGATGGGAGCTGCTCGGGCGCGTGAAGGAGCTCCGGGAGCGGTGCAGCTTGCTGCATGAGCTCAGTGCGCACGCTGCTAGCAAGGCCGTAGCCGAGCTGGTCATCGCCGTTGTGGCCCTCGAGAGAAGTGCGGGCGGGGCCGTGATGTGTGAGCAGCATCCAGAAGTCTTGGCCACGGACTTATGGGGCGCCGCGCCTGTATGTGAGCCTTGCCGGAAGCGTCTGCAGAACATTCGAGGCTAGCAACTGTGCCGCCGTTCGAGGGCACGCGAGAGTTCTCTTGCGGACACGCTCGCTGCCGCCTGACAGCACCGGCGTCTTGATCTCGGACTGCCCAAGGCTCCGAGACATCCAGCCTCTTGCACCCGATGCGCGCTGCCCACCTGCGGGCGCAGGAAGGCCGATGTAGTACTCGCACACCGGTCCACGTCCCGACGGTGACGTGTGACCGGCAGTGATTTCGCGCGGGTTGAAATCCCCATCGCTGTGGCGAACAGTCCACAGCCAAAATTAGTTTGCGTGTCAAGCTAATCGCTCTATTCTGCTCGAGCCAATGCAACACCGCTTCACCATCAACAGCTCGCTCGCAGTCCTCTCTCTCATCACCATTCTCAGCTCCTGCACCGGCCAAATCAGTGGCTCGGACCAGGAGCCCGTTGCGGGCGACGAGTCGCCGACCGCACCTGCCGGCACCGCACCACCTGGAAGCACGATCACGCCGCCGGTCGCCACCCTGCCTGACGCAGGCCCGGTCGACAATGCGCCGCCGGTCACCGTGCAACCTGACGCGGGCCCGGTCGACACCATACCGCCAGTCACCCCGCAGCCTGACGCGGGCCCGGTCGACAACACGCCGCCAGTCACCCCGCAGCCTGACGCGGGCCCGGTCGACAACACGCCGCCAGTCGTCGGCACCAATCCGGCGCCGATGGTCAGGCTGAGCTTCGTCGAATCGAACGCGGACATCATCAACCCCGAGCGCGGCTTCTACGTGGGTATGAACCTGGCGGCGTCTAGCGGCGCGGCGCAGGCGCGCGCAGGCGGCTACAGCCTGGCCATCGCGGAGGTGCGTCTGGACGCCTATCGCGACCGGCCGATCGACGCCGCGCTGCTGGCGCAGCTCGACGCCGGCTTCGCCACGGTGCGCGCCGCCGGCATCAAGGTGGTCCTGCGCTTCATGTACAACGCAGCGTTCGACGCGGACGCGCCCAGGAGCGTGATCCTCGGCCACATCGCTCAGCTCAAGCCGCTCCTGCAGAGGAACGCCGACGTCATCGCAGTGATGCAGGCCGGCTTCATCGGCGCGTGGGGCGAGTGGCACACCTCGACCAACGGGCTCGACAACGCCGGCGACCGTGGCGCGATCCTGACCGCGATCTTGAATGCCCTGCCGGTGTCGCGCGCCGTGCAGGTTCGTACTCCGATGCACAAGGAGGCCTTCGCGGGTGCTCCGGTGAGCGGCGCCGAGGCATTCAATGGCTCGAATGCGGCGCGTATCGGTCATCACAACGACTGCTTCCTGGCCAGCTCGAGCGACTTCGGCACCTACGCCAGCCCGGTCTCGCAGTGGGAGTCGTACGTGTCGCAGGACACCCGCTTCACCCCGATGGGCGGCGAGACCTGCGCGGTCAGCGCCCGAACCGACTGCGGCCCCGCGGTCGCCGAGATGAGCAACAACCACTGGTCGTATCTCAACCGGGAGTACCATCAGGACGTCCTCGCCGGCTGGGAAACACAGGGTTGTGGTGACGACATCCGCCGCCACCTGGGTTATCGGCTGGTGCTCAAGCAGGCTGTGCATAGCGCGACGGTGGCGCCCGGTGGGGTGCTCGCCCTCTCGCTCGATATTGCCAACACCGGCTTCGCCGCGCCGTTCAACGAGCGCCCGGTCTACGTGGTGCTGAGCGGAGGCGGCGCCCGCCGCGTGGCGCGCCTGAATGCGGTCGATGTCCGGCGCTGGCAGCAGGGTCAGACCGCCAGCATCGCGGTGAAGCTGCGCGTGCCTGCGAATGCGGCGCCCGGTAGCTACAAGATCGCGCTGTGGATGCCCGATGACGCGACCGCGCTGCGCGACGACTCACGCTACGCCATCCGCCTGGCCAACGACGGCATGTTCGACGCTACCACCGGCGACAACGTCATCAGCGGCGCGCTGGTCGTGGATGCCGTGGCCCCCGGCACCGTCGACCCATTGGCACACGACTTCGTCGCGATTCCCTAGCACTACTCTGTGGAGTGCCTCGGCGCCGATTACCGGCGCCGAAGAATGGGACCTTCGCCCGTGCCCTGCCGTCGCCGGTGTGCGATCACACGGCGAATTCGGCGCCTCGCAGTACCTTCGAATACGGAGCGAATGATTTCAACTCGTGAAACATCTAGCCATTATCAGTATTTGACCTGACTCCTGATTGACTGACAAGAACGCCACACTGAGGCGTTCTTGTGGCACCTGCCCAGGTTTGCACCGTCGTGAATCCAGCAGGTTGCGGCGGTAAACGCTCCGGAGCCCAAGGGCACAATTCGTGCTCTTGGGCTCACCGAATCGGCCAGATGAACGAGGGGCTACCGCCATGATGATCGTGCCTGCTGTGGCACCCGACGAAGACCCGGAGCGAGGACGATCCGCTGAGGTGGATGAGAACAAGTCCACGAACAGACTTCGCGCCAAGGACCGCCGTCGTAGGCGCATGGCTCTCGTGGTCGATGACTCCGAAGACGCCCAGGTCGTCTGCAGGGAGGTTCTGGAAGCGGAAGGCTTCCTCGTCCAGACCGCGCCCGATGGGTGCGATGCGCTCGATCTACTCATCGACATACCGGCACCGGCCATCATCATCCTCGATATCCTGATGCCGAACATGAGCGGACTCGAGCTCTTGGACATCATTCGGGCCTACAGCCGTCTCGCAGAAACCCCTGTACTGCTGATGACCGCGAGCGATGATTTCCCGCCCTTCCCCGACCGACACACCCTGTTTCTGCACAAGCCGGTGGACTGTGATGCTCTTGCTGCAGGCATCCGACGGCTGCTCGGGGACTCGAACCCGGCTTGAGTCGACGGCGCACGCGCCAAGTCCCCGTCCCGGGACTGCGTGCAACGCGCTCGGGAGGCAGCGTTTCGTCGCAAGCGCGGCGATCTCGCTGGCGAGCGACGCGCATGTCGAAAATCCGGTGGCACATGGCTGGCGCGAGAGCTCAGCTGTCAGTGCGCCGCCCCGTGACCCGTGTCGCATGCGACTGCTATGTGCCCGGTATGCGGGTGGCGGCTCTCGAGTGCGGTGCTATCGTGCGCGCGATGGCAGATGCCGGGGATACTCATGACGCCTCGTTTTCGTCGGCCGGGACTCCGCCCTCCACTGCTCTTGCGTCCAGCGCGACTCTGTTCGAGCCTGGCGAGCTCATCGGAGCGCGCTATCAGGTGATTCGCTTCGTGGCTCGCGGCGGCATGGGCGAGGTCTACGAGGCCGAGGATCTGGAGCTCGATCTACGCCTCGCGCTCAAGACTATCCGTCCCGAGCGGGTCGGCGATCCGGCCAGTATCCAGCGCTTGAAGGGCGAGGTCCTCGCCGCCCGGCGGGTCAGCCATGTGAACGTCGTACGCCTCTACGACATGGGCTTCCATGTGTTGGACGATCAGCGCGAGGTCGCGTTCATCACCATGGATCTGCTCGTGGGCGAGACCTTGGACACGTACCTTCGGCGAGTGGGACCGCTTCGTCCCGAGCAGGCGGCACCTCTGGTGGTGCAGCTCGCTCGCGCTCTCGACGCCGCCCATGCGGCAGATGTGGTGCACCGAGACTTCAAGCCCCAGAACGTGATCCTTCTGCCCGGAGGACCGCGCGGACCAGCTATGCGGGCGGTGGTGACCGACTTCGGCCTTGCCGAGGCCGGCGCCGATCGCGACGACGACGGCTCCATGACCATGGAGTTGGTCGGCACGCCAGCGTACATGGCGCCCGAGCAGGTGTCGCGCGTGCATCCAGTCACCGGTGCCGCGGATATCTACGCGCTCGGGGTGGTGATGTTCGAGATGGTCACGGGCCGCCGGCCATTCGTGGACACGTCTGTGCTCACGACGGCGACGCCGCGAGTCGAGGAGCCGGCGCCATCCCCGCGCGTCTATGCCCACGACCTTCCTGACGTCTGGGAAGCGACCATTCTGCGCTGTCTCGAGCGCGAGCCGCGTGCGCGCTTCGCCCGCGCCACCGAGGTGGCGCGGGCGCTCGACATTCCAGCCGGGTCTCTGGTCGGAACGCGCATCACCGGGCGCGCCGTCGCCATCGCCACCTTGGTGCTCGGCCTCGCGGCCGCCGTGCTGATGACCCGCTCGAGCGATCACGGCACGAGCGTGCAGCCCTCGTCTCACGACGGCCTGGTGCCGCCGTCGCGCCCACCGCCGACAACGTGGGGCTTCGTGCCGAGCGTGGGCGCGCCCGGCAGCGACATCGAGCTAGAGGGCCCATTTGGTAAGGACGATGTGGTCGTGGTCGTGGACGGCAAGTCGCAGCCCTGCGCCGCATCCACCGATGACAGATGCACGTTTCGTGTGCCCGCAACGGCCAGGCCGGGCGCGATGGTCGCGGTGCACGTCGGTGGCCAGAAGCAGCCGGCGAACGGGTTCCGGGTAGTCAAGAACGACGGCGGTCTGCTGCAGGCAAGCCAGGATCGGCACGGTCTCCTCGGCCACGTGTTCAAGCTGAGCCCCGAAACCAAGGGTCTACCCGACTGGACCACCCTCGGGTCAGCTTTCGCGACCGTGGTGGTGGCCAACCTCGACGTCGCGCCGCGCTCGTTCGAGGAGGGCTTCCCAGCGCTCGGCGGGGACGAAGCGCTGCTCGAGTGGTTCGGCATCCGTTTCACCGGAGACCTCGAGGTGCCTGCCGAAGGGGACTATGGCTTCGCCCTGATCAGCGACGATGGCACTCGCCTGTGGATCGACGGTCACCTGGTCATCGAAAACGATGGCATTCATCCGCCCATCCGCGTGTCCGCTACCGCTCATCTCGGTGAGGGCCTCCACGACGTCGTGGTCGAGTACTTCCAGGGCCCTCGCAACCAAATTGCGCTGCAGCTATTCTGGCGCGTCGGCGACGACGAGGCATGGAGAGTGGTCCCGGCCAGCACATTGTTCCGCCCTCGGCTCGCGCATCGCGATCACCCGGATCTTGCGCGTACGGATGGGAGTAGCGACCAGGTCACCCGGCCCTGAAGCGCCAGGTGGTGCCCATGCGCACGGCTTCGGCCTCGAGCTGGGCGTCGATCTTCTGGCACAGCTTGAGCGCCCGTCGGAGTTGCGGAGGCGACATAGCGGAGGAGTCATTTAACAAACTATGGCTTCTCGTCAACAAGGAGCACTACGCCCGAGGCAGTCTTCATGAAGCGATCGACCCGAAGATCTCGCCGGCCGCCTCGCTTCCTACCCTTTCGATGACGACGAACCGTCCAGACGATAGGGTCTTTAGGTTGCGTGGGGACGGCCCTTCATCATCCATCACATGGGCGATGCACGGCCAACGTAGCGCGTGGAACTCAGACTCGTCCGCCAACTGCACGCCGCGTACCTCAAGACCAAAGGTCTCAGCAGCCTGGGACGCGCAGTATTGGACGTAGACCTATGAGCGGCGAGCCGAGGATCCAGCTCCTGCCGACCACCTGAGCGAGAGTCGCTCGTGGTCCTCCCTTGATCCGCGGCGCCGCTGGGCGTGCCGTGCTTGTGGTCGCCGCCCACGGCGTCTACAGACACGCGCAGCCGAGCTTCTCGCCTTCCTCGGCAGCAATGGGGTGGTCATGCGTCCAGCTGCCCGTGGTCGATGGGCATCTCGGGATCGGCCATCTCGCACGCTCGCAGGACTTCCTCCGAGTCGTGGATGTCGATGTACCGCATCACGGGAACGCGGATTGGAGAGGAGCATCACGGAGAGTCAGGTGCGCGGGCTCGGCGGTGGCACCGCCGTCACGATGACCTCTTCCTCGACCACGACGACTTCCTCGGCAGTGTCGGTATCTTGCTCGTCGGTCGTACCGCTCTCCTTCTTGAGCCGCTCGAGGTGCGCCTCGATCCCGGCCAGGTGACGACGTTCGTCGGCCAGACCGGTCGCGACCACTGCCGCGGCGGGTGCGGGCAGCTCCATCCCGGCCACCTCGTCGTATCTCTTGTTGGTGAGCTTCTCGTTGCTTCGCATGGCCTTGAGCGCGCCCTTTGTGCCGGTCTCGCTGCGCATCGCGGTCAGCGCCATGAGGATTGTGCCCTTCAGGTCACGATCGACGGGTGGAGCCGGGCCGCCGAGATCGAAGACGACCTTGGTGAGCTCGCCGACGTGGCGCTCGTGGTCCGCCTTGTACGACTCGAGGTCGTCCTTCACCCGCGAGTCGTCGATGTGCTCGAGCGCCTTGTCGTAGAGCAGGATGGCATCGGCGTCGAGCTGGATGAGCTCGTTCATCTTCTTGATGGTTTCTTCGTTGTTGCAGGTCGGCATCCGCGTTCTCCTGGTTGTGCTTCCTGATTCGCTGCCACCCATGTGCCAAGCGCGGTGCAGGGTCGAGAATGTGTTGGACATGGTCCAAACGCCGTAATTAGGCGCAGCGACGCCAGGGCGCACGCACGCGGCGAAGCGAGCCGGCCGCGCGTGATTGCCACACTGGGCGATTTCGCGCCCGCTCTCGAGCATCTGGCGCCCCGGCCCAGCGTGCGCACATTGCCAGCGAGTCGCGAAAGGAGTGATCCATGAAGAAGAACACCTTCCACGCGCTGTTCGGCGACCGCGACCAGGCCATTCGCGCCATCGCCGCGCTCCGCGCGCTCGATCGTGCGGGTGACCGCTGCGAGATCGACTTCTACAGCGGCAAGCTCGATGACGAGACGCTGCCGCTGCGGGCCACGCGCGCGCCCTTGCGCCTGCTCGAGGGTGGGCTGCTGGGCGCGGTGCTCGGCGCCCTCATCGGTGCCTTCGTGGTCGCGCCTGCCGGATGGGCCAACAATTCGCAGGCGTTCACAGCCGCCTTCTGCGCCGTGGTGGGCGCGCTCCTCGGCGCCCTGGGCGGTTCACTGCAAGGGGCGGCTGGCCCAGATCCCCTCATCGCCGCCTTGGCCGACGAGCTGGAGCGCGGCGCCGTGCTGGTGCGCTTCACCGCCGAGGACGATTTCCACCTGCGGGCGGCCGAGGACCTCGCGCGCAAATTCGGAGCGAAGATCTTCGATCGCGCGGGTGTCGCGCCCGTGCCGCGCCGCCTGCTACGCAGGCTCAGCCTGCAGCACTTCCCGTAGGCCTCGGCCCGTCGCCTGGCGTCAGTTGACGATCTGGAGCTCGTCCACGACATCCCGCACGCCAGGAGCCAGCCAGGCCTCGATCTTGGCCTCTTGCTTCTCGTTCCAGGAGTGGACCTTGCCCTTCAGGATGACGCGGCCGTCCTCGGTGATGACCTGGATGTTCTTGGCGTCGGTCTCCGCGGTGCGCAGGAGCGCCTGCTCGATGCGATGCTTGATATCCTCGACCTGCGGCCTGGGCGTGGCCTTGAGCGTGATCTTGTTGATGACGCCCTTGACGCCGGTGACGTCGCGCACGCGCCGCTCCGCCGCCTCTCGCTGGTAGTTCCAGTCCACCTCGCCCGTGAGTGTCACCCAGCCATCGTTGACAACCGCCTTCACACTGCTGCTGACGTCGGGCGCGTACTCGAGCGTGAGCGCGATGGCACGTGCGATGTCTGCATCGGTGCGCTCGGCAGACGACGGTAGCTTGACCTCCAGCTCGTTTGCCACCGCCTTCACTCCGGCGACCTTGAGCGCGATCTCCTCGGCATTCCATTTCTTCCAGTAACTATCGATGCTGCCCACCAGCGTGACCACGCCGCCCTTCACGGTCACACCAATCTCGTTGGGCGCAACGCGAGCGTCCCACTTGAGCTGCTCGAGTACATTTCTCTGGATCACTTCGTCGGAATAACCCATCACACACCTCCACACGCCTTTGGTCCACAGAGCACCAGCAATCTGGGATGGGGCGCGAGCATCCGCAATCACCCGTCCAACGTATTCGTGCCCTCCGTTGTCGCTGGCGCGCCGAGTCGGCGAGCCTACAGTCAGTGTGCTGTGCTTGCGATGCCAGGCATCCTCGCCTGAGTGATGGCCACCGGGTCGTCGCGCTATTCGGCCAGCGCCTGGTGGATCAGCTGCACGCAGGCCGCGCCCTCGCCGACCGCGGCGGCGACGCGCTTGACGCTGCCGACGCGCACGTCACCGACGGCAAAGACGTGCGGTGTGCTGGTCTCGAACCGGTGCGGTGGGCGAGCGAGCGGCCAGCCTGCGGCCCGCAGATCATCGTCGGTGAGATCCCTACTGGTCTTGACGAAACCGTGGCTGTCGAGGAGGACGCAACCGTCGATCCAGGCGGTGTTGGCGTCACCGCCGGTCATGATGAAGACGTAGCGAGCCCGGAGCGAGGTTCGGGCGCCCGTCTGCGTGTTGACGCAGATCACCCGCTCGAGATGGCGCTCGCCTTCCATGGCTTCGATCTGCATGTGGGTGCGCAGTTCGATGTTCGGCGTCTCCTCGATGCGTCGGATCAGGTAGCGCGACATGCTGTCGGCGAGCCCGGCGCCGCGGACCAGCATGTAGACGCGCGCCACCGTGCGAGCGAGGAACACCGCGGCCTGGCCGGCAGAGTTGCCGCCGCCGACGATCACGACCTCCTCACGTCGGCACAGGTTGGCCTCGATCGGGGTGGCCGCGAAGTGGACCCCCGAGCCCTCGAAGCGCTCCAGGCCGGCGATCTGCGGCTTGCGATAGCGCACGCCGCTCGCGATCACGATGGTGCGCGACTCGACCACCGTCCCTGCCGCGAGCTCGACCCGGAAGGGACGGCGCTCGCATCCCAGCCGTTTTGCCGTCTGCGCGATGCTCAGCTGGGCGCCGAACTTCTCGGCCTGCACGAAGGCGCGAGTGGCCAGGGATTGTCCCGAGATGCCGGTGGGAAAGCCGAGGTAGTTCTCGATCTTCGAGCTGGTGCCGGCCTGCCCGCCAGGCGCATGGGCCTCGAGCACGACCACGTCGAGGCCCTCGGAGGCGGCGTACACGGCGGCGGCCAGGCCGGCGGGACCCGCCCCGACGATGACCACCTCGTGGACCACCTCGTGGTTCAGGCGGTTGAGCCCGCAGCAGGCGGCCACCTGCTCGATCGACGGCTTCTTGAGCACCCTCTGCCCGCTGCACAGCAGCAGCGGCACGTCGTCGACACCGACGTTCAGGCGATCGAGCAGGCTCTGTACCGCGGGCTCGAGATCGATGTCGAGGTAGCCATAAGGGCGGTTGTTGCGGGTGAGGAAGTCCTGCAGGCGCAGGGTCTCCGCCGAGTGCTGTGAGCCGACCAGTACCAGGTTGCCCTGGCGGCGCGCGACTAGCTCCATGCGCCGCAGGATGAAGGCGCGCAGGATGACGTCGCCAAGCTCGGGGTCGGTCTGCACCAGCGAGTGCAGACGGCCGCGGTCGACGGCGATCACGCGGGTGCCGCCCCGGGCGCGCGCGCTGGCCACCACCGGCCGTCCCGAGAGCATGTCGACGTCGCCGATGAACTCGCCGGCCTCGTGGACCGCGAGCACCTGCTCCTTCGGCATGCCGGGGAGCACGACCTCGATGGCGCCCTCGACGATTACGTAGAAGGGTAGATCTGCCTGGCCGGCCTCGAACAGGACCTCACCGGCTTCCAGCCGACGTTCGGTACCCATGTGGACGAGCCGTTCGAGGTGCGCTCCGCTCAGCCGGGGGAACATCTCTTCACGACGCGCCACCAGCGGCGTGCTCCACAGCTCGTCGGGGAGCTCAGCGGCGCCCGGGTCAGGCACGATCACGTGCCCCGGCGTGCGCGGGCGTCGTCACGGGGCACGCCCCAAGAGGGGCGCAGCCCGACCCCCTCGGCATCGTCGCCTTCCAGCTCCATCCTGACCGCCAGGTAGTTGAGCAGGTCCTTCAGGGTGAGGATGCCGAGCAACTGTCCGTTCTGGACGACCATCAGCCGGCTCACCTGCGCGCGATTCATCGCCGCGAGGGCGTCGGCCACGTCGACGTCGGTCGAGATCATGGTGTCGGGTGAGCAGCCGGAAGCAACGTCGCCGACGCGGCGCAACGCCCACTGCTCACGTGGCACCTGGCGTACCTGCCGGGGCGTGATGCAGCCGACCAGCTGACCGTTCTCGACCACCGGGAACAGCTTGTGGTCGTGCCGATAGAAATAGTCCTCGACCGCCGCGGCCAGGGTCAGATGGGGGGGAACCGTCACCACGTCGGTTCGCATGAAGCGTGTGATCGGCACCCCGCTCAGGCGGTGTCGTAGCAGCACGCTCTGGTAGGAGGCCTGCGAGGCGTTGTGCAGGAACATGCCGATGATGAAGTACCAGATGCCGCCCACGAAGTCGCCAGTCAGGACCAGGACCACGCCGAGCGTGCTGAGCAGCAGGCCGAACGCCGAGCCGAGGAAGGAGGCGATGCGCGTTGCCCAGCGGAGGTCGCGCTTGTACGCCCAGAGCGCCGCGCGCAGGACGCGGCCGCCGTCGAGCGGGAAGGCGGGTAGCATGTTGAAGGCCGCGACGATGAGGTTGATCCCGGCCAGGTAGCCGATGACGCCTCGGAGCGGGACCGGCCAGGCCTCCGACGCCGCCAGGAGGGCCAGGCCCCAGAGCAAGGCGCCGAGCGTGACGCTCCCCAGCGGCCCGGCGATGGCCATCCTCAGCTCGACGCCCGGGCGCTGAGGCTCCTCGGCCATCTCGGCCACGCCGCCGAAGATGAAGAGCGTGATACCTCGTATTCGCAGGCTGTTTCGCTTGGCCACGAGGGCGTGGCACAGCTCGTGGAACAGGATCGAGACGAACAGTCCGAGCGCGCCGGCAATGCCCATCCACCAGTAGGTCCGGACTGCCAGTCCTTCGAACGTGAAGGGGAACATGCCGAAGGCCAGCGACCAGGTCACCAGCAGGAAAAGGATCAGCCAGCTGAGGTCGATGCCGATGTCGATGCCGAAGATCCGGAACAAGGTGAATCGTCTACCAAGCATCGCCGCCCTCCAGGGTCGAATCGAGCCCGCCACTGAAGTGCGCCTCGCTTCCCCTCCCGGCAAGGGCCATTCCAGGTCGGACGATCGTTGACGTTGGACAACCGTCCGCCATTGTGATGGGTCGCTGGATTGACGAGCTCGCGAGGAAGATCGAGATTCATCCGACGACGAGCGGTTCCTCTCTTCAAGACGGACACCGATTGGGCTGTAACCGACTGCGCGGGGAGCCATGCATGATCCCGATCCGCGACACCATCCCCAGTCGGTCCGTACCGGTCGTCACCTGGTCGCTCATCACGATCAACTTGCTGATCTTCCTGGGCGAGCTGGCGATGCCCCCGCAAGATCTCGAGCACACGTTCTTCCTCTTCGGCGTGGTGCCCGCCCGCTACACCTATCCGGCCTGGGCCGAGCGGGTCGGCTTCCCGGCAGACGACTACTGGCCCTTTGTCACCAGCATGTTTCTCCACGGCGGATGGGCCCATGTGCTCGGCAACATGTGGACCTTGTGGATCTTCGGCGACAACGTCGAGGACCGGATGGGGCGGGTGCGTTTCATCGTCTTCTATCTGCTCACGGGGGTGGCCGCGGGCGTGACGCACTGGCTGACCAACTCCGATTCGACCATTCCGACCGTTGGCGCGTCAGGCGCGATCGCCGGGGTGCTGGGCGCCTATTTCTTCCTGTTTCCGCACTCCCGGATCATCGTGCTCCTGCCCATCTTGTTCTTCCCGTTCTTCTTCGAGCTGCCCGCCGTGTTCTACCTGGGATTCTGGTTCCTCAGTCAGGTCTACAGCGGCGCGCTGGCCGGTCTCGGTCCCGACGATGTCCAGGTCGTCGCCTGGTGGGCCCACGTGGGTGGCTTCGCAGCCGGCATACTGATCCACCAGTTCCTGCTCCTGCCCCGCCGGCGGCGGGAACCGGACGAATACGCCGTCGAGGACGCGTGGACGCAACGGCCATCGAGGTGGTGACCCCACGCGAAGGAAAAGGCGCATGAACCCCTCAGATCTCATCTGGTTCTTCTTCATGCTCTCGGCTCTCCAGCCGGTCCTCAAGCAGCGGCTACTCGAGAGCTCGCGCCAGCGTCTGCTCGCGCGGGTGGAGCGGCGCCGGCAATCGCGAGTCATCTTGCTCGTGCACCGGCAGGAGACCATGAGCTTGCTCGGTTTTCCCGTGATGCGGTACATCGACATCAACGACTCGGAGGAGGTCTTGCGAGCGTTCGAGATGACCGATCCCGAGATGCCCATCGACCTGGTCCTGCACACACCGGGCGGGCTGGCGCTGGCCGCGCTGCAGATCGCGCGCGCGCTGCGGCACCACGAGGGCAAGGTGACGGTCTTCGTGCCCCACTACGCCATGTCCGGTGGCACGCTCATCGCCCTGGCCGCGGACGAGATCGTCATGTCATCCCACGCTGTGCTTGGCTCGATCGATCCGCAGCTCGGTCAGTTCCCGGCCGTCTCGCTGCTCAAGGTCCTCAAGCGCAAGCCCGCCGCAGAGATCGACGACCAGACGTTGATCCTCGCCGACGTCGCCGAGAAGGCGATCGAGCAGCTTCGCGAAGCCAGCGCCACCTTGCTCACGCGTAGCCAGACCACCGAAAAGGCCAAGGAGCTGGGAGAGATCCTGGCCACCGGCTCCTGGACTCACGACTACCCCATCAGCGCCGAGGAGGCAGAGCGACTGGGGCTGCGCGTCTCCACAGCCATGCCCTCCGACATCCTGCAGCTCATGAGCCTCTACCCGCAGCCGATGCGCAGGAGGCCCGCCGTCGAATACGTGCCTGCTCCGCGACGGCTGGGTTCGCAGGACGACCCTGGCGAACCATCCAGTAGGTGACGAACCGCGTGGCGTGCATGAGTATCTGGGCGCGATGTGAGTGCGGCGCCCGTGGGCGTGTCTGCTACTTCTTCTCGAGCGACCGACAGGCCATCACCAGCTGCTCGACTTGCTCACGCGTGTAACTGGCCTCTTTCTTGCCCTCGCAGGTCACGATCTTGTCGCCCACCTTCTTGGTGGAGACGAAGTTGTAGCCATTCGTCCCCGACGGCGTGACGATCTCGTACACGATGGTCTCGGGCGTGTCGGTCGTGTAGCGCTTGAGCTTGTTGTTGGTGTCACTCTCGATGGCCTTCTTGCGCGCCGCCATGTCGGCGGCGGTCTCATGGATCACCAACTCGCCGCCCTCGGGCGTGGCGATGACGAGCGCCTCGGCGACTTCCTTGCACGTGGCTCCTTCCGGCGCCTTGACGGTGATGCCCTTGCCGCGCGCGCCCGCGGGCGTGCAGTCGACCTCAGCAACGTGGACGGCCACCGGCGCCTCTGCGGCCGGCTCGGCGCTGGCCGCCGGACGCTGGGTATCAGCCTGCCGAGGCTCACTCGGTGCCGTCGTGGTCGGTTTGTCGGCAGGACGAGCCGCTTCCTGATCCTTCCTGCAGCCAGCGATGCCCACCAACAGCAGCAACACTCCCAATGATCGAATAGACATCTCTCTCCTCCTCTCCGAGCCCTCCGAGTCCGAACCAGCTCTAGCACCGTGCGCTCGCCGAGACCGCTCGCGCGCGCGCAGTGGAACGCGAATGCGTTCGACGAACGATTGCCGCTGACGGGCCGGCACCGCAGATTGCTGGCTACGAGGGCGGAGGTGGGAGATGGGTTATTCCGACGAACAGATCCAGAAAAACGTGCTCGAGCAGTTCAAGTGGGACGCTCGTATCGCACCCAACGAGATTGGCGTGACGGTGAAGGACGGTGTCGTGACACTCGTCGGCTTCGTCGATAGCTACTGGAAAAAATGGAATGCCGAGGAGATCGCGCTCAAGGTCGCAGGCGTGCGAGCGGTCGTGAACGAGCTCGAGGTCAAGCTACCGTCGGGAGCGGTGCGCACGGACGAGGACATCGGCCGATCGGTGAAGCAGGCGCTGGACCTCGCGCCCGACGTGCCCGACAGCGTGAAGGCGGTCGTGAACGACGGCTGGGTGACGCTCACCGGTGATGTCGAGTGGTACTACCAGAAGGAGGCCGCCGAGCGGCGCGTGCGCGACGTCGCCGGTATCGTCGGCGTCATCAACGACATCGAGGTCAAGCCCAAGACGCGCGCCGAGGACATCAAGCGTCGCATCGAGCAGGCGCTCGTGCGCACCGCGGAGACCGACGCCAAGAACATCGATGTCGAAGCACGCGACGGACAGGTCGTCCTCAAGGGCAAGGTCCACTCCTGGAACGAGAAGCGCGAAGCCGAGCTCGAGGCCTGGCTCGCTCCCGGCGTCAAGGAAGTCGTCGACCAGCTCGAGATCGTCAACTAGAACTTCTATTCCACCGACGGTTGGCACCTGACCAGCATGGCCGCCCGCGCCGACGCCAAGGTGCGTTCCAGGCACTGACCATCGGCATCGAGCTCGGCGACGACGTGCTCGCAGCTGCGCGTGAAGCCGACGCTCCCGATCACGACTCCGAATGCTTCTACGACGTTTCAGAGCCGCCAGATGCGTCACCTGGAGGACACTCAATCTATCAAGTGCGCGGCGCTCGTCTATTGTGTCTTGCTGGGCAGAATCATGAGCCCCGGTCTGGTGCCCGATTTGCTATGGATACCGAGTCATGAGCCAACCGACATGGAAGATCGTAACTGCCAGATTTGACCCTCAGGGAAAGGTGTTGGTGAAAGACCCGACTGGCTCGGAGCTCTTCCTGGGCCGAGCTGAGCTGCGTGAGATGGTCGAAAGCGGAGTCGTGGTGTACTCGGTCAGTCGCTTCCGTTTGACGGTTGCCTATGTGGATGCTGGCCGCCTGATGTAGGCGAGGGCGAGGCGCGATCGGTCAATGCGCCCAGGTGTGATGCTGCACCTCGTTGATGAGGTTGGTCACCGCTCGAGATTGACCGCTTGACGATGTGAGCCCCGAACCCGGCAGCACGCGAGCGCTCGCGATCTGACTCGACGGCCATGTTCATTTACTCTGAGGTCCTCAGGAGCTTCAAATGTTGTGCTCGCCTAGCGAGCATAACTTGTGAAATGCGGCTCCCGGCCACCGAAGCACGGCGCAGGTGACCTTGGGCCTTCGAAGGTTGCGTTCTCCTCGCGAACATAACTCCGAGGCGCGGCTCGCTACCACCGAAGCGCGGCGCAGGTGACCGCCCGCGCCAGGGGAGCCGTCGACCGCCCTTGTATGCGATTGCGCAGCCGCCGAAGAGCTGCTGGCGCGCCTGTCTCGCACGAGCGCCGAACCCGAGCCTCTCCGCCGAGCCGACGCGGGCACACTCATCGCACTGTCTCGCGCGGGTGAGCGGGCGAAGTGCGCCTCACGCTCCACCACGACGCGCTCTTCGCCGGAGGCCAATACACCCGCACGCAGCTGCCCCTCCGCGCTACGCCGCGGCCGCGCCGACCTCTCGCCTGCGCGAGACACGCCGGGCTTGACAGTGAGGCAGCGAACGCGCTAACGCCTCTTCAAGTTGGTTGCGCACGGCAACAAAGATGGCCAAGTCGGGTGGACGCTCGGATAACCATGGACGCTCTGGCATAGCGTCCCAACCGCGCCCGTATCGGCGCCGAGAAGAGGCAGTCATGCGAGCTGTGAATCTAGGTCTGGTGCTTTCAGCAATGGTCGTCATGCAGGGTTGTGCGATCCAGGACGATCCCGATCTCGCCAGTGCCCTGTCGGCGGCGACGGTGGTGCCGGCGTTCGATCATGTCGTCGTCGTGGTGATGGAAAACAAGGCCTACTCGCAGATCAAGAACAGCTCATCGGCGCCCTACATCAATTCGCTCATGGCACAGGGTGCGAGCTTCACCAACTCGCATGCGGTCACGCACCCGAGCGAGCCCAACTACATCGCGCTCTTCTCGGGCAGCACGCAGGGCGTCAACAATGACAACTGCCCGCTGAGCTTCAACCAGCCCAACCTCGGCCGCCAGCTCCTCGACGCCGGCTTCACGATCGCCGCCTATTCGGAGGATCTGCCGTCGGTGGGCTTCACCGGCTGTACATCCGCAAAGTACGCACGCAAGCATGCGCCGTGGACCAACTTCACCAACTTTCCGCACAACCGCGAGCTGCCCTTCAGCGCCTTTCCGAACAGCGACTTCGCCGCGTTGCCCACGGTCTCCTTCGTGGTCCCGAACCTGTGCAACGACATGCACGACTGCTCGATCGGGACCGGCGATGGGTGGCTGCAGAGCCACATCAACGCATATGCGCAATGGGCCAAGACGCACAACAGCCTCTTGATTCTCACCTGGGACGAGGACGACAACTCTGCCAGCAACCAGATCGTCACGGTGTTCGTGGGCGCGAAGGTGCTGCCAGGAAACTACGGCGAGAGCGTCAACCACTACAGCATCCTCCATACCATCGAGAGCATGTACGGCTTGACCGCGCTCGGTACCGCCGCGGCCCCGATCACCGACGTGTGGACCTCGATCGCGCCCGGCGACGACTTCTCGACGGGCCTGAGCCCGGCCACGCTGACGGTCGCGCAGGGCGTCTCCGCCACCACGACCCTGAGCACCGGCGTGACCAGGGGCAACCCGCAGACCGTGAGCCTGTCGGCGACGGGCGCACCGAGCGGGGCCATCGTGTCGTTCAGCTCCACTTCGATCACCACCGGCACGAGCGCCACCGTGACCGTCGCGACCGCCGCGAGCACGGTGCCCGGCACGTACACCGTGACCCTGACGGCGACCGGCGCCGGAGCCACGCACACCGCCAGCCTGAGCGTGACCGTGACCGGCCCGCCCGGCGCCGCCTTCGGCGACGGCTTCGACAGTCCATGGACCACGTATGGAGGGGCCTGGCTGGTCAGCAATGGCAGCTACGGCGTCGACGCCGGCCCGGGGCACAAGTCCATCGCCAACGGCACGAATTACAGCGATCTGCTGCTCGAAGCCGACGTGATGATCAGCGGCGGCGATGCCGGGCTGATCTTCCGCGGCAGTAACTTCGCGGTCGGTGCGGACGCTCTCGCGGGCTACTACGCCGGCCTCGGTGCGGGCGGCGTCTCGCTCGGCAAGATGAACGGAAACTGGGCGCCGCTGGCCACCAGCCCCATGACCATCGCCGCCAGCACCTGGTACCACATGAAGGTCGTCGCCGTGGGCACGCTCATCCAGGTCTACGTGACCGACATGAACACGCCCAAGATCTCCTTCACCGACAGCAGCCACGTCAGCGGCGCCATCGGCCTGCGTACCTACAACTCGGCGGCCAGGTTCGACAACATCACCGCACGAAGCCAGCCGTAGTCATGTTTCCTCTGCACCTCTGGAACAGCGCCCGCAGGGCCGTGTCCCTCCTGGCGACGGCCGTTGTGGTCACGATGGTCTCGATCGGCTGTAGCGCAGGACATGGCCTCTCGACCGACGTCGATGCCGGCGACAGCATCGACGCTGGTGTCGACCTCGATGCGGCCGCGACCGATGGTGGCCTCGCCGACGGCGGCGCCCTCGCTGACCCTGCGGCTCACAGCGCCCCCACCGCTGCGGCGGACGTCGCGAGCTACAACCCCGCCATCTATTACAAGATCGTCAACAAGAGCAGTGGCCGGCTGCTCTCGGTCCACGGCGGCGGGACGGCCAATGGCGACAACATCGTCATTCGCGACGACATGAACGCCGACGATCAACTGTGGTCGATTCAAGACTCCCTGCAAGGCTTCAAGAAGCTCATCAACAAGCGGAGCGGCCGCGCACTCTCGACCGACCACCAAGGTGGCTCGTCTCAGGGCACGATCGTGCACCTGTGGCAGTACCTGGGTGACACGCCCGATCAGGACTGGAGCATCGCTCCAGGCCATCCGGGCGCGGTGAAGATCACCAGCAGTGCGCGCACGGGCGCGGCCTTGTCGCTTGTCGACGCCGGTACGGCGAACGATACCCCTGCCCGGATCGCGGACGATCTCGCGACGGTGGATCAGGACTGGATCATCGTGCCGGTGCAGACGTTCGACTCCGCCGTGAGCTACATGGTCATCAACAAGAACAGCGGCACGGCGCTCTCGGTTTACCAGGGCGGAACGAGCAATAACAACGAGGTGGATATCTACCCCTTCGTCAACCAGCCCGATCAGTACTGGCATGTCGTCGATATCGGGGGCGGCTACTATCACCTGGTCAATCTCAAGAGTGGCAGGTTGCTGTCGCTGACCGGGGGACGCACGACGAATGGCACCATCGCGATGGTCTTCGACAACGTCAATGCGTCCGACCAGGCGTGGGCCATCCAGGCGCAACCCTCGGGGTATTACCAGCTGTCGAACCAGCGGCGCCCCGGCGGGCTGCTTTCCATCGTCGGCGCCCGGACGGGCCGCGAGTCCCGGGCCCAGGTCTTCGACGATCTGGGCAAGCGGGACCAGAGCTGGTCGGTCGTTCCGGTCAGAAATTCGATCACCGTGAACGCCATCAATGCGCAAGCCAGTCTCAGCCAATGGATGACCGGTTCCGGCATGGAAGACGTCAATCACGAGATCTACGGCGGTATCTATAGCCAGATGATCTTCGGTGAGAGCTTTCAGGAACCCGCGGTCGAGACCGGTGTCAGCGAAATGTGGCGTGGCGTGAAGACCGGAACGGCGATCAGTTCATTCGCGCTGCGGACTGACCATCCATTCCAGGGCGCGCAGTACCAGAGCATCACCTTCACCAGCGGCACGGGAGCGGTCGGCGTGGAGAATCGCGGCCTGAACCGGTGGGGAATCCACTTCAGCGCTGGCAAGTCCTACGACGGTTATGCGTACCTGCGTGGCTCCGGCTCGAATCCCGTGTACATCGCCGCGGAGAGTAGCGCCGGGGCGATCTACGCCGAGACCTCGGTCACGGTGAACCAGAGCACCTGGCAGCGCTACGACTTCTCGTTCACGCCGAGCACCGACGATGCCTTCGGGCGGATCTCGCTCAAGCTGAAGTCTCCCGGGGCGGTGGACATCGGGTACGTCTACCTGGAGCCGGGCCCGTGGGGTCGCTATGACGATCTGCCCGTCCGCAAGGATGTCGCGGACGCTCTGACCGCTCAGCACAACACCGTCCTGCGCTTCGGTGGCGCGGCGATCCTCGTCAATGGCTACCGCTGGAAGAACATGGTCGGCGCGCGCGAGCTCCGCCCGGTGCTGGACGGTTTTTGGTACCACCATGACAGCAACGGCTGGGGCATCTTCGAGTTTCTCAGCCTCGCAGAATCGTTGGGCGTGCTGGGCATTCCCACCCTGAACATCGACGAGGCGCCCGCGGACATGGCCGATTTCGTCGACTACGTGAATGGTCCTGTCAGCACGAGCTGGGGAGCTCGGCGTGCGGCCGATGGACACCCCGCGCCCTTTGACATTCACCAGATCGAGCTGGGCAACGAGCAGCTCATCGATGCTTCGTTCGCGATGAAGTTCAATGACCTCGCCGCCGCCATCTGGGCAAAGGACCCTTCGATGGTCCTGACGATTGGCGACATGTCTTACCATGATGTGATCGCCGACCCTGATCACGTCACCGGCTCCGAGTCGGGGCTCACGACGCTGGCGCCGTATCAGACGATCCTGGACTTCGCCGCCGCGAACCATGGGCACCTCGCCATAGATCTGCACATGTGGACCGATAATCCCGAACAGGTCCCCGAGGAAATCGACGCGATCTGCAGCTTCGACTTCTGGGTGCATCGGTACAACCCAGGCGTCAACTACGCGCTGAACATCTACGAGCTGAACGCGAATCAACACAACCTCGAACGCGCGCTCGGCAATGCAAGGGCCATCGGATTGCTCCAGCAGCACGGCAGTCGGATCAAGGTCGTGACCTCTGCCAATGCCTTGCAGCCCGATGGACAGAACGATAATGGCTGGAACCAGGGACTGGTCTTCTTCGACACCCAGCGCAGCTGGCTGCAACCGCCGGCCTACGTCACCCAGATGATCGCGGACAACCCCATGCCGCTGGTGGTCAGCTCGACGAGCACCAATCCGGACCTCACGGTCACGGCAAGGATGAACGGGCCGATGATGACGCTGGAGGTCGTCAACCTGAGCGCATCGGTCCAGACACCGACGATCTCTCTCGTCGGCTACACCCCCACCACGACGACGATGCAGGTCAGTCAGCTCAGCGGCAACCGCGGCGACGAGAACGTGGCGAGCAACGACGACCTCGTCACACCGCAGCACAACTCGGCCAGCTTTGCCGCGAACGGAGGCACCTTCTCGTACGCGTTCCCGCCCAGCTCGTTCACCATCCTCAGGCTGCAGTAGCGGCTCGACCTCGTCGCTACAGGGCTGTTGCCGATGAAGCCCCGATCGCCTTCTGGCAAGGACGCCGGCGCGGAGCGCAACGAGACTTTGGCGCGCTCGGTCGGCGAGGACTTCGAGCGGCTCATCGTCGAGACCAAGAAGTAGTCAGAGCTGGCTGCGCACGAAGTCGAGCAGCGCCGGATTTCCGTTCAGCGTGGTGAGCGACGGAAGCTCGCGCAGATACCAGTGCATGACCCAGGTTCGCTCGCCTCCGGCAGGGATCGCGGCGTACGAGCCCTGGTCTTCGAGCTCCACGTAGCCGTGCGCGCCATCGGCGTAGAGCTCGACCTCGGCTTCGCCCGGCGCGAAGTCCGCGCGGGCGACGTCGGAGAAGGACTTGATGAGCACCAGGCTCGGTCCACTGCAGGTGCGCTCCAGCGTGGAGTGGCAGTCGACGTGCGCCGCCCAGCCCTCGGTCGCATCGGCGCCGGACTTGCTGCTGGCAGTGATCGCTGCGGCTCGGTACTCGAACCAGCGCGCGCTCTCTGCCCTGGTGAACGGGATGGCAGGATTGCTGAACGCAATCAACGATGCGCCGCTGTCCGGGAAGAACGTGAGACCGCCCGGATAGACCCGGGTGATCTCCCAAGGGGCGACCATGACCGTGCTCACGCCATCGTTGTGCAAGGTGTACTCGATGGTGATCACCTGGTGCTCGGCGTTGGCCGTGAAGCGCTTGGTCGCCCGCAGCATCCGGAAGGCGCTCGACGCTGCGGTGCCGTGGAGCACGATCGCGTTGCCTTCGATGCCTCCGCTGTACTGCGTGGTGTCGAACTCCGGAGGTGGCGGCCACGCGCTCGGCCACGCGCTCTGCGGCGAAGGCCAGAAGACCGAGCCGAAGTTCGTGCCGTTCGAGACCAGAACGTTCAGTCCGCCGAGGCTGAAGGTGACGATGCGACCGGCGTCGTCGCGATCGACCTCGAACACGGTGCTCTGGAACGCCAACCTGAGCAGGGTGCCCTCGCTCGTCGGCAGTACCGTGGCCGCAAACGGATCGCTCCCGGAATCGGCGATCGACGAATCGATCACCCTTGCATCGACCGGCACGAGGCAGCTCCCATCGCACGGGCCAGTATCGACCGACGGCGTCGATCCGCAGGCCAGAAGCAAGAGCGCCACGAGGATCCGCAACGCCGGCCAGCCGATGCGCCTGTGGCTCGACGACCTCGCGATCGACCCGACGCCACTCCCCAGCCCGTGACTCGAGGCGATCAAGCGGGCACGACGCCGCTCGTAACCAGCGACCGGTACCAGATCGCCGAATCCTTGGCGATGCGCCGCTGCGACGCGTAGTCGACCCAGTAGAGGCCGAATCGCTTGCGATAGCCCTCGGCCCACTCGAAGTTGTCGAGCAGCGACCAGGCGAAGTAGCCCGCCACGGGCACGCCCTGGGCCAGCGCGTCGGCGAGCGCGAGCACGTGCGCGCGCAGGTAGGCCACGCGCGCGGCGTCGTGCACGCGGCCGTGCTCGTCCGGCGCAGTGGCGTAAGCAGCGCCGTTCTCGGTGATGTAGATGCGGCGCGGGCCGTACTCGGCGTGGACCCGGTGCAGGAGCGGCGCCAGCCCCTCGGGGTAGACCTCCCAGCCGCAGTCGGTCAGCGCTCCCGTCGGTGGCGGTGGGATCGCGCCGACGATGGCGCGGGTGTAGTAGTTGATGCCGAGGAAGCTCGTGGGGACCGCGATGGCGTCGAGATCGGCGTCGCGCAGGAACGACGAAGCGTCGCTACGCCAGCGGCCGGCGCGCCCGTGCAGCGCGAGCATGTCGGCCGGGTAGCCACGACCATGCAGCGGGTCCAGGTACCAGCGGTTGAAGCCGCCATCGAACTCGCGGCAGGCCACGCGATCCGCGTCGGCGTCGCTCGCCGGTGTCGCGGGCATGAGGTTGAGGGTGATGCCGACTTCTGCCCCGGGGGCGTGCGCGCGCACCGCCGGCACGGCCCAGCCGTGCGAGAGCAGCAGGTGGTGCGCCACGGCGAGCGCCGCGCCGAGGTCCTGCTTGCCCGGCGCGTGTTCCCCGCGCGCGTAGCCGAGCGTGCTGGTGCACCAGGGCTCGTTGTGCGTGACGTAGTGACCGACGCGATCGCCGAGGCGCCGCGCGACCGCTTCGGCATAGACGACGAACGCCTCGGCGGTGCTGCGCACCTCCCAGCCGCCTTCGTCCTCGAGGGGCTGGGGTAGATCCCAGTGGTAGAGCGTGGCCACCGGTGCGATACCGTGCTCGAGTAGCCCATCGACGAGGCGATCGTAGAAATCCAGGCCGCGGCCGTTCACCGAGCCGCGGCCTTCGGGGAGCACGCGCGGCCATGCCACGGAGAAGCGATAGGCGCTCACGCCCAGCCATGCCATGAGCTCGAGATCCTGGCGCCAGAGGTGGTAGTGGTCGCAGGCCACGCGGCCGTCGCTGGCGTCGGCGATGGCCCCCGGGCGGGTGCAGAAGCGGTCCCAGATCGATTCGCCCCGGCCGTCGGCGGCGGTGGCGCCCTCGATCTGGTACGCGGAGGTGGCAACACCCCAGAGGAAATCGCTCGGGAAGCGGGTCATGGGTTCCTCTCCTGGTCGGGGGCAGGCGAGCTCACGAGGCTTCCACTCGACGGCCATGTTCATTTACTCTGAGGTTCTCATGCGCTTCAAGAGTTGTGTTCGCCGCACGAACAAAACCGCCGAGGCGCGGCCCCCGACCGCCAAGGCGCGGCCCCCGACCGCCGAGGCGCGACGCAGGTGACCGCCCGCGCCAAGCCCGCCGTCGACCGCTCCGGCATGCGGTCACACAACCGCAGCCTGGTCCTGCGCATGGTCTTCGACGAGCACTCGATCTCCGCGGCGGAGCTGGCCCGGCGCACGGGCATGAGCCGCTCGACCATCTCGGGCATCGTGCAGGAGCTCGAGGAGGTCGGCCTCATCGCCACGATCGGCCCCCGGCCCATGCACACCGGACGTCGCGCGGTGCCGCTCGAGCTCGCTCCCGACGCGTTCGCCTCCCTGGGCGTGGAGCTGGGCGCGCGCCACGTCGCGGTGCTGCTGAGTGACCTGCGCGGCCGCACGCTGGCCTTCCGCGAGGCGGACCACCCTGTGCGACGCGATCCGACCGGTGCGCTCGCGCTCGTCGACCATTCGATCGATGCTGTGCTCGCCGAGGCGCGGGTGTCCCGGCGGCGCTTGCTCGGGCTGGGCGTCGCGGTGCCCAGCCCGCTCCAGCCCGATCGCCCGGGACGTCTCCTGCCGCTCATCTTCCCCGCCTGGAGCGAGGTCAACCTCGACGACGAGCTGCGGCGCAAGCACAAGCTGCCCGTCGCCATCGACAACGACGCCAACCTGGGCGCGCTCGCCGAGCGCTTCTGGGGCGCCGGTGGCGAGCATCTCGCCTACGTCAAGGTCGGCGCCGGGGTGGGATGCGGCTTCATCATCGACGGCCGGCTGCACCGGGGCGCGTCCGGCACTGCGGGCGAGCTCGGGCACACGCCCATCGACCCGGCCGGCCCGCTCTGCGTTTGCGGCAATCGAGGCTGTGTCACCACCTACGTGGGCGCCGAAGAGCTGCTGGCGCGCCTGTCTCGCACCGGCCCCGCGCCCGAGCACTCCGCCGAGCCGCGCACGCTCTCCGCGCTCATCGCGCTGGCTCGCGCGGGCGACCGGGCGGCCTGCGCCCTGCTCGCCGAGGCCGGCACCCACCTCGGCGTCGTCATCGGCGGGCTCATCAACCTGAACGACCCCGGCGTGGTGGTGCTCGGCGGCGAGCTGTCCGCTGCCGGCGAGCTCGTGCTCGAGCCGCTGCGCCGCGAGGTGCA
>OBEQ011301827.1_pt1 | contig 27480 bp, 36 predicted proteins | sample 1670901 | NCBI WGS metagenome assembly OBEQ01 (sample SAMEA104232315, study PRJEB22302) | groundwater metagenome | biome: forest; feature: aquifer; material: groundwater | place: USA | collected 2011-08-07 | depth 5.4 m
CGTGTAGTGCCCCACATCGGGCAGTTGTTCTATTTCTGGCACTTCGGTTAGAAACCTTCCTTTTTATTTGTCTGTAATGAGTTTTGCCTCCTGATGAAGGAATTTTGCGCGCCGGTTGTAACCCAACCCTTGCCACTGTTTCAAAACACTTGAGAGCGGCGCTCGTGCTAATTTTTTTGCCGTCGGAAAATGCTTGGTAAACTCAGCATAAAATGGGGGTACACGTTTTACCTGCGTTTGCTGCAGCATCAGCTCCGAGACCAAAATCTTGTAGGGATCTTTGGTTTTTCTCCAAGGGAGATGTGTTCTTCCCTCTTTTTTGTAGTATTTTTTGATTTCTCGCAGCAGCACCGGCATGTCAGTAAGTAAAACAAAAAATTCCCTTTTGGGGAATTTTTTGTTTAAAGCAAGACGGCTGTCTGCTTATATGTTATATGAAAGCGGCTTAAGCCGCTTTCGGGCGAGCGTCGGAGACGGTGAGCATACGACCACCGAAGTCTTTGCCATTCCACATCGAAATGGCGTTATCAGCGCCGGCGTCATCGGCCATCTCGACAAAGCCAAAGCCTCTCGAGCGGCCTGTCTCGCGGTCGGTGACGATGGAAGCGGATGCAACCTCGCCAGCCTGTGCGAACGCGTCACGGAGCTCATCCCCCGTTGTGCGGTATGGGAGGCCACCGATGAACAATTTGCGTGCTGCCATAGTGTGCGAAAACAATGAATTAAAAGGTTCTGTGTAAGGCGACCCTCCTACCTATATGGAGAACTTACTCGAACGCCACCACACTAGCACGCGACCAAAGGCTGCGCAAGTTACTTATACACTGTGTTTATTGCGGGCTCAACCGAGTATAGACGACAAAACGGTTACTAAACGAGTGCACATTGGGGAGCCAGTCGCCATCGCAAGTTATAAGCACTAGTTGCGAGGGCCCTTCGGTTGTAAAAATAGCGGCGGCGGGCGCTTGCTCGCTGGAGTAACTCTCCACTTTGCTAACAAAGTAAGAAAGTTTCTTTCCTGATGCATCTGCAACTACTACCGTATCGCCAACCTTGAGCTCGGAGAGATGTTCAAACACGCCACTTTTGGTGAGCGCGTTGTTAACGTGTCCTGCAAACACTGCGCTGCCCGGGGCCCCGGGGCGGCTGCCGGGTGCATACCACGCGACCTCACCAAACTTGGCTGGTGTGGCCATCGTCCCGTCTGCTTTTTTACCCACCTGCTCGACCACGGCGTCTACTCCGATTGCGCCAATCACCAACCGGGCCGGGGTAAATGGTGTAGTGGTGGCAGGCGAGTGTGCAAAAGAGTCCAGTACCGAAGGATTCTGTATAGCAACAGCTGGAGCAAACGCGGCAACACCAGCAGCATCCCCGAGCGTTACTGCTGCTGCGCGTGAAAATAGGTCAGCCGCCCCAACCAAGACGACCGCCAGGCCAATCACTAAAAACAAATAACGCAGGTAATGCGAGCGCCGAGGTATCAGAGAGCCCACGTTAGCGGGTTGCAACAATAAGAGCTTTTTTGACATACGGGTAAGAGTACACACCGGCTGCAAGAAGCATTACTATCGCAAAGGCAAGCGAGGCACTCGAGAGCGGCTCGAAGCCGGCGTTCGGGAGTGCCGGGATAAAATTCGAGACAAGCGTTGGTGTAGTGCCTGGATACTGTATCGCGACATTGCCTGCCGCTTGCATAGTGACCGTGCATGTTGCCGTTTGTACCCCGTTTGAGACAATCACGGTTTGCATACCGGTACTCTGGAGTATCGTGGTGAGCGTAGGCCCCACATTGAGAAAGGTGCGGTCTGCAGTGGTCCAGTTGTATCCACCTGGTGTACCCCCAACTACGCTAAACGTCACTGGCTGGCCTGAAGCAACAGTTTGATACGCAGGCGAGCAGGAAAGTTGGCTTGGAGTTATCGGCCCGACGTAGGGGTTAGGTGGCAGCGTGCAGCCGTAGGTATAGGTGTAGGGAGCAAGGCAGGGGTTAAACACAGGCGGCGTGTTGCTAAGGGTTATTACACAACTTCGAGTGGTTGGGCCAACCGCAGTGGTACCCGCACAGTCTTGTGAGTAGCTAAGGTAGTAGTTCGGGACCGTGGCGGTTACCGCATAGTTGCCCGAGACAAAAGTAACAGCACGCACCTCGCCCACAGCACCGGAGATGTAGGTGAGGGTCGTGCCCGTGGTTGTTGGCACACCAGTAAAGGAGGGGCCTTGTGCAGTGACCGTGACTGTTGGCAATACTGCGGGAATAGCGACACCGCTTGCAAGTTGGGTGGTAACCACCACTTGCGAGTATGGTGCGGCTTGGGCCGAGACTACTGCGGGGAGCACAATAGACCCAAAGAGTGCCAGAGTAGCGATAGAGGTTGTGCGGAAAAAATGCATATATAACAAGGGATTATTGACTAATTGCCCCGCAATCCTACCACTGTTTTTTGTTTGTGCAACCCCGCTTATACCGCGAAGCGGATTGCAGTATAGAGCACCGCGGCACCAAGAAGTGTCATAACCGTCGTAAGAAATTTTGGGTGTTGATGGTGGCTCTCGGGTATCAGGTCGGAGGCACCAATGTAGAGAAAGAACCCGGCAAACAAAGCCAGCAAAAGGCCGAGCGACTCTTGTGAGAGCGAGAACAGCAGGGTCACTAACACCCCGGCAACAGGGGCCACCGCGTCTATCAACAGCCAGCGCAATGCCTTTGCACGGTTCCCGCCGTGCCGCACCACGACGTTGACCGTGTTGATGCCGTCGGAAAAATCGTGTGCCAACACTGCGGCCGCAACGACCAGGCCTACCGCCGGGGATGCTTGAAAAGCGAGACCGATGCCCACCCCGTCGAGAAACGAGTGTAGCGAGAGCGAACCCGCGCGGATATGCCCACGTGACTGCGTGTGCTCGTGCTCTTCGTGGGCGTGGCTGTGGAGCATAAGTAGTCGGTCAAGTAAAAGGTACATCAAAAATCCAAGTGCGATGAAGGAAAAAACGGTCGGGGCGTCGTGCGCCGCGCCAGCCAACTCCAAGGCCTCGGGCATCAGGTCAAAAAAGGCGACTGCAACAACGGCACCCGCGCTAAACCCCAAAATAATATGCAGCCGGTCGCGCAAGCGAAGCGCCAAAGAGCCCCCAACCATAGTCGAGCAAAACGCGGCGATACTGATAGCAAATAAAACCATATAGGTTACTTCGAGCAACTTTTACAGCTGCCAAAAAACTCTAGATTATGTGAGTAAATACTCGTAAACCGGCGAGAACTTTTTACAACGCTTGCTTCTAGGTTGGATACTGCACATTTCTCGACATCCTCTACTGCCCCGCAACCGGTACAAACCAAATGGTCGTGATGCTTCCCGAGCCCATACTCGTACCGAGCAATACCGTTGTTGAGGTCTACCCGCCGCACAATACCGCTCTTCGAAAAACTCTCAAGCGCGCGATATAGCGTTACTTGGTCGAGTAAGTCACTCTTCGCGCGCTTTAGAATGTCTCGAATAGAAAGAGGCTCATCTGCTTTTTCAAGCAACTCCAACAGCCTCATACGGCCGGGCGTGGCACGAAAGCCTTTTGCACGAAGGACGCCTGCAAATAGTTTGTCCAATGTAGCCATACTCCAGAGTGTATCGCAAACGCAAAATATTTGCAAGTACTTGACAGTGGATAACCCCCGAGTAGGATATACTTATTGCAAGTAATTTGCATTTAATTATTTACCTAGGGATTACACTATGAAAACACTCGCTCACTGTTTACTTGGCGTATGTGGGGCGGTGGTGCTGGCCGCCGCTCCTGCGCACAGCACGACACGCGCTCCAGCACCAGCGCCACCGCAAAACATAACCCGACAAGAGATAGAAACAATCGTCAGCACGGAGGTCGCAGCCCAGATAGAGGCCTATGACTCACGTATACGAAATAATAGCGATTTCGACCCGAACAAAAGCGAACTACAGCCCTACTATGTCCCTATTATGGCACAAGTAGACCTCGGCACTTTCCTCACAGTCAGCAATATAAGCGCCCAGGTTGGGAGCTTTTCTTCGGGCATCACCGTCTCCGACAGAGAGAGTGGTGGGCCTTTTTGTGTTGGTGTAGAGGGCGGTGTTGTGGTGGCTCAGGCTGGAGGATGTTGAGTGTGCAACATCCATACCGCGATCGTGGTGGTAACCGGCACTGCTAAAATAAGCCCTATCGAGCCGACCATCATACGGATAATCTCGGTGGCAAACACTTCTTGGTTTATCGTAAGCCACAGGTCCAGATGAGAGGTCATAAACAGCAACAACAATGGCATCGACACGCCAACATACGCAATGGCAAGCGTGTTTACCAAAGCACCGATGTGCTCGCGGCCGATGCGTTGCGCGCGTTTGTATACTTCCAATTTAGTAACCTGCCTGCCGGCAGGCAGGGGTGCTTGCCCGGCCGAAAAAAGCTCTTCGACCGTAATCGCTTGACTGATTGCCGCGTCATACAACACGCCGAGGAGTCCTATCATAATGCTGCCAAACAGGAGACCTATGAAGTCGATTGAGCCACGGGTATTAAAGTTGAGGTAAGTCGCTTCTTCATTGCTAAAGCCCGAGAGATGCGCCCAATCTATGGCAGCCCACGCAAGCGCACCGCTCAAGACAATAGTTGCGAGCATACCTGCAACTGCGGCGGTTGTTGTTTTATTGAACCCGTGGGTACCATACGACCCCAAGATAATAATGAGCGATGATACGCCGATAGAAACAAGAATCGGCGAGTAGCCGTGCAAGATACCTGGCAGGAGAAAAAATCCGATAAAGAAAAAACTTGCAATAAGCGACAGCAGGCCGCGCATCCCCTGCTTGCCTCCAAACACACACAGACACACAATAAACAAGCCTACAAAAAACCAGAGTACCGGCAGGCGGTACGGCTCGGACACCACATAGCGGTCGATGCCTTCCGACGGGTTTGTCGTGTGCTGAAAGTAAAAGACGTCGCCCGGCCGCATCATCAAGTAGTCGTTGTCGACCTGTACAATCTCTCCCCTATTGGGGCCTTCGAGCAGCGCGGCCTTGATGGTCTGATAGTTGGACATAGTGTTGGTGCCGGGGATCTGCCTAACCTCCTGGCTCAACACGTCGGTCACGTGCGCTTTTACAAACGTGACCACCTCGGCATTTGGGTCGGTGATAGCAGAAATATCTTGTGCATGGGAGACGGAAAAAAGAGAAGCGAAAAGAACCGTTGTGCAGAAAAAAGATTTGAAAAGGAAAGACTTACTCATAACACCGGTTCGCGGCGGGTACGGGCAAAGAAGTGGCCCTCGAGAGAGTAGCGGTCGTAGCCTTGGAAGATAAACGCGAGGTTGAGGCCAAGGAGGATAAGGTGCGGCCAGACGGCTTCTCCAAAGTACCACAAGGACAGGGCGAGCCAAAAGAGGAAAAAGATTGCGGTCCAGCGTACTTCGACACCCAAGATAAAAAACAGCCCGATGAGCGACTCGATAATCAAGGCGCCCAGCACGATAAACAACGGGTCGAAGTGGAAGTAGTTGGTGAGGTGGTACTGGGCGATAGTGTCGAGCGCCAGGTCGCTGTGCAAAAACTTTGCGTAAAACGCGGCAAAGACAATAGAAATGCCAAACCCGATGCGGGCAATGAGAAAAGCGTAGGGCTGTAAGGCCAACACGAAACGATTGCTCCGGGTACGCAAATTTTTTGCTAAAAATTTGCTCAGGCTTCGCGCCGTCGCGCTCCAGAGCCCCTCCACAACGCGTTTCGTGTTGGCTCTCCCACCTGGGTTTTTTTCAGAATAGTTTTGCTTCGCATCAAGTGAATATGCTCCCCCGCCGAGTATCAGCGTAATCAGTATCTCACCGAGATAGTTGCTGTACGTCAACATATACGAACCGTAGTGCACGATGGAAAAACAAAAAATAATAAGTGCGGCAAGCGCCGCCGTGCGGGTAAAGAGCCCGCACAAAATCAAAAAACCAACCGCGTACAAAATCCACTGCACAAGCCCAGCCCACGGCCCAGCAAAACCTGCGAGCGGCAGCTCGGGCCCAAACAAGCCTTGGTTATAGGCGCAGGCAACAAGGCACACGCCAAGTGTGATACGGGTTATACATGGGGCCCAGCGTTTGATGCGGGTCAAAAAAGGTCTGCATCTGCTCTCGAGAGTATGAAATATGGAGGCAAAAAAGACGGTCGTGACTGTAACAAACACAATAAATCCCCAAAAGAAAAATTGGTATTGGTTGGTCCAAAATGCGCCAAAGGGGTTTGGAGAGTTGGTTGCCAAATCCTGCACAATGGTTGCGTGGTCGAGCACATATACCTCGTGGGCAAAAGCGTCCTGCGGCACAAGCAGCAGTGCAAACACAAACACATATAGTAGCCGTATAAAAGGCATTGCCTTTAGCATACAACAAAAACACCCCAACTATTGTGGGGTGTTTTTGTTGCCAGGGTGGCTTATTGTATTGAGGTGGTCGACGTTGCAGCAGGCTTTGCAGTTTTAAGTCCTTTGAGAATAACATCAACGTCTTTGCGGGCTGCTTGGAGATCTTTTTGCGCACTTATCAGATTAGTGCGTGCCGTTTTGATAGCCGCATTGTTGGAGGCCATCACAGTTTTGTCGCCGTTGTCTGGTGGCAGGGAGGCTGTGGCCGAAACTGCCGCTTGTGCTTGCGAAGAGGCATTGGAAAGTTTTGAACTCATATCAGCCAGTGCCGCCGAGAGTGCTGTGGTGTCTTGGCCAGCGCTCTGTGCCGAGGCGATGCGCGCCTGGAGTTTGATACCGAGCGTGTTGAGCATCGTGGCAAGCGCAACCTCGCGGTCGGCCATCGCGGCGATACGCACCTGCGGCAACACGAGTGCGAAGATGCGGTAGGAGGAGGTAATCGACTGTATATCAGTTTTGAGTGTCGCCAAGTCGGTGTCGGCGTCAATCTTTGCCTGCAAGGTGCCCAGGGCGGCCACTTGCGCCTGTATAGTGGTGGCAAGATTTTGCTTGAACGCGGGTGTCACCTGCTGCATTGCTTGCACACGCGTATTAGCGTCGTTGAGCGCCGCAATCCGGCGTGCGATCTCTTTATCTGCCTTAGCGATTGCGGCCGTCATTGCCTTAGTGCGCGTGGTAACGGTTGCCGAGGGCGCTGTGCCAGTGGTGACACCAGTTGCCCTGACAGCTGCCGCAGCGTTGGCATCTGCATCGACAGTAACATCAACTTGCGCCAGGGCTACAGCCGGGGCAAGCAATGTCCCAAACATAAGGAGCGAGGCAAGTGCTCGGAAAAAATGGTTCGTGTTCATATAGTAAGTCTTATGTTTGTGATTAATATGCTTGCGCGGTAGCTTTGTCATTTACACTTGCGTCAACACCCGAAGAGTCACTGACAAGACCTTGCATCTGTGCGTCGACTGCAGCAGTGTCTTGCGCAAGCGCCGCGTCAGAGCTGTCGTTTGCTGCGCTCATACCGTTTAGTGTTGGTGCGGGCTGGTTGCTGGTTGCCTGTGTTGCGGCGCCTGTTTGCTCTGCCGGTGTCGGTTGCATATTGTTGAGCCAGCCGCTCCACCACAGGAGCCACGCGCCTCCCGCAACCACTACTATCGCTATCACCCATTTGATTACCATAGACATACGCTCATTCAATCAATTATTACTAAATATCCTGTAACTTCCCCACCAGTATACCTCCGCCGTTTTAGATTATCCACAAGAGCGGTTTTTTGCTATGGTGTCTTCAGATATCGTTCCTCACATACAGAAAAGTGGAGCATCGTGTCTGAAGCAAAAATCCTGATTATCGACCTTGGCTCACAAACGACCGAGGTCATTGCCACTGCCCTGCGAGAAGAAGGCTACCGGAGTGCCATACTCGACCAAGATAAGGCCGGGGTGTGGCTACGCAACCACCCGGCCGAGGCTATTATCCTCTCGGGAGGCGACCACAGCGTCAACGCACCCGACGCACCACAACCCCCGATAGAAATATGGTCTGCTCGTCCGGGCGGCTACGTACCTATCTTAGGGATTTGCTACGGGCATCAGTGGCTCGCCAAGCACTACGGCGGCAAAGTGGCGAACGAACCCGGCCTGCGCGAGTATGGCAAGTCGGAAATCAGCATCGAGGCAGGTGGGATACTCTTCCGGGAGCTTGCCGACAGACAGACCGTTTGGACAAGCCACGGAGACACCGTTGTCTCGCTCCCACAGGGTTTTGAGCTGCTTGCGACATCAAGCACCACCGGCGGCATTGCCGCAATGGTAGAAAAGAATCGCAAGATTTACGGGGTGCAGTTCCACCCCGAAGATCCGGAGACCGTGCAAGGCAAACGGATGCTGGTGAACTTTGTCGAGGAAATCTGCGGCTGTAAAAAAGACTGGAAGCCCTCGGATATGGTGGCTTCCATCAGTCGCGACATCGAGGGCCAAGTGCGGGGCCAGAAAATCCTCGTGCCCTACAGCGGCGGTGTCGACTCTTCTGTCGCGGCGGCGCTTGCCGTGAGGTCTGGGTGCAAGGTCGAAGGCATCACACTGGATGTCGACAATTTGCGCGAAGGCGAGGTCGAAGAGATACGCAGCCACGCGCGGTGCATCGGGCTTGTGCTCGGAGTACTCAACTTGCACCGCTACATTGAGCTGCTTGCCAACACTACCGATGCGCAAGAAAAGCGGAGGATCTTCCAGGTTGGAATTTACGTGCCGAGCATCAAAGATGCGGCCAAACGCATCGGTGCTACGTATATCCTGCAAGGCACACTCGCACCGGATATGATCGAGTCTGGCGAGCGCGGCGGTGCCCTTATCAAAACCCATCACAATACGGGTGTTGACTTTGGGCTCGAGCAACTCCACCCGCTCGCGCACCTCTTTAAACACGAGGTGCGCGAGTTGGCACGGCTCTTGGATTTGCCGGAGAGTATCTCCGAGCGCAAACCCTTCCCCGGCCCGGGGAACATCTTGCGCATTGTCGGGGTGCCGGTGACGCACGAACGGCTCGCTGCGGTGCGCTGGGCCTATGCGCAGGTTGAGCGCATCATTCGCGAGCTAGACCCAAAGCTGTGGGCGAATATCTCACAGTTGGTTGTGGCATACCTCGGCGGCAGCCAGCTCACCGGCGTGCGCGGCGACGCCCGTGCCTACGAGGGCATTGCCGCGGTGCGGGCGGTCGAGACGGTCAACTATATGAGCGCACGGGGTATCTATCTCCCCGAAGCGGTAGCACGGCCGATTATGTCGACACTCATCACACGGCCACCGTTTATCCGCGTGATGTTCGACCCCAGCGACAAAGCGCCTGCAACAATAGAGTACGAATAAAAACAGCAGACCCTCCGCGTGGAGGGTTATTTTTTTGGCTCTTCTGCAAATTCTAGACACACCGAGTTCATACAGTAGCGACCTTCGGCCTGTGGGTTGGCCGCCTGCCTACCGGCAGGCAGGTCTTGGAAGAGGTGGCCGAGGTGCGAGCTGCAGTTAGCGCACACCACCTCGGTGCGGGACATACCAAGTGAATTGTCAGTGATTTGCTTGGTAGCACCCGGCAGTGCCTGGTCGAAACTCGGCCAGCCCGAGCCGGAGTCAAATTTGGTGCCAGAGGCAAAGAGTGCCTGGCCGCACGCGGCGCAGCGGTAGGTGCCGTCGCGTACCTCGTGCAAGAGTGGGCCGGAAAAAGGGGCCTCGGTTCCCCGCTCGCGCAGCACTTTGTACTGCTCGGGAGTGAGTTTTTGCTTCCACTCCTCGTTAGTGTTTTCCATTTTTAAAGTATATAAGCTCGGCACTGCTCCCCACCCAGGTGGCAGCGCCCGAGCCGGTTATCAAAAACTGCGGCCCCAGATATTTGGGTACGCGCTTAAACACTATGTCGCCAAGCGCTTTGAGCGAGGCCGGTATCTCGCGCAGCGCGTTTTGCAAATACATCTCACCGGGCTCGGCCACATCGACGCCGTAGGCTTGCAGGCCAAGCGCCCGGGCGATGTAGAGCGCGCGCGGCAAATGGAACCGCTGAGTTACTACGGTGAGCGAGGAGACCCCAAAAACCTCGCGCGCGCGGTACATACTGCTGTAGGTATCAAACCCCGCGTAGTCCAAAAAAATATCTTGCTTGGGCACGCCAGCCGCAACCAAATATTTACCCACCGGGTAGACCTCATCGTACGCCAAAGTACTGTCGTCGCCGGTGACTAAAATCTTTACAACTTTACCTGCGTTGTACAGCGCCACTGCCGCGTCGGCGCGCTCTTGCAGCACCGCCGAGAGCACCCCGGCACTCGTGACCGAGGCACCTAACACCAGAGCCGCCTGTGTTTTGGGAACCCCGCCTGCGCTGTATATCAGAGAGTGTGTGGTGGCGATTATGTAGAGCGCCGCGCAGAGAAATAATGCGATGAGCGCAAGGAGTGCCAGCACGCAGAGGCGGATGAGGCTGGACATACTCCTTGAGCATAACAAAAATCCCCCCGGAACACCGGGGGGATTTTTGAGGTCGGGCGGCTTTAGGCGCGCGAGACGTTGACTGCACTCGGGCCTTTTTCACCATCGACAACCTCAAAGCTGACCATATCGCCAACCTTCAAATCATCAAAAGCAACACCCTGGAGCTCTTTGGAGTGGAAAAAGAGGTCCTTTGCTTCGCCATCGCGAGCAATAAACCCAAAACCACGGTCCGTGAGCGTCTTGATTGTTCCTGTCATATTCTTTGCTATTACTTCTAGTTTAGAAACCCGACCTTGTTTCTTAGTCTGTTAGACTTTCCTATTGTACACGAAACTGTGGATATGTCCAGTGCATTACCCAACACCTATACCACCATCGCCTAATATGAAAAAGAACTGTATACTAAATAAATGGAAGACCCACACATCGAGGGATTCAAGAAATTCGTTGGAGCGCGTCCGTTGGCAAGGGAGAAATTCGATAAATACTTGCTCCACGAGGTCGCCCAACATAACGAAACTATGAGGGCACTTGCGCTAATATCTGGTGCGCTGGCGACTGGGGTACTTGTCCTTTTGACATCTAAAGTACCAGTCCATCTTGGCTTAGCCATCTATTCGGTGATACTTTTTGGTCTAACAACTTGCGTCTGTATCTTTGTGATGGTTAAAAAGCATAGAGATAACTTTAGGCTCATTTATGATTACAAAGAAAAGGTTCTTGACGTTATGGATATCATGAACCTAGTGTACTTGGATTACTTTAGAGGACAAATATCAAAAGAAGACCTAGAAAGTAGACTCGTCGAATATAACAATCGAGATTTAGAGGCCTCGGCTGATGCATTGAAAAAGAACTTGTCTGAGGGATATAAAGACAAGGTTGAAAGCGGGATATTGACCTTAACTCTCTTAGGAGGAATGCTGTCTCTTGTAGTTTCGCTGGTGTTACCTTATATACTGTTCACAAAATAATATATAATAGGGGTATGAGCTTTATAAAAGAACAGGCAAAGCGTGAGATGCAGTCCGGTAAGCGGGTATGGGGCTGGTATTTATGGTTGGTGGTTATTTTTTGGGGTTTTATCGGTTTAGCAATGCTTGCCACAGCCGCATGGCTCGTCGGTGTTATTTTTGTGCTCGCGGCGGGATATATGGGCTATCGGTTGTGGAGCAAGAAGCAAGGTTGATTTTTGGTAGAAAAGTTCTGCTATGTACTATGCACAGGAGGATTTAATCGCTGTGTGAAGATTGTATGATACAGTTATCGGTAACCTACTAATCGAGGTTTGAGCGGTTAGGGCAGAAGTTAGCTCCCATTATTAACGCAGGTTTGGAAAAGGACTCAAGAGGCGGGGGTTCGCGGAATCTAGTGATTCTGCGATGCCAAAAACAAAGTGGAATTTCGGCTCAGCGTTAAGAGCCAAGATTCACGAACTTCTGCCTTTCGAGTCCTTTTTCCTTTGGGGAAAACAAAAAACACCCTTTCGGGTGTCAATCGGAGCCGAGTGTGGAAACTGTGCCGGGTTCGTACCTGGCAACCGAGAGTTCGAATCTCTCCGGCTCCGCCTGCTACCTGTATATGGGTGTTTTTTGCTACTTCAACCCCACAGGAGTTGTAGGTTGAGTATACTACCCGTTTTGCTAGCAAAATGCTAGTGGCGCCAAAAAACCCTTATTTTTCGGTGAGGGTGTGGATAACAAACGTGTTAGTATGGGGAAATGACCAAAAACGAGTTCCTTGTTATCTTGCGCCGTGCAATACAGCACCGAGTAACACCCCGAACCGCTCCTTGTCGCTGTAGCGGTTGTTGTAGTGGAAAACAAAAGCATCCAGATAGTTCTGTAGGTACTTCTTAGACACCACCTTGTGTGTGCCTTTGATTGAGCGTTTTATGTGCCCGAAGAACGACTCCACCGTATTGACGTGAAAGGGGCCGCGAACGTACTCCGCTTTGCTGTGCTCAACGCTGTGGCGCTCGTAGCCGGGCATAGCAACGCGCACACGGTCGGTCATTAAGATACTGCCCTGCTCGACGTTGGCTTTTAGGAAGTCGCGGTGTATGCCACCACCTGTACTCTCGACTACTGACGCTCGCGCCTTTCCACCTCGTGCTATTGCCGCCATTACTATCGTTTTGTCCACGACTTGTTGCTTTGTCCCACGACCTCCAAAAAACCCTGTGTCCATTTCCACGATACCCTCTAGTTTCTTGTTGTCTTGGGCGAGCGCCTTGCGAATACGATTGAGTATGCGCCACGCGCACTTATAGGTAACTTCCAACTGCCTTTCAAGCTCTGCCGCACTGATACTGCTCTTGGCGTTGGAGAACGCCAGTATCGCCTTGAACCACAGAGTGAGCGGAGTATCGCTCTTGTGGAATATCGTGCCTGCTGTGGGGGCTATGTGGAAGCGGCACTTGGAGCACTGAAACTGCTTGCGGCCCGCACGTAACTTATAAGTACCACCACATGAGCACTGGCGGCTGTGCTGGGCGTCAAAAAGGAAGTTGAGGCACGCTTCCTCTGTGGGAAAGTCCCGCTCCAACGACCTGACACCATAACGATTAACTCTTTGCATATCCCTATTCTATTCGAGAGGGGTTAGGTTGTCAAGGGATAGGTGTTCATTACCCTATTGCGGGTTTTGCGGCTAGGAGTAGCATTTAGGGTGGAGAGTTCCCGAAGTTTCTAAAAATACAAAGTTGGGAGGGCGGAAATGCCAGAGCCTTGCCTAGAGTGCGGCAGACGGACGCCCTGCTATGTATGCCGCGAAAATCAAAACACGGCTGCGCATCAGTGCGGTTGGTGTGACAGCCTCATCGCACACCCGCAAAACAGGAAAGGTGGCTACAACTACTGTGGCCCCAAAGGCGACTCGGTCTGCGAATGGCTTTTTTACGAGCGGTTTCCGTACTACGTCGAGAGGACAGCAGCATGAAGTCAAAGCGCCTCAAAGAACGCCTACGTCTATGGAGAATCCTCGTCCGCTACAATTGGGACCTCTGCCACGGGAGATGACTCCGATGCTCCAATCGGCCGAAAGGAGGTGATCCGTTTCTATTTCTCCAGCCCACGCCACGGCGGGGCTGTTTTTTCTTGTACTTCGTAGCTCGCAAGAGCGAAGTAGGGTTACCGCCAGTCGGCCTCGTTGATAGGCACCACCTCGGTCATCTCTACCCCCGGGGCGGGTATCACGCACAACACCTTGCCTGCGATTTTAAAATCCTCGCGCAAAATAATCGGTTTAAATTTTGGGTCACGGGACTCGGGCCAGAGCACGGTCATCCCCGGCTCGCCCCCGCGAGCCGGGCGGCGCTCGAGCCGCTTTACCGTGACCATATCGTTGACTATCGCAGCCACCCGGTCGCCGTTTTGAGCCTCTTCGGTAAATCGGATGAGCACGTAGTCGCCGGTGTTGATGCCGGCGTCGTTCATACTGTTGCCTATCGCCCGCACGGCGACAATGTCTCCACCGGCGTCTTGCACAATCTGCCTATCAATTTCTAAAAACTCATCGCGCTGCTCTTGCGCCACCACGCTCAAGTCGTCGCAGCCGACGTTTGCCACCACTGGCACGCTTACCGTGCCCCAGCCGCCGTCAACATTGCGCAACTCGATGTTGCGTTTTAATCCTCGACGGCGTACAAGGTAGCCCTTTTCCTCGAGCGTGTCGAGATATTGGGTTACGGTGCGCAGGGAGCTAAAGCCAAGCGTCGAGCGCAGCTGCTCGAGTGTGGGGACCTCGTTTTTGCCCACGATATGGTCTTTAACCGTGCCCAACACCCGTTGCTGCTTGTATGTGAGTGGTTTGTGTATCATCAGTACACTCTAACACACACATTTGCTGTGCAATACACAAGATACACAAATCTGTGGATAACTCGAAGCCTTTGGCTGAGATCCTGAGCGAAGTCGAAGGATTACTTCAAATGTGTGTGCTTGGAAAACAACTCGCCAAATTTGAGCTTGGCGACCCCAAACAAGTAGATAATCTCCAAAATACCGAGGGTGTTGACCAAGAGCAGGATAATAAACCACCAGTAACTCCCGCGCCGTGCGCTGTGCCACAAGGCCAAGCTCTTCCAAAGCAGCGACCACACGATAAACAATAAGATAATCGGCGCGAGTATCGCGGCGACAATCGGCCAGTGTGCAAACCACCACTCGTGTCCCACCCACGGCGCGCCTACCGGCCCCCACTGCCCACTCCCCCAGTTATTGTCGTACATCATATGCTACCAGTATACACCCCCTATTTAATCTCGACACTAACAAGTACCACCGGGGTAAGTGGCCGGTCTGCAGAGTTGGTTGGCGTGTTGTTGATTGCGAGGGCAACATCCATCCCCGCCACCACCTTTGCAAACACCGTATACTTGCCGTTGAGGAACGTGTTGTCTGCAACGTTGATAAAAAACTGGCTGCCGTTGGTGTTGGGGCCCGAGTTGGCCATCGCTACAAAGCCCGTGTTGTTGGGCGCCTCGGCACTTACTTCGTCGGCAAACTTGTAGCCCGGCCCGCCGGTGCCCCACGCCGCGGCCTTTGAATCGTCTTTGGTAAGCGGGTCGCCGCCCTGGTCCATAAAGCCTTTGATAACGCGGTGGAACTTGGTGCCGCTGTAAAAGCCGCTTTGCGCGAGCTTGGTAAAATTGGCCACGGCGTTTGGCGCTGCGTCGGGCAAAAACTCAAGCGTGATATCGCCCTGGTTGGTGTGGAGTATCGCTTGCATAGTGCGTGTGGGTTGCCCCGCGGGGCCGGGGGCGTTAGTTGGTAGTGGGGTTGCTGCTACTTGGCCGGTAGTGGGAGCAGTACTGCTGGCGACGCTAACTACATTTGTTGGTGCCGGCGTAGGCTCGGCAAGCGCGGTGTAGAGCCACCACCCACCGAGGACGAGCGCCACTGGCACGAACAATAAAAACCATTTAACCATAGCCCCTGCAGTATACCAAACCCTGCTACACGCGCTCGAGACACTCTCGCGCGAGTGTGGCTGGTGGGTACACGGCACAACCGCAAGTGACACACCCACCCTCTCGGCCACAGATGGCGAAGAAAAGGGTTACGACTTGCGACCCAGGCTCGACGGTATGGGGTTTACTATCAATCGCCGCCTCTGCTAAGAGTTAGCCCCACGTGTTGGGGTTTTATTTTTTTCCAATTGGCGCAAGTGTTTGCGCAGTTGTAAGTGGTTGGGCACGGTGTAGGCGACGAGGGCCCAAAATTCGGCGGAGTGGTTAAAGTGCGCCAGGTGGCACAGCTCGTGCACGATGATGTAGTCGGCCACTGCGGGCGGCAAGTAGATTATTTTGTAATTAAAGTTGAGGTTGCCCAGCTTGGAGCAGCTGCCCCAGCGCGACTTGTGGTTTTTGATAAAAATTTTGCCAGGGGCGAGTTGGTAGTAGGAGTTAAAATGCTGCACTCGCGCGCGCACCAGTGCGCGCGCGAGCTCGCGCTGCTTGAGATAATCGCGCTTGTTGCGGCGCATTAGTAACACCAAACTACTCTACCCCATTATTGTGCGCTAGACTACTTTTGCAATCGCAAACGCAGCGGCGGCCGCGATGCCGCCCACCAAGAGTGTCTGCAACATACTGCGCACCGGTTTGCCGCCGATAAAATAGCCGCGCAAAAAGCCAAACACCACAAGGGCGAGCGCCGTCAGCGCGATTGAAAGCTCAAACGCCAGCCCAACATCCTGGCGCAAAAACAAGTACGGCGCCAGCGGGATAAGGCCCCCCACAACATAGGCCCCGGCGATGGTGGCCGCGCTTTTAACCGCACGGTTGGGGTCGGGCACTTCGAGCCCAAGCTCGAACCGCATCATAAAATCAACCCAGTCCTTTTTGCGAGTTTTTAAAGATGCGGCAACCGCGGCGCTCTCGCCCTGCGAGAGGCCATAGTTTTTGAGCGCGTCGACTACCTCTTGCTCCTCGGCCTCGGGTTTGTACTCAACCTCCCACTCCTCCCGCCGGCGCTCGGCCTCGTAGTGCTCGGCCTCGCTCTTGGCAGCCAAAAAACCGCCCAACCCCATCGAGACAGAGCCGGCTGCTATTTCGGCCAACACCGCCGCGATGATGATTGTGCTGCTCGCAACCGCCGCGCTTGCGAGCCCCGCGGCGATTGCAAACGGCACGGTTAACCCGTCGGCCATACCGATAATTGAGTCACGCACAAAGTTAGACAAGGTCGAGTGCTCTTCGATGTGCCCAGCTTCTTCCATTACCTTATTCTACCGCCTTTTAAAAATCACAGAAGCGCAGCGCAGGCACAACTCTTGGAGCGCGCGGGTTTTGAGGTAGCGGTTGCCGCATACGCAGATCAAAATCGCCGTGATATGCGGCTTTTCTATCCAGTGTCCGTCTTGCTGGAAGGTTTTAGAAGGCCCGCGCATTTGCGGGTTGGGTTTGTGGACCACCACTTCTTTCTTTATCTCAATTTTTTTACTTTCTTTTTTCATATGAATTCCTATTCACCTCTTCGAGCCTGAAGGCTTTTCAGAGCCTGAACGGCCTGAGTTTACGCCTCGACAAACGTGAGCGCCTTCCCTTTTTTGCCGGCACGACCGGTGCGGCCGATGCGGTGGATGTAGTCTTCGTGGCTCGCCGGCAGGTCGTAGTTGATAACGTGGGAGACTCCGTTGATGTCGAGCCCGCGGGCGGCGACGTCGGTCGCCACCAGCACCTGCACGTGGTCGCGCTTAAAGAGGTCGAGCGCTTTTTGGCGTTTGTTTTGTGTTTTGTTACCGTGGATAGACTCGGCGCGGAAGCCGCGCTGCACCAGCACTTTAGAGAGCTTCTCCACCCCGTGCTTGGTGCGGCCAAAAATCAACACTTTGTTAAACTCGGGTTGTATCAACAAGTCGTGCAGGATGTCGATTTTGTTTGCGCCCCGCGGCACGCGCACGATGTCTTGCTCGATAGAGGCTGCGGTCTCGCGCGTTTTGACACTGATGCGCACGGGCTCGCGCAAAAACTCGCCTATCAACTTTTCTATCTCGGGCGAGAGTGTCGCGGAAAAAAACAGGGTGTGCCGGGGGCTGGGCAAGAGGGCGAGTATCGTGCGCATATCGTTGATAAAGCCCATATCGAGCATCCTATCCGCTTCATCCAACACTGCGGTGCCGAAGGTCGCGAGCGAAAGCGAGTGACGCTCGAGCAGGTCCTTAAGCCGCCCCGGGGTGCCTATCACAAACTGCGGCTTGCGGCGCAGTGCGGCAATCTGCCCGCCGATGCCGGCGCCACCGACACATATCGCCGAGAAAATCTGGAGTCCCGGGGTAAACCCGCGTAACTCCTCGCCGATTTGCACGGCCAACTCGCGGGTCGGGACCATAATCAACACCCGCTCTTGTTTATTGGTGAGGATTTTATTAATCAGCGGCAAAAGGAACGCGGCTGTTTTGCCGGTGCCGGTGTTGGCGATGCCAACCATGTCGGAGCCGCGCAAAATGTGCGGTATCGTGCGGTCTTGTATCGGTGTCGGCTCCGTGTAGCCTTTTTTGGTGATGTTTTGTTTGAGCCGCGTGTCCAGAGCAAAGTCGGCAAAGCGGTGCTCGGGGACAAAGTTTGGCGCCTCTTCGGTAATGGTGGCCTTGTTGATAAATCGCGAGATGTCAAAGGCATTTGGCGCGTTTACGTATTTTTTGCGCGAGCCTGCCTGCCGGTAGGCAGGGTTAAACACAGGGCGGCCGGTTTTAAAGGGTGGCCGGCCACCAGCATAGTTTTTGTGCGAGCCAAAGCCCCCGCTGGTGCGGGGTTTGTAGGCCGACGGGCTGGCAAAATGCTTGCCCGCCCGACTGAACGCTCGTTCGGGCGGGCGTGGCGCGAAACTTTTTTTGTTGCTGTTCTGCGGCATTGAGACCCAACAATAGCAAAGGAAGCACCTTTTGTCAACCTGCCTACCGGCAGGCAGACTCGCGCTTTTTTTGTGCGCGATTAAAACGAGGTGGTCAACACATTGGAGGCGACATTTGGCTTCCCTGCGGTGCTGTGGGCGACACTGTCGGGGACCGAGACTGCTACCGTGCCGGGTGCGGTTGGGGTGACGGTAAATGTATAATTGCTTGCATTTTGTGAAGCAAAGTCCGAGACCGCACCATTTTGCACCGCAACAGCCCCCGCAACAAAGTCGCTCAACGGGAGGGTCGAGTTAACCGAGACCTGGAACGGCCCGGTGACAGAAAGAGGCAGCGGCGCGGGCGAGAGCGCCAAGTGCGGGCGCGAAGAGTCGTAGGTGATACTAAACTGCACGGGGTTTTGGTTGGTGCCGCCGTTCTGGTCGTGTACGGCACTACTTGGCAGCGTGAGCACTACTTCGCCGTCGCCGTTTGGCGTGACAACAAAACTATACTCTACCGCAGGCGCCGGGTTGATACCGCTCACGACACCGTTTTGCACCGAAAAAGATGCTGCAGAAAAGTCGGTAACGTTCGAGGAAAAGACTGCGGTTATCGGTATAGGCGAGTTGCCCGTTGGGCTGGCTGCTGAGGAAGAAAGGGTTGCCGACAGAGGCACGGTAGTTGCGGCAAAAGAGGAGCCGTCCCAAGAGACGGTCTGGTTTGAGCCGCCACCAAGGCCAAAAAGACCCTTTGAACCTTCGAGCTGTACGGACACTTTGTAGGTGCTGCCGTCGCTCTGGTAGGATATAGCGTGCTTGGCGGGTGCGGCACAATTTTCCGACGGGTCGCGCGGCATAGCAAGGACATATTTGTCGCTCCAGGTGTAGTTGGTACCGTCGGGGACCCAGTTTGCACCCGGGTGGTCGCACGCAGTGGCCCACCCGATAGATATCGGGTAGTGGCCCGTGGCATCGTAGTGGAGGTCGACCGCCGTGCCTACTTGCTTGAGCGCGGCCAAGCGCGATGTATCGCGCGCTTTTTGTTTGGCAACCCCCAGCGATGCAAGAATGAGTGCCGCCAAGATACCAACAATAGCGATAACTATGAGCAGCTCAATCAAGGTAAAGCCGGCGCTTTTTCGCATACCCTTTAGTATATCCTAGCGAAGCGAGGGACAAAAGCTTGTTTTTGGTCCCGAGCGAGTGACGGATATATGAGACGAAGTGCTCATATATATCGCAGTTTGAGGCGGGCTAGTGGGTTAGTGCAAGCGACTGCCGGATTTTGTCGAAGTCGGCCAGCAGCGCTGCACGGTCAAACTCGCGTACCGCGCCCGGCGGGTAGTTGTCGAGGTTGCTCGAGTGGAGCCGGTAGCGTATCGCGGTGCAGGGTGTGCTACCCAACAATGCATACACCACCTCTTCGTACCGGTTCCCCGCCGCGGCGCCGGAGGTGCTTGCCACCGAGTATTGCGCCCCGCCCTCCATCAGCGTTTGCGGTTTTACATTTGCCTGGATATAGATGTCACCCGTGCAGTTTTTTGCGCGCGGGAGCGACTCAACCGCAAGGTAGGTGTCGCCTGCGAGGTTGGTGCCGGTTGCTACGCTGGCCGGAATAGTAAATCTAACTCCATTGATTAATTTCTTTGGGCCGAACTGGTCGTATGCATACGCGGCGTCAACCGTGTAATTTGCCGGGTACACTAGCGAGAAGTTCGCGCCCGCATAGGTGGTGGTCGCGGCTTGTACTACCGTGGCCACTCCCCCCTGCCCCGCACCGACATCTTTTTTACCGTATAAGAAATAATACCCTCCCCCGGCAAGGAGCACGAGCACCACCGCGCCGGCAATATATTTCCACATATACCTACTATTCTGCCATACATAATCGGCTTGCGAAAAGAGTCTAAATGTCGTGTGGCTGCCGGCCAGGGATTCGAACCCCAATAAACAGATTCAGAGTCTGTTGTCCTACCATTAGACGAGCCGGCAATTACTACTTTTTTTCTGTCTTCTACAAATGGACTCTTTCCTGACCGTTCGCGCATAGTACCACACCCTTGTATATCCCGTGAAGCAAGCGTTTTTACCATAACCCCACCCGCATATATTTCCCCCGCAAACACCGCGAGGTAACTTTTGATTAGCTGGCAAGTTACAGATTGTGTGACCAAAAACCCTGTCATAAATGCCCTGGCGGGGCTACTGTATATTGTGTCGGTAGTCTCTTTGCTGTACTACGCTCCGATGTTTTTTGGCAGGGTAGAAAATATCACTATACCGATCGCGATGTTGTCGCTGTTTGTATTTTCTGCCGCGTCTATGGGCTACATTTTTTTGTATCAGCCGCTCCGGCTTTTTCTCGAGAGAGAAAAGAAAAAGTCTGTAGATTTATTTCTCAAGACGCTTGGTGCCTTTGCGGCAAGCGCAACGACTCTTGTTTTTACAAGCGTGTACCTGACCACCCATCTGTAGCCGAAATCGAAATTTCCTTTTACAAACTTATCTCTTGGCGGCCGCAGCTTTGATGAATGCCGAGAAAATGGGATGCGGATCAAGGGGGCGCGAGAGAAACTCGGGGTGGAACTGCACCCCGAGGTAAAACGGATGCTGCGCTTTTGGTAACTCGGCTATCTCCATCAAGATGCCGTCGGGCGAGCGGCCCGAAAAGACAAGGCCTGCCTTCTCGAGCTGCTCGACATATTTTGGATTTACTTCAAACCGGTGACGATGGCGCTCCGAAATTTCTTTTTTACCGTAGGCTTGGCTCGCGATACTCCCCTCTTGCAAGACGCAGGGGTAAGCGCCCAAGCGCATCGTGCCGCCGTAACTCCCTTTTTCCATTACCTCTTTTTGGCTCTGCATAATGTCGATAACCGGATACGGCGTATCCTTTTTTATCTCCGTTGTGTGTGCGGTTGGCAAGCCCACAACCGAGCGGGCATACTCGATGACCATAAGCTGCATACCGTAGCAGATGCCGAAGTAGGGGATTTTTTTCTCGCGGCAATAGTGCGCCGTTTTGATCATCCCCTCCACCCCTGTCTCGCCAAACCCGCCGGGCACCAAGACACCACTATATTTGTCGAGTTCGCTAAGTGGGAGCTTGCCCGACTCGAAGTCTTGTGAGCTAAGGTACGTGATAACTGCTTTGAGGTTTTGGTGGTACGTGGCGGTTTTGACCGCCTCCAAGACCGAGATGTATACATCGGAGAGCACAAACTCGCCGGAGCTAAAATATTTGCCTACCACCGCAATCGGTACTTCCTGTGTGGCTTGTTTTGATTTTTGCACAAAGGCCTCCCACGGGCCCAGCTTGGTGGCCTGTTTTGGAAGCCCGAGTATATCGGTTAAAATGTCGCCCAAACCGTCCTTCTCATAATTGCCGGGAACGTCGTAGATGCTTTTGACATCGGGCGCCGAGATAACGTGCTCGGCAGGAATGTTGCAAAACACGGCAATTTTTTCTTTGCGCTTGGCGTCGAGCGGCACCTCGGCGCGCGCCAAGATAACATCGGCTTGCAAGCCAACTGAGTTGAGCGAGCGCGCGGCGTACTGGGTGGGCTTAGTCTTCATCTCGCCGATGTTGCCCGGTATCGGCACATAGGAGACCATAACCACGGCCACGTCGTGCGGGAATTTTTGCTTAAGCATCCGCGCTGCTTCGAGGAATATAATGTTTTGATACTCGCCTATCGTGCCGCCGATTTCTATCAACACCACGTCGGCAGCGGCTTTTTGTTGCGCGAGTGATATGCGGCGTATAACCTCAAGCGGTATGTCGGGCACCACTTCGACATTTTTGCCTTTATACTCCAAGTTGCGCTCGCGGCGAATAACCTCGAGGTACACACGTCCGGTGGTCATATAGTTGACCTCGGGCAAGGCCTCGCGCAAAAAACGCTCGTAGTTGCCCATATCCTGGTCGCACTCGTAGCCGTCGCCCAGCACAAACACCTCGCCGTGCTCAGTCGGGTTCATTGTGCCCGCGTCGACGTTGATGTAGGGGTCTATTTTAATCGCCGTGGTTTTAAAACCTTTTGACTTGAGAATGAGCCCGATAGAGGAGGCCGCGACACCCTTGCCGATGCCCGACATAACCCCGCCGACGACAAAGATATATTTTGGATTCTTCGTTTGTGGCGTTGTATTAAAACCAAACATTTTTCTATAGTATCACTTGTAGTGAGTAATATCGAACTAAATTTTTAAGTATCTCCGTACTGCCAAAAAGCTCGCTGCGGCCCCCAGCACAACGCCGGTCCCCACAATAATAAGGAAGAAGAGCGGGAAATGCGATAGGTAGTAGTCAAACACATTAATGCCTCCAAAAAAGTTTTCGGTCGCGTTGCCTATCCAGTAGGTGAGCGGGTAAAACAGCAGCAGGGTTACCAAGCCGGCAACCAGGCCGTAGAGCACACCCTCGACCATAAACGGTGCACGGATGTAAAACTGCCCGGCACCTACCAAACGCATAACTTGTATCTCCTCGCGGCTGGTGTAAATCGCGAGCCGCAGGGTATTAAAGGAAATGGCGATAGTGGTGAGAATCAAGATGATTATAATGACCAGCCCGAGCTTGCCTGCCGAGTCGGTGATGCGCTGCAGCCGGTCGAGCGCCTGGCGGTGCTGCTCGTCGAAGTAGTTGATTTTGTCGATGATTGACGCCCCGCCCTGGGAGAGCCCTTGTTGCTGCTTGAGAAATTTTGCAATCGCGTCATACTGCGAAATATCTTTTGCTTTGATGTTGAGCACCGCGCCCAATGGGTTGCTACCAAGCTCATCGAGCGCCTGCAGGGTGAGCTGGTCGTTTTGATGTAGCGCACGAAACTGGACCAATGCCTCGCTGGCCGAGACAAACTGCACCGAAGCGACCTGCGGCAAAGCCGTGACTGACTCTTGCAGTTGTGCTATCTGGCTCTCTCGCGCGTCGGTTGTAAAGTACACATTGATGTCGGCTTTGTCGCGCAGGTCGGCAAGGGCAGAGTTTAAAATCACACCCGCAAAAACCGTGGTGCCAACCACAAAGAGTGTCACGGTCATCACCAAAATTGAGGCGAGGGACACAAAACCGTTCCTCCAAAAATCGAGGAACCCCGACCTGCAAATCCTTTTTACAACAACCCAGTTCATCTACCAGTGCATTCTACCCCGCTCTCGCCTGTATGGGCAAACCACTTGCGCACAATAATCACTAAAAATCGTTTTTTAAGGAAGGAGCCACTTCAACTGCAAATTTGAGTCTTCTTTTCTCAAAACGTACATCATATCTAGAAAAGAAAGTATCCTGACCCAATAGACCGCTTGCTCCCATGTTAGGGACAAAAATGACATCAACTTCTAGTACGTCATCAAGATCAACTAGATCAATCTGCACCCGATGCTCATACCCTGTTGTAGACCCAGTGATCCCTCCAACTTTTTTTGGAACTCCAGAGACAACATCAAGTCCTACAGCTTTGCCGATTTCTGCATCCAAAAGAGTTTCAGTGGCACCAGAATCCACGACCATTCTCGTAGTAAACGGGAGGGAACCTTCAGACGGTATGATCTTTACCTCGAGAGTAGGCTGATGAGCCCATTCGCTGGTCTCAAAATCTACTATAGATGTGGTATACGGAAATTCTTTCCAGCTCACAAAATTGTATATTTAGAAAGCGTAATGGCGGCCGGATTCGGGTACTTTTATATACACGGCATCAGCGACGCCGATTTTTTTTCGTAGTTCAATGAGATCATCAGAATAGTCAATAACTTTTTTATAGTCGTGGGAAAGAGCCACCCATTTTTGGCTGTGGTCCTTAGTTAAAACGTTCCGTAGATCAAGAGAATCCTCCATGGGTCAATTGTACCCCGCCCTGCCACGCGTAGCAAATCAACTGTATCCCGTCGGCGGCGGGATCTAATAAAATACAGTCGCTGTGCTCATTATTTTATAAAATATACTTCCCTTCCCTGTCGTCGCGGATGACGCGGCCGCGGTCCATCGTAACCACGCGCTTTTTGAGGCTGTCGATGACCCCTTTGTTGTGCGTTGTCAAAATAATGGTGGTACCGAGGTCGTTGATCTTTTTTAAAATCTGCACAATCTCGAAGGTGTTAACCGGGTCGAGGTTGCCGGTGGGCTCGTCGGCAACAATCACGTCAGGCTGGTTGACGATTGCCCGGGCTATAGCCACGCGCTGCTGCTCGCCGCCGGAGAGCTCGTCGGGAAAGTTGTTGAGCTTGTCGCCCAAGTCGACGAGGTCCAGCACATGTGGCACATCGCTGCGGATCTCGGCCTCCGGCCGGCCGGCGGCCTCCATCGCAAACGCGATATTTTCGTAGGCGGTTTTTTGCGGCAGGAGACGGAAGTCTTGGAACACTGTCCCGATTTTGCGCCGGAGGTTATTGATGCGGTTGAGCGGCACCTTGTGCACGTCTATCGACTCAAAAAAAACAGAGCCCGAGGTCGGGTGCTCTTCGGCCAGGAGCATTTTAACGAGCGTGGTCTTGCCCGCGCCCGAGTGGCCGACGATAGAAATAAACTCACCGGCCTCCACCGAGAAGCTGACGTCGTCTAGCGCAACGGAATTGTCGGCATACACTTTGCCGACGCGGTCGAAATATATCACAACTTCCCTATTGTACCCCCGCCGCGATGATGCGCAAAATAAGTTGTGCAGACCCTACTTCGCTCCGACTGCGATGTCGGAGCTACGAAGGGCAAAAAAAACCGCCCGTGTTAGGAGCGGTCAAGTAGGTCCGTTGAGCATCAGTACGTCGGCGCCGATATCTCCGCGATACCGCTTGCCTTCGTACTTCACAAGCTCAGCCGCCAGGTAGGCATTGCTGATGGCGTCTTCCAAACGCAAAGCCCAAGCAACGATGCTTATGACACGCCCACCGGCAGTGAGGAGCTTGTTCAACCCCTGCTGCATCCCCGCCCAGTGCAGTGTCACGCCCTCGACCTGTGAGGCTTCTTCGAGGCCCGAGATTGGGAAACCCGTTTGTGGGGTACCAGGATATCCCCGAGAGACGAGGTTAATGCAAACAGCGTGCCCTGGGTGCCACTCTATCACCGCCTCGCTCAAGCGCCCCACCGCGCACGCGTACATAAGCGAGAACAAGTCGCTCCTGAGCAGCGCGCACATCACTTGGCATTCCGAGTCGCCAAAGCGCCAATTGTACTCAAGCACCCTCCAGAGACCATATTCCCCAACCTTGAGGCCGGGGTACAGACAACCGATTGGTGATATCCCCCGCCACTTCAAATAATCGAACATCCGACCGATTATTTTTTCCCCAATGACGGGTGTCCATGGGAGCCCCGGGTGAGGAGCGCGAGCGACCGTAGCCATACTTCCAGTGAGGTCTCCTTGGTCACCTTCGTGTGACCACTTATAGTCCCTCATAAAAAACGGAACCGTGTAGTAATTTGTCCCATCGCAAAAAGCGTGCATTGAGCGTTCGTCGCCGTCGAGATACTCTTCGACAACAACACTGTCTCCCTGCGCGCGCATATACCGATGCAAGGCACCATTAGCTTCCTGTGGCGTGTGGCAGACCCGCACGCCTTGTGCATAGGCGAGACCTTTGCGCTTAATGACGAGCGGCTTGTGCGGATAGACAGCAAAATGATCCTTCACGTATCGAAGAGCCTCGTATTCCCCTGCCGTCTGGAAGGTTCTGTAGTCCGCCGTCGGGACGCCTGCATTGTTCATCGCTTTTTTTGCATCAACCTTCGACGCTTCGAGCCACATAGCCTCAAGTGATGGACCGAACACTGGATACCCACGTTGCCGAAAAACATCGGCAATGCCAGCGTCCAATATGTCCTCTGAGCTTGGCACGATGAGATCGGGCTTTATCTTTTCAACCGCTGCGACAAGTTTCTCAAAAAACGCTTGCGCGTTTTTTGTAGAAAATATGCTCTCCCCGACGAGCATACCAGTCTGAACGGCACCGCTCCTGCTAGCGATGAACACTTCGTGCCCATGGCTCTCGAGTTTGTGCGCAATCGCACTTTGGCGCCCACTTGGGCGGCTTTCGACAAGCAGAACCTTTGTCATCTTTCCAAACCCTTCCCTAGTTGAGATAGAACAACTGCCCGCACTATACCAAAAGCAGCATTTCCTGCCATACACTTAGTAAAAGCTATAGCAATGGTTAAGTGTATTTGTCTTAATTCATATTATTTCTCTTGTTGCAAAAACGGGTCGAGGTTGCCGGCAAGGACGCCTGCAGCGTCGCGGACTTCGACGCCAGTGCGGTGGTCTTTGACCAGTTGGTAGGGGTGCAGCACATAGGAGCGGATCTGGCTCCCCCACTCGATTTTGCCCGAGGCTTGCGAGAGGTCGGAAATTTTTTCTTTGCGCTCCGCCTCGAGCTGGCGCAGCAATTTTGCTTTGACAATCGTCAAGGCTTTTTCTTTGTTGGCCCCTTGCGTGCGCTCACCGTCGACGTGTGCAGAAATCCCAGTAGGCAGATGCACAATACGCACGGCAGTTTCTCTTTTATTTACATTTTGCCCGCCGGGGCCCGAGGAGCGGGCCATAGTAATCTCCAAATCATCGGGGGCAATGTCGACATCCGCAACTTTGTCTATGACCGGCAAGACCTCAACCAGCACAAAAGAGGTTTGACGTTTTTTTGACGCGTTAAAGGGCGAAATGCGCACTAACCGGTGGACACCATACTCGTTTTTGAGTACACCATACGCACCTTTTCCCTCCACCTCAACCGAGAGGTTGCGGTAGCCGCCCTGCTCGTTTTCGTTTTTGTGCAGCACGCGCACACCCCAGCCGCGGCCTTCGGCACACTTGCGGTACATCGCAAACAGCATCGCGGCAAAGTCCTCGGCGTCGTCACCACCGGCACCCGCAACAAAACTCACCACCGCATTGCCGCGCTCCCACGCGCCTGCGCCCTCGGCCGCGAGCTTTAAAGTATGCAGCTCTTTAAGCAGCGTTTGCGCTTTGCTTTTATCACTCCAAAAATCTCCCACGGCCATCAAGGCCTCGACTTCCTGTATGCGCTTTTGTATCCTATCTTTTTCCATATTAGAGAGTATACCTGTCTGTGGCAGGCAGGCCACAAACCGTTTTCTAATCAAGAGCTTGGAACCGCTTTGAGCATTTGAGCGGGCGTTTTGAAGTCGATGCCCATGTGCATACGTTCGGCGTTGTAATACGGTAGCCAGGTCTTGAGTGCTTTCCTAAAATGTCGAATGGTCTGCGGC
>OBEQ010406309.1_pt1 | contig 27473 bp, 20 predicted proteins | sample 1670901 | NCBI WGS metagenome assembly OBEQ01 (sample SAMEA104232315, study PRJEB22302) | groundwater metagenome | biome: forest; feature: aquifer; material: groundwater | place: USA | collected 2011-08-07 | depth 5.4 m
CCGGTGTCGGCGGCGCTGGCGGCTTTCAGGCCCAGGCCTTGGCGGGCCTCGGCGTCGGACATTTTAAATTGGCGGACTTAGACACCTTCGAGCTATCTAATATTAACCGCCAAATCGGAGCGACCGTTCAAACACTCGGCCAACCAAAAGTTTCGGTTATCCGGGACATGATTCTGGCCATCAATCCGCAAGCACGTGTTGATATATTTGAAGAAGGCATTTCATCCCGCACAATTGACCAGTTTCTAGACGGAGTCCAAGTCGGCCTCGACGGAATTGACTTCTTCGCTCAAAACATAAAACTTCTTTTTTTTACAAAGTGTTACGATAAAAAAATTCCTGCTTTAACATCCTGTCCTTTAGGTTTTGGCGCATCGTTACTTGTTTTTTCGCCCACCGGAATGAAATATGCGGATTATTTTGATATTCGCGAGAACATGAGTGAGAAAGAAAAAAGAATCACATCGACACTCGGATATTCGCCGACTCCGCTCTGTTTTGCCTACATGGATAAAAGAGCCATCGATTTTAGCGGAGAGCGGGCATCCAGCGTATCACCCGGTCTCCTGTTGGTTGCTTCTATTTCGGCTGTTGAAACGGTAAAAATATTGACCGGAAAACGCAAAGTCCATTATTGTCCGCACGTTTATCAAATTGATCTGATGACGCAGCAAGTCCGAAAAAAATATTTTCCCTTCGGCATGAAAAGCCCATGGCAAAGATTCAAACGATGGTTTTTCTTGAAACTGATGAACAATCAAATTTATTATTTACTTCGTTTCAGAAAAGCCGGCGATGAATAAAATTCCAGCTCTTTCGGCCTGCATGCTTTTTTTAACATTGAACTTATTTTCTGTTCCCTCTGCGAAACAAGCGCAGGATCCGAAAAAAATGCTGGAAGCAATGGATGTTGTGCTTCGCGGCGCTTCTCATCAGATGACGGTGACGATGGACATTCAAACGAAACGGTGGAAGCGCAATTACAAAATCGATGTTTGGATGAAAGGAATTGATTTCGCATTCGCTCGTGTTTTGGAGCCGCCAAAATCCGCAGGTCAGGGATTTTTGCGGATCAAAAGCCGGCTTTGGCAATATCTCCCAACTGCAGAACGGACGATTCTGATTCCCCCGTCTTTAATGTTGGACGATTTTTTGGGGAGTGATTTTTCAAATGATGATTTCGTTAAATTGAGCTATTTCCCCCGAGATTACGACAGCAAGATCATAAAAGAGGAAAAAATAGATTCCTTTGATACGTATCATTTGGAACTGATTCCGAAGCCGGATGCGCCCGTCACCTACGGCAAACTTGACCTGTGGGTCCGGAAAAAAGATTCGGCGCCGGTCCGTTGGGAATTTTATAATGAAAAGTTAGAACATATTAGGACGCTTTATTATTCAGATTTCAAAACTTTCGGGGTAAAGGAAGTTCCGACCGTTTGGAAAATGGAAAATTTAAAAGACAAAACCCGCCGGACTACCATTACCATTTTGAATGCGGAATACGACATTCCGATTCAGGATGACTTATTCACCCGGAAAAATTTGGAGCAATATCATTAAATGCTGCTGCTGAAACTTGCATTTTTAAACATCGGACGAAACCCAAGACGCTCAGTGATTACGATATTGGCTGTCGGCGTCGGTCTCGCTGCTCTTATTTTTTTATGGAGTTTTAGTGACGGAACGAACGAACAAATGCGTGAAAATGTCATTCGTTTGCTGACCGGGCATATTCAAATTCATGCCCCCGCCTATCAAAACAGTCTGTCTCCCGAACTCACTTTGGAAAATCGGGAAGCACTCGTCAAACAGCTTGAAGCGTCGCCTCATGTCCTCGCCACTTCAGAACGCGTTAAATGTGAAGCGCTCATCGGAACGAGTGAAAAATCCCGCGGCGTTATTCTGACGGGAATCGATCCCCAACGCGAAATTAAAGTGACGGAGCTTAAGAAATACATCAAAGACGGTGAATTTTTATCCGGCGGCGAAAAACGCGAAGTTATCATCGGTGACCGGTTGGCCGACAAAGTGGAGTTAAAAGTCGGCGACAAAGCCGTTGTGATGACGCAGGCGATGGACGGAACGCTTTCGGGCTTTTCTTATTACGTGAAAGGAATTTTTCACACCGGCAGTCAAACGCTCGATGAAGTTTCGGCATTTATTTCACTCAGTTCCGGACAGGAACTGCTTGCTCTCGGCAGCGAAACTCACGAACTCGTCATTCGGCTCGACCGCAGAAAATCCATTCCCGCATTTTTGAAACAACTGGAAAATTCTTTGCAAGCAAATGCTTACGATGTTTCAACCTGGGACGAAATCGTTCCGGAAGTAGAACAATGGGCAAAGTGGTCGGAAGCGATCATCCGGACCATTTTGGTGGCCGTTATGATTGTAATCGGAGTCAGTATCATGAATACCGTTTTAATGTCTGTTTTTGAAAGAACTCGGGAACTTGGAGTCATGATGGCCATCGGAACTTCGCCGGGACGAGTGATTCGCCTCATTTTACTTGAAACATTTATTCTCGAACTATTCGGCATTGCACTCGGACTCTTTTTGGGTTATTTGGTGACCATTTATTTTTCTCACGTCGGAATCGCATTCCCCGAACTCGAACGCGCTTTTTCCCGTTCTTATATGAGCACAGTCACCTATACCCGGATTGAATTATTTCATGTCGTTCAATCCGTGATCACTTTGTTCCTCTTGACATCATTCATCGGGCTTTATCCGGCTTGGAAAGCGGGACGGATGGAACCCATTAAAGCCATTTACCGGACCTAATCTTATGGCACTCGTTAAAACAGACCGCGTCAGCAAAATTTTCAAAGAAGATGCACAGCCCGTTCCGGCATTGTCATCGGTATCGATTCAAATCGAAGAAGGAGAATTTACGGCGCTTTCCGGCCCTTCCGGTTCCGGAAAGACGACGCTCCTGAATTTAATCGGCTGTCTCGACAAGCCTTCCGAAGGACATATCTATTTGGACGGCGAAGAAGTGAGTTCTCTGTCGCAAAACCGGCTCACCGAATTCCGGCTGCGGAAAATCGGTTTTATTTTTCAAGATTACAATTTAATTCCCGCATTTTCGGCCGTTGAAAATATTGAATACGTTTTGTGGCTTCAAGGCGTGAGTGCGAGTGAGCGCAGAAAGCGATCCACCGAAATTTGCGAACGTTTCGGAATCGGAAAATTAATTAACCGCCGGCCCTTTCAAATGAGCCGCGGCCAGCAGCAGCGCGTTGCGGTAGCGCGCGCGATTGTGCACAAACCAAAAATTGTGCTCGGTGATGAACTCACGGCCAATTTAGACCACAAAACCGGAACCGAACTGATGGAATTTTTAAAAGAACTGAACCGCGAAAGCAACATTACTTTTGTTTACGCAACGCATGATCCGGCAATTTTAAAACAAGCAAACCGGATCATTACCCTTCAAGACGGCAAGTTAACAAACGAAAAGGCACCCGCAAATGTCATCCGATAAACGACCTTTTTCAATTCTCGATGCGCTGGTTTTAATCATTCTATTCCCGGCTTTTCTGTTTGCCGACTCCTCGGTTCCGATCAAAGTCGGCTCCAAAACATTTAATACGGATTTTTCCGGTTATGTCAAAACGCTTAATTTCCTGACGCAAACTTCCGGTCTCACACCGGAGCTTGTTGATTCGCCTTTTGCCATCGCCAAAGAGAATTCCTACGTCTTTAATTCACTTGAACGCTTCCGCCTTCAAATTAGAACGGAAACTGCGGTCCACGATAACTCCAGACTGCTGCTCAAAATTGATTACGATCACCAGCCAGATTTCGGCACATTTGTTTCGACCGGAGACTTCAGAATCGCCAAACATCAATCCGAAGAACGCCAATTTCTAGATCTCAGTCAAACATTAGTTGAAGCAGATAATGTATTTTATGAACACCGGCTTTACCGCGCCAGTATTGCCTATGAATCAGACGACTTTGATTTAGAAATCGGACGGCAACAAATTCCATGGGGCGTCGGCCATTTTTTCACCCCGACTGATTTGTTTAATCCGTTCAATGCGACCCAAATTGAACTTGAAGAACGAGACGGCGTTGATGCCGTCAATTTAACTTTTAAAAATCTAAAGGGCTTTAAAACTCAGTTGATTTATACGCCGCCCGGCAAACAGCTTCATCCGCAGCGTTACTTGGCCCGCATTTCGCGCGACGTGCACGGCTACGAAATCGGTGTCCTGGGCGGCCGGACCAAACGCGATCACGCACTCGGATTTGATCTGCAAGGAAATTTGCGGGGTTCTGCTGTCCGCGGAGAATTTTTATATCAGGAAGCTGAGCTCGAGAAAGATTTTATTAAATTTACGCTGAACGCCGATTACAATTTTCCGCACAATATTTACGGCCTCATTGAATACCATTTCAACAGCCAAGGCCGGCGGGATAAAGATGATTATCAGGTCGACCGGTTCATTCGCGGCGACATCCGTGATTTGGGACGGGAATATGTTGCTGCAATGCTGGGCTATGATCTAACCGACCTCATTCGACTTGAATACCGCGTCATTTCCAACCTTCATGACGGAAGCTTCTACATGAGGCCGGAACTCCAATATGAAATGAGCTCCAATCTACTTTTTACGGCCGGTTCCCAAATGTTCATGGGTGCCAATGATTCAGAATATGGCCGTCCGAAAAACCTTTATTTCGGAGAAGTTAAGTACAGCTACTAAAATGCTTCAACTTCCAGCCGAAGAAACGATTGTCGTCGTTCCCTGTTTTAACGAAGCATCTCGCCTGCCAAAAAATAAATACGCGGAATTCATGCAAAAAACTTCCGGGTTCGGATTCTTGTTCGTTAATGACGGGAGCTCTGACAATACCGGTGAACTTCTCAATAAACTCAAAGCGCTTGCCCCTCGCAAGATCGAAGTCCTAACCCTGGAACGGAATTCGGGAAAAGCAGAAGCTGTCAGAGCAGGCTTTCTTGAAGTGATGACTCATTCAAAAGCTAAATTTGTGGGTTTTTGGGACGCTGACCTTGCGACGCCCTTAGAATTGCTCGGCGATTACATGAAGGTTTTCGAAGAGCACAAGCAGCTTGAAATGGTTTGGGGAGCGCGGGTCAAATTGATGGGACGAAACATTCAGCGCCGAACCCATCGGCATTATTTAGGACGCATGTTCGCGACGTGCGTATCACTTGTTCTTAATCTCAAGATTTACGATACGCAATGCGGTGCAAAAATTTTCCGAATCACAGACACGCTGAAAACAATCTTTAATACACCGTTTAAATCGAAATGGATTTTTGATGTCGAGATTCTTGCACGCTACTTGAAAGAAAAGAAAATTTCACAAGAACAAGCCGAGCAATTAATTTATGAACTTCCTCTGCCTGAGTGGCGTGATGTGGCGGGGTCGAAAATTAAACCGGCTGACTATCTGACGGCTTTTGTGGAACTAATCAATATTTATCTGGCTTACCGCTAACTACTGAAGTGCGGCAGAATTTGTTCGAGCAACTGCTGAAAACTGTTCTCAGAACTCCCCGAAAGACGAATCAATAAAACCTGCGTTTCCTGCTTGGACAGCGTATCCAAAGTAAATTGGAGCTGTTGGGCGTAATAATTGTCCGTAAAACGTTTCCCCACCTGATAAAAATACAGCACATGTTCTTTGTGTTTCGGATTATTTTGATCTTCGGCTAAAAATTGTTTTACCGGAATTTTCTGACCCAGCACATTAAATTCCGCTTTCTTCGAACTCAGAATGTCGAAATTCGAAGAGGTGTAGCAAACCTCGGGCGGATGCGCAACCCGCCTGTCTTTATTTGATCCGACCAGCAAAAGATGCACGGTTTCATTATTGGGACCTGTGTATGTACGCGACAAAATATTTTTTGTTTCCAAAATTTCAACCGTTCTTTTATCGAGCGCCATATCCTTCCCGGTCCATTCCCCGATGGTATACGGAATCGTCTTAAAGCGCGGGTCCACCGTTTGATCGATAGAAAATGAATTCGGCGTGGCCAGCGGAAACATGGCCAAAACGCCAAAAAGACCGGCGGCGGTTAGAAAACTTTTATCAAGCCGGAACATGGTTTTCCTCCAGCTTCTTCCTGAATGTGACAAAGAAAACCAAAGCAATCACAAAAACCAAAATCCCCATCCCGTCATGGATCACTTTATTTTCAGCCCATTCCATTCCGTAAATTTCACCGATCATCGTCATCACAAACACGCGAATGACATTTGAAACAATGGCAAGCGGCAGGCCGGATGCGATTAAAACCGCCTTTTTGACTGGTGTTAAACGGTCGCTATAAGCAAACACAAGCCCAAGACACAGAAACGCCAGGAATGATCTTAAACCGCTGCAGGGGTCTCCCACGAGACAAATAGCATGGGGTGTGACGATATAACTGCCTTGGCGCACGGCTTTAATTCCAAGGGCGTTCACCAAAGAAGTGGCAATTTGAGAAACGAAAAATTTCAGCTTCAGCGTCACATCTGAGATGAACAGAAGCGGAAGCGGAATCATCAAAAATAGGAAAGCAATAGGAAACCAAATTTCCTTAAAGACCTTCCGGCCGTACAAAAAATAGACCGCACTTAACAAAATAAAAACGAACGCAAACGCGGAAACAAAATAAATCCTAAAAACACTGCTGAAGATTTGGAGTCCGCAAGCAAATAGTAGCGCGATTAACCCAAGAGGTTCTGAGCGTTTTTCCGTTTGCTCAAGTTGGGTTCTTTTTTTCCAGATCCAATAAACGGAAACAAAAGGAATGAGGACGCCGTGCCCAAAATAAGAATCTCTGGCCATCCACCGGTCCGCCATCCACACAAAAGTCGGATAAAAGATGTACACCAGAAGCGCGCCTAAGATTAAAGCTTTGAAATAAAACGCAGATGACTTTTTTGCGATTGCTGCGGAATTCATGCGTACGCCTTTTCCCAATTGGCTTTTTGCTTACCGGTGACAAATTTAATGAATCCTAACGCAGCGGAATAATTAAGCAAACAAAAGGTGTACGGAATATAGCCGATTCCCTTTTTTGTTTTTTTTATTTCTGAAATGGCAAGACCGTAAAATAAAATCTGTCCGGCAAAAAACGTTAAATAAAGAGGATGCGGTAAAAGAAAAATATTGCTGACAAACTGCGTGATGAGCAGAAATGGAATCATTAATCTCAGAAATTTATGAGAAAAAAGCTGCCAAGCAACGGAACTGGTGAAGGGATTAAAAAGGCCCGGAAAATAAGCAAAGATTTGATAATTACCGGCTAAGGTCCGGGTTTTCCGCTTCAGTTCCTGCTCCCCTTTTTCAGACGGACGGTCAAATGCCTGCGCTTCAGATTCAAAAACAGCGCGGTAACCTTTTTGAATAATGGAAAAAGGAATATACATATCATCGACAAGGACGTCGGCGGGAAGCTTCGGACGCAATGCTTTTCGGATGGCATAAATGGCGCCTGTTGCACCGAGCATGGAACTCAGTTCGCTTTCTTTTTTTCTGAGCCATTTTTCATACCGCCAATACGCATCCATTCCGTCCGAGATCGCGGCGCTTGAATCGGCCGAACTTTTAAAATAAAGTTCTCCGGAAACACAACCCACCTTCGGGTCTTCAAAATTTTTAGTTAAGGCGTAGATCGCTTCGCGGTCAAATTCCTGGCGCGAGTCCGTAAATACGATAATTTCCCCTTTAGCTTCATCCGTCAAAGCATTCAGCACCTGCGGTTTTCCGGAATTTTTAATAAACCGAAAAAAACGAACACGCGTGGAACGGAACCGCATCACAATTTCATCTGTTTGGTCGGAGCCGCCGTCTGAGCCGATTAAGATTTCCAATTTTTCTTCCGGATAATTTAAATTCAGCAAATTGAGCAATTTTTTCTCGATGTCCTTTTCTTCATTGAACGCGGAAATAACAATGCTCACGGAAGGCTCTAAAACCCTCTGTCTGACCGGTTTGCGGAATAAGGAGCTGATGACCCACAAAAGCAGCGGATAGCCAAAATAGGTGTAAACAATACCCAAAAACGAGGCCCAAAAGAGCAGTTTCATCGAAGTTCTTTCTCTCCTTCAAGAACCGTCCTCTTAAACTTCGCCAAAGAATCGTAAATGGAGGGTTTAATGTAATGCCGGGCTGTCTCTTTTAATTTCTCGACCGTTCGCTTGAAGCCAAGTTTGCCTTGGATTAATTTCAAGAACAGTTCGGGACGCATGTTTTTTTTGATCGCAATCCGGTTCAAGCGAAACCGGTCGGCGGCGCTGTCATTAACATCAAAACGCGACGTGAACACAAAACGGTAACCAACTTCCAGGGCAACTTCGCGGATCCGGTCTTGATAATATCCGCGCGGCACCGAAAAACTGCTGACATTAATTCCTAATTTATCTTCCAAAATGAATTTAGATTTGTGAAGTTCTTTCCACAATTCATGGTGCGTGACACTGGAAAGCGGCTGATGCTTAAGTCCGTGCGAGCCGATTTCAAATCCTTGGGCAACAAGTTCCTTCAGCTGTTTCCAATCCATTAGCTGATTTCGGCCGGCCAAACCGGCCGAAACTAAAAAAATTCCCTTCATTTTTTTGGCCTTCAAAGCCGGTGCGACATGTTCAAAATGGCTCATGTGCCCGTCATCAAATGTGAGAACAATTTGATCCTCAGCCGGGTCTTGCTTCGTTTCCAGCCAACGGTCAAGTTCGGACAAATTTAACGTGCGCAATGAATTGAGTTCGATTAATTCTAATTGCTGTTTAAAGCTGTCTAAAGAAAGCACATACGGCTTTTCAGCCGGATCCCAAGAATATTCATTCGAGGAAGCTTCGATGCCGTGATAATTTAAAATAATAAGACCGCGTTGACTCATAAGGCTTGTTTCCTGGCGTAAACAACCATTTTGTTTCCGCTCCGGAATAATTTGCCCACCAGATTGGCCAGCGGAAGCGCGGAAATAATGAAAGCCCGTTTGGGATCCGTTTGATAATGAGTATTAATCTTTTCTTCCGCAAATTCAAACGGCGTCTCATCGAGTTCAAAACGGATGATGTCAAAACCGCAGCGCTTCAAGAGTCTGGACAGACTTTTTTCGGAATAGGAAAAATAGTGCGGCAAGTAGTAGACGTATTTCAAAAGAAACGACGCCGAGTCTCCAAAAATCCGGTATAGCACCAGCGCGCTTTGCTTAAAGAAACCGCGTTCGTTCGGTGTTTTCAAAACCAAAATACCACCTTTTTTTAATAATCGGTGCGCCTGCATCAAATTTTCGACTGGTTTTCGAATGTGTTCAATAACGTCCCAGAGCGTAATCGCATCGAAACTTTTAGACGGCAATCCGATCGTATCAAGCGAACCCACTTCAACTTCTAAACCGTAGGTTTCTTTGGCTGCTTTTTTGGCGCCCGATGAAATATCCAAACCTTTTACGTCCCATCCCCGTTTCCGGGCTTGGTCCAAAAAATGGCCAACGCCGCAGCCGACATCTAAAATGCTGCCCTTCTGAGGCAAGTAACGTTCGAGAACCTTCAGCCTTCGTTCAAACTCATGGACAAAACCAGCTTGAATGTCTTGGTCGAAGTAAATTTTTTTCTGTTCTTGATTAGACCAATATTCAAATTCTTCAGATTCAAATTGTTCCGGATGATCCTGAGCGTCCAGAAAAACAAGGTCGCACTTCCGGCAGCGGAATACGTTGACGTCGTCTTCGGCCAGTAATTTGCTCGGAATTAAAATCTCCGTATCCGGGTCTGAACAAAAGATGCATTTTTTTTCAATCAAGAGTCGGCTCATTTATTGGGTTGAAGTTGCTGCTGTTGCTGATCCGCATAATATTCTTCGAATGCCCCAAAAACATACGGGACCGTGGACAAAAATGCCATCGGACGGTGATAAATTGGTTTGTCATAAATCAATCCGTCAAGAAGCGGGTCTTGTGAAAATTGCTGATTGTTCATGATGACTTTCAAATTTTGCTCAGCGGCCGTAATAAAAAACGGATCCTTGGTAATCAGATAAGCATATGAAATCGCTTGAAGAATGGTGGGGCCGGTATATTCGGTCGGTGTCAAATAACGGACCAATTTCAGGAACGACTCTTTAACTGCTTCGTCTTGGGTCAATTCGTGATAACTCATCAGCGCCCACGTCATATAGCCGCCCATATAAAGCTCGTGCTTGGCGCCTTCCCATTTTTTAAGGAGCCCGTTGTAATTTTCTAAAAATGATCCGTCCGACTCCTGGCCCTTCAGAATAATTTTAACAATTTTATCGGCCGCTTTTTTGTATTGATCATCCCATGTGGCCTGATAAAGAAGCACATCGCCCCACAAGGCATTTGCCATCGAACGATTCGGCACAACGTCAGGACGATCAATGTAAGAAAACGGTTCAGTGAGAAAATAATGCCCGATTTCTTTCGCCACATCAAACGCACGTTCATTGCCCGTTAAATAATAATACAGCAGGATTCCTGCGACATTGGTGTGGCTGGCTTCATCCGTCCGGCCGCCCCAATGATCACCACTATGCCGGTGCATTGCGCCAACGGCCGAATAAAGCCCGTTGATCTGGCCTTTAATTCGCTTATCGTTGGCAACGGTGTCATAGTGAACCGTATCAACATCCATGAGATGCTTGGTTAAATTCTCGCCAAAATCGAAATACTTCCAGTCTCCGCTTCGCACAAATTCCAAAAGTGCTCCGTAATGAGTGCCGATGCCTTCGCAGTTGTACCAGCCCCAGCGGCCGGAAGGATTCCAATCTAGATTTTCATAAGTGACTCCGCCCGGAGTATCGCCGTCATCTTTTCGGTACCAGGTCAGCGTATCGCCAAAATCAAGCATCCCGTACCATTTGAAATTCTTCGGCTGGCGCGCAGCCCAATCAAACAGCCGGCTGAGCATTTTTTCTTCTGTCGCGTATTTTGCGTCTACAGGAAATAAACGGCCCAGTGCTCCGGTCGCATCGGTCCAATAGGGATTGGTGCGAATCACAAAAGGCTCCAAAAATGACTGCGCCTGATTCAGCGCATTCGAATCCATGGCATTACCGGCATGGAAATAAAGCATGACTTCATGGGTTTTAGCCAAACCGAATGCATTCCCTCGGGCGTAGTCTTCGGGCCCAAGAGATTTGGGCGATGTGGATAAATCGAGAACTCCGGCTTCTTTCGGCCAGAGGCTAATTTCAAGCTCGCCTTTTGTCCGGTCAACCCGAAATGCTTTCGGAAAATTCTCTCTGAAATGCCGCAGGGATATTGCGATGCCGCCTTGATCATTCGACATGTCCATCCAGCCCAGAAACGTATCTTCCATGGGCAAAACTTGATTGTCTTGATGAATCTCAGCATCGTCATAAGTTCTTTGGAAAAGACTCATCTGATCCCCCACAATAATGGCGTGCGGTTCAGACCGGCTGAGCCCCATGGAAACTTGTTCATTCTTTTCGGCTGAAAAGTTATATGGAATTTTGAGCTCAAAAGATTCTATGGGTTCATTCTCCGGTAAGCGGAGCATTGCATATGCAGGATATTGTTTATTTGCCGGATAACCCGTATAAATTAACGTATGGCTGATTTTAAAATTACTTTTTCCTTGGTAAAAATAATAGCGGACGACGGCTTGGCAAAATTGATTTCCATCCGAGGACCCATACCAGCCCGTTGCTTTGATGACAATTTTTTGCGGGCCCTTCTCTTCAATCTCTATTTTGTAGGATTTTGAATCTAAATCGGTCCGGTATTCTTTTCCTTGAAACATCAGTGTCAGTTTTGCCTTAGCACTCACTTCTTCGCTCGCTTCAAACAGATGGTTCGAATTACGATCTAATTGTATTCGTTCGTACAAATAAAAAATTTTCTTGTTGAGTGAAACTTCCATAACACCCGTGTTGATTTGAATCGCATCCGCAGTCTCGGAAATCGTCATAGGAGATGAAAAATCCATTGTTTTCACCTGTGGGCCATAATCCAGATAAAAACCTTCTCCTTCGCCCGGGTTAAGCGTCGTTTCTAAACTAAGACTCAGCCATTTAATGGATTGATCCGGCCACGCTGCTAAAACTTTACTTTGAAACGGAAGTTCTTCGCCGTGCGCATTTCGGATCCGCATCGATTTTTGGTCTTTTAATTCGCCTTTGGGAAACGGAATCCCGCCTTCAACCGGACATAATTGGCAAAATGCATTCGTTTCATTTTGGACAACGAACGGTATGTGAACAACCGGGGCATTTACCTGGCGGTCAAAAATAAGCCAATAAGGTTTTCGTTTGGCAAAGTTGTAATCAAAATTATTTTCCTTACTAAACAAGCCGCTTGAAACGGAAGAAGGAATAAGCCGCAAATCATCCAAATAAAATTCGGCCGATTCAGCCGTCCCGCGCCTGGAAATCGAAATCTGGTTTATTTTTTTAATATCAATGGTAGACAATTTATTGACGGGAATGGCAAGCTTGGCCCAAACACCTTTTGGAATTGTAATCTTTTCCTCGTATTTTTTGCCCCACAAATCCGTAATCATTAACGTCAATTGATCCGATTGGCCTACGGGATGAAACAAATAAAATTGAAGCGCTCCATAAGCGGACCAGTTGTCAATTTTTGTCTTTCCCTTGCCGAGATCTTCAAGCGTGATCGCTGAAATGTCTTTGCCTGCTTCAAAAGTAATTTGGCCTGATTTCGTACCCTCCCAAGCATAATTGGTCGAAGGAGCGACTTTTGCGGAAATTAAACTCCAATTCCCTGCTTCACCTAAATTTTCAAAATTAGATAAAATAAAAGACCCATCCGCTTGAGTGCCGGGTAAAAGCGATCGTTTCTTGAGGCCTTGCGGAAATGTCAGAGAACCTTTGGACATGATATAGCCAATAAAAAATCCAGCCGCCACGCATGCAACAACAACGCCGATCATCACGCGCGGGTTTTGGAGCGGAACTTTCGTCAGAAGCTGAGTTTTGTAGTTGTTGAATTGTTCTAATCCCCGAGTCCGCCACGCTTCAATTTGATCCGTTAGTTTTTTAATCCATTCGTTAAGCATTCCGAAGTTTCTCCTCTTCTAACAATTTCCATCTCACGATAATTCCGGTTAATATCCAAAAATAACTTGTCACTTCAATATAGCTAAGCCGTGAACCATATAAATTACTGACAAAAAGCGACGGAATTCCGGCCATCATCCCCAAAGCAACAGACTTCATAAAAGGATCGGCTGCCCATTTGTATAATTTTCGGGAAGCCCAAAAAATACGCAAAAGAATAAAATAAAAAACCAAAAGCGCCGGAACTCCCATTTCGCTGGCGATTAATAAATGACCATTGTGAGGATCATGTGATTTTTTTCCGACCCAATAGTGCAAAATCTTTTTCTCGAAGTTTTGATACCCCACACCAAAAACCGGATGTTCCCGGATCATCGCCTTGGCACCTTCCCAGACCTTCAAACGTTCCGCGGCGCTGTCTTCCAATGTTTCCGCGCTGAATTCTGAGCCGGCCTGAACATGCGCCACTTTTTGTTTGTCAAAGGTCTGCGCCATCCGGTACCGGACACCTTCCGGAAGAAAGGCCGGGTTGAAATAAAGAAAAATCGTCAGAAGCACCAACATGATCAATAGAACCCGGCTTCTAAAGCATGTGATTGCGTACATACCGACCGCAAAAGACAAATAACCCGCCCGTGAAAATGTCACCATAATTCCGCGAAAACAAATCGCAAACGGAATTAAATACACCCACCGGTATTTTGGGTAGACAAGAAAAAAAGCAAAAAACAAATAGATGTAATAATTAAAAAATGAGGCCAAATGGTTCGGCTGTTCAAAAATTCCGCCGACACGGTCGTCCACGTCCATATATTCGTAAATAGACATTAACGCAACAAAGGTTGTTACCGCCATAATGATGAGCACGACATTCTTGAGGACTTTTGTATCCTGCTCGGAGTTAACGATATAAAAATAAAGCACGAACGGAATGGCCCAAATCCGGTAATACTCAATGGCGGCGGAAGCAAAGTAACCCAATCCGAAACTAAGGCTTCGCAGGACCGAGAAAACCCCCAGGCCTGTAAAAATAAAAATGGGCACATTTAAAGCTGTTTTACGAAGCAGAGGTTTGGTTTTGTCTCGGGATTTGAGCCAAAGCCATACAACTAAAAAAATCGTAAGATTGGTCAAATTAAAACCCGGAATGCGGTGCCCAAAATCCACCGGGATTTGATGGCTGAACGGAAAATAAGCAACTAAAAAATAGAGCGCAACTTCCGGCTTGAACAGATCTTTGTATAAGCCGCTCATAAAAAAGATAAAAGCGCCGATAAATCCGCCGACATAAAACAGCATTCCCGGGCCGTCTTCCTTGAGCGCAACATAACCCATCGCACAGATCAGCACCCCAATAAAAATAAGCGCTGAATCCTGCTTTTTCTTCGCTGCCGGATAATTTGCCGTTTCGGTCATGGCCTACCCCTTAACCAATGAAGTCCTTGGTGAAGTAAATCGTAAGCGCCCGAAATTTTTTTCTCGAAATCAAAAAGGTTGTCCTGGGCACCCACTTCCGTACGTTTGAGCAAAAAAGCGCCGCCTTTAATATTGGAACCGGGCCTGTTGGAACACGCACCCTTATAACCCGCCTTCTCTACCATTTGAACTGTTTTTGAATCATAAAGTCCGTACGGATAACAAAAGAAATCAATATTAAATTGGAATTGATCCTCAATTTTTTTCCGGGACGTAAAAATTTCACTCCACTTTTCTTCTTCCGTAAGCGAAGGCAATTTCGGATGGCTGAGCGTATGCGATCCAAATTGGATTCCGTATCGGTGCATTTCTTTAATTTGTTCTACCGTTAAATAATCCGGCTCGCCAATCCGGTCCGCAACTAAAAAGATAGTTGCTTGAAACCCGTATTGTTTCAATATGGGAAACGCATTCACATAATTATCGCGCCAGCCGTCATCAAATGTGATTGCAATTTGTTTCGCACTTGTTCCGCCGTTACGCGCGAGAAGATCATTTAATGAAACGGACTGATATTCATTACGGCTCAAAAAATCCATTTGTTTTTTGAAATTAAGCGTTGAAACAGTCGTGTACCGGCTGTCGTTATCATGAACATTGTGATAACACAAAATGCGCAAACCCTTGGCCGAGCGTCCCGTCATGCGGTTTGTAAAATAAAGGGCGCTGCTAAATGTGGACCTGAGTAGCCGCATATTTCTGAAACCTTTCTTTAAATTCCTGGATGTTTTTATCTAAGTCAAATTTTTCGCAAACGATCCGGTGTCCGGCTTCCGCTAATTTCTGCCGCAGTTCCTCGTCGTGATATAGAAGTTCGATGTTTTTAGCGAGTGTTTCTGGATTTTTGGGCGGAACAATCAAGCCGGTTTCCTCGTGCCGGATCAGCTCTTCGACGGATCCGAATTGGGTCGTAATGACCGCTGTTTTGGCCGCTAGGGCCTCAATTAAGACGTTCGGAATGCCCCAGTGCCACTCCGGCTGGGCCATGAGAATCAACAGGTCTGCTTTCTTATAATGCGGCAGCACGTCGCTTTGTTTCAGCGGCCCCGTCATAGTGATATAAGAACCGAGCTGCAGGACGCTAATCTGTTTTTTAAGCTCTGCTTCCAGCGGTCCGCCGCCCACAATCGTACAATAAAATTGAAATCCTTTTTCTCTCAAGAGCGCCAGCGCCGCGATTAAGTACTTAAATCCTTTATGCTCGTTCAAAGTGCCGACCGAAAGGATCTGGAATGTTTTATTTCTCGTTTTTCCATTTACGGAAAATAGGTTTAAATTAAGGCCGTGATAATTGACAAGAATCCGGCGGTCTGAATAAAGCGGCGCGACCTTCATTAAATGCTGTTTATTCTGCTGCGTACAAGTTGTAATGAAAGAGGCCTTCATCATTTTCTTTGCCAAATAAGTCGTATTCAAATAGATATCGTGCGCATGCCCCGTGAAACTGTACGGAATACCGGACAACTCTGAAGCAATCAAAGCCACTGAGGCAGGATAAGTTGCCCAATAGGCGTGGATATTGGTGACGTTTTCCTTTTTCAAATACTCAGCCAAATAAATGGTCTTGGGGAAGAAAATCAAATTTTTGATGAGAAATTCCGGGCTTTTCAAATTTCCCAGAATCAAACCGAACAAAATTTCTAAATAACGCATCGGATTTGCGAAAAATGTTTTCAGATGTGCCCACAAAAGATAATCGGAGAACAAATACGGAATATAAACCGTCTTCGGCAGAAGCTCTTGCGCTTGATCATGCACAACCGAATCTTTTGAATTTCTGAGTGAAAAAATCAGAATCTCTGTCTTTTTAGACAACGCATAGATCTCCCGCAGAATGAACGCCTCGTCATAACATGGAAATTGAGAAACAATAAAGGCTACTTTCATGGAGCGGCGCTTCTGATTCGTTCAAAGGTGATTCCGATTAGTCCTCCGCCTTTTGCAACCGCTTTGATCACAGTTTCATCCTGAAATTCTTCGACGGATTGTGTCGAGAGATCTCCGGTGACAGAAACGTGGCTTCCGCGAAGGTGAATGACAATTTCTTTGCCGGTCGGAATTTTGATCACAGCTTTTCCAGGTTCAATCGAAATTGCCTCATACGGCTCAGATACATTCAATAGCCGGTTGACGTAAGGCGGAATCACAAAATCTCGGTAGTCGTTCGGATTTCCGCTTTTTCCCGCTTCGGCAGCTTTGGCAATGTTGTAAGCTTCCCGTGCTGTGACATAATGTAAAACGTAGCGCGTTCCGTCGTTGTATTTCTGTTCCAAATAGGCATGCATTTTATCACGCGATTCACCGAGCGTGGCGTCATGGTCCGCTTCAATTGCGCTGTGCGCAAATACTTTGATAAAAATCCATTCCGGACGGCCTTTGACATGAACTGATTTTTTCACCCAACTGTCAATGCGCTCAGGCGTCGGCAGATTTTCTTTGTCAATTTCACCGTGATCATACCTCAGTCTGAAGCCTTTGAACTGAGCAACGCTTTGGCCGGTAAACATAAACAAATCTCCGATTCCGGGCTTGCCGCTTTCCATAATGACGCCGGTATCGTAAGACTTGGGCTTGTCCGGATCATCCGTGGCGTAAAAGAAACGGTTCACGATCTTTGAATGCATCGGACCCCACGAAGGATTCGTGAAATCTGCGTAACAGTTCAATTTCCGCAGCAGGATCAATTCGTTATTGATGCCGCAATCTCCCGGTCCGCGAGAATTATCAAGTCCCCACATCCCATGAATAAAACCAAAGGTACTGCGCGGCTGTGTTTCCTGAGTCACCATGGCGCCGACTTCATGAGAAAGATTAAGGGAGTCATTCATGTGTTTTAAAAATGTTTCTTCCGTATCATTTCCATGATGCATATGGAGTTCGATTTCGCCGAATCCGCCGTAAACGAGCTTGGAAATTTGCTTCAGAAAACTTTTCTTTTCTTCTAGATTCGATTGACTAAAAAACCAGAAGAAGGAATGCTGAGGTTTTCTGCCGTCTGCATCCCGATGTTTATTGGCCATTTCCGGATAAGCTTTGATCCAGCGGTCCATTGTTTTCTGATCATGAGGCTCAAAATGGTCCGTAAATGCAAACAGGATGTGTTTCGGCCCTTGAACAGCAGCGTCTTTTTCAGGATGAACTTCATCGGCTAAATAATTCCAAAACCAAGGATATCGGCCATCGATGATCTTTGTGATTTTGACTGCGCCAAAAACGCCAAACACAGCAACGATTAAAAGTAAAATTAATCCCAGTTTTTTCTTCATATGTTTAAAATCTCCTGATAAAGCGTTTCGTGGTCTTGAGTCATTTTTTGAACGCTGAACTGGTTAGACACTTTTTCTGATGCGTTTTTAATCAGCCGTTCTTTTAATTCCGGATCTGTCAGAATTCTTTGCACCGCTTCGGCAAGCTTCTTCGGATTTCTGGGCTTCACAAGAATCCCGTCCTTCTCATGTTCAATACATTCTCCCACACCGCCGACATCGGTGGACACAATCGGAATCTTAGCCGCCATCGATTCTAAAATGGTGAGCGGAAAGCCTTCCCGGATTGAAGACATCACGAATACATCCATGGCTTGATAAAGCATCGGGAGCTCATTGCGGTTTCCGAGAAAATAAATTTTGTCTTCTAAATGGAGTTTCAGGACTTTGGCTTTCAAAACTCTTCTCAGCTTGCCTTCTCCAATGATCAAGCCGCGGATCAGCGGGTCTTGCTCGGAGAGAATTTTAATTGCGTCGATAAAATCTTCGTGGGCTTTATCAGGAACCAGCCGGCCGACAATTCCAATCACGTGAGCGGACGGATGAAGGCCCAGCTGACGTCGGGTTTCTTCCCGGTCTACAGGCGCTGAAAATTTTTCAACATCAATGCCATTGCGAATAATTTGTACTTTCCCGTCTAAGCCCGGGTTTTTCTCCCGGTAAAATTTTTGAACTCCTTCTGAAACGCAAATGACTTTCTGGGTAAACGAGGTAAGCCATTGATCAAGTGACAAATCGATTGAATTTCTCCAGGAATCCATGCCGTGTTCGGTGGAAACCACCGGGACGCCCGCCAATTTCGCCGCAATTCGCCCCCATAAGTTCGCGGTAAATAAATGCGTGTGAATTAAATCAACCTGCGTGCGTTTGATGAGCTTAACCAGCCGGGGAATTAAAAATAAATCCAATTTCGGACTTTTTTTCATTTCAAAAACGGGAATACCGTCATTTTCAACCATGAACGCATATCGCCCCTTTTCGTTGAGACAGCAAACAATGGGCTGAAATTTCTTTCGGTTAAAATGGCGCGTGAGATTGACGACAACTTGTTCTGCGCCGCCCAAATCCAATGACCAGATAATGTGCATGACTCGTTTGGCTTTAGAAGTTCCGTGAATGCGAATTCTTTTCTTCGCCCGTTTTTTGGCTCTTACCGCTTGCGGCGATTCTTTCTCCATCAATTTTTCATAATAGTTTTCGTATTCCAATACCATTTTTTCAACTGAGAAATTCTGTTCCACGCGTTTTCGCGCGGCCGCGCCAATTTTAGCAATCAGTTTGGGTTCGCTGATAAACTCTTCAATTGCCTGCCCCAATGCTTCGTGATGGCGCGGTCTGACTAATGAACCTGTCTCACCGTCGGTTACGATTTCCGGGTTTCCGCCCACATTCGAAGCGATAACGGCTTTGCCGGTCGCCATTGCTTCCAAAATCGTGTTGGAAAAACCTTCGGATAGCGAAGGTGCGCAAACAATGTCGCAAGCGTTCATCAGGGCATTAATATCCCGCCTGGAACCCAGAAATAAAATCCGGTCACGCACCTTCAAGCGCATCGCGTAACGTTCGAAGGAATCACGCAAAGGCCCGTCTCCGATTAATAAAACTTTAAGATTCGGTACTTCGTGAATGGATGAGATTCCTTTAATTAAGACTTTATGGCCTTTTACCTCGTGGCGCATATTAGCAACCATGCCGATGACGATTTCCTCATCTCGGATCCCCAAAGAGGTCCTGGTCTCTGTTCTGAGCTTCTCCGACGGAAAAAAACGGCTCAAATCGACGCCGTTATAAATGACGCTCACTTTCCATGAACTTGGATTTTCATTCGCGATGACTGCGTCTTTAACGGCTCCCGAATTTGCAAGGATCCTGTCCGCATATTGATTCATAAAGCGGTTCATCGCGACTTCCTTTTTCCCGCGCCAAAACCCCTCATCCCGCCGGGCCGTAATAATTTTAGGAACTCCGGCCAGCCTTGCTGCAAAAGTGCCCAGAATATCCGCGTGCAGGAAATGAGTTTGTACGATATCGATTTTTTCCTTCTTCATATATTTCCTGAGAAAAGAAAACGCTTTGAACCCGGAGAAGCCGTAAACTTTTCTGACCTTCAGTACAACCGGATTCACACCGGCGGCGCAAAATTCTTCAAGCAGGTCTCCGCCTTCCATTAACGCAATCACATGGGGATTAAATTTGTTCCGGTCTAAACGCTTTACAATCTGCAAGAGATTGGTTTGCGTTCCCGCAGGAACGAGCTTGTCAATGATATAGAGAATGTTAATTGCCATGGTTCACCACTTTAAATAAAGCAAACGTGTCATTTTGAAGTATTTTTTTCGTTCGAGAAGCGTCCTGTTGCCAAAAATTACCGATGGCTTGAGCATCACGCAAAGCATCGAATTCAATGTCTTGATACGAAGTTATGTCCTTACTTGGATCTGACAAGGCAAGAAAATACGTGACCAAAGTTTGGCCTTTATATTGACACTTATGTCCGGTCAAAAGCTGCCAATGAAGAGGCAGCGGGGCTTTACAGACCTCCGCTTCAGGCAAAATCTGTTTTGCCTGCGCGGCAATAGAAACATAATCGCTCAGCGTTTTAGACCCATAAGGATTTTTTTGCTGGTCCCATGCAACGATCAGCGTCGAACCCATCGCAAGAAGAATCAAAGAATATACAAAGGGAGTTTTTATTTTCTGGGGCACTATAGAAATCCCGCGAAAACCATAGACCACAAGCGCGGGCCAGATAATCGCCACATAACGCGACGCCATGCCTAAGTATTTGGGGACCAGAAGAAGCAAACTAAAAAATACAAAGCCTTCCAAAACAGACGGCTGTTTCACAAATGACTTCACCCATTCCCAAACGAGCCAAATCACAACCGGGAAAGCCAAAAGAAAACCAGCCGCACTTCCCTCCAGAAAATAAAATGGGGCAATAAAAACCGCGGCAATATTGTTGAAAATGCCCCACACCAAATTGTGCCGCACCCGAATGACAAAATCTAAAAAGGGGATATAACCATCCACTGCCGTCTTCGGGTTTTTCCAAAAATAATCTCTCGCCGCCGGCGTCGTCCAGTACCAGAGGTCATCAGGAACGGTTTTGCTCCAAGCATGCCAAGCAACGATCGGAATAAGCGCCAAAGCAGATAAAATCAGCAATTTTTTAAATACTAATTTATTTCTATAACTCGGATGCAAAAAAAGCGCCCAGGCGCCTGCGAACAAAGCTACTCCTGTTTGCTTTAACAGATAGGCCCCGCTCATTGCGATCGCTGAAAATGCCAGCTGCTTTGAAAAAATGGAGCTTGGTTTTTTAAGATATTGATCAACTATGAGTAAACCTGATACAACAAAAACAAAAAGAGGAACATCCGCCAAAATCCGATGGGATAAGCCAAAAATGACCGGAGAGCTCATCATTAATAGCGTTGCAGGCATTGCCTTGCTTGGCGAATCGCAAAAATAGGCAAAAAAACGGTACAGCGCCAGCCCAAAAAAACCAGAGAAAACTAACATGTATAATTTCAAAACGAAAAAATTAATCCCGAAAATTCCCGCAACCGGCGCAAGTAACAGCGAAAAAATAGGCGGCTGCACAGTCACCGGCATAAACACTTCGGCAAATTGCTCCCCATAACCAAAGCCCTGCCAAAGCAAAGGCGCCCTGCCTAAGTAGCCAACCGGATCATGCGCGTTAAATCCGCGGACATCAACATACGGATTCAAAAAAATCAGATACATAGCGATAAGGAATGCGCCGGAAAAAATAATAAATTTGTGACCCGAAATCGTTTTACCCATTGCCGCGCACCGTTTCATATAGAGAGAATCTACTATTTTGCGCAATTAATTTAAATAAATTGGGCTGTTGCTCGACTAATGCCTTCAGTTCAAATCCGTCTTTTAAAATATCATGATCAACGAGTCTAATTTTTCCGGCTTCCCATAAGTGGGCGATCTCTTCGACATTTTGGAACGTTGAATCTCTAAGCGCGACGACATAAGTCGGCTCCGATGATGTTAAGAGGTTTTTCGGCTGATAATAAGCTTTATGGCCGGTCAGCGTCCACCAATGCCCGCCGAGCGGCGCTGCTGAATTTGTGCCTGCCGGCATCAATTTTTTGGCTTGCTCAGCCATGGAAACATAATCGCGCATGATCTGGGAGCCGTAAGGATCTCGCCATTGAATCATCGCCACTGCAAATGTTGTTATCACAGACAAAATGAGCAGGCCGTGAAGAGCCAAAGCTTTTATTTTTGCGGGCCAATTCTGGGCGCCTCTGATGCTATAAACCATTGCGACGGGAAACGTCAAAGCCACAAACCGGTTTGAGAAGCCGTAAAATTTCAGGAGCAACATGGCAAATGAAAATGCCATAAAACCTTCCAGCACGGAAGGCACCTTCATATAAGACTTAAGCCACTGCCAAAATAACCAAATCGCGATCGGTAATCCCAGGATAAATCCGCTCAGTTCCCCTTCAATGAAGTAAAACGGCGCAACCAGTATGCTGTTCAAATTACAGACCATTCCATAAACAATATTCCTTCTTGCGCGTACGATAAATTCAGCGATCGTCGTGGCCGAACCGTCCGACTTAAAAGGTTCTCTCAGAAAAAAATCTTTGCCCGGATGGGTCCAATACCATTCATCCGGGATTGTTGTCGTCCAATGATCCCAGAGCTTCACCGGGACGAATACCAAAATGGTAAAAAGAACTAATTTCAGGAATACTTGTTTGTTTCTGTAGTTCGGATGCAGAAAAAGGAACCAGCCCCCGGCGACAGCGCCTAAAGCAGTTAATTTAAACGAATAAGCCGTCACCGTAAAAATGGCCGCTAAAAAGAGGGGGAAGCTGACGATGGATGATTTGTTTTTAAGACTGACATCTAAAAATACGAGCGCAAAAGCCATGAGCGTAAAAAGCGGGATATCCGACATCACCCGATGCGATAAACCAAAAATGACCGGCGAAGCCATGACCATTAAAACGGGATACAAAACCCAATCATGATCCGTTAGAAAATACTTGAAGAAATAAATCAGCGCATAAACAAAAATCCCGGTTAAAAAAAGCATAAATATTTTTAACACCATAAAATTAAAACCAAAAATTCCGACAACGGGACTCAGTAGAAAGGAAAAACCCGGCGGCTGAGAAGTAACACCTAAATATTGATCCACATAAGCGACGCCGTATCCTAATCCTTGAGAAATCGTCATTGCGCGAATGAGATATTGCGCCGGATCGTGCTGATTAAATTCTTTCACATCCAAATGCGGATTTAAAAAAAACAGATACAGCGCGATCAGGAGAGCGCCGGCCAAAAGTTGGGGCTTTCTGATTGAGGTAAACGAAGGTTTTTCCATGACCAAAGCGCTATTCATTGGTCGGTTCATTCCAGCAAGAATCTAATTTTGTTGATTTTCTGGGCTTGGCCAGCAAAGCAGGAGCTAATCGCTTCACTTGAGGTGCATCCAGTTTCTTGGGCCGGTTCGGAATCGCTAATCCGTCCCGTTCGTCTAAAATCCGAAGACGCATAATGAGCGCGGCTAAAATCCAAAAATAACTGGACACTTCCTGCGAATCCAGCCGCGAACCAAACATATTGCTCATCAAAAGACCAAACAATCCGCCCAGAAATCCAAGTGCTACCGCTTGCGAATAAGGATCGACTGTATCCTTGTATAGTCGAAAGGTTAGCCAAATGCAGATGAAAACAATCCAAAGAAAAGTAAATAAGGCCGGAAGACCCATTTCTGCCGCTATAATTAAATAAGTATTGTGCGCGTCAATCGAATAACCGCCCGACCAGTAAAATTTAATCAACGGAAAGAAAAGACCGTAACCAACGCCAAAAAATGGCTGCTCACCGATCATTTTAAGCGCGCCCTTCCAAATTTCAAGTCGGCTTCTACTGCTTCCGTCCAAAGAATCTTCCATTTGCTCTTCTGCGGAAACGGCTTCCGTATAACTTACCGGCTTTGTAAAGGTCTGGCTCATCCGCATCCGGATACCGGCGGGAAGTAAAATGGGATTAAACAGCGAAAAAAGGGTCGCGGCGATCAAAAGCGCAAAAAGAATCTTGTTCCGAATGAAAATAATGGCAAAAAATCCGAAGGCAAACGCGATATATCCACCACGCGAGAACGTGACCATGATTCCTCTGAATTGAATCAAAAACGGAAGAAGGAGCCACCAAAATTTTTTCTTAGACATGTTCATTAAGAAAAATCCGAACGGAAGAAACATATAATAATTAAAAAATGCGGCTAAGGTATTGGAGTGGCCGGCAATGCCGCCGATTCTGGAACTTTCTAGGCTCGCGTCCCCGACTTCCATGTAATCATACATAGCCATTAAACCCACAATAGTGGAAACCACAATCATGATCACCACAATATTTCTGATCGTGACCCGGTCCTTCACCGTATTTAAAACCAAGTAAAACATTAAGATCGGGGTAATCCATCGTTTAAATTCAATGATGGCCGCCCAAAGATAATGCGAGTCAAAGGAACTTCCCCGAACAATGGACAAGCAGCCAAGAAGCGTAAAAAGGCCGATCGGAAAATTGAGCGGCGAATCCAGAAAAAGCGGCTCGCCTTCTGCGAATTTTCCCGTCATCCAGACTAAGAAAATAAAAAGCATCAATAAATTGGTCAAATTAAGCGCCATGGCGGCGCCGCCGAAATCTCCGGCCAAAACTTTACTAAAAGGCAGATAAGCCACTAAAACGTAGGTGATAATCTGGGGCTGATTGATACCCATCGTAAATAAAGTAATTCCGCCGATGATGATGCAGATGGTAATGATCCAGGATGGAATCATAATTTCTTTTGTAATAATAAAACTAAACGCCAGCGCCATGGCAGACATGAGCATAATTCCAAACTTTTTTTGTTTGAATACCGGCGAGTTCGTCGTTTGATTAGCCATTCCGCACCCCGCTCGTCTGCGGTTTTTGAAAGAGTCTCTTGCCTGTTCGTCTGAGCCCTTGAATTCCTTTGAGCATGCCGCCGTAAAAAGTCGGGCTAAAAGAGCGGAGCATCTGCTTTTTTCTCGGAGCAGCGTTCCAATCAGACTTGTAAGATTCTTCTCCGCGCAAAAGATCAAATTCGGTCAAACCGTCTTTGATCGCTTTTTCGATCACGAAACTTCTCAGCACTTTAAACACGTTATTTTTTCCGAATTCGGGATCGAACCCGCATTGATAGCTATAAAGCGTCTTCATATATTGAAACGTGTACTCGCAAGCGACTTCCCTATTTCCGATTTTAAGGAACGCCAAATTAAGCCGGCCTTCTTCGGCAAAGCGGGACGCAAGAAGCCGGTGGAATTTCTGATAGCCGGCGCTTTTTTCAAATTTGTTTTCAACGCTCATAGTTTCTTTTCTCAAACCATATAGTTTTTCAAACTTCTCAAATGCTCCCTCAAAATCACCGTCTTTGGGCGTCCAGACATAAAATGACATATCGAGTTCGCGTGTTTGTTTGTTTCTCTGACGTGTGATGGTCCGCCTCAGCCATTTGCCGAGCGATTCATAATATTCATCCCAAGTCTTTGGCAAAGAAACGTAAGGTGCAAACGGATATTGATCTTCGATCATAGCGATCTGATTCATACCAGAAAGCAGATCGGCCAATTTCAAAGCATTGTTGGCGGAACTTTTGTTCGATAAATCATTGAGCAGTAAAACATCCCATTCTCGCTGGTGATTCAAAAGATATCTAGCGATGGCGCTCAGAACTTCATCTCTTCTTTGAGGCTCTGCTAAAATATCTAAATGTTCCGGTGAAACAGGCGCGCCGGTTCCGATAAATCTTAACTCGCGGTGCGGCAAAATCAGGCCATTGCGAAGCCTTCGCACATAAAGCGGCGCACTTCCGATTAAGGTACCGTCGGTATCATTAACATTAAGCCACCAGAATTCATTGTCTTCACCGTACACTTCCCACCAAGTTTTGAGCCAAGTCCACGTTAAAAAAATCGATTGATTGCCGGACCGTTCAAGAAGATGGTTCCACTCCTTGGCGCTCAATTCGGAAAAATTAGTCAGTCGCTGAACCTGAATCATCTCAACTACCGATTCCAACCAGCCGGGAAGCAAAATTCGCAAGTGATTCTTCGGCAGCGTAAATACGGCGCAACGCGTAACGGTTTGTGCTTGAATCGTTCAAGCCGATGATCGTGGATGATCCGGAATCAAATCCGGCCTGCGCAACCAATTGTTCGTGCGCTTCGGTAAAATCGCCCAATTCCCCGTTCGGATAAGCAAAATGCCTGACCTTATCGCTGACGATCTGTTCCAGCCAGCGCTTGGATTCAAAAATTTCATACCGGGCCTCTTGAATCGGCATTTGGCTCAGAATCGGATGGCTGACGGTATGGGCCCCGAATTTCAGATTGGATTTCATCAAATACTTAATTTGATTGCTTGTCAGGACCCAATCCTTCGGAAGCTCTGAATGCCCTACGCCTAAATCATGGTTCAGCTGATCCATGATTTTTTTACGGTTTTCATTGGGCATCATTTTCAGTTTTTTAGAAATTTCCTGCGCGGCAGACAACCGGTCCAATTCATTTTCTAATTTCCATTCCCTCACATGCCCGTTGAGTTGAATTGAATAATGATCAATCTTGGTCAATTTTAACCAAAGTCTGAGCAAATCGGTCCATATAAAATGACCTTGTTGGGTTGGCGCAGCCGAAAGAAAAATAGTGGTCGGAATTTCCAGCTCTTTTAAAATCGGGAGCGCGACAAATAGAGTCGGCGCATTCCCGTCATCAAAAGTAACCGCGATGCTGCGCCGCGGCGGACGGTCTCCGGAACGAAGACATTTTGTCAGTTCGTCCATGGAAATGATCTGATAATTGCGTTTAATGTAAATCATTTGCTCTCTAAACGTCTTCTCCGAGATGGAAGGAAAGAAAGGATCAAATTGATTTGATAATTTGTGGTACATCAGAATTGGGACTTTATAGCCCAAGGACTTCCGCATCAGATTTAAAGCGCCTGTTCTAAACATCACCTGCTTTAAATGAGAGCGCCATTTAGACTTGGAATTGCTTAAGTGGTCGCGCAAAAGATCGCGATAAACTTCTTGGACCATCGCAGCATTCCGTTCAATTGAGAAAAAGATTTTCGCGCGGCTTTGAGCGGTTTCAGCCAATCGATGGGCAAATTTTGGATCCTCAATAAGCCCCGTAATGGCTGCACTTAATTCCTCGACCTTATTGGGTTCAACCAAAAGACCGCTTTTGCCTTCAATAATTAAATCAGCAACTCCCCCGCCTTTTGTCGCAATAACCGGCTTTCCGGCAAACATGGCTTCTAAAATCACAAGTCCGAATGGTTCCGGATCCGTAGAGGCGTGGACAATGACCTCTGAAATTGCATAAATAATTCGAACGTCTTCCTGCCACGGCAGAAACCGAACGTTGGCTGAAATTCCTAGCTGATCCGAAATCGACTGCAGTTTTTTTAGATACTGCTGATCCGGCAACGGGTCGTGGCCCAAAATAATGCCGACCATGTCGGGATATTTTTTGATGACTTTCGCAAGCGCATTTAAATAAACTTCCTGGCCTTTCCATTCCACAAGCCTTCCGATAATCGATATTACTTTGGCATTCTTTGCAATTTTCAGAAGGGCGCGTTCGGATTGGATCTGGTCTTCCGTCATCTCAG
>OBEQ010299596.1_pt1 | contig 27466 bp, 33 predicted proteins | sample 1670901 | NCBI WGS metagenome assembly OBEQ01 (sample SAMEA104232315, study PRJEB22302) | groundwater metagenome | biome: forest; feature: aquifer; material: groundwater | place: USA | collected 2011-08-07 | depth 5.4 m
ATCTTTCTCGCCTCTTCTCGCAACTGAGCCAATTTATTTATCTCATCGGGCAATTGAACCACTCCTGAGTCTTGAACTAGTCCAAGATTTAGTCCAAATACTTCGTCCCAAGAAAGCAATAATTCCAATTTGTCACGGTCAGGTATCATAGATTTGCTCATCTCCCATACCAAAGCCACAGCCTTGGGGAAATTCAAATCATCAGCCAGGGCCTCCCCAAATCGACGATTATATCCCTCAAGTAACTCAGCCTTCGCTTCATTTATCCCATGTCTTGTCGATTCTCTCCATGAAGCAATCAAATCCACCAACCTGCGACGGGCACTTCTCGCGCCATCCAAAGAAGCAAATGTCAAATTCATCACTTCCCTGTAATTAGCAGTTAGATATAAATAGCGCAAGTCCATAGGATCATATCCTCGCTCAATAATATCGGCCAATCGATAATTGTTTCCACCACTTTTGCTCATCCTCTTGCCATCAACCAGAATAAACGCCCCATGTACCCAATATTTCACAAACTGCTTATCCGTGACAGCTTCGCTCTGAGCAATCTCGTTTGGATGATGCGTAGAGCGCAAGTCTTCGCCTCCCACGTGGAGATCAAACGACTCTCCTAAATATTTCATCGCCATCGCACTACACTCAATATGCCATCCCGGAAAGCCCATTCCCCATGGACTCTTCCATTCCATCTGGCGCTTTTCCCCAGCTGGAGAGAATTTCCACAATGCAAAGTCGCGTGGATTTCGCTTCTGTGGATTCATCTCAACTCGAGCTCCTTCCTTTATCTCCTCCAGAGTCGACAATCTCCCATACCCAGGAAACTTATCCGTGTCAAAATATATCCCGTCATCAATTTTGTAAGTAAATCCTTTCTCCTCCAGCTTTTGCACCAACTCAATCTGCTCCTTGATGTGATCAGTAGCCTTACAAAAAACTCTAGGTTTAACTAGATTCAGCGCTTGAAAATCGGCCGTAAAAGCATCTGTATAAAATTGGGCGATATCCCATACAGTCTTGCCTTCTCTTTTAGCTGACTTCTCCATCCGATCCTCTCCAGTATCAGCGTCTCCCAAATTATCTCCAGTCAAATGCCCCACATCAGTCAGGTTCATAATAAAATCTACCTGGTATCCCAAAAACCTAAGTGTTCGAAGCAATAGATCAGAGGTTATATAGGTTCTAAAGTTACCTATATGTGCGTAGTGGTAAACCGTTGGTCCACAGGTATACATGCCTATCTTAGGCGGATTAATTGGCTCAAACTCTTCGATTTGGCGAGATAGCGAGTTATAAATTTTCATATCTTAAACTCTACAAATTTGTAAGGATACTTAAGGCCACGTTCTACCTCATGATACCATTCAAAATGGTACATCCCCAAGGCTAACCATAAAGGAACTGGTAAATCCTTTCCCAATCTCTGACTCCGGTGGGCACTAGCCGCTCTCCATTTGCGTATAAATCTCCAACCCAAATCAAGACAGTGCGTGGGGGAAACAGTGAGATCACGTAATTTCGCATGGACAATACGCGCCTTTAGCTCTTCAATGATACTTGGCCACAACAAAATAAAATCTCCTGGGATCTCATCAATCCCCAGTGATAAAGCTATGTGATCAGGGTGACCCGTAAAGCCCGTGTGATCATATGTCACCACTACTCCAGGATCATGCTTCGCAATAGTTTTCCTCACCCATTTCATCCATTCGTCCTTCTGCTCCCTCAATTTCCCGTCGTCAAACTCCCCCACAACTAGCTCATCTACACCCAAAATCTTTACTGCCCTCTCAAGCTCTGTCCTTCGAATCTGCTTCACAGTTTTCCCGTTGGGATGGATATGCATCTGCCCAGCCGCCCCCTCTGTAAGGACCACGGCCACCGTCTTAAATCCCAATTCTTTGGCACGCATCAGTAGACCACCGCTAGCCATCGTCTCATCGTCAGGATGCGGAAAGATGGTAAGTAAAGTCTTGTGTTTTGCTCTGGTTAAAAGTGAGTCAATCTTTTGGAAATTTTCCATAAAAAAACCCTGTAAATAACAGGGTTGCGGTCCCAATTACGGGAAGTTTCCACCTTCAACCAATACTTAACTTTTGATTTATGCTAGTTTTCTCTAGATAAGTTTTACTTCCCTTGCGGGTTTCCTCTTATGCCTCCGGAGCGCACTATCCTAACAAAATTAGGACTTATTTCTCCTTCATCAGCTAAAAACATTAAACCATAACACGTTCTGGACCTCAATAGGCATCAACTGAGGCTAAATATAGCCTATAATACTTGACTCTTAGGCTTGGAGAGGTTACAATCAGGCCAGAACTCAATCCTCAATTGCACATTAAAACTCACAAGGAGAAGGCCAATGGCACAACTTTCTTTGTCGGCAACGCCAGATAAAGCTTCGAGATCTCAAGTCGAAGAAGCGCAAGCAATCGCACAAAAACTCATCGAAGCCGAACGGATCGTCTCGCGGTTTCAAACCGGATCACCCGTACTAGGAGCTTTGGATGTCAAGAAAACCCCGGCCTTAATTGGATTAAACGAAGAAGCCGATGAATTGCTATTATGGTCTACTAAACCCAACAATCCCAGTTCGGTCTTCAAGAAACTCACCGACCGCATACACAAGATGACAATCTGGTGCCTTGTCCTGGAAACTCTTTTGGACTACCAGAAACAGGTAAACCCTGTCTTTGCACCACATGTGGACGCCCAACTCCAGGCTCTCAAAACGTTCTATTTCCAACTGATATCGACACAATCCAAACTCTATAAGCTGTTTGGTCGAGAGAAATTATGAAAAATCGACCCAAATTCTCTAATCAAGATTTTGAAGATCAGTACCGCATTACGGCAATTGTGGTGGATGCGGCCAGCATCAACCTACCTTTGGACACCGCCGGAGAGAAAGTTTTCGACCGGTATAAAGCCGCAAAGGCCAGATTGGATGCAAATTCGCACCCGACTGCCGAATCAATCTCAGAGGCCATCAAAGAACTCACCGAGATTGAGAAAGACTTTGTCCTTTGGGCTCTGGCCCTCAAAAACGCCGTCGTGCCGGTTTTCAAACAGCGCAACCCAGAGGCAACTGAAACCGCTCTCGCGATCTCCGCCCGAGGCGACGACCTTCTGATAAAGGGTTCCGACGCCGTCGGTAAAGATATCGAGATCCTTATGGTTCAGCTAGAAAAACTGCGCCAAGCAAAAAATTAATCTCTATGCGGACGACCAAAATCGTCCGCATTTTTTGTGGTCTATCCGCTTGCACCTCTATTGGCCTCAGCCGCTGTCTTACCTCTTTGCACGGCAATGGGCTTGAGTTCTTTCTTCTTCTTTTCGGCAAGCTTAAACTGCTCTACTTTCTTTTCTTCTTCCTTCTTTTCAATCACGGTTTTCTCTTGTTTCTTGGGAGTCTCCTGCACCATCTGATGCAGCCTCGCTTGTAGGGATTTCATCTTTGCATCCTTGGCAGCATCCTCCTGCTGCTTCATGGCGGATATTTGCGCAGCCGAAGCAGCTGCCTGCCCTTGCTCACCCGTACCCTGGTCACTTGCAATCTGAGCTTTAGCTGTCTCGAGCACCTTCCCCGCCTCATCAGCAATGGGTTTTGTTGCCTGAGCCACTGCACTAGTTAAATTCTCAAACGAATCGGTTAATGATTTTTGTTGGGCCATACTAGTATTCGCTTCTTCCTTCCATTGCTCGAGTCAAAGTCACCTCGTCAGCATATTCTATATCAGCCCCAACTGGTAGTCCTCGAGCCAATCTAGTTATCCTAGGCATTGTCGACAAAACAGATTTCAAACTTGCGATCTGTGATTGAATATACATAGCAGTAGCTTCTCCCTCCATGTTTGGATTTAAGGCCAGGATAACCTCTTTGACCCCCTGTTCAGAATTTGCAGCTTTAAGGCGAGCCATCAGCTCACCAATATGTATCTCATCTGGTCCAATGTTATTAAGGGGTGAGATTGCCCCATGCAGAACCTGATAAACTCCTCGAAACACTCCAGCTTTCTCCAAAGCCAATACATCCAGCGGTTGCTCAACTACGCACACAGCACTTCTGTCTCGGGTGGGATCGGCACAAATTGCACAGGGATCTTTCTCCGACACATTAAGACACTGGGAACAGAGCACTGTCTGCTTCTTGAGATTAAGCAGTGCCTGACCAAAATCCTCCAGGTGCTCCTGGGGAACATGCAGAAGATAATACGTCAATCTCTGAGCAGTCTTAGGACCTATACCGGGAAGCTTTTCAAAAGACTCAATTAACTTGGCAACAGGTCTGGCAATTTGCACAAAGCTTATTCTATCAAAGTATTTTATCTATAATTACCCTCAAATGAAAAAATATCTAGTTCTCTTAAATCAGACCATATCCCAATTTGCAGCTTTTCGACTCAAGATACTTGTCTCTATCTTCTGGAGCTTTGTAACCCCGCTCGCAATTCTCATGGCCATAAAAGGAGCCACCCCAAACTCCGACATAAATTACCAGTCTTTAATCTCTTATTACCTCATCATCTCCCTACTCTCTCCATTCCTTCGAAGCTCAATTGACGAGTACATGTCTGAAATTGCTGCAAGTGGCGAGGTCAACAATTTCTTTCTCAAACCCATCTCCTTCTATAAATGGCATCTGGTAAGAGATGTGAGTGAAAGAATCATTGTCCTGGGGTTACTTCTACCAATTTTCTTCTTGTTTGCCAGCATAATCACCCATCTACACTCGCTGGAAAACTCTACTATTCTCTTGTTTATTCTTTCTCTTCCTGTGTGTTTTCTTCTCTCGTTTAATCTCAGCTTCTTGGTTGGTTTACTATCGTTTTGGGTCGACGATATGTGGGCAGTATCAAATATAAAAGTTGTAAGCATTATGCTCCTCGGAGGAATTATCTTTCCCTACTCATTCTTTCCAAGTGCCATCAAAAACGTGCTTTTCTACACTCCATTTCCATATGTAGTCAGTCTCCCTGCCAGAATTATAAATAAAGAAGTTAACATGAGTGAGTTTGCAATTGCTTTCCTCTGGATAATCGTACTTACCGTAGTATCTCAGAAATTATTTAAAAAAGCGGTAAGGAACTACGGATTCACTGCCAACTAATGAAAAGATACCTCAAAATCTATCTAATAAGCGATAAAGCCTATATCTTGAAAAACTTCCAGGCTCGCCTGGGATTACTCCTCCAGCTAACCGGCTCGCTCTGTTTTCTGTTTATGCACCTCTTCTCTTACTCTCTTTTTCTTAATAAATTCAAGCTCCCCACCTGGTCAACATCAGAGGCCTGGATTTTCCTCGCCACCTTTGAGATCTATGTGTATTCCTGTTTTCATTTTCTCAACCGAGGCATCCGCTATACTGTAAGAGATATAAACAGAGGTACACTCGACATCATTCTTGCAAAACCCGTTAACTCCAGATTTCTATCCTTTTGGAGAGGAGGCAGTATCAACAACTTGGCCGCCATCACCACCGCAATCATCACCCTTATCTATATACTTTTTCGCCACCAAATCCTTCCCCACCCGATAAACATACTCTTATATATTATCTTCTTGGCCACGAACGTCTGGCTTCTTCATTGTCTATCTATTTTCTTTGTCGTCCCCAACTTCTACTCTGGAAATCTCAAAGAATCAGAAACAGGCGTCTTTGCTTTCCAGGAAATCTACAAATATCCCACCCAAACGTATGACAAGGCCGGATCAATCATGAATATCATCACTATTCCTTTCTCGCTACTCGTCACCATCCCCGCATCAATAATTCTCTCTAAGAGTATCCCTACAAATTACTGGATCATCTATCTGACAATTCTAATCATCCTCTCCGTTTTTTCCAACATCACCTGGAAAAAAGGACTAAGGAATTACACTAGTGCGAGCTAGCTATTGCTGATTTCCCCCACCCATCGCACCCATCAAACCACCCAGACCACCACTCATCTCTTGAAGTTTTTTAGCCGCCAGTTCTTGAGATTTACGAATCGCTTCGTTAACTACATCATTGAGAATCTGGTTTGAGATACCTTGAACTGAAATTTCTTTCACCTTCTGATCTCCACTCATAACAACTTTTACTCCGTCTTTCTCAACCACTACCTCTTGAGCTGCCAAAGCCTGCTGCATAGCCATCGCCTGTTGCCTTAATTTATTTAGGTCTCCAAGTTTCTGTAAAGGATTCATCATGACATCAAGATTCTATCATATCGCTTCCACTCCGAATATCTCCTCGGCGGCTTTAAGGATATCCTCATCAACCGCAGCTCCGCTAATGTTCTCAACGACAGCTGTGTCGGTCTTCATCCTCTTACCCTCCCCTAATTTGCATACGATTCTCAAGTGTCGACCCATCAAGTTGGATATCGAGTCCTCGACAATCCGACGACACTTATCTGTCTCAAGTCTCTCTTTATGAAATTTATAAAACACTTCCAGTTCCAAACTATTTCCATTGACGCCTATTGGCTTTGAAGAGCGCAGCAACGCTTCCACAGAATGATTTTTCGGTCTGACCTCTTTAAGGATCTCCTGCCATTTCGCTTCTATCTCACCAATTGAGACATCGCCCTCCTTGGCAACTTCAGCCACGATAGGTGCTGCTTCAACCTTTTCCTCCATCTTGGCGACGGGGACAGAAAGCTCTTCTTTTTTGCTACCGCCGCTACTCTTCAAAAGAGTATCACCAGCGCACCATTCGACCACCAACAACTCCAGGGGTAGTTGTGGAAGCACAGCATCCTTGAGCTGCCTTCCTGCTTCCTCAAATTTACGAGCCAATGAAACAATTTGCGAAAGCGACAATCCACTCATGTATCGCTTGCCCTCTTTGTCTCCTACCCCAGATAAAAACAATATCTCATTCCTTAGCTGCTCAAGAACCCCCTCGATAAATACACGCATGGGAATCCCCGATTCGCAAATAAAGTTAACCTCCTCTATCGCTCCCTTTAGATCTTTCTCAGACATAAGCTGCAATAATTTGCCTGGTTTACCTGACTCCTGTTGCCCCAGAAACTCCTCCACCACTTTGTCCGTAATTTTCTCCCCTGAAAGAGTCAGTTGCTCAAGTAGTTTAACCGCATCTCGAAAGCTTCCTCCTCCTCCTTTGGCAACCATCTCGAGTGCTTTTTGCGAAATCTCAATCTTCTCATCTCTGACCACTCGAGTCAGCTTTTCTACTACCTCACCGTCCTTAGCTCTCCTAAAGATTATCCTCACACATCTGGAGACAATAGTCGGCAATACTTTATGGGACTCTGTCGTGCATAACACGAAAATCGTATGTTTGGGTGGCTCCTCCAAGGTTTTAAGCAGTGCATTGGAAGCCTCGGTTGTAAGCATATGACACTCGTCCACTATAAAAACTTTGTAGGGCAAACTAGTCGGTGCTAGTTTCACTTTCTCTCGTAATTCCCTCACATCATCTATACCTCTATTGGAGGCAGCATCAACCTCAATCACATCCAATGCTGAACCGTTTGTAATCGAGGAACACGCATCACATTTCCCACAGGGTTCAAGAAGTTTTCCTTTCTGGTCAAAATGTAAATTCTTCTCGCAATTAACTAGCTTAGCAATAATCCTGGCTGTGGAAGTCTTTCCCGTGCCACGTGGTCCTGTGAGCAAAAAGGCATGGGGAACACGCCCAGACTTAAGAAGTCCCATAAAGAATTCCCTAACCTCAGATACGTCCAAGTCAGAGAAAACTTGCGGTCTATATTTAAGATATAAAGCTTGTTCCACAACAATCAGATTAGCAAATATAAATCCTCGATGTTAGATGCCAGAAACAATAGAATTTGAAATTTTTAATTTACAATTTGAAGTAGACAACCAAGAGCGACTTTCAAATTTCGAACCTCAAATTTTATCTCTTCACTCGGGGTGGTGACGACCAAGAAGATGCAAACATCCGTGCTCCACTAGCTCAGCCAAAATATCGTCCAACATGCGATTTCGTTTGATAGCAGCCACTCTCACCTGGGGATAAGATACAATCACTTCCCCCAAACGCAGAAACCCATCTGGACCTCTCCCGCTCCCTTGAGACGCCTCCTCAAAAGTAAAAGACAGCACATCTGTGGTCTTATCCAACCCTCGATATTGTTTTGACAGCTGTCTCATCTTTCTGTCTCCCACAATCGCCACACTTACCTCGACCTTATCTCCTATCCAATTAGCCTTAAGAGTACGCAGCACCACCTCTCTTACAAATTTCCTTTTGACAGGATATCTTGATTCACTCGTTACCAGCACATTTGCCATAGTGGCTATATTAAAGCAAAAATCAGCTCATTCAACTACCTGACAAAGCCTTCTTTACCTCTTGTGAAATTCTTGCCCCCTCACAAGCAGTACCTACCTTTGATTTAACTAACGCAATCACCCGCCCCATATCTTTCATCTCTTTGGCTTGCAACTCGGAAACGGCATTGCCCACGATAACTCTCAACTCTTCATCTCCCATCTGTTTGGGTAAATAGCCCTCAAGAATCTCCAGCTCAGCCTTCTCCTTATCTGCTAAATCCGGACGAGTGGCCCCATAAGCCTCGATGCTTTCTTTGCGCTGTTTTATCTCTTTCTGGATAACCCCGACAACGTCAGCGTCTTCAAGCTCCCGCCCCAACTCAATCTTTTTGTAATTGGCAGCCGACAACAACAGCCTCAAAACAGACACCTTAAGCTCCTGTCTTGCAAGCGTCGCGGCTTTAAGATCCTCTTGTAAATTGGTAAGCATCATAAGAATGGGTTTATCCTCTTCTTCTGCCGGAACCAGAACGCAACATCCGCTTTCTCTCGTATTTAACTCGAGAGGGCTTTTGATAAAATTCGCGCTTTTTGATCTCGTCAATAATCTCATCAGCTAAGACTTTCTTCCTGAAAGCCGCTATGAGTTTATCATCGCTATCGCCTGGTTTTTTTCGTACTACTGTTGGCATGCAAAAACACCTCCTGACATAAAAATTTGTGAATATAAAGTTAAAAGATTAGACATTTCTCTTGCTGTCCACTTTACCCAACACGTGGATATGCAAATGATTACGCACAAGAGTCGCCCCACCTCCGTTTACACTCACCCTATAAGATGAGGAGAGACCCTTGTCCGAAATCATTTTGCGAACAACTGCAAAAAGACGCGTCAGTAGCTGTTCATCGGCCGTAGCAAACTCTATTCCGTGAACTTTGGCAATCACCTCCAAATGAACAGGGGCTTGAGGATGAATGTCATGGACCACGAAACAATCCTCGTCTTCATATTCCTGATTATTCGCGGGTAATTGTCCTGACTTTATCTTGCAAAAAACGCAATCCAAGCTAGGCTCGGACATGCTTTAACACCCCCAAACTTTAAACTTTCCCCTATTTTACATCCCAATCAGAAAGATTTCAAACTCTTGAAATAATTTACTGTAATCGCCCTATAAGCTCATCAACCTCCAAAAGCTCCTGGGATTTCTCTTCCCTTCTCTTCCACTCAACCTTCTCCCCAGTTTTGGCAGAAACTACCAATCTCACCGGAACACCGATAAGGTCTGCATCGGCAAACTTCACTCCCGCAGTCACATCCTCGCGATCATCCCAAAGCACCTCAATGTTCTCCAGCACCAACTTCTGGTAAATCTCGCCCGCTCTTGCAGTCTCACCCAAACTAATCAAATGTACCTGAAAAGGAGCAATCGTCTCAGGCCAAACTATCCCTTTATCATCGTGTGAGATCTCAACCACGGTTGCCATTGTCCGCCCAATACCGATACCATAACAACCCATATAATAGGGTTTCTCTACTCCGTCATCGTCGGTAAATACCGCCCCTTTCATCAGACTCGAATAATGAAGTCCCAGCTGAAAAATATTTCCCACTTCAATGCCCTTCTTCTCAACTAGTTTCTGTCCGCTCTCACCTATAAATCCCTCCTGAGCCATAGCTATATCACCCAACTTCTCACAGGTAAAATCACGGCCATAATTAACATTGGTTGTGTCTGTGTCTTTCTCCTTCTGTCCCCCAATAAGATTCTTGACACAAGTAAGTGATATGTCTCCGATATAACGAGCCGGATGCCCCCAAGAATGGACCCAACCTGATTTCGTACCCATCTTTGCCAAGTCCTCGTCAGTCGCATCTTCAAGTTGTCCTACCGCTCCTATCACATGTTCCAATTTAGTTTTGTTAACTTCCAGATCTCCCCTGATCACCGCAATCACAATTTCCCCAGTCACTCTGTGTTTATAAACCACGTTCTTTAAAAACCGTGATCTGGGAAGCTTGTAATGCTTCTCGTTTTCCTCCATAGTTTTGACCCATTCGGGCTGCGAAACAATTTGCATCTCTTTCTCTTTGTCATCCAAGTTAATCTCCTCTCGCTTGAATTTAGCTACATCCTCGTGTGCACAGTATTTTCCATCCTCGGTCAAGAAAAACCTGCTCTCACCAGCCTCGGATTCAACCACATACTCATGACAATACTCTCCACCTATATACCCATTGTCAGCTTCTACTTTATGGGTCTTAAGACCCATCTTCTTAAAAATGTTTGTATAAGTTGTAGCCATCTTTTCGTATTCTTTTTTAAAGCTCGCCTCATCCCGATCAAAAGAATACGCATCTTTCATTACAAACTCCCGCACTCGAAGAAGTCCTCCTCGAGACCGCAGCTCGTCCCTAAACTTATTTGAAAACTGATAGATATTAAAAGGCAGATCCTTATATGAAATCTGGAATTTGCGCACCACATCCACAAACATCTCCTCAGCAGTTCCCCCCAAAGCAAACTCGGCTCCTCGTCTATCCTTTATCTTCATGAGCTCAAAGCCAGCAGTATTTGTCCTATTTGTCTCTTGCCACAGCTCCAAAGGATGCAACACCGGGGCTGTCATCTCTTGAGCCCCAGTCTTGTTCATTTCTTCCCTCACAATTTTTGCGATCTTCTCATGCACTTTCCATCCCAAAGGCAAGAAAAAATACCTTCCAGCTGCCGACTCTCTAACAAATCCCCCGCGATAAAGAAGACTAGAGGAGACGTTGGCAGCACTCCTTGTCACCTCTTTCACTGTCTTACCGAAAAGTCTTGTATATCTCATGCTTTAGATTGTATCAAAATATTCGCCGATTTCCGCCGCACGATTGACTTCGACTAAACCAAATAGAAATTTAAACACTTTCCGAGGAGGGGTCCGATAATAATCCTGCTCTAGGTTTCTTTCCTTCTATGATATCTCTAGTTCCTAGCGCCCATCTAGCTATCTTCTCTTCAGCAACAGCCAACGCGTGGAAATTACGCAACCTTTGATATTCTTCAGGACTATCCTTTGCCAATCGCTGCGAAGGCAAAAAAGCCGTGATCCTGACCGATAAAGCATGCAAGATTCCGTCAGCCGTCTCTCTACTAAGTCCTCCTATGTCAGCCTGCAATTTCCAGTGCTCCACAAGTCTAGTAAGAATTGGGACATCCTCTTGTCTAACCTCATACGTCCCCAATATCTCCGCTAGTTCTTCTAGGGAATATTGTTCCGAACCAGTCTCTGTCTGTTCTGCCATTGGGGATATTTCCCAATATATAACAAAATAGTATATTTAAGAAATGAGTATCACGGATGCGCCTGCTGCAACCATCGCTGAATCGCCAGTTATCCGCTTTAATGCAGCCCACACTGATCTGGTTGAAGCTACACTACCCGAGCTGGTAACGCAAACCGGAATAACCTGGAAAGAGGTTGAAAACGGAAAGGAGGTATACATCCCTACAAAAACAATTATCTCTTATCTAAAGGAAAAACAGGACAGCGAACCTCATACAGTATGCCAGCTGATAAAAATAGTGCGCGAGGAAACCAACCAAGTTACTAACCCCAGAACTTGGCTTAAAGATTGCATCGATTGCCTAGACAAGTTAGAGAACCCTAACGCTGATTCATATGATATAGAGGAAGCAAAATATCGTCTTCCCATATCCAAAGATACCCTCTCTTTTTGCCTAACAGACATTCCCAATCAACTATTAGCCATCCACTCCCTCATCACCGATCCCGAGTTCAGAATCATAATAGAGAAATACACAAACTTATATGGCAACAATCCATATAAAGGAGATAGCAATATACCTACCGGCAACACCTGCTCTGAATATCTAGCAGCTAACTTAAAGGCAATAGGTGAGTTGATCAAAAGACGTCAACAGCAATTTGACGAAACCTTGCAACAAACCGAATCTCTGGAAAGAGTTCGCAACGCTCCGTCTATCAGCCAATCTTAGGAACCTCTCGTAATCGTGTTCAGTAATTCGTTTATCTTGCTCGACGTCTCATCAGCCAGTGAAGCAGTAAATTGCCTAAACTCAACAATCACATCCTCCCTAGGTCGGGCCTTGCCGTCATTGTCATTAACAATCCCCAAAAATGCTTTGCTCACTTCTTCATTAACCTCTAAAAGTTTCTTCTCATACGCCGGCTGATCCACCACCCAAAAACCAAATAGGCTAAAAAACTCCTGTCGCAACTCACTTGCCAAATCACGAACGGTCTCAAACTCTAATCTCTCTTTTGTCATAAAAATAAGAATTAAATATATTAAACCCCAGGGAATACAATCCGCGCAATATCCCTCACAGTTACCAAAAGAATAACTCCAATTAAAAGCATCAGACCCACGGAATGGATTATCTTCTCGTATTTGGGAACAACTCTCTTCCCCAAAACCGCCTCGACTAAAATAAACGCCAATCTTCCACCATCTAAAGCCGGAATAGGTAGCACATTAAGAACCGCTAAATTGACAGAAAGAATCCCCATAAGCTGCAAAAGATTGATAATCCCGGTCTTGGCCACTTGTGATGTCACTTGGAAAATACCCACTGGGCCCGATATCTCCTGAGAGACCTGGCCGGTAGTCACTAGATTTGTGATCAATTTGGCAAACTCAGACAGAACGAGCTTTGCCCAACCCAAAGCCTCTGAGAAACCATACGCAGATGCTCTAAAAGGCATCTCGTACCAGGGATAAAATTTCTGGATGACTGAAGATATAGCTACTCCAAGCGGCCCTTCTCCTTCTGGCGGATTCACACGAGGAGTTACTTTAACCGCTATTGTCTTGGTCGTATCTCCTTCTTTTCTCTCAAGAAATAGCTCAATCTCTTGGCCCTTAGCATCTTTGTTAAACCCAATAAATTCCTCGGATGAGGTAATGTCTTTCTCTCCCCCGGACTTTAATTTAAACCTCCTAAGCTTGTCGCCCTCTTTTATTCCTACCGCTTCAGCTGGCGATCCTTTGGCAAGGCCCACTACATAAACGTCGTTTGTCTTGGTGGGAATCCCTAGCTTAGTATATATATAAGTAAACAATCCAACTGCTAGGATAAAATTCATTACCACTCCTGCCACTACTACCAATATCCTCACCATCTTGGGTTTAGCAAAAAATGCCTTGTCATGATCCTTGGCAGATACACCCTCCTCATCATCCTCTCCTATCAATTTCACAAATCCACCGATAGGCAAAAGATTAATTGACCAAACAGTTCCACCAACTTTCTTCCCCCAAATTCGAGGTGGTAGTCCCAAGCCAAACTCTACCACTCCCACCCCCAGAAATTTGGCCGCCAGGAAATGCCCCAGCTCATGTACCAAAACCAAAATCGACAATACTCCAAAAAAAGCCAAAAGGGAGGTGATCATAATCTATACCGTCATTATCTCTTCTTCCTTCTTCCCGGAAGCCTCATCTACCTTCGCCACAAATTTATCCGTCTCCTCTTGTAATTGTTTCTCGAGTCTTACCTGATCATCTTCATTTATATCCTTGTCCTCAAGCGTTCTTTTTATCTCGCTCATCTTGTCGTGTCTAACCTGTCTAAGAGAGACCTTGGCCTCTTCGGTTCTCTGGTGTAGAAGCTTTACGAACTCTTGCCTTCTCTCGCTCGTAAGAGGCGGCACGCTGATCCTAATAAGAGCTCCATCAATCATAGGGTTAAGTCCCACATTTGCCTCCATAATGCCTTTTTTGATATCACCAATAATTGATCCATCCCATGGTTGGATGGTGATAGTTTGTGGGTCGGTAACCGCAATCGTGCCCACCTCCAAAATCTTCATCCGGGCAGTACCTCCATAAGCCGGTACTTCAATGTTCTCAACCAAAGCTGTCGTAGCTCTACCCGTCCTAATGCTTGCAATCTCGGTGCCAAACACGTCAGCTGTCCTTTGCATCTTCTGTTTCGTGTCTGTTAGATCCACCATTTACATCACCAATTCTAAATTGGAAATTTCCAATTGTAAATTAATCAAACGCTCAATCTCTTAAAGTCAGCTACCACTATCTTCTCTCCTGTTTTACCAGAAATTTCCTTGATCAGCTGATCAATGGTCTTGGCAGCATCTCTTATATAAGGCTGAGCTAGTAGCTCTTCTATGTTTTGTGGGTCCATCGCTGACACTTGTTTGGCAATCTCTTCTCCCAAGTTCTTAACCTCATCAAGTTTGGCAACAAAATCGGTCTCGGTCGCAACTACCACCATCGCGGCAACTGTACCAGTATGGTGCACATAAGAAAAAACTCGACCAGCTTTAACTTCTCTTTCCAAAGCTTTCTTCTCAGCTCTTTCAATGCCCTTGATTCTCAAAATCTCCTCGGCTTTAGTAAAATCTCCGTCTGTCTCATCAAGTGCCCGACGACAGTCCATTATCCCAGCTCCTGTCTTTTCCCTAAGCTCCTTTATCTGGTCAATTGATACACTCATGGTTAAACTATACTTCCTCTGGTTCCTCAGCCGTATCCTCAATCTTTTTCTCTACTTTCTTCTTGGACTTGGGTTTCTTCTCCTCTTCATGCTCCTCAACCGTATTTGAATCCTTAACAGGGATACCCTTACCCAATGCAACAGCATTGGCTACTTCCGCTACAATTAGTTCGATCGATTTAACCGCATCGTCGTTTGCAGGAATCAAGTAGTCGACCTCTTGAGGATTCCCATTGGAGTCCACAATTCCCACAATCTTAACTCCCAACCGACGAGCCTCACGAACCGCAGTGTCTTCTTTGTGCGTATCTACAACAAATACTGCATCCGGTACCCGAGCTAAAGACTCAACTCCTCCAAAAAATCGTTCAAGTTTGGCAATTTCTCGGTCAAATAGCAGCTGTTCTTTCTTGGTGTAAGATTTAAGCTCTCCTGCCTCTCGCTTTTGTTTAAGTGAAACCAATCTGTCTACTCTCTTTCGCATCTCACCAAAGTTGGTGAACGATCCCCCTAGCCATCTCTCGGTGACATAAGGCACTCCTACTCTCTTGGCATTATCCTTAACAATTGAGGCCGCTTGTCTTTTACTGCCTACAAATACGATAACTCCACCACCCAAGACTAAGTTCTTCACATATTCGGTAGCTGCATCGAGGCCCTCCTTTGTCTTTACCAAATCAAACACATGCACCCCGTCCCTTTCGGTGAAAAGATATGGTTTCATCTTGGGATTCCACCTGCGAGATTGGTGGCCAAAATGGCACCCGGCTTCAAGTAATTGCTTTAAAGTTACACTCATTTTCTCCTTTATCCTCCATCTAGTCGGCCCAAGGCCAGGAGAAATACTCTAGATGTGTGAAATAAACAAAGGGATTCTAACATCTCTGTCTCCCTGAGACAAGGGTAAATTAATTAAGAAGCAACTTTATCAACCAAATTCGCAAACAGACAAGCGACAGTCACCGGACCCACTCCGCCCGGTACTGGAGTCAAAAAAGCAGCCTTTCCCACAACCTCGGGAGCAAATTCTCCCTTGGGTGCTCCCACGTCAATTGCAATCACCCCTTCTTTGACCAAATCCGGTGTAACCAATCCAGCCTGACCAGTAGCACTAATTACAATATCAGCCGACACCAGACGTTTCTTATCAAAATCCACCTTATCCATTCCTATAACGTCAAACCCTCTCCCCGAAAGGGATTTAACCACTGATTTCCCCACCATTCCTGCCGCCCCTATAACGACGATGCTCTTGGATCCCAGGTCTGAAATCTGCCCACTATCTTGAAGTTCCAGAAGGATCTCAATCACAGACCTAGCCGCACCTGGCAAAAATTTAGAATCGGTGGTTAATCCATCTATGTCTTTATCATTTGATATATCGTCAAGAACTTGTTGCTGAGTCTTTTTCTCTATGGGTTTACCTAGAGAATCCATAACCGGCAGTTGTACCATTATTCCGTCCACTTCCAGATCACTGTTGGCAACCATTATTGACTCCTTTGCCCCATCTATATCTCCAGGCGCCAGACCCACTCTAGTGAACTCTATTCCTAGCCTCTGGGCCATCTTTTGTTTCAGGCCAAGGTACATTGCACTCGGCCCATCATCTCCTACCAAAATACTTACCAATTTGGGTCGTCTTCCCAGCTGTCGGGTCAACTCTACCACCCGATCGTGCAAATCTTTTTCTATCCTCGCGGCAAACTCCCGCCCATCAAAAATTACACAATCCATAAAAGTATTTTAGTACCCGGGTACCGGAAACTGCTTGCACAATTTCGTAACTTTCCTGCGTATCTCGGCAATCCTCTGGTCCTGAAAAATTCCCTGTTTGAAAGCTTTGCGAGACAGCTGATCTTGCTCCCGATCAGAGTGTCCTATATGCAAATACGGCTCCTCATGCACCAGGGTCCTAGTGTATTCCAATACTTCCAAGATACATTCCGTGACCACTCTCATCTCACTCTCTTTCATACCCCGTGAGGTTATAGCCGGTGTCCCTAATCTAAGCCCACTTGGATAGTAGGGCGATCCTTTCTCGTCGGGCACCGTCTGTCTATTGGCTACAATATTTGCCGCCTCAAGCGCCCAAGCGGCCGTCCACCCATCGATATCCTTGTCTGACAGATTTATCCAAATCATGTGATTCTGGGTCCCTCCGCCAATCAATTGATAGCCCCTCTTAACCAAAATGTCAGCAATAGTTTTAGCATTTTTTACAATCTGCTTAGCGTATACCTTAAATTCTCGACTTGATGCCTCCTTCAAGGCAACGGCCACTCCTGCCACCGTCTCCATATGTGGTCCTCCCTGAACTCCTGGAAAAACGGCCTTATCAATTCTCGATGGTAGCTCTGCATCCTTGGTAATTCCCTTCTGAGTCACCATAATCATCGCGCCTCTGGGCCCGCGCAGGGTTTTATGGGTAGTTGTCATCACCACGTGAGCAAACGGCACGGGTGATGGATGAGCTCCTCCAGCCACCAACCCTCCAATGTGGGAAATATCAGCTATAAAATACGCTCCTACTTTCTCGGCAATCGCCGCGTATCTCTCCCACTGAAAAATCCTGGTGTAACCGGTACCTCCCGACCAGATAATCTTGGGTTTGTGCTCAAGAGCCAATCTCTCCAGTTCTTCCCAGTTTATCTCTCCATCGGGAGTCAGATGATAAAACACAGGCTTGGCCATGCTACTTGTGATACTTACCTCCTGTCCCATCGACAGATGTCCACCAGTCGAAAGGTGTTGGCTCAGCTGCACATCGAAAGGTTCAACAAGTGCTCGCAATATCTCGAGGTTAGCCGGCCCGCCTGAAAGCGGCTGTACATTCACATATGGCACATCGAATAATTTCTTCGCTCGCGCCTGGGCCAATCTCTCAAGTGCATCGACCGCTACATTGCCCTGATAATATCTCTTGCCTGGATATCCTTCGGCGTATTTATTCATAAATACGGATCCTACTGCCTCCATAACAGCTGGTGAAACATAATTCTCAGATGGAATCATTTCTAAAACCTCCATCTGTCTTTGTTTCTCCTGAATAACTAGTTCGTAAATTTGTGGATCGACCTTTGACAACATACTCCAATTATACCTCTCACCTAGCCAATTACCCCATCCACCACCTGCTGTAACTCGCGGGCGACCTCTTCAATCGACTTCTCTCCATTAACCACATACCACTGAATCCCAGCCCAATTAGTCGCTGCCATCTCGCGATATCCTTCAACTACTCTTCTAAAATAATCAGCTCCTTGAAGATCAAAAGGGTCAAATTCTCCTTTGTCCTCGCCTCTTCTCATGGCCTCTTTGGCCGATACGTCAAGAAGCACAACTGCATCTGGCCAATACTCACCCATAACCACCCGGGCGATCTTCTCAATTGTCAAAAGGCTGCCCCCTTCTGCATATCCCTGATAAGCGGCGGTTGTTGTAAAACAACGATCGGACACAACATTCACCCCAAGTGAGATATTGGGTGAAAGCAACTTGAGCATCCAAAAATACCGGGCCGCGAAAAACAGCGCCATCTGGTGATCTGCATTAATCGCCTCGGCTCCCTTAAGTTCAAAAATCAACTTCCTGATCACTTCGGCTTCAGTCACCCCACCCGGCTCACGGGTCACAACCACCTTCTTGTCAACTGAGTCAAGATGTTCTTTCAATAAACCTATTTGGGTAGATTTACCTGCCCCGCCAACCCCCTCCAAAATAATCAGCTTTCCCCTCTCCATATCGCTAGACTTTAGGATAATTAGTTTTTACCCCACGCGTCCCATCGGAATAATCAACCACCTCATAGTCACGAAACAAAGAGGGAGCCAGAAGTGCCATACAAATAAAGACTCTAAAAGAGGCTTCGCGGATCTCAACCTCGGCATGCTCACTAGCTCTCATCGTAGCCACGTGTCTTAAAGCTCGCACATTACCCGTGGTTACCATCAATGTCTCCGTCTCGTTAGGAAGAACAGACCGGGCCACCTGTTGCACTTTCTTTCTCAAATCAGTTTTCGTCTGCGCACTCAAAACTCCCTTTCCCTTTACTTGCAAACCCAAAAGATATTTAGCAAGAAACTCATATTCACTGGCAAAATACTCAATCCTCTTCTCAAATCGAGCGTGTAAAACTTCGTCGTCCTGATACTCCGGCCTCTCCACAAACCGCAGCACTCGACCTGAAACATACCTTTGACTCAGCTGTGAATATGCCCAACCAGCTCGGTGCCTCACCCATTCATGAGACAAGCTTCTCGAGATCCCATAAAGCAAGAAAGAAAAGTTCGCATGCTCCAAAACAGACCCGTGTCCGGAAGAAACAATGTTCTCAAAATATTTATCTGCCTCACTATTTTTACTCCTTTTGGGACCAAAACTAGCATAACAAGCCTGGCCTGCAATTTTACTCAAGCTCTCAGCAGGCGCCAACTCTTGTGGATCTGCCATGTAGTCATCAAACTGTAACGAGCCGTCAAACCCTTTCAAAAAACCTTCCAGTACCTTAATTGCTGGAGCACTTGGTTTGGAAAGTACGGCTACACCTGGCCTTCTAAGGTAATACCTGCCGCCGGATGTCTTGTAAGTCTTGGCGTCAATAACCGGAAACCCCTCTACCATCCGCCCACCCATTTCCTCAAAATATCCCTGTATTTCCTTTTTTTCCATCCCAATCTTTTTATCAAACCCCGCTCTTGCCAATCAACTACAACTTTCTATGTCAACCCAATTATTTCGGCTTGGTCCAACTGGCAAAATCACACTTGGGCCAGTTGCTGCATCCGTAAAACGATTTGCCCTTACGAGTTCTTCTCACTACTATCTCGCCTCCATCCTTGGGACACACAACTCCTTCCACTTTCTGCACATAATTTGCTTTGTATTTACACTCTGGAAATCTCGAACAAGATAGGAATTTACCAAACCTCCCCAAGCGAATCACCACATCTCCATCCTTACAAAGCGGACATTTCTCTCCAGTTGCCTCAGTCTCAATCGCCACTCTCTCAGCTACCTGGGCAACAGAAGAAAGCTTTTCGTTAAATGGCAGATAAAATTCCTTGATTACTTTCTCCCAATTAAGATCCCCATTGGCAATATCATCCAACTCGCCCTCCATCTTGGCTGTAAATTGAAAATCTACAATATCCGGAAAATAATCAACCAAAAAGTCGTTGACTGCCTCACCCAAAACTGTTGATCTAAGTTTCTTGGCGTCCTTCTCCACATACCTTCTCTCGAGAATCGTTGAAATGGTCGGAGCATAAGTTGAAGGTCTACCTATTCCCAGCTCCTCAAGTGCTTTGATCAAAGACGCTTCATTAAATCGAGGCGGTGGCAAAGTAAATTTCTGCGTGTCTACAACTTGCAACTTTTCCAACTCGTCCTCTTTGGTAAGCACAGGCAACCCTTGCTCCTCAAATTTCTCTCCCGGCTCACTCTCTTCCTCGTCCTTTTTAGGTGAAGGTTTTGCTTTCGCCTGTTGGTCTTCGTAAACGGCCAAAAAACCAGCAAACCTAATTTGCTCACCCCGGGCATCCAACCCATATACATGTTTACTACCTGAAGCCACCACTTTAACCACTGTCTGATCGACTATGGCCTCAGCCATCTGACAGGCAATAAATCGTTTCCAGATAAGCTCATATAACCGACTCTCCTCCGGATTAACTGAGGTCAAACTCCCAGGGATAGCACCAGAGGAGGTGGGTCTAATCGCCTCGTGAGCCTCCTGAGCTACTTTAGATTTCGTCTTGTAAAGTCTGGGGGTCGGTAAAGAAAATGTCTGCCCAAATTTCTCCTCAATTACTTGTTTTGCTTGCGCCACTGCCTCATCTGCCAGATTGGTAGAGTCAGTCCTGTGGTAGGTAATAAGACCTTGCTCATACAAGCTTTGAGCAATCTGCATCGTCCTTTTAGCCGACCACCCCATCTTGTTTGACGCAGTTTGCTGCAAGGTAGAAGTAGTAAACGGAGGCAGTGGTCCTCTTCTTGCTTCCTTTTTAATCACGTCAGCTACTTGATAATCAGCTTCCTCCAGCTCACCCTTGACCTCCTGAGCCTCTACACCATTCGTAATTTTCAGTTTTTCCCCGTCCCTTTCAACCAGATTTATCCAGAACTTATCTTCTTTTCCGACAACCTTAACCTCAACCGTCATTGTCCAGTATTCCTCTGGAACAAACTTGCCAATCTCCCGCTCCCTCTCCACAATCAATCTAACGGCTACCGATTGCACACGACCGGCAGATAATCCTCTTCTTATCTTGCGCCACAAAAGCGGTGATAGTTTATAACCTACCAATCGATCGAGAACTCGCCTTGCCTGCTGTGCATCGACCAGTTTTGCATCAATCTCCCGCGGGTGTTGAAGTGCTTCTTTGATAGCTCTCTCTGTAATCTCATGAAATACTATCCTTTTAAAAGGACGGGGGTGGCCAGTCTTTAGTATCTCAGCTGTATGCCAAGCGATAGCCTCACCTTCCCGGTCAGGGTCAGTTGCCAGATATATCTCTTTTGCTGTTTTTGCTATCTTTGAAAGCTCCTTAACTGTAACGTCTTTCTTGGGAAGAATCTGATAGTCTATGGTGACTCCGTCCTTGACGACCACTCCTATCTTTTTCTCCGGCAAGTCCCGAATATGCCCCATCGTCGCCTCGATTTTAAACTCAGATCCCAAAAACCTTCCCAAGGTTTTGGCTTTTGTAGGTGACTCAACAATAACTAAATCCATAGTGCATTAAAAAAAGCTGGCCATCGCGGCCAGAACTGCAAATTCCACTTAATCAAGCGTAACACACTAGTCAATTGCAAACGACACATTGGCAAAATATTTTCCCTCGCGATTAGAAACTAAACCCTTTACCTCAAGTAAGGAAAGGGTGGCCAATAAATCTCCTGAGGACAATCCGCTCTCAAGGACCAAAACATCCAGGTCTTTCCCTTCATAAAAAATCATCTCCATGATCTTCTTGCCTACTTTATCCTCAACCAATGCCAATATCTGCTCCAAGTTTCTTGCAGAGTTTTCACTTTTCTTATCGGGATTAATCCCAATTGCCAAAAGCACATCTGAAACTCCCAATGCCATTCTAGCTCCATTTTTAAGCAAATAATTAACGCCCTGGGAAAGCGGACTAGTTACCTGGCCTGGTACAGCCATTACCTCCCGCCCAAACTCCGCTGCAAATCCCGCTGTAATCAAACTCCCACTATTTGCCGCCGCCTCAGTCACCACAACTGCTTGAGACAGACCAGCCACAATCCTGTTGCGAGCAGGAAACGTCCACGTCTGAGGCATAAATCCATCACCATACTCAGATATCACCACTCCGGATTCCAAAATCTTTTTGGTCACCCCTTCACGTGTCCCACCCAAAAGAGTATCAAGACCTCCGGCCCACACGCCCACGGTGAAACCCCCAGCTTCAACACAGGCTCTATGAGCCACCTCATCAACTCCATACATCATCCCCGAAACCACGCACACATCGTAATCACAAAGACCAACAACTATCTCTTTTGTAACTGTCTTCCCATACTCAGTTACCTTTCTGGTTCCCACAATCGCGACCACTAGATTCCGGTCCAATTCCTCAAACCTACTAATATTCTCCTGGCTACCCCAAATCCACAAACCCCGAGGACAATCTGCGATATTCAAAAGACTCTGAGGAAACCGAGACGAATTACTAGGCAAATACTCCTTTTTGAGCATAATACGAGGCTAAAATACATCCTATAGTACTTGACCTTTGGGGCAGTTTAGGTTAAAATGAGCATACTACACTATCCGCACCTTTACAGGAGAAACCCATGCGATACACCCCACATCTGTTGGCTGTCTTGGCTCTAATAGTCGTTATTGTCTCGATTGTTTTGATTTTGGACAACAAAAACATTGTCGCAACAATCGACGGTCCAAGCCAAGAAGTTTACGGCCATCGGCCGGTATCCTTCTCTGTCAATGTCAAAAACCCCAACCTTTTGTCACCTCGGAAATTTTCCTACGAAATCTGGATAGGCGGGCCGGCTTGGAGCCGGGAAACCGATCCAATCTCTATGACACAAAATTCCCGACTCGATAATCAAATATGCAACAACGGTTGCACCTTGTTCTGGAGCGGCGAAGTCGCCGCCGGGCAAGAAGCTATCCTATTAATTCCCACATTCACCGGCGTGGAACTAGGAACAAGCAAGATTATATCTGTAACTTCCCAGAGTGGAGTTATCACCGAGAAGACACTCACTTTAGTCGAAGGCACCGAACCGGCATCTGCCGAAGTGGTCCTGCGAGACAGCGTCTGGAAACCCGGGGCTTACAACGCCCTAACTTTAACTTTAACTGGGCCACATCTCACCCAATTTTCTAGTAATGTAGGGCTCGCTTCAACCTGCGGGCTAGATGGCCTACAGAACACTATGGTGTATGGCCACAACGACCGCACCTGGGAACAGATAAGCGCATTCGCCATATTGCTCCCCGAAAATGCCGCCCCCGGCGATTGCATTATCAGCGGCCAAGTAAATCTGGCCGACGGGACATCCGTCCCCGTCGAATACAGTTTCGTCATCCCTTAACTAATCCAATCTCTCTCAAGCCCTAAACATCTACTGTTTAGGGCTTTTTTGTTGCTATTCCCCATTTCCCACAATTGCACCATAGTTATATTTATCCTCTACCCCAAAGTAGCCGGTGAGCACCTTGCGCACAATAGGGGCTGCCGCCCGCGATCCTTCTCCTCCCGCCTCAACTACAGCTGTGATTACAATTGGATCGCGACCATACGGGCGAGACACACCCTCTTCAACAAAGGCCGTCAACCATGCATGAGTTCTATTCTTAGGATCTCCAAACTCTGCAGTGCCGGTCTTGCATGCCACCGGGATCCTGTTTTCTTTATTCGGAAAATTAAATAACGGGAAAGCAGTACCGCCCTCAGCACACGCCCCATACATCCCCTCAATTACTAGTTTGCGATTCGCTTCTTCAATTGGTAATTTCCCACAATCCGTTTTCTCGCCAGCCGATAATCCAACTAATCTCAAATGACAACTCATTCCTCCTGAAGCGATAATTGCGGTCATTCTATTAATCTGCACCGGTGTGGTGAGTAAGTTCCCCTGACCTATGGCCATAATCACCGTATCACCTAAAAACCACCTCTCGCCCTTCACCTTTAACTTCCACGCCGGATCGGGAACCAAACCGCTCACCTCACCCGGTAAATCAATCCTCGTTAATTGGCCCAACCCAAAATTGCGGGCCCAAGAGGATAACTTATCCGCTCCCAGCATTTCCCCAACTCTATAAAAAAAGGTGTCCGTGGACCTAGCAATTGCTCGAGAAACACCCACTGAGCCTTCGGTCCTCCCATACTGGGTAAAATACCAGTTGGAAAAAGATTGTTTGTTATCACCCAGCACCACAAACCCTTTATCCTCATATCTAAAATCCCGCCCAATAGTTCCCGATTCTAGTCCCGCAATCGCCGAGATAACTTTAAACGTTGATCCAGGAGGATATGTCCCGGCAATTGCCCGGTTAAAAAGAGGCCGTAAAGAATCCGTAAACACCTGAGAAACTTTAGCACTCGAGACTTCACTCCCATCAAATAAGACTGGGTCAAACCCGGGGCTGGAAACTAAAGCCAGAACCTCACCGGTAACCGGATTTGAGGCAATCAATGCCCCCGGCTTGCCCGCAAACGCTCCATAGGCTATCTCCTGTAAATTTGCATCTATGGAGAGACGCAGGTTCTCCCCAGGCCTGGGATCTTTACGACCAATTTCATGTAACAGTTGTCCTCCGGTATCTACCTCGACCAGCCGTGCCCCATCCTCTCCACGCAACAACTGATCATACTCTTGCTCTATGCCAGTCCTGCCTATCCTGTCTCCCACTATATATTTACCCTCTTTAACTTCATCTGCGCTCGCATCCCCCACATATCCCAAAAGGTGTGAAGTAGCCACTTTGTATTTATAGTCCCGGCCCACATCCTCCAGTACCTCTGTTTCACGACCCCCTGCCATAAGGGATAGGGCCTCTCCCCTTAAGATAAATTTATAACTAGGACTCTCTCCATCTTTAATTCCTTCTTTCTTAATCCTGTAAATGGGTTCATTGGCAACCAACAACCGCCCCTGCTTATCAAAGATAAGACCTCTTGCCGCCTTTGTCGCAACCACTCTCACCCGATTTCCGTCCGAAAGAGATCGGTAACTTTCTCCCATAACCGCTGTCAGCCACACCAACCTCACAAATATAGCGGCAAACCCGCCAAATACAGGTATCAAAAATAAAGCTACCGTCCATCCCCTTCCGGCAACCTTAACTTCAGGAACCATTCCCTTGCGTGAAGAAATAGACCTATGAAACAAAGAATCTGCAAAGCCCAAACCAAACCTAAATTTAGACATATACCCTCCTTCTAAGTAGTCCAAACACTACCATGGCTGGAATCCAGCCAATATCAAATCTACCATCCACAAGATAGAAGGTTGTCCCTATCACTACAGTTAATCCTATAACTCCCCACCGGCTTCGCACATTAATCCAATTTAGAACCCACCCAAAACCCGCAACCGATAATATAAAAATAACCGAACTCTCACCCAATGGCCCACCCCACGCTAAATCTTGAAATAAACCCAGGCCAAAAGAGACCCAAAACCAACGTTGCGGATCTTGCCAGTCGATAAACCATATCCACCAGAAAATCGCGAGTGGCCACAAGGTCACACTTTGAATAAGAAACGAGAGTGCAAGTGCCAACACTACAAAGACTCTCTTCATTTAACTACAAAAGCCAACTTAAGACCCTCATATCTAATAGGCGGTTCAATCACGGCTTCTTGATATACTCCCGCAATATCATCCTGAACTTTGGTAATTCTGCCAACAATCATGCCTGACAGATCCCCATCAACCCCCGCAGTAACCACCACGTCCCCCTCCGAAACAGAGTCTGATCGAAGCGCTTTGGTCAACAAAACCCTCCCATTTCTTCCTGTCACTATGCCATCAGCTCGACGAGCTCCCGATATAGCCCCTCTGACAATCACCGCTGCCTTAAAATCTGAGTTTGTTGGCAAAAGTAACGTAGCAGCCCAGTCATCCATACTACCGACTTTACCCACCACTGCTCCATGAGAGACCACCATCATTCCCGTGACCACTCCCGCCTTTTTGCCAGCCGCAAGTCTGAGCTGACCACGACCCCCTCCTACAACGCTTACCAACTCAAGCGGCCTATCGACACGACCACTTACTATCTGGCTCCTTAGTTCCTTATTTTCTTCTTCTAATCTCCCTTTATCAGCAACCTGAGATAAAAGTTGGGATATCTGTTCACGATCTTGCTCTTCAAAGCCCTTATTCTTCATTCCCCATATCCAACCTCTGATAGACAGTGTGGAAAAGTCCACAAGGTTGAATACCGTTTTCTCCCAAAATCCCCTTGTCAGCAAGAGCAACAAACAAACTGACAGTAACAATACTGGTAGCCAAAGTTTGGACCTTTTCATATATAAAGCTCTTATCTACGTCCACCCAAAACCATTACCTTTCTCAAAAATATCTCATTCTCCCACATCTTGCCACACCCTCTTACCATACAGGTAAGGGGGTCATCCGTCACCCATACCGGGAGTCTGGCCTCTTCTGCAATCATCTTATCCAAACCCTTAAGCAGTGCCCCACCACCCGATAGAACTATTCCCCGACCCAATACGTCGGAAACCAGCTCCGGAGGCGTCTCCTCCAATAAATCCTGAATTGTATTGATAATCTCTCGAACGACAGGCGTTATCGCCTCACGCACCTCGCTTTCCGTAATTTTCACCGAAACCGGCAAACCAGTCTCAAGGTCCCTACCCCTTACCACCGCAAATCTGTCGTTTCGCACACTCGCCCCATCACCCCTAAATTTCTTGGATGGCTCCCACGCCGAACCAATGGACAGCTTCACTTCCTCAGCTGTCTGTTCCCCCAATAATAGAGAATGTTTAAGCCGTAAATAATTAATTATGGCTTTATCCATCTCCTCTCCTGCTATCTTTATCGACCTATGAAGCACAATCCCTCCCAAAGCAATAACCGCCATCTCGGTCCTCCCGGCTCCAATATCTACCACAAAAGCTCCACTTGATTCCTCAACTGGCAATCCTGATCCTAAAGCTGTCAACATCGGTCCCTCAACCATAAATACACTCCTGGCACCCGCTCTTAGAATCACATCCTGAACTGCCCTTCTTTCTACATCTGTCACTCCAGAAGGGATATTAACGACTACTCTGGGTCGCGCAATTCGCGGCAAGACTCGCCCCTCAGTGTGAACCTCCCGAATATAAGATGAAAGCATCGTCTCTGTCGCATCTAAATCTCCTATGACTCCATTGACGATGGGTCTGATAGCCTCAATCATGGCCGGAGTCTTACCCAACATTTTTTTAGCTTCTGTCCCCATCGACAATATCTGCTTTGTCTTGCGATGTCGGGCTACAACCGTAGGTTCCTTAACCAAGACTCCCTTACCGCGAACGTAAATCAATGTGTTTGCTGTTCCCAAATCAATTCCCAAATCATGAGCAAAATAAGATAGAAATCTGTCCAGCATGAACGCAATATAACATCTGTCAACACAGCGATATAGGACAGAAATTCCTCTTCCCAAACAAACCAAAACCAGTTATCGTTTGAAAATAAAGAAAGG
>OBEQ011164389.1_pt1 | contig 27463 bp, 34 predicted proteins | sample 1670901 | NCBI WGS metagenome assembly OBEQ01 (sample SAMEA104232315, study PRJEB22302) | groundwater metagenome | biome: forest; feature: aquifer; material: groundwater | place: USA | collected 2011-08-07 | depth 5.4 m
ACATTAAATAAAGCATCATCCCAAAGCTGTAAACATCTTGTCGGGGATGAAATTCCTGTTGACCATATTTTTTCCTATTGTAAAATTCAGGGGGATTATACAAAGGTGTCCCTTGAGCTCTCTTCTTCCCCTTAATAATTCCACCGATCGGAGTGACGAGCCCAAAATCAAATAATTTCACTTCTTTAGTCTTCTCGTTCAAAATGACATTTTCCCCTTTCAAGTCGCGATGAACTAGCCCCATTTTATGCATTTCATAAAGTCCGCTCGAAATCTGAATAGCTATTTCAAGAAAATCAGTGAGGTCTAATCGATAATCAACAGCCGCATTTGTTTCGTAAGAGCGGAGAGTTTTCCCTTCCACAAAATCCATGACAGCAAAAGAAGGTTTTATGTAAAGCAGTCCCGGGATAAGATCTCTCAGAATCTGACTATCATTAAGGAGTCTATTTTGAGCAATGACTTCGTTACGCAAAAATTGACTGAATAAATCTTCTTTGTGAGGACGAGCGACCTTAATAATGACTTTCTTCCTTGTCCCAATTTCCACACCTTCAAAAATAAAACCCATCCCTCCTTTTGCTAAATATTTTTTAGCTTGATAGGGAGTTCCCGCGAGAATCTTGTTAATTCGCTTAACATTGATCTCCATAGCCTTTGGATCGAGACTGGGAATCATTTCGACAACTGTTTCTGAAGCGGGTGAATCTTTACGGGTATTAAGAATTTTTGTGGCGACAACTTTAAGCACAGGCGTTGGATCCCTAACCCCGAGTGTGGCACTATCCGATGTGAACGTTGTTGTCTCAGAAACATTCAGGCGTGTACCGCCGGTGAAATAGCGTCGAGGAATAATCTGCTGGGTCAGAGGGTCATACTCATCCTTGATGTAATTGGAGACCCCTTTCTTTAAAGCGTCCAAATATTGGCCATAAATCTTCTCTTTCATTTTGGGGTCATCGATGTTAACGCCCTTGACCTTTTGTTGATCCACATACTGTTGACTTAACACGCTCTCTTTGAGTCGATGCTTGTACCACGTCGCTAAAATCAAAGACTGATAAATTTGACGCAGCTGAACGAAATGTTCGCCTTCGTTAACTTCGCGCTCGATGGCGGGAAGAACTATTGAACGCAAGGTGTCAGACGTAAGCCCTGAAACGTCCTGTCGCTCATCTAACGTATTCCTTCTTACGGATCCTTTTAAATCCTCTTCCAACATCACTTTCAATCGGCTCTCCACCACAAACGCCACATCTTTATTTTCATAGACGGTCGCATGGTCGGGGACGATCCAAATCTTGTTAAAGGCGTCGACGGGAATATCCGTACTCCCCAGCTGTTGCCGCGCTTTTGAATAAACCTCGTCCCAAAATCGTTTGCCCAATTCATTTTCCGGCGAAACTAAGGACGCGGTGAGTTGTTTTAGGATATAATCTTCCGTTAATAAATCCCGGCCCATTTCCGTCTGACTTAACCCGTCGGGGATGATCCGGTCTTTTTCGTAGGGAGATAAGTTGACCCACAAATCTTTTTCAGGAATGGTTAACGACGCCAAAAAATATTTGATGAGCTTATTGGATTCATCCTTAAAGCTGTTTTGATCAAAATTTTTCTGGCCTTGATCGACTAAGAAATCAAAACGAAAAGGATTGGCAGGATAGACTTTAATACCTTTGAGGACAACCGGTGAAAACGATGGGCTTAACGAGAGAGATGTTGGGGTGACAACTTGCGCTTGAACTAAAGGAAGACAAAGTGTCGCGCTGAAGGTTGTGATCACGGTCATGGTGATCGCGCGCGACCAAAGTTTAGCCCTTAAAAATTTGGCTAATAAAGGCATAAAATCCCCCTCCTTATCGTCGATGATCTCTATATTAAAGTATGCCATATAATAATAAAAAAACCCAACCACCCATCGTTTTGCGTGATATAATGCCGTCCATGTATCAGAGCTATTATCAGCTTAAAGAAACCCCCTTTAACATCACCGCTGATCCCCAATTTTTCTTTTTTAGTTCCCGTCATTCCGAGGCTTTTTCCCATTTACTCTACGGAATCAAACAACGCAAAGGAATTATCGTTGTGACCGGTGAAATTGGGACCGGAAAAACGACCCTCTGCCGCATGCTCTTAGACCGCCTCGATGATCACATCAAAACGGCCTTGATCCTCAATCCAAACTTCTCAGATATTCAATTGTTGCAGTTGATTTTGAAAGATTTAGGCATCCCTACGACAAGCAAAAATAAATTTACCTTGATTGACGCGTTAAACACTTTTCTCTTAAAGGAAACTAGTCAAGGACACAATGTCGCAGTGATTATCGACGAGGCGCAAAATCTTAAACCCCGGCAGCTTGAGCAGATTCGGCTCTTGTCCAATCTCGAAACAGAGAAAGCGAAACTTCTGCAGATTATTTTGGTGGGCCAGCCGGAATTGCTGGAAAAATTAAGACTGCCTTCTCTTCGACAGCTCAATCAAAGAGTTTCTGTCCGTTATCACATGATGCCTCTTGGAAAAGAGGAACTAAGAAATTATATCTATCACCGCTTAAACGTGGCACGACTTCCTGATCAACCGGGCGATACGTGGGTACAGTTTACCGAAGAAGCCATTGATCTTATTTATGAGGTTTCAGGAGGTCTTCCCCGTGTCATTAATATCCTTTGTGACCGCGCCCTCCTCGCTGGCTTTGTCGCGGGAACTCAACGGATTGACACGACGATCATCAACCAATGCACACAGGAGATGATGCTGGTATGAGTATCATCAATGACGCCTTAAAAAAAACTCAGCAAAATTTTAATAAACAAAAGGATCAGGATATTTCATCTCTTTATGAAAAACTCCACACGAAACCCAGAGCGGAATCTCCTGAATCGCCTTCAGACGAAAAAACACCGGCGCCTCAAAAATCAAATCCTAAAAAAATTTTTCTGCTTTTTCTTTCCATTGCCGCAATTGCCTTTCTCTTAAGCTTCCTCCTCATCACTTTTTTCTCAAAATCTCCTTCCAAATATAAATCGGTGGCAAAAATCAAATCCATGGTCGATAAAGAAACAGCCAAATTCATCAAACCTCCGGAACCCAAACGTACCTATGAAAAGAATGAACTTTTCTTAAACGGGACCATGCAAATGGAGGGAAAAACCATCGCGCTCATTAATGATCAAATCTACGAAGTGGGGGATAGCGTGAATGGCAAAAAAATTACTGATATTCGTTTGGATGGGGTCGAACTCTTAGACGGGCAGCAGAAAATATTCTTAACGGTCCATTAAAGCGACAACCGCTTCACGGATCATCTTCGGGTTAAGGCCTTCAACAACTTTTACTTTTCCAATCTTTGCGACTAAAACAAACCGATTTTTCCCGGTAATAAATTTCTTGTCATGCTTCATCATGTTAAGGATAGACGTGGCTTTAAGTTTTTTGATTTTTTGAGGAAGTCCGACCTGAGTCAAAAGACCATTGATTCGCTCCTCATCTCTTCGAGAAAGCATTCCCAACTTATTGGAAACATTCGAAGCGATCCGCATCCCTAAAGCGATCGCCTCCCCATGTTGATACCGTCGATATTGTCCTGCCGCCTCAATGGCATGGCCAAAGGTGTGGCCAAAATTCAGAAGGGTACGAATCCCTTTGGTCTCTTTTTCATCTTGAGCAATCACTTCCGTCTTAATTTGACTGCTTCGGATGACCACATGACAAAGACTATTGAGATCGCCTTTTAAAAGTTTTTGACAATACGTCTCGATATGGTCAAAAAGCTTTGAATCGGAAATGATTCCATATTTTACGGCCTCAGCTAAACCGTTTTTAATCTGCCGTAGGGGAAGACTTGATAACAGAGCGACATCACTGTAAACACATCGAGGCTGGTAAAAAGCGCCGACCAGATTTTTCCCGATGGACAAATCGATCGCGACCTTTCCCCCGATGGCGGAATCAATCTGCGCTAAAAAAGATGTCGGAACTTGAACATAAGGAATGCCTCGTTTATAACTCGCGGCCACAAATCCGGCCAAATCTCCGATCACTCCCCCGCCGAAGGCGATGATAAACATCCGTTTTAAAACATCGCGGCGGGCGATTTTTTCAATAAGATTAAAGGCGGTTTTAACAGACTTGCTTTTTTCTCCTTCAGGGACGGTCAACACGCACACCGAAAAACCATTGTGGTCCAATGTCTTTTTAAGAACTGACCCGTAGCGGCGGTAAAGCGAAGGATGAGTAATGATGACAGCGTCTCCTCCGATGGAAAGAGATTTTAAATACGATCCCAATTTCGGCAGAATGTTCTTTCCGACAATAATCGGATAAGGATTATTTTTTAAAGGGACATCGATGATTGTCATGAGAATTCAATTCCTAAGAATCGTCCGACAACAGAAACAATGGGGATGACCACATTTCGAAAAAGTCCCAAATAAAACAGCGCAAAAACAATCAAAATTCCGTAAGGCTCGAGTTGCATGTAAAAATAAGCCCAACGATTCGGCAACAATCCCATCACCACCCTCGAGCCGTCTAACGGAGGAATAGGAATCATGTTAAAAACCGCCAACAGCACATTTAAGAAAATAGCGGATTGGAGTAACTCTTGACCCGACGGAAATAAATTGAGTTTAAGAAGTTGTATTAAAACGATCGCGATAAGGATATTCGTGATCGGTCCCGCAATACCCACAAGCATCATATCTCGTTTGGGATTCTGGAGTCTTGCAAAATTAACCGGCACCGGTTTGGCCCAGCCAAATAAAAATTTATTCATCCCTAAAAACATCAAGGTTAATAAAATCCCCGGCAGAATGATGGTCCCAAAAGGATCGATGTGTTTTAATGGGTTAAGCGTCAGACGTCCCGCCTCTTTGGCCGTCGGATCACCAAGTTTATTGGCCACCCAACCATGGGCGTACTCGTGGGGAACGATAGCCACAATAAGAACGATGAGAAGTTTAAAAATTTCGAGGATATATTCAAACATACTTTTAAGTTATAGAACCAATTGTAACCGTCGGACAATCAAAACGGGGATTGATTGTCCTTCTGTGGAAGGTTCCATGATCCCTTCCACTTCAACACGATGATCAACAAATTGATCTAATAACGGCACGACACCTTTAAGCGAGCAGATGCTTTGACCATCGACGACTAATTGATATCTTGCGTCTCCGTTAGAAAATATTTTCTGTAAAAGACCTTGAGTCACAATGGAGGTCTCTGTTTTTGCCTTTTCTTCTTTCCTTTGACCTTCCAAGGAACTCACATCTTTGGATTTGAAAACCACAAACTGATCCGAGATCCATCCAAAACTTTCTTGGGGAGGCTCGATACGATACCAATCCTTAACCTCTTCTAAAATCTTGACCCGCGTGCCCTTTGACAGTTGGGCAACAGCCGTATTCTCGACTCCCGCCCTGGCTCTCACATTAACGCCGTCGGTGACAATCTCGCCCTCACCTTCATCAATTTTGTTAACATATTTTTTAATCACATAATTCTCAACCGAAGAAGGATTTTTTATTTTATACCAGTGATAGCTGGCTTCCAGGACAAAGACTTGATCACCTTTATTTAAAATACCAACCTTTTCAAAATTGGTGTTGGCGCCAGCGCGGATATTGACTCGATCCGTCGTGATTTCACCCACAAAAGGAAAACTATTCTCTTTCTGATTTTGCGCAAAGGCAGGTAATAAAAGGATGGAAATAAAATAAAGAGTGAAACAAATTAAACGTTTGGTGGGCATAAATTTGGGAACAATAATTTAGCCTTCGGAAGCTCCTGTTGCCCCGACTAAGTTCACTTCGTGGAACACGAAGCGAAATAAAATTCGTGGGGATTGGAACTGCCGAAGGCTAATTTAAAATTACTTTTTTTCAGCCTTTGCCGGAGCTTTGGCGGGAGCTTTGCCTGCCGAAGGCTTTGCAGCTGGGGCCTTGCCTGCGGCCTTTGATTCTGCTCCTCCCGCGGGGGCGGCAGCTGCGGCTCCTTCTGCGAGGGCGCCTTCTTCTTTTGTTTTGATGGCCTTACGGGCCTTGATTCTGAGAACCTTCAATTTAGGAAGAGCCGTGACAGCATGCTCGTCAGACCAGCGTCCCTTTTTCATCAGATCCTTAATGCGCTCAATGCGGGTTAAAACACTCCGCTGCTGGCTGCCTGCCGTGTCAATTTTTAATGAGGAATGAAGTGACATATTATAATCTCCTTAGTACCAAATCCCGATATCGGCCCTTTAACTTCTGTGAGAGCTTATCAGCTTGTTTTTTTTCTTCAAATTTACCCACACACACAACTGAATAACTTCCTTTAGAAAGGACAAAAATTTCATGTCCGATCTTCTCTAATTGTTTGGCTTCTTGTGTCGCCCGATCCTTTAATTTAAAAGAGGCCACTTGAATCGTGTAATGTCCATCCGTGGACTGCTTGTCCTTGGTGGCAGTGGCTTTAACGTCTTTTTTAGCGGCCTGCTCTTTGGTTACTTTTGTTGCCGATTGAACCGCCCCCGCCTTTGATGAGGAATCTTTAGAAACAACAATCTTATCCTTAACTTTTAAAGGAGCCTTCCCTGCCGACGCCGGGGCCACAATTATAGCATCTTGTTGTTTGTCCTCAAAATTTATTTTTTCCGCGGTTTTTTCCGCGGTCAAATTACCCGGCTTGATACCTTTACCGCGTTCGACACCAAAAGAAAAAGCTAACACAAACGTCATGACCAACACGATTGTCCAGACAATAATATTTTCAGGAGAAATCGTTAAATCCTTTAAAGGCGAGCGTGGCTTTCCTATTGAGGCCAATCCAGAAGATTCCCCTGGAAAGAGTTCGAATTGTGAAGGTTTCTGAGAATAGTCAATCATTATAGGTATTATTGATACTCTTTTTAATAACTCAAGTTATTTCTAAACTTTTTTTGCCCACAGAGCTGCACAAAGGAGTCGACCACTTGAGGATCAAATTGACTCGCGCGGTGGCGCTTCAATTCCGCGATCGCCTCGTTCACGGAAAGTTTATGTTTATACGGCCGTGTCGTCGTCATGGCCTCAAAAGCGTCGACGACCGCCATAATTCTTGCCCCTAAAGGAATCTGTTCTTTCTTAAGGCCCGACGGATAACCGGTTCCATCATATTTTTCGTGATGATAAAGGACAATCGGTAAGACAGGTTTTAAAAATCCAACGGGTTTAATCAATTCAGCGCTCCGGGCCGGATGATTTCTGATGATCTTAAACTCCTCCGGCGTCAAACGGCTTTTCTTCGAAAGAATTTCATAAGGAACATCCATCGCTCCAGCGTCGTGCAAGATGCTGGCATAATAAAGACTTTTAATGCCCTCTTGTCCCAAATGAAGTTTTTCTCCCAATTTTTTAGCAATCTTAAAATGAAACGGAGTGTGGCTCGAGGCCGCGGGTCCGTGTTTCTCCAGCAATTTTCCGATAAATTCAATACTGGCTAAAATGATTTTTTGCTGTTCTTCATACAACTGGATGTTGCGGATCGCCGTCACCGATTGTTCAGCCACGACGGAAAGCATTTCTTTATCAAAATCTGTAAAAGCGATCTCCGACTTTTTGCGATGAATAAAAATCGCGCCCAAATTGTCGTCGGCAACCAAAGGCAAGCCGATCAAATGTTTCTCAAAAATCACATACCCTTGAGTGACCCTTCTCTCTTGGTCTGTGATTTCTTCAACGTCCTTCTTTTTAATCTTTAAAATATTGATTTTATTATTGAAAATGGCGATCAAGGCCACTTTTTTCGTTTGAGGATCCAAAAGATAAATCGTCGAAGAGCTCGCTTTAATGAATTGACACAACAGTCGAGTCAGCCGAAGCGTCAACTCCTCGAGATGATAGGTCGAGTTCACCAATCGGTAAACCATGTGAACGGCTGAAAGAATCAGCTTATACTTTTTGGTAAGGGTCGAATAATCTTTTATGCTCATCTAAAGCGAACCGATCTGTCATGGAAGCGATATGGTTACAAATGATTCTGTATTGTGTTTCCCGGTTATGAGAAACGCCTCGTTGATAGACGGAGTAAGGCAGTTGATTCGGATTGACCTGATACACGTTAAACAAATCATGGATAATCCGTTTGGCCTTCTGCGTCATCCGTTCAACACGAAAATGATGATACAACTTTTCATTTAAAAGCTGCTGCAAGCTGTTACGCTCTTTACTCATTATAGGACTAAATCCAATCACGGACTTATTATATTTTTTCACGTCCTTAGACGATTGAAAATTTAAGGACGCTAACGTTTGATCTGAGAACTTAAGCAAATCTTTAATCTGCATATCAATCAAAAACTTTACGATTTGATATTTTAGCATTTCCTCAGGGCCGTTTTCCAGACTGGGATCAATCATGCCATACGCCTTCTGCCAAAAAACATTTTCCATCAAATCCTTAGGTTTAATGCACCCCGAAGTTAACCCATCGTCAATGTCGTGAGCCAAATACGCTAAAGAATCCGCCACATCCACAACTTGGGCTTCCAGCGTTGGACCTTCATCCGCATATTTTTCAATGAAGGTCGGTTTATCATAAACCGTGTGATGCTTTAAGATCCCGACAATCACTTCTTTAGAAAGATTCAACCCGTCAAACTGAGGATAACGTTTCTCCGTCGTAATAATTTCAAAACTGCGCCAATTATGGTTAAACCCGACGAAGTTAGCGGCTTTCATAAGATCATTAAGCGCTTCTTCTCCCGCGTGACCAAACGGCGGATGACCCAAATCGTGGGCTAACGCGATCGCTTCAATCAAATCCTCGTTCAAACGCAACGCGCGGCCAATGGTGCGGCCAATCTGAGCGACTTCGATCGTATGCGTCAAACGCGTGCGATAATAATCCCCTTCAAAAATGACAAAGACTTGGGTTTTGTATTCGAGTTTTCGAAAAGCTTCAGAATGAACGATGCGGTCACGATCTCTTTGATAACACGTTCGAATGTCATGAGAAAGTTCATCGTATTCACGTCCCGCCGAATCCTTACTCTTCATCGCGTAAGGGGCAAGGATTTTTTCTTCAATGGCCTCAAAATCTTTACGCGTCCGCATAAATCACTTCACTAACTTTTCGTATAAACTTTTTAACGATTGAGAAATAACTTTTGTTCCCCCCACAACCGGCATAAAGTTCGCATCACCCTTCCATCGAGGAACAAGATGAATATGCAAATGTCCCGGGAAACCCGCTCCTGCGATTCGTCCTAAATTGATCCCGATATTGTATCCCGCCGGTTTGATCACTTTTTTTAGCAATGACTTAGATTTTTCTAATAAACTGATCAGATCCAATTTTTCTTCCCTGGTCAATTTATCCAAGTCATTGACGTGACGATTCGAGACAATCAAAACATGACCATTATTATAAGGATAAATATTCAAGACGGCGTAACTATGACGCTGACGAATAAAGATAAAATTATTTTTGTCTTTCTTTTCTTTATAAATGCGGCAAAAAACACAGTCTTTTTTTTCTTTCACTATCTTTGTGATATAGTTCAGCCGCCACGGCGCCCAGAGTCTTTCCATTGTTATTTCACCTTTACAATTTTTCCAACGATTTTTCCGCTCTTCACTTCCAAAATCCCGTAAGAACAATACGGGGCAAAAATCGGATCGTTGGGACTTCCCGGATTAAAATAAAGAACGCCGTTTAACTCTTCATTAAAAGGCTGATGCGAATGGCCAAAAATAACAGCGTCCACACGTTCATTCTTAAACTCTTCTTGAACAGCCTCTAAAACCAGATTTCTTGGCCCTCGCCCATGATAAATCCCTATTTTAAAATTTCCCCATGTAAAAATATCACGCTCCGGGAGAATCGCAGAGAGACTATTTTCATCCATATTCCCGCGAACAGCCTTGACTGTTTTAATGTCTTGAAATTTCTTTAAATCGGCAACGGAACAAAAATCTCCCGCGTGGATAATAAGATCCACGTCCCTAAAACTATCGAACACTTGTTGTGGAATGGCCTTAGAATGCGTATCGGAAACAACACCAATTTTCATCGCAAAATATAAGGTTTATCAAATAACGTTAATAAAATATTTAATTCTCCCTCGTGCCAAATCCAAAACCGTTCCTGCAAAGCTCTCAGTTTGGCATTCGCGTCCAAATCGGAAAGCGTGATGATCAAACATCGTTCAGGTTTTTCTTTAACTTTTTCCAATTCTTTTAATACCGCGTTCATATCATTCTCGCTAAAGTTATCCTTCTTTAAAATAAAAAGCCATGACGTGTCCGTCGCTGTCGCTTGAATGATATTAAAGCAATTTCCATGATCTTCAGCCAAATTGAGCGGTTTAATCTCGCGAAACGGCGGCAATTTGTATCTTCTTCCATTGAGATCAAAGGATTCATTATCAAAACACTGCAGTAGATCCACAATTCTCGACGAAAAATCCTGACGGGAACTCAGCTTAAATTCCTCGACATATTGATTCAATTCTTCTTTAAAAAGTTTTTGCTGTTTGTCCGGTGTCAATTCGACATCCCTCAACCGCTTCTGGTAAACAAATTTGATCCAATATTTAAAAAGTTTGTCCTTAAAATAATGAACATTCCCATTTTTGACGATCATTCCTAATTCTAACAGAACATTCATTTTCTGCCGCACCTGGGTTTTACTCAATTTAAGATCACCAACCAAGTCTTCAATTTTATGTTTTCCGTTAGAAAGAGACATTAAGATCGACGACATCATCGGATTGCCTTTACCCACGCAAAGATCATTGATGATCAACTCAAAATGCCGGCTTAAAACACCCCAACGGTCAAAAATCGTTTTCTCAACGGCCTGGGTTAGTAAAGGCATATAGATCTCATTCTGCTTATAAATCGCACTCAAATTCATTAACTCCTGACAAATCAAAGTCAGATATAAAGGATGCCCGCCGGTAAAATCCGTCAAGAAATTGCGCAGCTGAATACCGATCCTGATCTCCTTCATGTGATGGCCGATAAAATCCTGACTCGTTTTTAAATCAAAAGGTTCGATCGAGACAATTTCAAAATTCCCGAATAACAATGACAATTTCTCGGTGATAATCTTTTGAGCCAAATTCGGGAAAGAGCTCACCAGAATATAAAAACATTTCTTCTGAGTCATAATTTTCTTGCCCAAATCCTGAAAGACACTTGCAGGCAGAAAATCTTCCAAGTTTTGGAATTCATCTAAAATGAGAATGCAGCAGACGCCTGTTTCATTGGTAAAAATTTCAGGAAGAGTCATAAGTCCTAAAAAGGCGTCGTAAGATTTGCCTCTCTCAAAATCCTCTTGAATTTTTTTAATCACATCGATGGTGTGAGGGATGAGATGCTTGGTGCTTTCCATGAGGAGTTTAAGATTTTCATGGAGCGGGAGATGGCGGACTTTAGAAAAATTAAAAAGCAGACTGCTGGTAAATTTTAAGAAAAAATAAGAAAAATCCCGATGATCCAAATCCAAATAAACAGGGATCACCTTTTCATCGTCCAGATTAGAAAGAAAATATTGCAATAAAGTGCTTTTCCCCACATAAGGATTACCCACTAAAGCAATATTTTGCCGGTATCCTTCCTTTAAATCGATCACTCGTCTTTTCAAAAGATTAAGGATGCTTGTCCGGCCAAAAAAATCTTTTGGGCGGAGGCCGAAAAAATCTTTATTTTCGTTCTGATAACTCATGGCAAATAATAAAGTGGATTATCCTCGATGGTATTGTGTCTGACCTCAAAATGTAAGTACGCTGAGGTGTCCTTCCCCCCGATTTGCGCGATTTCGGCATTCTTTAAGACTAAATCGCCGGGCTTGACCTTGACCTCAGCATTCTGAGAATAGATCGTATAAAAACCATCCTCATGATTAAGAATCACCGTGGCCCCATATCCAGGCAAATGATCGGCAAAAACAACGCGACCCGTCCGAGAAGCCCGAACCATCTCTCCTGGTTCCGCCCGAATGTCAATCCCCTGATTCACCTGGCCTTGGGACTTCTGGTGAAAATAGTGCATGACGTCCCCTTCTAATGGCCAGATAAAATCGTTCTTATTAGCCTCTTCATCCAAAAAAACTTCCTTCACTGTTTGGGCGCCTGGAATAAAAACTTTTTGATGTTCTTCAATCGTCGCTGTCGGCTTCATATGATTGGCTTCAATAATTTCTTCGATAGGAATTCCATAAGTTTTAGCGATCCGCCAGAGGGTTTCCCCATGCTTCACCTCATGGTAAACACCTGTTTTGGGAGGATGAGACGATTCGGTAATGGAATAACCGACCGTTCTCACGGTCGCGCATCCAGCGAGAAAAATTAAACTAAAAAATAGGATCTTCAAGCGATAATCTTTTGTCATTTTTCTAACCTTGGAGCGAGGGACGGGAATCGAACCCGCGTTCTCAGCTTGGGAAGCTGACATTCTACCATTGAATTACCCTCGCGAAAAAACTTCTTTAAAATCCACAACAGCTCTTTTCACGTTTTTCGACTCACAAATCGCCCGACAGACAGCGATACGTCCCACACCTATTTTCTGAAGACCAATAACATTATCTCTGGTGATACCCCCAATAGCAAAAACAGGAATCTTGATACGTTGAATAACTTTTTTTAAAAGATCAAGGTTCATCGGATGACGATTAGCCTTTGTGAATGTCTTAAACACGGATCCCAACCCGATATAATCCGCTCCTTCAGATTCAGCTCTCTTGGCGTGCTCAAAAGTTTGGCAGGAAACCCCAATCATGACTTTTTGTCCCATCATCCGTCGAGCCACTTCTACTGGGATATCGTCCTGACCCAAATGAACGCCTGACGCTTGAGCGGCAATCGCCACATCGACACGATCATTAATGATATAAAGAACTCGTCCTTCTGTTAACTTTAAAATTTTTTTCGAAAATTCCAGAATATCTCTCGCCGTACCCAACTTATCCCGGAGCTGAATCATATCCACGCCCGCTCTCACGGCTATTTTTGCAATCTCAAAGAGCTTTGAATAATCGCTGACCTGTCGATCTAAAATCAAATAAACTCTAGAATCTTGCAGCAACTTTTTTCTCAAGGGCATAAACCTGATAACGAAACTTCTTTAAATCTAAAGCGACTTTTGTCTTTCGCAATTTGGCAAATTCTTCCAGAACGCGAATCGATTCTTTGACCCGCTGAATATTCGCGTAAAAAATATCAGCAACATTTTTTCGTTTAAGCTCTGTTAACTGAGACGCCTTGCCCACATCCTGTTCAATGTTACGAGATTTAACAAGACTTTTAAGTCCGAGACCAAGAATGCTTTCTGTCAATTGATGACGAACTGTTTTAAACTGCCTTGTCAGCGTCTTATCATCCAGAATAAAGCGGCAAACATCTTCACAGACTCTTAACCCTTCTTTCGCCCGATTAAAATTCGCGTCAATGATTCGATCCATGAGCAATCTTTTCAATAATTTTTGTCGTCGAGCATCCGGGAATGTAAGAAATGTATTCGACTTTTCCGCCCAAACGTTTAACGAGATCGCCGCCGATGACCTCTTTGCCTTTCCAATCGGCTCCTTTAATTAAAATATCAGGTTTCAAAGCTTCAATCACACGCAGCGGCGTCTCTTCATGAAAGATCGTCACAAAATCAACGCACTCTAAAGCCGCCAACAATGAAGCGCGGCGAGTCTCGGCAATGATAGGTCGATTGGGTCCTTTAATCTTACGAATTGATGAGTCGCTATTTAAACCAATGACGAGGATTCGATTATTTTTCTTGGCAGATTCCAAATAACTCACATGACCGAAATGAAGAATATCAAAACACCCGTTTGTAAAAGCGATTTTCTTGCCCTTGGCTCGTAAAAACCTAAGCCTTGATTTTAAACTTTCGAGTTTGATAATCTTCTTTTTGGTATTCACGTTTAAAACTCTTCTTCAACTAATTCACAAATTGTATGAGCGATACAAATATGAGATTCTTGAATCCGCGCCGTCTTATCCGATGGAACAATCAAGCTAATATCCGTTAATTTGGCAAGTTCTCCCCCGCCGCAGCCGGTTAACGAGATTGTTTTAAGTCCCATCTGCTTGGCCTTTTTGATCCCTTCCAAAACATTTTTGGCCTTTCCGCTGGTTGAAATTCCGAAGGCAATATCACCTTTCGCCCCAAGCCCTTCAATCTGGCGGGCAAAAATAATCTCATAACCATAATCATTGCTTAAGGCGGTTAAAATCGATGTGTCCGTCGTAAGAGCTAAGGCGGGAAGAGATTTTCTCTCTTTCTGAAAACGTCCTATAAATTCTGCGGCAATGTGCTGGCTGTCAGCGGCTGATCCTCCGTTACCAAAAAATAAAATTTTGCCGCCGCTTTTAAAAGTTTTTATGATCTCAAAAGCGGCTTTCTCAATGTGGGAGATATTATTTTGAAGAGTTTTCTTCTTAACGTTAATGGATTCTTCAAAAATTTTTTCAATTTTTTCTTTCATGATAACCTTTAATAACGTGGGTTAACTCGAAAATACTTTGGCAATCGCGTAAAGCGCGGGATCAATGGTTTTGTGTTTGCTAACGGCCTCTTGAATATCCACCGAATGAATGGAATTCTCGTGGAGACTCACCATTTTCCCGAATTGTCTTTCCTTGACCAGTTCAACAGCCTTGACCCCAAAACGGGTTCCTAACACGCGGTCATAAGCGGTGGGAGTTCCGCCCCGCTGGATATGGCCTAACACGCTGACACGAGTCTCATAACCTGTTTTTTCCTCAACAAGATCAGCAAGCCTTTCCCCAATTTTTCCAATCCGATGGCGCTTTTTCTGACTCTCACCTGCATCTTCATCAGTATCACCTTGAATTGTGACCCCTTCAGAAACAACAACAATACTAAAAGTTTTCCCGCGTTTATGACGTTCTCTTAAAGACGCGCAAATCTCATCGATATCAACGGGAAATTCCGGAACCAAAATAATATCCGCCCCGCCCGCGATACCCGCTTGCACCGCAATCCAACCGGTATAACGTCCCATGACTTCAATGACGATAATGCGATGATGACTTTCCGCGGTCGTGTGAAGGCGGTCAATGCATTCGGTGGCGACATTGACAGCCGTATCAAAACCAAAGGCATAATCGGTCCCGGTTAAAGCGTTATCAATCGATTTAGGAACACCCACGATCGGTAATTTAGCGTCGCGGTATAATTCCAGCGCGATTTTTAAAGTGTCTTCTCCGCCGACGGCAATGATGGCGTCAATGCCGCTACGGCGAAAATTTTCGATTATGATCTTTTTTTGATCAGCGGATAATGGCGGGATAAACCGGCTCGTTCCCAAAATTGTCCCACCGCGGTCAAGGATGCCTGAAGTGACGCGCAAATCAAGAATCCGCATATCATTCTCGATCAAGCCATTCCAGCCGTTTTTGATGCCCGTCACGACGTAGCCTTCTAAAGCGGCTTTATGCACAACCGCGCGGATCACGGAATTCAATCCCGGACAATCGGCTCCCCCTGTCAAAATTCCAATCTTCTGCATCTCTTTACTCTTTCATGCCCGATATCCATGAAACGGAATATGAGGTTCTAATTTTTCTTCTCGAATTTTTTCTGAAGAATCCCGGTCACTATCTTTATCGGGAACAATTTTACTGATATAAACCGTCACATTCACAGGTTCGCTGATTCCAATCATTTCATGAACTTTATTCTGAACAAGATCCTGAATTCTTGAAGTGAGCTCGGGGATATTTCTTCCAGACCGCAAGATCAATTTAACCGTGACACGTAATCCTTTTTTCGACGTGACAACGTTCGATTTGGACTGTTTGACCTCGGGAAATTTATTAATTGTGCGACGGATTAAATCTTCTAACGCCGACAATGAAACACTGACCCGACCCGAAGGATTGTCAAAGGCAATAGTCTTGCGGCCGAGATTCATTGAAAGGAGCTGATAATAAAGAAAATTCTTGAATAAAATAACTCCCGCGGTAATTCCGATAATGAGCCGCAACCGGTCTTGAGTATAAATCGTTTGGAGAATCATGACGAGACTTCCTAATTTAATCCATTTTAAAGACAGCAATAAAAAGAAGCACCCCACAACCATCACAATTGTCATGTAAAAAAGATTGGCACAGCGTCTTAAAAAATTCATATGCCCCCCCTCTCGATGCCATGAATGTTGACATTAATGTCTTTAATAATAATATCGACACTTCGCTCCATCGCCGCCCTAATCGCGGTCTGGATCTGCCGGGCCATGTCGGGAATATTGAGGCCATAACTGATAATCACCTTCACTTCGAAGCTGGTATGATGTTGTGGATCGATGGTAACATCGACACCAGGAATCTCCCCATACCCAAAAATCTCGAACACTTGTTGTTTAAGATTTTTAGAAATCAACCGAGCGCCCGCCACTTCGCTGACCGCGACGGAAACAATTTCCGCCAAAGCTTTTTTATGAATTTGAACCGATCCCAAATCCAATTTTTGGATGTGTGTCATTTGTGCGCCTCCCTCCCCTCAGGGGAGGAAGAAGGACCCTCCGTTTTCAATATTTTTTCCACAAAATGAGTTGAAACTTTTCCCTCAATAAAAGACGGATGTCTTAAAATTTGGCTGTGAAAATCAATGGTTGTGGCGATGGGGCCGATATAAAATTCGTCCAACGCCCGCCGCATCGTACTCATCACGTCCGTTCTATTTTTCCCAAAGGTGATTAATTTAGCGACCATAGAATCGTAATACGGACTGATTTTGTATCCGGGATAAATGTGCGTATCGACACGGACACCATTCCCGCCGGGAAGATTCAGTTCTTCAATTTTTCCCGGGCAAGGCAAAAAATTATTTTTAGGATCTTCCGCGTTGATGCGGCATTCCATCGCCGCGCCATGAAATTTCACGTCTTCCTGTTTAATTTTAAGTTTCCCTCCGCGGGCGAGCTTAATTTGCTCTTTGACAATATCAATGCCCGTGACCATCTCCGTCACCGGGTGTTCGACCTGAATTCTGGTATTCATTTCCATGAAATAAAAATCTCCCTTTGGATCAAGGAGAAATTCAATTGTCCCGACACCTTTATAATTGACGGCACGGGCCGCTTTGACTGCCATTTCACCCATTTTCTTCCGCAATTTATTATCTAGCGCCGGCGAAGGCGACTCTTCGAGTAATTTTTGATGGCGCCGTTGAATACTGCAATCTCGTTCGCCCAAATGAATCGTATGCCCATACTGATCCGCCATGATTTGAAACTCGACGTGACGAGGTTCTTCAATATATTTTTCAATGTAGACATCGGCGTTGCCAAAATTCGCCTCCGCTTCATTTTGAGCAATGCCAAAAGCGCTCATTAAGGTCACATCATTATGACAAACCCGCATCCCCTTACCCCCACCGCCAGCGGCGGCTTTGATAATGACGGGATATTTAATCTTCTTAGCCACTTCAATGGCTTCTTCTTTCGTTTTAATAACGCCTTTACCACCGGGCGTTAACGGAACGCCAATGCGTCGCATCGTATCTTTCGCGGCAACCTTATCTCCCATCGCGCGAATGCTTTCCGGACTTGGACCAATAAAGGTGATATTGCAGGATTCGCAGACTTCCGCAAAATGGGCGTTTTCCGCTAAAAATCCATAACCCGGGTGAATCGCTTCGACGTCGGTGACTTCAGCGGCTGAAATAATGGAGGGAATATTTAAATAACTTTCCGAGCTCGGGGCCGGACCGATACACACGGCCTCGTCGGCAAAACGAACATGCAGAGAATCCCGATCGGCTTCCGAATAGACGGCGACGGTCTGAATATTCATTTCCCGACAGGCCCGAATAATTCGTAAGGCAATCTCTCCGCGATTGGCAATAAGGATTTTAGAGAACATGTTTTAAATGGGTTCAACAGAAAACAATGTTTGTCCGTATTCAACCGGCTGGGCGTTTTCAATAGGAATCTGAACAACCTTCCCTCGAATCTCGGACTTAATTTCATTCATCAATTTCATCGCTTCGACAATACAGACGACTTGACCGACTTCCACAGTTTGACCGACTTCCACAAAAGGAGGAGCTTCCGGAGATGAAGATCGATAAAATGTTCCCACCATCGGGGATTTGATGTCTTTAAGATTTTTATCTGGCGTGGACTCTGGCTTGGGGCTGGATGTTAATGCTGGGGCTGATTCAATGTGGTAAGCGACGGGTAAGCCTCGTGAGACTGCTTCTAAATGTTCAGCATGACCTTTCTTTAATTTGATCTTTGTTCCCTCGCGTTCAATCTCGATTTCCGTCAAATCATTCTCATTCATCAAATTGATCATTTCACGGATTTCTTTTAAATTCATTTGTTTACCCTTTCGACGTATTCTCCTGTTCGAGTATCAACTTTGATCTTTTCGCCCGTATTAATAAAAAGAGGAGCCTGAATAACAGCTCCCGTATCGATCGTGACCGGCTTTGTTCCGGCCTTTGAAGAGTCTCCCTTCAAACCCTGCTGGGCATCGATCACTTCTGTCTGAATAAAATTCGGCAAGATAATCTGTAAAATTTTCCCGTCGTAGCAAACCCCCACCACTTCCAAATCATCCTGAAGAAATCTCGCTTCATCGCCAACCAAATCTTTAAGAACAGCCACTTCTTCATAACTCGCGAGGTCCATAAAATGAAAAGAATCTCCGCTTTGATAGAGGTTCTTGAGTTTTCTTTCCTCAAGATCGATATTCTCGAGCTTTTCAGAAGGTTTGATCGTTCTTTCAATCAGCTGCTGAGTCTTAATATTGCGGAGTTTCACGCGGACGAAAGCCACTCCCTTGCCGGGCTTCACATGCTGATAACTCGTGACAACGAAAATCTCATTGTCCATTTTGATGCCGATTCCAGTTGTCAGTTCGTTAATTGATATGGGCACTTAATACCTCACATCCATCTTTTTTGACTAAAACCATTTCTTCAAGACGGATACCAAATTTGTTAGGGATATAAACGGCTGGTTCGATGGTGATGACCATATTTTCTTTAAGAAGGGACTTATTCTGCGCTGAAACCCTTGGACTTTCATGAATTTCTAACCCGACCCCGTGTCCTAAAGCGTGACCAAAGAATTTTGCTAACTTTCTTGATGCTAAGTAGTTACGTGCTGCCCCGTCAACTTCGGAAATCTGCTGGCCAGCTTTCACTTTGGCGATCGCTCTTTGCTGCGCTTCATACACGCAATCATGAACTTCCTGAATAAGAGGTGCTATCTTACCGAAAAAAAATAGGCGTGTCAAGTCAGACTTATAACCCTGATAGTCAATTCCCATGTCGACGAGAACCAAATCCCTTTGGGATATCTTACGTTGCGTCACTTTGGCATGCGGATAACAGGAATTGGGGCCGGAGGCAATAATCGGATCAAACGAAAAGCCCACTCCCTTCGATTTGACGAAATGTTCAAGCTCTAAAAGGACTTTTTCTTCCGAAAGTCCAGACTTTAGATATTTCTTTAACCAAGATTGGGTTTGGTGATGGATTTTTAAAGCCTCACGAATCTTTCCAATCTCATTTTGATCTTTAATTTCTCGCAAATTCTCGACAATTTTTTGTGTTGGGACTAAATTCACAGACTTAGGACACTTCGACTTGAGAAGTTTATACTGCGACAATGTCAGATGCTGTTCTTCTATTCCCAAACGTTTAACTTTTAATTCGTGAGCGAGGCGACAAGCTGCCTCATTGATCGAACCTTGATAATGCTTCACGGTGATTTCTTTTTTAAGATTTTTTTTGGCTTCTAAGACATAGCGAAAATCAGTGAGATAAAAGACTCTGCGGGGAGTAATCAACAACCAGGATTCTGAGGCAGGAAATTCCGTGAGATACGTGATGTTGGGATCACGGGTGACCAGAAGCGCGTCAATCTGGTGAGAATCAAAGGCCGCAACGGCTTTTTGAAGACGTGAATTCTTAAGATCCCTCGTCACTTCGTTCCTCGGGATGACGGATCGCATGATCCGTCATAATAGAGACGGAAATGTTTTTGTAAAGTTTTTAAAGGAATTTGGCCGGGCGCGAACGGCTTACCCAAAAAACTATAAGTCAAAAGGGAACCCACGCTCGGGAACACCAACCTGGAAATCGAACCCAATCGCCCCATCGCCAGAGTAATAATCTTATCCTTTTTGTGCTTGATTGTAAATTCCAACAATCGATTTAAATCGTCACGATTTTTTGCGTGAGCGGCGATCTTGATAATATCTCCCCCAGACTTTTTCCCTTCACGCAAAATTTTTTCTAATCCTGCGAGTGTCGGAGTGTTTTTAAAATGATGAGAAGACACAATCACAACTTTCTTTTTAGCAAGGCCGATCACGGATTTAAGCAGCGGCGAGGTGAGTTCAATATCAACAGCCTGAACATACTTCATTCCGATTTTAAACAAATCCCACTTTAATTGATCGGAAATTTTTCTTCTCCGAAGGAGAATGCCCCCTTCAACCGCTTGATTACGGATCGTTAAAATCAGAGGCAATCGCGTTTGAACGCGTTTTTTGAGATTGTCTTCAAGGTATTGGGAGTTAAGTTTGCGGAAATGATCAACACGAATTTCAAGCGCGTCAGGATGGGCCGATTGAATGGCTTGGGTGGACTCTTTGTCACTAACAACCAGTACAACTTTAGGCCGGCCATCGAGGGAAAGTTTCCCTAATTTAATCATGGGTGGCCTCATCAACGAGCATAACGGGAACGCCATTGCGGACAGGATATTTTAATCCGCATTGCTCGCAGAGAATATTTTCCTCGTGGCATTTAACCTCCCCGCGGCAGGACGGACAGGCTAAAATATTGATAAATTCTTGGTCAATCATGCTTGTTGTCCTTCTTGTTTCACCGCTTCCACATATTTCATCTGCAATTCGTAGATCGTCGCATTCAACACATTCTCTTCCTGCCGGTTCAAATTGCCCTTGGTCTTTTCTCGAATCATGGCGAGCGTATCAATCATAAATTTGGCGTGATCTAAGCTTTTTTCTGGCCTATTTGTCGCCGGGTTAGGGATCTCGCCTAAAAAAACCATGGCTTGAAAGCCCAAGCTCGTCACATAATTTAAAAAATTAACCTGAGGCACAGCCGTGGCCTGTTCCTCTGGACTCAAATGTTCTGGGGATTCTTGGGGTGGGGCTGACGGATCATCCCGAGCTTCCTCTTCTAAAGGCAACTCCGGCTCTTTGATCGGTCCTTCGATGTGAAGTTTTGTCTCTCCAGGACGTGGAACCTGTTTAGAGAGAACGTCCTTTTGCTTCGCCGAGGCTTCTTTCCAAGCCTCATCAACATGTTTTTCTCGTTCCATATTTCTTTCCTCCAAGACTAGAGGCCTTAGAATATCACCATAAAAAATTATTGTCAACGCATCAAAACGGTTAAAGTTGACCTTCCGTCAGTTTCCCCCTTTATTATAAATAATCAGCACATTGAAGGTAAATTCAGGGTAATCAAACCCTTTTGGAAAAGGCGGAAATGGGCTGGCTTCTTTGACAATCCGTAACGTAATATCCTGCAAATAGTCGTTCGCGGCGGTTTTATCCTTTTTGATTTGAATATCCTTGAGAGACCCGTTGGAGGTGAGCACAAACGTCACATAAACTTGCCCTGTGTCAAACTCCGGATGATCCAGGTGCCGATAGGCGCGATTTAAAATGTTCCGCCGCAAATTATCCTCATAACTTAAATATTGAGGATTAGTGATTTTGCCGGTATCCAAACGCGGGATGCTCACCGTGCGATGAGTATCCAGCGTTTTAATTCTTAAGGCCCCCTTATCCAACGACAATGTTTCTGGACCCTTCTCGAGACCTTTTCCATGGCCCAAGAGGACTGAAGAGGAAATATCTGATTTCTTAGTCAAAATATCCACTTTGTCCGTTTGGGAAGAAGTCTCTTTTTTACGATGACTTAAATCAATATTCGTGGGCTCTATTTTTTTCTCGACTGCCTTGAGGGGCCTTGTGGACTGATAACTGATTTCGACATCTTTGAAAGAATGGGCGATCTCCCGGCTTTTTAAAATCGACATGACGGTGATGACGGACACATGCACAAGGAAGGAAACAAGCAAGGCGTAATAAAAGAACCTATTCTCGATGGCCATTTCAAAGCCCCATTAGGGAAGGATAATTAATGCCGTCTAAAAATTTCTTTAAAAAAATAGCTTAAAAAACGGATGGTGTCTTTTAAGGGATGGATATAACTTTCTTCACCCTGATAAATCGTTTGAATGGGAACAGAAACGATCTTGTATCCTTTACGACAGGCGCAAGTTAAAATTTCACTTTCAATCTCAAAATCACACGATTTTAATTTGATATCTTTAAGAATCGCCTGAGGAATATAGCGGTATCCGCACTGCGTATCCGGAACCTTCTGACGGCAAAGTAACGAAATCAGAAAAGACATTACTTTATTGGTAACGTATCGCAGGCGAGGCATATTTTTAGAATTGGCCATGCGATTTCCGACGATAATAGCTCCATTCGAATTCTTGCCCGCGGGCAAGAATTGGTCAAGATCACTGACCGAATGCTGTCCATCTCCATCCATGATGACAACGCCATCATATCCTTGCCGAAGGACATATTCAAACCCTCGCTGCAAAGAGTATCCTTTACCCTGTTTGGGCGACTGGTCAATGACATAAGCCCCTTCACGTTTAGCTATCAAACCGGAATCATCGATTGACCCATCATTAATGACGACAACTGGAAAACCTTTTTTTTTGAGTGACGCGACCAGTGATCCAATGGTTTTGGATTCATTATGGGCAGGAATAAGAATACAAATGTTCATTCGCTTATTCTCGTCTGAAGAACAGTTTCTCTGGGGAGAAATGTATTTGGGAGTGCAATGTCGGGTTGAACGTCTGAATTTTGAATCCAAAATGGCCGGAACATCAACCACTGGGCGGGATAAGTTCTAATTTTGTCTTCAATGATTTTGCTGTATCGCTTCATCAATTTTAAAACCTCTTCTCTTTCTTCTTCACGAGGAACCTCTAAAGGCGGCAGAATCGGTTCTTCAATAGATAAAACAAATTGACCCTCTTCTTTGTCTCTTAAAAAAAATGTTGGAATAATCGCCGCGCCTGTTCTTAAAGAAAACATCGCCGCCCCTTTAGGAATTAAAGTTTTTCGTCCTAAAAAATCAATTTCCTCACCGCTCTGCGTAAAATCCCGATCAGCCGCAATGGCCACAAGCTGATTTTTTTTCAAAAGTTCCGTGCATTTTCGAATCGCGAAATTCATGGGCACGACGTTAAAACCTTGGACGGCCCTTTGTTTATTAAAAAGCTCATTCACCGGCCGCTCTTTATGAGACAAGGCAATCGCTGTCACGGGATACCCCAGGATTCCTAAAACCACTCCCCCGAGTTCCCAATTCCCTAAGTGAGCTGTTAAAATAATGCCTCCCTTGCCTCGCTCAAGGGCTTTTAAAATATGTTTTAAATGCTCAACCTTGATATGTTTTTGAACGTACTCTTTGTTAATATGTTTGGCCATCCGGAAAAACTCGTTGAGATAACGTCCAAAATTCCGAAAGACTTCTCTCGTCAAACGGGAAATGTCTTGAGGATCAGCGTCAGGAAAAATCACTTTAAGATTATTTTTGACAGCCCATCGATCTCGAAAAGACAAAACGTAATGACAATCTGAGATAAACGTGGCGCACCGATACGAAAAAGGCCATGACAAAAGATTCGTCAAAAACAATCCTAGTTTATACATCCCAAATTTAAACATCACGACCCTCTTAAGGACATGTCAAATTCAGTTTGGGATAAATCGGTTGGGGGATGATCAAGAATTAATCGGACAATATCGGAGGTGGCCTGCGGCTTGGCATTTTCATAAGCGGCTTGACTCATCGCCTCCAGCCGCGCGGGAGATTTCAGAAGAGATGCCACCTCTTCTCCAATATCACGGGTGGAATCAATTTTTAAACCAATCCCTTTTTTAATCAAAAAATCCGTATTGCGCATTTCTTGTCCAGGAATGGGGTCGACAATCAAGATCGGCAGACCCTTCGTCAAACTTTCCGCGGTTGTCATGCCGCCAGGTTTGGTGATAATCAATGTCGCTAAATCCATCAATTCATCGACGTTATTGGTGTATTCAAAAATCAATATTTTTTTTTCGGATTTTTTGGCTTTACGTCTTAAGCGGTTTAAAATCTTCGTGTTTTTCCCCGCCAGCATAATCACCTGAAAATTCATCTCAACCTTAATTAAGGATTTTAAGACCTTGGTCATCGGGCCCAAACCTTGTCCTCCGCCCATAATCAGAATGGTCGGAACATTGGGATCAAGTCCTAAACTTTCGGCGATAGGCTTCGGATTAAGCCGGGCGGCAAACTTCATGCGGATCGGGATCCCGTAAACTTTAATCGCATCCGCCGAGACTCCCTTCTTAATGAATCGCTCTTTGGCTTCCAGCGAAGGCACCACGTAATAATCAACGCCTTCATTGATCCAAAAAGAATGGGGAGCAAAATCGGTCAAGACGGCAATGAGGGTGGTCTTAAGGCCGTATTCTCTTTTATAATCCGCAAACATTCCACAGGGAAAAGCCTGGGTGCAAACAACCGTGTCAGGTTTATATTTTTCAAACAGGCACCCTATTTTTTTATGGCTTGTTTTGTGTAAAAAATTTTTAATGGCTTGTGAATTTTTAAAAAATTGAGGATTATCATAAACGGCATCCCAAACCTTTGGGGTCCTCTTAATCATCCCCATATAAATCCGATTCACGACTTTCTCTAAAATAGGATAGGTATATCCAAACCCGTTAATCGCCGGGGCTTCGACATTCGGCCCTAATTTTCTCAAAGCTTCTTGAATGGCCATGGTCGCCTGCCTGTGGCCAGAAACTTGACTGATATACATGAGGAGAACTTTTCGTTTTTGTTCACTAAGAACCATTTTATCCTTCAATGATCGCCAAACAATCCCCAATATTGGCCTCTCGTCCTTCAGAGACCACAATTTTCTGAATGATTCCTGAAGTTCCCGCGGGGACATTAAACGTGGCTTTATCGGTCACAACCTCAACAATATCATCCTCAGCCGAAACTTTATCACCGATCTTACAATGCCAACAGGCCACGACCGCTTTTTTGATTCCTTCCCCAAGTTCAGGCAAAACAACCGATACCATCCAAGAACTCCTCTAAAACTCTAGACCAAAAACCTGTTCAAAACTCTTCTTTACCGTTTTTTTGACATCATCCAAATTGACTTCCCTACCCTTAATGGCGGCCATCGAGGTCATCTCAACATCTAACCCGCAGGGCTTAATCCATTGAAACAGCTTAAGATCTGTATTGACATTGATCGCTAACCCATGAAAAGTCACCCAGCGGCGAACGCCGATTCCCATCGAAACAATCTTCTTTTCACCCATCCAAACGCCAGTTTTAGCTGCTTCAGATGAGGCAGGTGAAAATCTATTAGCCACTATACCAAAACGCTTTAATAAATCAATGGCAACTTCTTCTAATTTCCTTAAATAATCATGAAGATCTCTTCTCGAGAAATTAAGATTTAAAATAGGATAAATCACCAATTGTCCGGGGCTGTGAAGGGTAATATCTCCGCCTCGATCAATCCAATGGATTTGAATCCCTTGCCGCAGAATTTTATCTTCTGAAACAAGAATATGGTCTTTCCGAGCCATCCGCCCCATGGTCAAAACAGTAGAATGTTCGCAAAGGAGTATCGTCTGAGGCTCACCTTTTAAAACGTCTTCCACATGACGTTTCTGAATAAGATACGCTTCCTGATAGTCAATAATCCCTAAATCTTTAAAATGACAATAAGACATTTGTAAAAAAACCCCGTACTCTTAAGGGGCCGGGGCTAAGTTGAAATCGATGATTATTTTTTATATTTTCTTTAAATTATAAACTTCTTCTTCCCAGCGTGACTTAAGTTTAGGATTGTCAATCCACGATAAAAGATATTGGGTATAAGCCTCCCCTGTAACACCCGTCTCTCGTCCGGTGATCACTATTTTCTGTTCAAATTGACCGCACATCTCCAAAGCCATTTCTATTTTTTGAGCCTGTTCGGTGTATCCAATATGACGCAAAAGCATACTTGCGGCGCGAATCATGGAACATGGATCAGCGTATTTCCCGCGGCCTTCTTTCACCATCCTTGGCGCACTGCCATGAATGGCCTCAAACATGGCCCACTGCTTGCCAATATTAGCACTGCCGGCTGTCCCCACCCCGCCCTGCAATTGCGCCGCTTCGTCAGTTAAAATATCTCCGTAAAGATTCGGAAGGACAAAAACCTTAAATTCTTTTCGGCGGGCCGGATCAATCAATTTGGCAGAGACAATATCCACATACCATTCATCGGCTTTAATCTTTGGATACTGTTTGGCAATGCGGGCAAAAACTTTGGAAAATCGCCCATCGGTTGTCTTGATGATGTTAGATTTGGTCACCGCCGTGACTCGATCAAGATGATTTTTTTGAGCGTAATCAAAACTCATTTGAATGATTCGTTCTGAGCCTTGTTCCGTCGTGATGGTAAAATCCACACTTAAATCTTCGCTGACATCAAAACCTTTTGAACCGACAATATACGCCCCTTCGGTATTTTCTCTAAAAAAACACCAATCGATTCCTTCTTTGGGAATTTTGACCGGACGGACGTTAGCGAAAAGATCCAACTCGCGGCGCATGGCCACATTCGCACTTTCAATATTAGGCCAAGGATCACCCGATTGAGGAGTTGTCGTCGGACCTTTTAAAATGACATGGCAGGATTTGATTTCGGCGAGGACTTGATCGGGAATGGCTTTATTATGTTTGACCCTATTTTCAATGGTCAAACCTTGAATGTCTCGAATGACAATCGTGCCACTCTTTAACTCATCTTTTAACAGATGAGTTAAAATCTGCTGAGCATGTTTGGAAATGATTTCGCCAATCCCATCTCCCCAACATGAGCCGATAATGATAGGTTTGATTTTGGAATAATCGGTAGGATGAACGTTCTTTTTTAATTCTTGAACACGCTCGAGCTGTTCTTGAAGCAGGAATCCAAATTTTTCTTTTGCTTTTTCAATAAAATCCTCTGACATCTTACTTTTTGCCTTTACGGATCTCGGTCGATTGACCCAAGAGCTGTTTAAATTCTTCAACATCCTTAACATGCGTTAAGGCATCTTCAAAAGCAATGATTCCAGCTTTATAAAGCATCTTTAAAGAGGCGTCCATCGTATGCATCCCATATTGAGAGCCTGTTTGAATGGCTGTTGGAATTTGTTCTACCGCTCTTTCACGGATTAAATTGCGCACGCCTGGCGTCGCCACCAAGACTTCTGTCGCGACCACCCGCCCTCGTCCTTCAATCCGAGGCAGTAATATTTGGCAAACAATTCCTTGAAGACAAGCCGATAACTGAAGACGCACTTGCTGCTGTTGGTGGGCGGGAAAAA
>OBEQ012601964.1_pt1 | contig 27460 bp, 21 predicted proteins | sample 1670901 | NCBI WGS metagenome assembly OBEQ01 (sample SAMEA104232315, study PRJEB22302) | groundwater metagenome | biome: forest; feature: aquifer; material: groundwater | place: USA | collected 2011-08-07 | depth 5.4 m
AACCTCTCGGGCGAAGACGTGAAAGCGCGCGCTATTGCCACGGAAACACTTCTCGAGCGGCTGTTGCACGAGCTCAAGTATTTCCGGGAAACCGGAAAGCACTTGGACGTCTCGAACGTGACGCTCGCTTCGGGTTCGCGGTATTCCGTTGGCTACGTGCCGGGCGTGGACTGGGACTCGTACTACGGCAAGCTCTGCGTGTACGGGTGCAGCCCTTCGCATCGGGGCGGGCTTCTGCGTTCCCGTGCAGTAGTTTCCTAACACTTGTACCTTAGGACTCGATCCCTTGATTGAGTCCTATTTTTTTATGCTAAAATAATGTTGGCTAATACAACCACTTGATATTTTGTAATATCAAGAATGGTTTGCCGCAGAAAAAGGAAACTGCTTATCCGGTTTTAGTGAGGATTCGCCTTGATGCGGTGCCTCAAAATACAAACCGATAGAGATCGGTCAACACAAGCAATTTTGTAAAAAAGTTGCCGGTGATTTGGATGAAATCGGATAACGCAACGGGTTCGCGGAATTCCGATGGCAACGTGCCGAACGTGAACTGGAACTCGAACTACAGCAAGCTCTACGTGAACTGGTACAACCCTTCGAATCGGAACGAGAATCTGCGTTCCCGTGCAGAAGTTTCGAGAAAAACCCTCTTTTGGAGGGTTTTTCTTATGCAAGATATTTTATCCAGCCATTCGTCATTTTCGAGACTTCCTGAAGTTGAAGTTCAAGCTCGAGATATGTTTTGGCCGGAATAATATTCAGTTCGTTCTCGGCTCTTATCAGTCGTTTCAGAACCTCAATTTTAATTCTCGCGGTATTAAGAATTTGTTTTTTATTTTCTCTTGCTTCAAGGGCGGCAGTTATTATGAGTTCCAGAATATTGAGGCACACAGATTCAATATTTGCGTGCAAGCCAAATCGGTCTCGCTTCGGAATCTTGTGGCCGAGGAGATAGATGGTTTTGTATAATTCATCCAAACGATGAATCAATGGCACGTTAACTCCGCCGCCGGGGGGGGGGGCTTACTGGGAAAAGAATTCATGATGATATTTTTGAGCGCGCAATAAGCTTGGAAAATTTATTTTTGGCATGGCGCGAATTCAAGCGTGGAAAAAGAAAGAAAAAAGATGTCCAGGAATTCGAGTTTAATCTTGAAGACAATCTTTTTGCGCTTCACGAAGCGCTTGCCGCTAAAACGTACGAGCACTCGGCATACGAATCATTTTACGTCCAAGACCCTAAATTGCGCCATATCCACAAAGCATGCGTGCGTGACAGGGTAGTGCACCAAGCCGTCTTTAGGATATTGTATCCGATTTTTGATGCGGGTTTTATTTTCGATTCTTACTCTTGTCGCACGGGCAAAGGAACGCACCGCGCCGTTTTACGTCTCGAAATGTTTATGAGAAAACTCAGCAAAAACTACAAGAAACCGATTTTTGCGCTAAAGTGCGACGTCAAAAAATTCTTTGATTCTATTGACCAGCAGATATTACTATGTCTCATAAGGAACAGAGTTCGAAATGAGAACATGCTTTGGCTTATTGAGAGAATTATCGAAAGTTTTGAAAAAGAAAGGAATACTGGATTGCCGCTCGGCAATGTAACCAGCCAGATTTTCGCGAATATTTACCTAAACGAACTTGACTACTTTGTGAAACATGCGCTTAAGGTCAAACACTACATACGCTACTGTGACGATTTTGTTATTTTAAGCGAAGAGAGAAAATATCTCGAGGCCACGCTCTCTAAAATCAATAATTTTTTAATAGATGTACTTAAACTCTCGCTTCACGGGCGGAAAATTATCTTTAGAAAATTTACTCACGGCATTGATTTCTTGGGGTATGTTGTTATGCCGTATTACAGAGTTTTGCGGACAAAAACCAAACGAAGAATATTGAAAAAAATGGCAAGGAGAAAGTCAGAACTTGAGCGTGGTGAAGTTGATGTCGCTTCATTTAACTCTTCGCTCCAATCGTATTTCGGCGTTCTCGCGCATTGTAAGGGATTTAAGATTAGAAAAAAACTTATAGATACGATATGATGATAAAAATGCCAGGCACGAAAATAAAATTAGTTGACAATTTGCGCACGTGGATTGAAATTGATTCTCGTGCCGCAAAAAAGAATTACGAAACGTTCAGGAAACTGGTGAAGCCCGTTCGCCCCATTCGACAAGCTCGGGGCAGGCAGGCTCAGGGCAAATCCGCTCCGCGAATTTGGGCCGTTGTTAAATCCAACGCCTATGGGCACGGCATAGTTGTTTTTTCAAAGCTGGCGCAAAAATTTGGAGTGGACGGCTTTTGTGTTGATTCTTTGGTTGAGGGATTGCGACTAAGAAAGGAGGGTATCAAAAAGCCAATTTTGGTTTTGGGTCCGACACTTCCGAGTCTTTTTGGTGAAGCCACAAAAAAGAAAATTAGCATAACGGTTTCCAGCTTTGACGCGCTAAGAGTGCTCGTTGCCGCAAAGAACCCGCCGGAGTTCCATATAAAAATTGATACCGGCATGCATCGTCAGGGTTTTTATATAGAAGACTTGCCTCGCGTCATTAAATTGCTAACAACTAAAACCTCAAACATAAAAGCTTGCCTAAAAGGAATTTACACTCATTTCGCTTCAGCGAAAGACACGAATTATCCGACATACACGGAAAAACAATTCGCGGAATTTGAGAAAGCGATAAAACTTTTTGAGCAAGCTGGTTTCAATAATTTGATCAAACATTGCGCGGCAACGGGCGGAACATTAATTAATCCGAAATATCATCTTGACGCCGTGCGGATCGGCATCGGGCTTTACGGTCTTTGGCCGTCAAAGGAACTTGAAGTCCAGCTCCGACGCTCCGCCGGGGGTCGGAGCCCCGACCAGAAAGCGTCGGGGTTGGGTCGAGGCATAAAATTACATCCGATTTTAAGCTGGCGGGCAGTTGTGGGCGAGGTGAAAAAAATAAAAGCCGGAGATTATGTCGGATATGACCTGACCGAACGCGTGCGTGCGCCGATGAAAATCGCCGTTTTGCCGGTTGGCTATTGGCACGGATTGCCGCGAGCGCTTTCCGGATCGGGCGAAGTTTTAATTAGTGGTAAATTCGCAAAAATTTTAGGGCGAGTTTCTATGGACATTACGGTTGTCGGACCGGTTTCTTGCCGGGCCGAAGACGTTGCCACACTGATCGGCCGCGACGGCAAAAACGAATTATTGGCAGCAAATATTTCGGATAAGCTCGGAGCGAGCGCTTACGAATTTCTTACAAGACTAAATCCCCTTATGGAAAGGATAATTTTATAGGCAATGTTCTCTTTTCTAAAAAAAAATAGTGCCACAAAGAGAGTCGCGGAAACTTATGTGCCAGACCATCGACAATTCCGCAAAATAAAGCGCCTACGTTTTGTTTTTTTGGGATTACTGATGCTGTTTTATTTTATTTTCGTTGCCGGTGTGTGGGTTTTCTTAGGAAGTCCGTTATTCCAAATAAAAAAGATTGATGTTGTCGGCGAGAAAGAGGTTTCCCGCGAAGAGATTTTAAGCGTCGTTATCTCTGGGGTTTTGGGAAAAAGCTGGTGGAAGCCGTTTTTCGGCATAAATAATATGCTTATTTGGCGCGAAGGTTCGGCAGACGACGCTCTGGTTTTTCTGCCGAAAATTAAAAGCATTGATATAAAAAAAAATTATCAAAACGGAAGCATTTTAGTCAAAGTTGTTGAACGCGATCCTTACGGGATCTGGTGCGGTTTTAGCCCGGCATCTTCTTCGGATACGTCTATGGAAGAAACAAGCTGCTGGTGGTTTGATGAGGACGGTGCGATTTTTCAGCGCGCAGTTTTTACAGAAGGGAGTCTGATAACGTTGATTTCGGACTACTCGCAAAGTGGTCTCGGCTTAAGATCGAATATTTTACCAAGAGAACTTTTGCCGAACGCCTTGTCCATTTTTAAAGTTCTTAAATCGAGCGGTCTTGATGTCAAAGAAATTCGTTTAAGTGATATAAAACTAGAGGAGATGGAAGTAACAACCTTCTTCGGGCCGAAAATTTACTTTAGTTTGCGGTTTCCGGCAAACAACGCGCTTGAGGTTATCAAGAGTTTTGTTGGGAAAATGAATTTTAGCAATTTGGAATATTTGGATTTCAGAGTGGAAAACAGGGTTTATTATAAATAAGGAATAATTGATAACAAATGACTAACGACGAGAAACGTGGTTTGCCAAGAGGAATCGGCTGGGGAATTTTCGCGCTTGCGGCAATTTTCGTAATTTCCGTAGCCGTTTCTTTGTTTAACGTCTCCCATAGAACTTCGCGTGTCGTCGGAGAAAACCTGGAACAATTTAAGAATGGCGTGGAAGATCTGAAAAATTTTGATACCAAGGGTGCGGAAGATAAATTCTCTTCTGTCGGCGGAGGAATAAAAAATCTGAACGATGCCCTTGGCAAGTTGGGCTTTTTGTTTTCCGGAGCGGGAGAGGCCGTTTCGGGTTTTCAGGAGTTTGCCGATCGCGCCCTTGTCTTGACCCGGGAAGTTGATTTTTTTAAAGCAAACTTTTTGAGTAAATTTTTCGGCGGCGGCGGAACGGAACTTTTAGAACACGCCGAAAATGCGAGGAGTGCTCTTTCCGAGATAGATTCGAAGAGCAGAAACTTGGTTTCTTTGGCGCAAAAATTCGGCGGCGGCGAATACTTTATCGGAGATTTTTATTTACCGCTTCAAATTGAGGCCGGCGGATTTTTAAAATTTTTGGATAATTTGCTTGCCAAGCTCAAGAGTGATTCGGGTATAAATCTGATATTGATGTTCCAAAATCCGTCGGAGATGAGGCCGACGGGAGGATTTTTCGGAAGTTACGCCGAAGTTTTTATAAAGGACGGCGAGCTTAAAAGTGTTGATGTTCATGACATCAATGAAGTTGATAGGACAATTACGGCAAAAGTAATTCCGCCAAAGCCGCTTCAACTGATTACTACTTCGTGGAGATCTGCGGACTCCAATTGGTTTTTTGATTTTCCGGCTTCGGCGAAAAAGGCAATGGATTTTTTTGAAAGCTCCGGACTTTACTCGGGCAAAAAAAGTTTTGACGCGGCAATCGCCGTTTCGCCGAAGGTGATAACGGATATCTTAAGCTTAACCGGGCCGGTTGAGCTTAAAAGCAGGAACGTTGTTTTAAACAGCGAAAATTTTCTAGTTGAGATACAGAAAATAGTTCAGGATGGCCAGGCGGCAAACGTAACGTATCCGAAGGGCGTATTGAAAGAACTGGCTGACGCGGTTTTAAGCAGGCTTCCGGCGCTCGGAGACGAACAAAAAGGTGCTTTTTGGAAAGTGGTTGGCGACTGGATAAGCAATAAAGATACAATGGTCTATTTCAAAGATGCCGGATTGGCGGATTTCGCGAGGAACTACGATGCCGACGGAGAAATTTATAAATTGTCGAATGATTTCAACGGAGATTATTTGGCGATAGTTGATGCCAATATTGGCGGGGGCAAATCGGATCTATATATAAAACAAGACGTACGTCTTGAAAGCCAAATAAATTTGGACGGAACAGTTGGCAATCATTTGATTATTGACCGCATTCACGAAGGGAATAAATCAAAATACTGGTGGTATAAAGTTTTAAACCAGGATTATTTGCAGATTTATCTTCCGCGCTCGGCGGAGCTAACGAATTTCAAAGGGGGATTGGAAAAGAAAATTGTCCCGCCGTTAGATTACGCGAAGAACGGTTATGTTGCCGATCCGTTGGTTTTGGCGATAGAAAGTTCAACTGAAAAAGTTTTCAATTACCCGGCGCTTGAAGTTCGTAAAGATGGCGATAAAAAAGTTTTTTCCACATGGACGCGCACAAAATCCGGCGAGAAATCCGAAGTAATTTTTGATTATTCTTTCCGCACAAATCTTCTCCCGGCCGACGGCCAAGGGTATCAATTTGTTTTTGAAAAACAAGCCGGCACGAAGAGGAATTACAAATTCCAAATCAGCGCTCCTGTCGGATTCCGTTTCCGCGAAAATAGTTTGCCCGTGTTTACATATGAATCGGTGAGCACTGCCACGTCAACAAGCGTGCTTCCGGGCCGCCTAATTTTCGATTTGACATTGGAGAAGATATAGAGTATCCTTTCCCACAGAACAATAAAACCAGATTTTGGAGGTTTTGAGATGAAGAAGTTTGTGTCAGCAGTGCTGTTTTTCTTGGTATTTTCGACTGTTTCTTTCGCTAAGGACAAGCCCAGAGTAGACGGCAAATTCAAGGTTACAGTCGATTACTCTCAAGCTGTCAAACAGATGGTCGAAGCCGGTCACTATGACTGGAAGAACCCGAATATCAATCATACAAATTTTCCGATCCCGCCGTCGAAACGTGGCAAAAAGGAAGTGACGATCGGGCTTGTCAGCTTCAATCGCAACATGGAGTTGAACGAAATTCTTCAAGAACTCGACCGGATGGGTTTCCGTCCCGCCGAATTGCCGGAACTCCTGGCCTTCGGTACGGCCTATCCCGAGAAGCAGCGTGAATTCCCGATCGTTGCTCTTGGTTCCGTGTGGCGGTACTGGTTTGGCCACCGCCGCGTCGCGTACCTCTGCAGCCGCTCCGGCAGGCGCATCCTGCGCTTGCGCTACTTCGTCGACAGGTGGAACTCGGACTATCGTTTTGCTGCCGTCCGCAAGTAGTACTTTGTGTCTTGGATAAGTTGGGATTTTTTGATTCTTTGGTCCTTTGCCCCGTGCGATTCCGCCCGGGGCTTTTTCTTTTCGATTTGACGCTGGAGAAGATATGATATATTCTTCCTTTTAGTATTTTGGCAGACATTAATCTGCTAGAAAAAAGGAGAAATATGAGAAAGTTATCGCTTGTGTGGGTGTATTTGGTTGTTTTGCTTGCGCTGTCCATCGGTTCTTTTGGCCAAACCATAAAGGAAGAATCAAGGAAAGATTGGAACCAATTTTCTTTGGAAGAGAAGAAGGTTTACGTTATGGATCAGCTTACCACCCTTCTTAGTCTTCGTAGCGTTTCGTCCCAAGCGATTCTTATCGCGCCGCTTGATTATGCAAAGAACTTCCCTTTTGTTGGCATCGGCATCGAATTTGATACTGCAGAAAGCTCCACGAATAGTGACGGATCGAAAGTTTTGGCTGCTCGTATTACGGCCCTATGGAAGAATTCTCCGGCAGACAGTGCCGGCATAGCGGTCGGAGACAGGATCATAAGCATAAATGGCGAATCGGTTGGCGTTATCAAACAGTCTGACAAGGACCAGGCTTCTGCGGAAGACCAGAGAAATACACACAAAGAGTATCTTGATAAAATAAAGCAACTCATCGGAAAATCAGACATAGTTTCCATCCAAATTGAGCGTGACGGTAATATGCTTACTTTTGAGACTAAGAAGGCGGAGATTGGCAGGGATGTCGGGTTATTTGTTGAACAAAATACATCGCGATGGGAAAAAGAATTTGCAGAGCATAAAGACAGGGCAATGAAACTTTTTGCTGAATGCCAATCGGCAAACAACCCCGAAGAGCTTGATGGATGCCATGAAAAAATAAAGCTTTTCTGGAAAGATTTTGCCGCCACATTTCCCATGCAAGAGGTTGTGGACTTCAAAAAATCATTTTTGCGTAAGTAGTTTCCCGGCCCCATGCGATTTCGCACGGGGCTTTTTCTTTTTTGCGAGTACTCGCGAATAATGCGAATTTCTGTTTTAATAATGCGATGGATAACATTCGCAATTTTGTCATCATCGCTCATATTGATTCCGGCAAGTCCACGCTTGCCGATAGGATGCTTGAGGTTACGGGAACCGTTCCGGCCCATAAAATGAAACCGCAATATTTGGACAAGATGGAGCTTGAAAGGGAAAGGGGAATAACCATCAAGATGGCGCCGGTGAGGATGATCTATAAAAACTGCATGTTGAATTTGATAGATACTCCCGGCCATTCCGATTTTTCCTACGAAGTTTCGCGCGCGCTTGCCGCCGTTGAAGGCGCGGTTTTACTTGTGGACGGCACAAAGGGAATTCAGGCGCAAACGCTGTCTAATCTGCGTGCCGCAAGAAGATCAGGACTAAAAATAATCGGTGCTGTAAACAAAATTGATCTGGATTTACCCAATATTGATAAGACGGTTGCCTCAACCGCGTCTTTGCTCGGTGTTAGAAGCGGAGAGATTTTCAGGATTTCGGCAAAAACGGGCAATGGAGTGCGCGAACTTTTGGACGCCGTTATAGAAAAAATTCCTTCTCCCAAAATTGACGAAAACGAGACCTCAAGAGCGTTGGTATTTGATTCACTTTACGACGATCACAAAGGAATTATCGCTTTCGCGAGAGTTTTTGGCGGAGAGTTGCCATTGGGAAGCGACATGAAATTTTTGGCCACGGAGGCGAAATTCAAAGCGAAGGAGATCGGTTTTTTTGCTCCCGAGCTTAAATCGGTAGAAAAGTTGTCTGCGGGAGAGATCGGATATATCGCGACGGGGATAAAAGAGCCGGAAAGAGTCCGCGTTGGTGATACGGTCATCGTGAGTCGCGAGCCGAGGATTAAAAGCCAAGAAGTCGCTTTGGCCGGTTATCGCGAGCCGGCGCCCGTGGTTTTCATTTCTTTTTATCCCGACGGCAAGACGAAATTTGAAGAATTGAAAAAAGGACTTGACCGCTTGCGCTTGAGCGATCCAGCACTAAAAATAGAACCGGAGGCAAACGAAGCACTGGGACGGGGATTGAAAGTCGGTTTTTTGGGGCAGCTGCATTTTGAAATTATCTCCAGCCGTCTTTCCCGTGAATTTAATCTGGAATTTTTGACCAGTTTTCCGACCATCGCCTATCGGATAGAAGAAGCGGGAGTGCAAAAAATCATTAATCAGCCGCAAGATTTTCCCGATAAGCCGGATAAAGTTTGGCAGCCGATGATAAAAATTGAAATACTCGCGCCGCAGATGTATATGGGCGGGGTGAGCAATTTAAAAAATATTTTTGATTTTGAAATATTGGGCGTGGAAACTTTGGGAGACAATGTTGTTATAGAAGGGAAAATGCCGCTTGCGGAACTCATCCGCGATTTTGACGATAAATTAAAATCAGTTTCTTCCGGATACGCGTCTTTCGGTTATGAACTTTCGGGCGAAGAAGAAGCTGACGTTACAAAACTGGAGATATTGATCGTCGGAGACGTTGTTCCTGCTCTCACAAGAATTGTTGCGTCTAAAGACGTTGAGCGGGAAGCTCGCCAGACCGTTGAACGCCTGAAAGAGCTTTTGTCCAAACAGCAATTCACCCAGGCAATTCAAGCGAGCGCGCACGGCAAGGTCATCGCCCGCGAGACGATTCCGGCAATGAAGAAATTATTGGGAAATTTTGGAAAGACGGGAGGAGACAGAACGCGCAAAATGAAACTTTGGAAAAAACAAGCACGCGGTAAGGAGAAACTGCAGGAAATGGCTAAGGTAGATATTCCTCCAGAGGTATTTCGCGAGATCCTCAAAAAATGAGGTTTTGTTCTTGCGCTTGAGGAAAAATGAATTGCGCGTGGGAAAGGGGTCGGGGAAACGGGAGTTTCCCCGTGGCGGAAAAGCGAGCGCAAGCGAGCGAGTTAAAACCGCTGGGTTTTAAGGAGGAGTGAAGCGACGACGCGCAATATGAAACTTTGGAAAAAACAAGCACGCGGCAAAGAGAAGTTGCAGGAAATGGCGAAGGTTGATATCCCGCCGGAAGTGTTCAGGGAGATCTTGAAGAAGTAGAGTAACCTTGACGCGCGCTAGTAACGGAACTATATTCTTATCAGATCTTTTCGTCGGAGTGTCATCGAGATGAACCCATTGCGAGTCTTTACTGGTTTACTGTCGTTAGTTATGTTGGTGTTTCCCGTCGTGTATGTTTACAAAGAGTTGGCAAATGGCGTGATTTTTGTATCAATTCCTCTCTTTGCAATGTTCGCCGCCGGCATTGTTGGACTATTTCTCGTGGCCACCAATAGTGGCACATGGAAGAAATACAGTTAAAAGCGACCTTGATTTTTGTCTCGTTTGGTGTTATCATTGGCACAATTCGGGTCCGGGCTTAAAATCCGCGCCTGAAGGTACGGTGGTCGGTCACGGAGCAGCTTACGCTGTTTGCCACATAGCGGCGTATGAATCCTCCGACAGCGGCCCGCCATCGAGAAGTGGCCAAAGGGATGCATCTACGCATCCCTGTTTTTTTAAGATTTTAAACAAACAGTCCTTGTCAGCGTTTGGTCCTTCGAGTATTCTGAAATTGCCGATATGAAAATCGTTTTACTTGTAATTTTAGTAGGCGTTCTTTTTGTCTTGGGTACGCAGACCTATTCTTTTTTGGTTCGTCGGGGCGAGCTCAATACCGAATTTAGGGAAATCAAGGCGAAACTTGACCGTGCGAACGGCGACAACCAAAAATTTCAGGCAGAATTGGATTATTACCTTAATCCTACAAATTTGGAAAAAGAACTCCGCGCCCGTTTCAACTATAAAAGCCCGGGCGAAAAGCTTTTAATAATCGTTCCCCGCAACGAAACTTCATCTGCGAGTTCTACTACATTCTAGATTCTATGTTTTAAATTCTAACCCCATGTCTCGCTACCGCGTTTATATCTTTTTTTCGATAATTATCGCCACGGGTTTGGGGGCAATATTTTTTGTTTCCCAGGGCTATTATCCGATTGCTGTCGTAGACGGTAACTTTATAAGCGCGAAAAGATTTGCCGCCGAATACACTGCCGTGTTCATTTATAATGAAAATTTATTGAAAACTAGTAGCTCGACGCCCCTCGATTCAAAAAGTCTTAGCCCGGAAGACCTGCAATTGACAGTTATGAACGGAATAATAGAAAAGGTTTTGATCTCTCGCGGCGCGAAAGACGAATCCGGCAAAGAATTTGATTATCTTGTGCAAAACAAGCTTGATAAGTTTTTTAAGGAGATGGGATCGGAAAATGTTTCGGCCTCGCTTTACGGATTAAGCAACAATGAGTTTGAAGATAATGTTTTGGTTCCGCGGGCGGAAAAAGAGATTTTGGCCGGGAGGCTATATTTCCAAGGCGAAAAGATTGAGGATTGGCTTCGTAAAGCAAAAGCAGCCGCCAGCGTCATAATATTTTCGCCTCGATTCGGCTGGAACGGGCAAGAAGTGACGAAAAGCGATTAAACTTTCCCTTTTGCACAGCTATCCACGTTTACGGAAAGGCTTAAGTCCGGTAAACTAATCCGTGGAAGAAATGAATATCCATCCAAAATTTCAAGAAGAAAAAATAGCGCCGGTGCAAAATCTTGTTCCGTCACTTACGCAAGACGAGCGTCTTGCCATAGAGGAATTTTTTGTTGAGAAAGGATTGCCGCTCGATCGCGCGGTAACTTTTCAGGACGTAACTCTGCCGGAGCATTATTCGGATATCCGTACCCGTTCCGAGATACAGGATTTTTCCACGGAACTTTTTCCGGGATTTAGCTTGGCTATACCGATCATGCCCGCGAACATGGAATCTGTGGTCGGGCTTGATCTGTCCGTTGCCATTGAGCGCGAGGGCGGTTTGGCTTTTCCGCCGCAAACATTGCCATTGGCTGACCGCATCGAACTTATCGAACGCATGGGCCGGGTTGATTCCGCTTTTATTGAGCATCCACTCACAATACGTCCGGAGAAAACACTCGCCGAAGCGAAAGAAATTATGTCCGAGGTCGGAGTAAAGAGTTTAATAGTGGTTGATGAAAAAAAGAAAGTTTTGGGGATTATAACGAAGAGAGATTGGTTTTACGAAAACGACCCAAAGAAACTTGTTGGCGATTTAATGACAAAAAAAGTCATAACGGCTCCGAGGAACATTCCGTTCAAGGCGGCTGCCGAAATTATGCGTAAAAATAAAATTGAGAAATTGCCGCTTATGGGAAAACAGGGCGGACTCGCTGGGCTTATTACGGCGAATGGCTTGTTCTATAAATACAGGCATCCGCGAGCTACGCGCGACGATATGGGCAGGTTTGTGCGGGCGGGAAGCATCGGCGTCGGCCGCACCTTTGACCCGAAGCACCTGAAAGAAGTTGAAGCACAAGTGAAAGCCGGCATATCGGTTCTCTTGATCGACACGGCCCGGGCATTTTCCGTAAATACTGAAGACGCGATCAAAAATATTAAAAAAGAATTTCCAAAACTTCCGCTTGTTGTTGGCAACGTTTCAACCGCCGAGGGCGCGAAATATCTTTTTGAACTTGGGTCGGATGTCGTCAAAATCGGCCAGGGTCCCGGTTACGCCTGCCGTACGCGCGCCGTTGGAGTTGGCGTGCCGCAACTTACGGCCGTTGCCGAGTGCGCGGTTATTGCCAAACGTTTCGGGAAAACAGTTATCGCCGACGGCGGGATAAAAAGTCCCGGAGACATGGCGAAGGCTTTGATAGCCGGAGCAAGAGCGGTTATGGCGGGACATTTGTTTGTGAGAGCAAGAGAATCTGCCGCGCCGATATTTATTGATGAAGAAAATAGGCCTGTAAAAAATTATGTCGGCTCGGCATCTTTCGCCGCTCAATGGGAAAGGTTAAGGCGCGGCGACTTGAGCCACTTGAGGCGGCCGGAGGGCGTGACCAAAGTTGTTCCCGTTACGGGGTCTGTGAAAGAGATCGTGGACGACCTGCTTCATGGATTAAGTTCGGCAATGGCCTATTTGGGTGTCAGGAGCTTGGAAGAACTGAGAAAAGAAGGAAGGTTTAATTTCCAAACTTCGGCCGGACACATTGAAGGAGTGAAAAAATAGCTCGCCTTTCTGTTTTGAGAACCGGCATCAAATTTCTTTTGCGGAAATTTATGTTTTTTTGGGAGCTTTCGGAGCCCCGACGGGCTTGGCCTCGGAGAGCCGTCGGGGCGAGAAGCAGCGGGCGATGGACGAAGGAGCGAGCGAACCGAGATCCCAAAAAAATGTAAATTGGAGCCCCCTTGCGGCCCGCCGTGGTTTTGTTAAACTGAAGCTAGAAATTTTTACATTTTATGTTGGGAGGAAAAAATGAGCGACGAGCAGAAAGAGAAAGAAACTCGCAAGCCGCAAGAAATTTCTCAGCAGATAGAAAAAGAACTCAACGAATTATTGCAGCAAGGATTTCTCGTAAACACCAAATCAGGAGCTATTCCAAAGTTGTTCCAAATTTGCCAGTCAAAAGTTGGCGAAGGCGAAACTAAGCCGAATTTTTTGGCAAGCGAAGAGGACTTCAAAAAGAAAGTTGATGATCTCATTTGGGACAAAGACGCACTCAGTTTTCTCAAGGAACTTGTGCGCGGAGGCACCGTTGATCTTTCCCCGGCGTACAAGCAGTTGAATGGCCGTATTCCGAAGAAAATGATCGACGAAAAAGCTCGGAACGTAAAAGGCATAACTCCTGGAGGCAAAGAAAAACAAGCCACACTTTTTGAGGCCGGTATCGGTCGTATTGCGACCAATGCCGAAGTCGAACGCATTCAGAAAGAAGGAGTTATTGAACTGAAGAACTACACCCTTACCAATCCATTCCATCTTCCTGCCAGGGGCAAAGACAATTTCCACATTCTGTTTATCAATGGCCCACATCTTGGTTTTGAATATAATCGCGTGCTTGACGAAAACTCATTGCGTAATCTTTTCCGCCATGCGAAGCGCATCGGCGCGGACGCAATTGTGATCACTGCGGGACTCATGTGGATGGATATGAAGAAAAGTTCGGGGCGCCTCACAACCCACCGTGCATTGTATTCCGGACTTGATTTTGAGCCTACCGTGCTTGATCCCGATTATCGCGAAGAAGCGGTTAAAATTCGCAAGACTTTGCCGCCGGATAAAATTAGTTTTGTTTCGAAACGCCAAAGGGTTATTAACGCCCTTGGCGGATACAAGAAGGTAACGGCTCATAAAAACGGATCGCAACTCGCAGCGGACATTCCGGTTTTCATCATTTTTGGATATCCGGAAGAAGAGATGATCGAAACGGCAGCTCATGAACATTTGCGGTATCTGAAAACCTGTATGGAGAATGACGCAAGACACAAGCGAAACGCTAAAGAAGCGGAATTGGTGTATGCTCTCAAACAAAGCGGTGGCGAAGAAACGGAGGATGTCACATCTTTGCGCGGAGAAGTTGAAGAACTTCTTCGCATTGAGAAACTCAAGTCAGCTAACACAAACATTGATCCGTCGGAGCATAAACGATTCGTGCCGATCATTCGCACATTACTTGCTTCGTGGTACGAAAAAGCCATCCCGAATGCCAAGGTTATCGGGCAGGGGACGATTGTCTGCGAAAGCGGCGGTCGCACGGCTATGGTTTGCCAAGCTGATAACGAGCGTCCTACGGAAGCAGATATCACTGGTCTCATTAAATCCGTTGGCCAGCTTGATCTCAGTGGTGCTTTGACGGATGCGATTCTTGGAGCAGGAGCATATAACTTGAACGCTCGATGGAGTGCGCGTGAATGCATGCGCGGCACCGAGCCGGATCAAGTACAGGTTTGGCAATTGCCAGTGTTCGTCGATCGAGATTATGTTCTCGGCGCGAAACACGAATTGATCAAAAAGGGATCTCCTATTGAAGAACTGATAATGGACGGAAGCTTTGAACCCGGTGCATTTATCTGGGGCATGACCGACGGTGTGTGGGATTCCCATCCGCTCCCGATCTCAATGTTTACCCAGAGATATCCGAAAACCAGCACGCACTCCGGATTTCCTAAGGAGATCATCCATTACGTTGAGGGCGACCAACACTCCGGTAATCCTGCCAAGGAATACGTATGGGATGCCCGCGAAAAGAGAATGCTTCCCATGGAAGTTGCGGCATCGGAGATTTTCATGCGCGAATTTGTTGAAAAAGGAAAACCACTTCCGTTCCACAGTCATTCGAGCCACGGCGATAGCACTCAGGGTCGGCACTTCCCGACCGAGCAAAATCGTCACCCACAGCACGAATCAATGGGCGTGCTCGAAGCCGAATCCGCCGAATTGCTTAAACGCATTAGCGACGGAAGTATTTCGGGAGAAGAACTTAAATTGGCTTCGAGCAAAATGATCACGCGCCTGAATCGCCAAGTTCGTCTTCGTGGCGAACATTGGTACGAACAGCAAGTAGAAGATTTTATTGATCATTCCGTTGAGGCTCGTGCGAAATTCTTTCTTGAGATATTGAAGACCGGCACATTGGCGAAACTAAAGACACGTGGCATTGCGCAGGTTTTAAGCGGCAATGACAATGCCTGGGATCGCCGTGATATCGGCCTCGTTAACTTTCTTGACGGAAACCATGGCCAGAAAACTACCGAAGGTACTTTTGCCGAAGCATGGCTTTTTGCCCGAATCTGTTTGCTTTCCGTTTTTGCGGAAGATAATTGTCCGTTTACGAAAGAAGAATTGCGCCGATTGGTGCGTGCTCCTATTTGGGGCAACATTGCCTCCGGTTACGGACTTGTTTCCGCTTCCGGCGGATATGAATGGGGCTTACACTTACGGCATGATCCTACTCGGAAATCAGGACAGGACGGTGATCCACTTGCCGGAGCCATGAAAAATCTTGCCGAACGCGGCGACTATGGATTCATTTTCAACAAGCACGATTTCATCACGATTGTTGGCGATCAGCATCGATATGCCGCGGCATATGGTCCGCACAAGATGGTGTTTAACAACGCTTGCGGCACTCACGGCGATTCCTACGGCGATGATTGGGGCTTTTCCAAGGCAAACCTTGGGGGCATGATCATCTGCATTCCGGTGGAAGGACCTGGCGCTGGACCCGTGAGGATGATTCCTATCTCTCACGTGTTCATTCGCAAGTATATGGCAGAGCCATGGCCCATCAATTGGGAGCGAATTTTCCCCAACCCAGCATAAAGTTTCTTCCGCCAGTCCAAGGACTGGCGGATTTTTCTTTTTTACGCTATACTGCAAGCAGAAATTTTTCAGGGAAACATAATGAGAGACGCGACCGAAAGACCGCTTCTTTTTGCCGATCTTGAAACTACCGGCCACGATCCCTTAAGGCGGGTTGGCGAACACATTGAACCATGGCATGAGATCATAGACATCGGAGCGTTGCTCGTTGAACAGCGCACCCTGCGGGTTATCGGAGAGTTTGAAAGAAAAATCAGGGCACGGCATCCCGAGCGTTGCTTGCCGAATTTGGTGAACAATTACTACGCGAGAGCCCTTATCGGTGAATGGGATAAGGCCGTTTCGCTCGAGGATGCAATTACTGACTTTCTTGTTTTCGCTGGCAGGATGGGCGTACCGTCGTTCTCCGGCGGCGAAAATTTCTTTTTTGACTGGGGCTTTCTTCTTGTTGCTTTTGCTTCGTGCGGTGTATCGGAAGCCGATTGGAAAGGTTCGCTTCACTACAAACGTTTTGATACCGGGTCTATGGCCATTCAGGAATTCCGTAGACCGGGCCAGGTTGTTGCTCCAGAGGAGTTCAGTTTGAGAAACGGAAGTTTGGTAAAAAAACTCGACCTTGAGCCTGAACCGAAGGTGCACGCGGCGATAAACGGCGCGCGAAAAGCATTCGAGGTTTATAAGAAGTTAATGTATAAAAAGTTGGAGAAAGCCCTGAAGAACGCTTCCGGAAAAGACACTTGCTGGCCGGGATGCGCCAAGGATTGGTCATTGGAAAATCCGGCATGGGGACATTGCGTGATGTACATGCTCTATGCAAACGAATTTTTTGGCGGTGATATCATTTTTGTTGAAGCGGTTTTGCCAAGCGGTGCGGTGATTCCTCACTATTTCAATTGTTTGAGCGGGGAAGATATGGATTTCTCCGGTTCTCAATTTGAAAAAGGAACGGAATTTCGAGGCAGAAAGATTGTGACGAGGGAATATGTTTTATCTCTGCCCGACAACGAGGCCGGCCGCTACGAGATATTCAAACAAAGAGTTTCCAGTATTCTTTAAAGATAATTTTGTTTTGTCCCCAACCGAAAGGTTGGGGATTTTCTTTTGTGGATAACCCTATTGACCGTGTATTTTTCTTTGTGTTAGATTGGCTTCAGGACCTTGGACTTACAAAAGGGGACAAGCCATGACGGAAGTTGCTTCGAGAAGGCTCTATTTCGCTCATCCATATAGCACATACAACACGAAGCTCGAGACGGAAGCGATTGAACTCATCCATTCGACATTCCTTGGGGACAGGGTCGAGAATCCTAACCAGCCACATCATGAGAAAGCATATGCGGAATATAAAAAAATGCATGAGGATCAACGTACCGGAAGAGGGATGAGGTATTATTTTGATGTCGTTTTGCCTCAGTGCGACGGATGCGTTGCCATGGCGTTCCTCGATGGCAAAGTAGGTGCAGGAGTGGCCGGAGAGATCGCGCATTTCGTAGAGCGCGACCAGCCCGTTTACATTGTGGAACCCGGAACACACACCTTGCGTCCGCTTACCGAGGATGAGGGACGGGCGATTCTAGCTTGGCACAATTCGCGGACAACAGCGAAGAGCAGTGATGAGTGGATGAGGACGGGCACAGATCTCGTTTTGAGCATCGAAGAGACGCGACTGCGCTCGTGGTTTGTTTATAACGTTAAGGGACAGGAACGCCCGTACGAAGAAGCACATCTCGTCTCCCTGCCGCTACCGTCCGGATTCTATCCCGACAAATCTTAATTGTTTTCGGCCGAGCACATCTCGGCCTTTTTGTTTCGTGCCTATTTCTCTTGCGTTTATTCAATACATTTGACTCTTCCCTAAGCCCAAGGATATAGTTCTGTTAGATATTTCCAACTCAAAAAGGTAGGTTCACATGAAATCCAAGACCTTGTTTTGTCTGTTTGCACTGTTCGTTCTAACGTCGTTAGTTTTCGCCCAAAGTACGACTCCCGGTAACGATCCATCTTCTCCCCGGGCCGGCAGCGACAGACAGCCTCCCGGCACCGACATAGAGGTCAAAACCTCTACTCACGAAGACGTAAAGACCACCGAATCACAGATCAAAGATCTAAAAAAGAGACTGGAAAAGCTGGAAAGAGAATTCAATAAGAAGCAAAAAGAACTCAACGACAAAATCACGAACGAAAAAGACGAAAAGAAACTGGCCAAGCTCAAGTCGGAACTGGAAAAGCTCGAGAAAAAGTTCAAGGACGAAAAAGAAAAAACAGAAGGAACGCTCGCGAGACTCGAAAGATTCCCAATTGAACAGCAGACGAGGGACACAAAGAGCTCTATGATCGTTCCTGGTAACTGCGGAAATCTTTTGGCTCTTCCGCCGATGGATGCGCGGAGGCAGGTAGTAGAAAGCATGGGTCCGCCAAGTTCTTGTTACGAAGAACACGGCAGACACGTCAGCATGCAGATAACGGACGCAAGTCCTTATCTTAGCCATAGTCATTGTTTCCACCCAATGCAGCCCGGTGGGCGAAACGGCGACTTTGAATTCCTTGCTCCCGGACTGACTTTCATGATCTTCTGCAACATTAGCGGTACGAATTGCAAGATGATCGTTTTCATGGAGCACTTCAACACCCTTTTGCAAATTGCTCTAAGTTATGGAAATCGTGACAACCTTTTGGTCGCAATGTGCCCGCCCGCAGGACAAGTTGAATATCCGTCGCCAGGCTTTTGGGATCTTTTGCCCCTGGAAGTCAACCACGGCGAAGACAACTACGAAAGAGTCATTTATGGAATCCTCGGAGGTCAGGGCGGAATTTCGAGGAACAACTTCGGACTGGAAGGATTGAATGTTTTTAAGGAAACGGCAAAGGACGAAGACCTTGTTCTAAGAAATATTGTTTTGGATAACAAGTTGCCCGATCTTATCGAAAAGGCCACGGCCCCATTTCTCGAGATCGACAAACGGTTTGCTCCGTTCCTCGAACCGGCAATGAACGAATTGTCGTTTATCAACAAAGTCGCTGGAAGGGTTAACATTCTTCTGAACAATAACGTCGGCGCTGGTTCGCTTGAAGAAGTCAGAATGCTTATCGCCGACATAACGAAAAACGAATATAAACCGAAGGACTTCCCCATTTATGTCGAAAACCTGAGCAGGGCGGAAAAATTTTTGGCCGAAGGAAAGAAAAAAGAAGCAAAAAAATCTCTGGAGGATTTTGAAGGAAAATTTCTTGAAAAAGAAGAGAAAAAGATAGCAAAAAGTTATGGTCGCTCGTTGGACGCCAGGGCGCGGACTCTTAACGCTCTTAACAAATGGGAATTTTCGGCTACGGCCGACGCACTTTCCGATTTTGTTAAAACTTATCCCGACAAGACTAAACGCAAAGAATTCGATGAGTTGCTGAAAGGTTACAAAAACTCAATTGGGCCTTTGCGTGATTACGTCGACAAACTTAAGGACCAGCTTACCCGAGAACTTAAACAAGGAGAGTTGCTTGAGCCAATAGTGATCAAGTCCGGCGACAAAGTGGTTTTTCTGGTCAGCGTGACCGGCGCGGATTACGACTTTGAAAGGCAGAATCCGAAACTCAGAGCCGTGCTTGAGGAAAAATTTGCTCCCGTTGACGAAAACGGCGCCGTTCCAAAGGGCGGGACTACTTACGACAATACGGTTGCCGGCATAATCAGTTTTGACGAATTGATTTCGCGTGGCTTTACGACCGCAGTCGTGGAAACGCAGAACGGTAATTCTATTGTTGTCGCGGTTAAAAAAGGAAAGCTTACGCTATCGCTCAGAACTTTTCACGACGGAGCCACAACCAACGAAGTAGACATTAAGGAACTGGAAGAGAAGTCCGGATTGGTTTGGATCTCGGTCATGCTTCCTAAGCGCATGTCGCAATCTGCGATACCGAAGGATCCGAACGCATTTCTTTCCACTTTTGATTTTCTCGACAAAGAATCCCACCGCATGACCGTGATCCGTTTCATTTTTTTGACGGCACGCGTGTTGTCGTTGAAAGATGAGGCGACTGGCGAGCGGATTGATCTACCTTATTTTCTATACCCGGGTGGCTACGAAAATACCTTGACGATAATTGACGCCTTGAAACAGAGCGCGAAAAAGAGAGAAATTAAATTACCGCCGATTCATTTCAGGGTGCTTCCGCCGGACAGTAATGATAAATCAAACAACAGTGAGAAAAAAGAGTAAAAATTAATAACCGCGCCACTAAAGGCGCGGTATTTTTTCTGTCTGCTCGCTTCGTCACAGCTAGAATTAGCCCTCGCGGTTATTCACCCAGCTCCACTTGCGACAGAGATTAGGAAATAGAGCGAAGGTCTTAAGAAATGAATGTAGCCGACACACCGTTGCAATCTACAAGTGGGGCTGGGTTTATTATCTGCATGCCACACCCGTGCCTGCTCGCAGGTGTGGGCAGATAATAAACAGCACCGACATAATGTCGGTGCTTTTTTGTTTTTATGGTTGGCTGATTTATATCTTTTTTGCCCCATTTGACTCTTGCCAACCCCCAAGGATATAGTTCGGATAGATATTTCCAACTCAAAAAGGCAGGTCAATATGAAATTCAGAACCCTGTTTTGCCTGTTCGCAATGCTCGCTTTAGCTCCCGTCGTTTTCGCCCAAGAAAGGGCTCCTGGTCGTGATCCATCTCCTCCCCAAAACGGTAGCGAAAGACAGCTCCCCGGCAGCGACATAGAGGTCAAAACCTCTACCCACGAAGACGTGAAAACCACCGAATCGCAAATCAAGGACCTCAAGAAGAGACTTGAGAAGCTTGAGAAAGAATTCAATAAGAAGCAAAAGGAACTGAACGACAAAATCGCGAACGAAAAAGACGAGAAGAAACTGGCCAAGCTCAAGGCGGAACTCGAGAAACTTGAGAAAAAGTTCAAAGACGAAAAAGAAAAAACAGAAGGAACGCTCGCGAGACTCGAGAGATTTCCTATTGAGTCGCAGACGAGGGATGCCAAATCCGCTCTTTTGCTTCCCGGCAATTGCGGCAACGCATTCGCCTGGCAGCCAATGGATCCGAGGCGAGAGCTTGTCGAAAACCTGGGAGCGACGAATGTGAGTTATTGCCACGAGTATCCGTCGCGGCAGGTCAGTCTTTTTATCACTAACGGTAGCCCCCTTCTTTTGAGAAGTGCTTGCTATCACACTATGGATGACAAGGGTCGCGCGGGAGAATATACTTTCCACGCTCCTGGTCTTACCATCATTCAATTCTGCAACGTTCAGGGCGCGAACTGCAAAGTTTTTGTTTTTATTGAAAGGATGCCGATCTTTAACATGCTTGCCCTTTCTCCCGATAGGCGCGATGAATCTCTTGTCTCAATCTGTCCCAAGTCCGGCCAGGTAGAATATCCTGCGTATGAAGCGTGGGAACTCCTCAACATGGAAGCCGATCTAGGCACGACAGATTATGACTCGATCATCCGCGGTATAGCCCAGTCAATCGGCGGAGTTTCCTCAACGAGATTCGGCCTTGGCGGCTTGCAGACGCAGGTGGAGGCAGGCAAAAGGTACGACAAACTCGCGCTCCGCAATATCGTTTTGGATAACAAACTGTCGGACTTAATGAAAAATATCCAACCACCTTGGCTTGAAATCGACAAAGAGTTTACTCCGTTCCTCCTCCCCGCCACGCAGGAACTCTCATTCATCAACAGGGTCGGCGGCAGGATAAACATCATTTTGAACAAAGGCATGGGTCCTGATTCGCTGGAGAGCGTAAGAACCCTTATCAGCGATGTGGAAAAGAGCGAGCACAAGCCAAAAGATTATCCGCTCTACCAAAAGAGTCTCGAGGACGTGGAAAAGCTCCTGCAAGAAGGAAAAACCAAGGAAGCGAAGAAATCTTTGAACAACTTTGCCACCAAGGTTCTTGAAAAAGAAGCAAAGACAATAATCAAAGAACACGGCAAGTCGCTTGCCGCAAGAGAGAAGGTCAGCGACATCTTGGATCAGTGGGAGTTCTTGGCCGCAACATCAGCTATTGCTGATTTTGTGAAAACCCATCCGGATAAGGAAAAGCGCAAACAGTTGTCAGTTCAGGTGGAAGCCTACAAGACGGCTGCGAAACCGCTCCAAGAGCGGGTTGAAAAACTCAAAGCCAAGCTATCTCTCGAACTCAAAGAAGGAGAACTGCTCGAACCGATAGTCGTGAAGCCCGGCGAGAAAGTTGTTTTCTTGGTTAGCATCGTTGGCGCTGACTATGACTTTGAAAGACAAAAGACGAAACTGAGAGCCTTGATTGATGAAAAATTTGCTCCTGCCGATGAACAAGGCGCCGTTCCTAAGGGCGGCCAGACATACGACAACACAATAGCGGGAATTATCAGTTTCGACGAACTTATTTCCAAAGGATTTACGATGGCGACCGTTGAAACCAAGAACGGCCAATCGATTATCTCTGCCGTGAAAAAAGGAGGATCCGTCCTATCGCTCAGGTCTTTCGCCGACCGCGAAGGTGTTACCACAGAAGAGGTTGCCCTAAAGGATCTGAAGGAGCGTTCCGGTCTGGCCTGGATTCCGATCACGTTCCCTGCAAGCATGTCGCAATCCGCCATACCGAAAGATCCGAATACATTCCTTACGACCACTAACTTTCTCGACAGAGATTCGAACCAGGTAACGGTGTTGCGCTTTGTTTTTGAGAGCGAGCGCGTTCTTCACCTTAGGGCAAAGGATACAGACGAGCGAATCGATCTGCATTACTTCCTTTACCCCGGAGGCTATGAGAATCTGTTAACGCTGATCGATGCCCTGAAGCAAGATGCCAAAAAGAGAGAATTCAAATTGCCCGCGATCCACTTCAAGGTACTTCCACCCGACAGCAACGATAAACCGGACAGTAGTGATAAAAAAGAGTAAAAAGAACAGCACCGACTTATGTCGGTGCTTTTTTTGTTTTATTGCTGCACTTTTTGCGATCTGGTTCCCAGATAGACGCGTCTTGGGTAAGACGCGTGGTCCGTGTAGGCTTTGTTGACCACGAATTTGCCGTCCTTTTCCTCACCGACCTCCAAATAGAGGTCGTATGAGCCGTGTGCTTTGGTGTAAAAGCCAAGCCAGTACATTTTTCCGATCAGGTCTGCTATTTTTTCAAAAGCTCTTTTTGCTTCGTCGGAATCTTTTACCAATATCCTTTCTCCCCCGCTTGATTCCGCTACGTCCCCCAGCTCCTCCTGGGTGTTCAATCTGTCGAGAGAGTTGGTAAGTTGGTCCCGACTGTATCTTTTTGAAAAATCAATAACATATAGCTTGGATTTGGATTCTTGCAGGGCGATCATGAGGTCGGACGTCGTCACTTTTTCGCAATTGCTTTGCACCGCCCAGCCGCTCTTTGCCTCCGGACATGGATTGCCGGTTGAAGGATCGATAAGGTGCGACCTTCTTGTGTTATCAATGCCGTCGGTTACCACAAAAATGATATTGGTAACATTTTCGGTCGTCTTAAACTCTTTTGCGCCAAGGTAAATTGAGTCAAATATCGCGCTATTGCCGGAAGGATATAAATTCGCAAAAGCTTTTTCTGCAAGCGAGGCGTCGTTGGACCAATCAACCCACCTTTTTTGAGATTCGGAGTATTCATAAAACTCATATTTGTCTTCGGATCTTTTTACCATCAACGTTTTGAGCATTTTGCCAACGGCCGGAAGAGAAAATTTTGCAAGATATTCCTCGGTTGATTTGGAAGTGTCTACAAGCACAATGATCCTCAGCGGAGGCATATTTTGCGGTTCGGAATTGGCGGTATTCAAAAGAATACAGTCGGTTCTTTCGGAGAGTTTTTTGCGGGACTTATTGTATTTCCCGGATTTTGTTCTCGGAGCGCTTGGACAGATCGTGCCCCTCCAGTTTTCTTTTTCCAGATTGGCCACAAGCCGGCCGTCGTTATCTGTTACCGTGGTCGGTACGTTCAAAAGATTTACGTCTACTTCTACCGTTACACCGCTCGACGGCGCTTGTTTGGTTTTTTCTTGAGAGAAGCCGATTGACGTCTGAAGAATCAACGTTGCAAATAGGGCAAACAGTGCGAGTTTGCGCATCATATGTAACTCCCGGAAGTGTTAAAATTCTGTTTTCATACTACAATGGACTTATTGAAATAAGCAAACAAGCCGCTATTTGTTAGGTTTTGGCTTGTAGGCGGGTATGGTTCAGTGGCAGAACGAGACCTTCCCAAGGTTTAGACCCGGGTTCGATTCCCGTTACCCGCTCCACGATCAAATATCGCTCCCCGTGCGCGATTTTTGATTGATTTGAGTTGGTCGGGAATCGAACGGCGGAGCAAGAATTTTCAGTAGAAAATTCTTGTGAGCCGGTGCCCAGACCACGCATGAGCGACGGCGAGTGCGTGAGTCGCGGGCGATTCCCGTTACCCGCTCAATTTTGCACAAAAAAACAATGAACTAAGTTCATCGTTTTTTTGTGTTGGCAAAATGAGCGTCCCGAGGAGCTTGCCGACGAGGGGCAGCAAAACTAAAATTTAGGAAATCTTTTCCGCCATTGACTTTGTCAAAAAAGTTTGCTACAATGGACGCAGAACTTTTTGGTCCACAAAAACTCGTATCATGCTCATAAAGAAAGGAGGCGGTCATGGAGCACGGCTTGAAGATTTATGTTTTGATACGAACCGATTTGGCAATTCCAACCGGTAAGTTAGCGGTTCAGGCGATGCATGCCGCTTTGGGTGTGTATCAAAAATGCACCGAAGAATTTCCTGATCTTGCCAAGGCGTACCGAGAAACCCCTTTGCAATACAAGATTTGTTTAGATGCCAAAAATCTACACGTCATTGAACGTGCCGAGCGTGAATGCAACGATAAAAACATCCCAACATTTCTTGTGCAAGATGCGGGACTTACTGTCTTTTCTGAGCCAACCATAACGGCATTAGCAATTGGTCCTATCGAAAGAGAAAAACTGCCTCGCTATGTTCAGGGTTTGCAACTCATGCGCTAACAGACGAAGGGCTCATTGATTATAACGATCAACGGCCCTTTTTTTATTGGCTTAATCCGTCTCACCGTAATTTTCCTCCTTTTGGTTCGGCTATCTTATATACACAGACAAAGGTCGTAAGTTAGAAATCGCAAACTAAGGAACAAAAAATATGTCAAAAAAATCAATTATAATAGCGGCGCTTGCTATTGTGGCATTGGGCGCTGCTTTGTTCTATTTCCCAATAAGCAAAAACAACACAATGGTTCCGGCGGCAGGCCAAGGGAAAGTGGTTGTCGGAATAACCGATGCTGCTACGTCGCTCCAGGGCGTGACATCGATCATGATGACGGTGGATATGGTTGAAGTGCAAAGTGCTATGCAGGGATGGGTTACCGTCTCAAGCAGTAGCAAGCAATACGACCTAATTCAGCTTAAGAAATCCGGAGCGGTTGCGCTTCTAGCGGATGCTAATTTATCCGCGGGAACGTATAACCAGATCCGTCTTACCATAAGCAAGGTTTTAGTTACCGCTTCCGGGACAACCCAGGAAGCAAAATTGCCCTCGGGAACATTAAAGATAGTGGGACGTATCGTCGTTGAAGAAGGGAAAACGGCCACGGCTGTTTTGGACTTCAAGGCGGATAAGTCGCTTCATGTAACCGGCAACGGCAAGTTTATCTTGGCACCGGTCATAAATCTTAAAACGAAGAGCGATGCTTCAGTGGAAAGAGAGTCGGATGACACATTGAAGATCGGTGGCGGAAAAGACGAGGACAATGTGAATGCTGGAATGGACGAGCATGGTGATACTAAAGACAACTTTGAATTGGATTCCAACGCGAAAATTGAGATCGACTCCCAAGACGTGATTCGCATTGTGGGCCAAAACGAAGGAGGGGGTGAGAACAAGGGAGATGGTCAGAGCGACGGAGGAATGAAATTTAATTTGTCGTCGCAGAATAATTCTGGCATTGCCGGTACGGCATCTCTCGAGAACTCAGACGGAAAAGTTAAGGTGAAATTGGAATTGGCCGGAGTGCCAACTGGGGTCACGGGGCTTTTGGGACTTTCGCTCGGAGCCATACACCCGGCACACATTCATCAGGGTTCGTGCGCCGCACTCGGTGCCGTGAAATATCCACTTGCATCAACTGTGAACGGCAAATCGGAAACGATGATTAATATGTCGCTTGCCGCCCTGAAGGCTCAATTACCGCTCGCCATCAACGTGCACAAATCTTCCGAAGAAATCGGAGTGTACGTGGCTTGCGCGGATATAAAGCTATAGATTTTTTGAGTCTGCGTTCTAGGCAGTATAGCAAGGTCGACTATCTTAGCCATAAATAAGTAATTAACTATCAACAATACAATGACTAAAAAAATTAATGCGTTGCGCGTCTGCTTGGTATCGGCGGGAGTGCTTTTCGCGTTTGTTTTTGCTTTGTCGGTAAATACGAACACGGCGCATGCCGCACTCGTCTTGGATCCAACCACCACCTCAATGCTTACAAACACGCTCTCGGCTACGCGTAACTTGATGAATACTGTGCAAGCCGACATTAACGCCGGTGCGTTCAGCCCCGCCCAATCTACGGCGATTAGCTCGATCTTGGGAGGTATCGGAACGATTCTTGGGAACATCAGCTCCATGATCAGTGGTGTTACCTTGCCCAGTGCGGGTTATCCACCGGCGAACTAAACCCTCCGTTCTAAACCTGCAATTGCACGCAGTATTTAAAAACCCCAAAACGGGGTTTTTAAATTGACATAGAGACAATTACAGCCAGTTCCCCAAATAAATTTCTCGTTTATTCTTTTTTCTTCAGCGCGCTCGCGGCAAATATTGTTGTTGCTACAAGCACTACCGCCGGACCAGTTGGCAAGCCGTACAAATTCGCGAGTGCAATTCCTAGCGTCACGGAAACCGAACTTAAAACTACTGAATAGTTATAGATTACTAATCCGCAGTCGTTTCTACACCTGTTTTTTGAAGAGACTTAAAACAAAAAGTCCGGTGGCCGTGACAACGACCGTTGGGCCTAATTCGAAGCCATATTTTGCGGAGAGGAAGGACCCGACGAGCATTGCGGTGACGGAGAGAAGCATTGATACGGCTAGAAATTTTTCCAATGAGTGCGTGATCTGGCGCGCGGCTGACGCGGGAATAATAATGAGCGATCCTACAAGCAGTGCTCCCAAAAACGGCAAGCTTGTAAGTATCGCTAAACCAAAAATAAGGAGAAACCAAAGATTCAATGCGTTTACATTGATACCGGCGGATGACGCGAGTTCTGGCGAGAAAAGTCCGATGATGAGTTTGTTGCGCAAGAACCAGAGAGCCATTATGACAAGAATGCTCGTACCCACTCCCAAGATGAATTCCGTTGTTGAGACGTTCGTAAAGCCGCCGAAGAGCGCGTCGACTAATTCCTCTTTTGAGCCAATCAGTAGCGCTCCCATGGCAACTGAACTTGCGAATATGACACCAATTGAGGCCTCCGTTGAAAGTTCGGTTTTTTTCTGAAGATGCCAAATGAGAAGGATTCCGGCGAACAGCGTAAGTGCACCGCCCGCGATAGGATTAATTTTCCAAATAACGGCAAGGCCTAGCCCTGGAATCGCGATGTGCGACA
>OBEQ010773352.1_pt1 | contig 27450 bp, 14 predicted proteins | sample 1670901 | NCBI WGS metagenome assembly OBEQ01 (sample SAMEA104232315, study PRJEB22302) | groundwater metagenome | biome: forest; feature: aquifer; material: groundwater | place: USA | collected 2011-08-07 | depth 5.4 m
ATGATCCGGCGCCTGAATTGGTGGGTCGTGGAGGATTTGAACCTCCGACCAACTGGTTAAAAGATTTTTTCGCGGCCTTTACTAATCAATCGTTTGGAATGGGACGTCCTGCTGCGTATTTATGAAAAATGCTTGTTTCTGCGTATGTGTATACATACGTTTCCCACGATTTTCCCACAGTGGTTTTTTGTGGGCAGGCCCGCCACGATGGCTTTCAATTGTCACGTAGCTTCTTCTGGCAGGAGAATGTTCAGATTTACCCCGTCTTTACTCGGTGTAGTCACGCCCTCCCTGATGCGGAGATTTTCCCACCGACCGAAGTGGCTGGGGACTCCAATATCCTTACGAGCGCGGGAATCTCGTGGGCTGGCACCGGCTTGCTATAGAGGTAACCTTGCATGCGTGAGCAGCCAAGCCCGCGTAACATCTTCTCTTGCTCGCGTGTCTCAACACCTTCGGCGATTACCTCGAGGTCTAGGCTTCTGGCCATGGCAATGATAGCGGTGGTGATGGCTTTGTCATCTTTATTCGCACAGAGATCGCGCACAAAGGCGCGGTCAATTTTCAGAGCGTCGATCGGAAATTCTTTGAGGTAGGCCAGGGACGAGTAGCCGGTCCCGAAGTCGTCGATCGCGATTTCTACACCCAGCTCCTTGAGCGCACGCAGCGACTCCAGGGTGGTTTCGTGATTGTCCATCATGATGGTCTCGGTCGGCTCGATCACCAGACCCTGCGGCGCCAAGCCGCTTGCCTCAAGGGCATGCGTTACGGCTCCGACCAGTCCGCCCTTACGGAAATGCAGGCCTGAGACATTGACCGATACTTTCAGACCGTGCAGGCCCTGCTCCGCCCATGCCTTCGCCTGACGGCAGGCATGTAGCAACACCCACTCGGTGATAGGGATAATTAGACCAGAGCGCTCGGCAACGGGAATAAAGCTCGCGGGCGCAAGCATTCCCTGTTTCGGGTGGCGCCAACGAATCAACGCCTCCAACCCGAAAACGCGCCGCGACTCGGTATCGACTTGCGGTTGATAGTGCAACTCAAATTCCTCACGCTCGAGCGCCCGGCGCAGTTCGGCATCGAGATCGACGCGTTGCTGAATCCGTTCCTGCATATCGGCGGTAAAGAACTGATAGTTGTTGCGCCCGGCTTCTTTAGCGCGATACATCGCGGCATCTGCGTTCTTCACGAGCGCCTCGGCTTCCTGCCCATCGTCCGGAAAAACGCTTACCCCGATGCTGCCGGTAATGACTACCTCGCGCCCTGCCACAACGATTGGCTGCGAAACGATGGTCAAAATCCGTTGCAACATGTCGGCAATCAGTGGCGACGACGGAACCGCAGCAAGATCGGATTGATCCGATAGCACCAGCACGAATTCATCGCCTCCGATGCGGGCAACGGTATCGCTCTCGCGCACGCAGGATGTCAGACGTCTGGCAACTGTCTTCAATACTTCATCGCCGACGGCGTGACCTAGGCTGTCGTTGATGAATTTGAAATTGTCTAAATCCAGTACTAGAACCTCCGCTGTATGCTTATTGCGGCGCGCACGAACCACCGCCTGTTCGAGGCGATCGCGCAGCAGATTGCGGTTTGGCAGCTCGGTCAGCGCATCGTGGTAAGCAAGGAAATCGAGCTTCTCTATCTTGCCAATGTGATCCATGGCAAAAGAGATATCGTTGGCCAGTTCGAGCAGGAGTTTCTTCTCCTCTTCATCGAAGAATCCGACCTCCTTCGAATGCAGACACAAGACGCCGACCACGACGCCCGCCACCATCAATGGCAGAACCGCAAGCGAGCGAGTTAGACCAGTAAAAATTAACTCGCTGTTTTTGTTAACTATAACCGGAACGCCCGTTGCCAATTATGCAGCAAAATGCACAACAGCGCAGAGTAGGTCCCGCAAAAGTCCCGCAAGGAAATCCCGCGGCTTTGGAGTCAGCGATGGTTGGTTCACCCGAGATTGCCGCGTCTTGCAGCTCGGCTAACGCCTCTTACTTACCTGCCTGCTTTCATCGGATCATTTCCAACTAGAAAGATGGCCCTTACCCAGACGTGCGATGCACGGTAAGTTGTTGATGCCAGGACAATATTGAGTTTCAATCTGTGCTATTGAACACCACGTTGAGCACAGTTAAGTCATTGATCTATCGTGTTCAGACTTACCCCAATAGCACAACCCGCCAGTGCACGATTCAGAAATCCCCATTGGGGAAACTCCCGACCGGCGGGCTCGTTGCTTGGTGCGCAAATGTTCGCGGCTGCTTCTTTGAGGCGACGGTACGACTTAACCTGTCTCATTCGGCCTTTTCTCTCTTAGCCTGCGCACCGGCACGCGCCCGTTGCTGCACATCGGCAATCCATTTCTGCACCGTTTGCGCCTCCGCCGGCACCAGCTCGCCGTAGCGTCGATATTGAGTCATTGCCTTATCGGCATCCTGAAGATAAAGGTCATACAAAATACCGAGATTTAGGTGAGCGTAGGCATATCCGGAATCGAGATCGAGCGCCTTGGCGTATGCTTGGCGCGCTTCCTCGAACTTGCCTGCCCGCCGAAGCGCGATACCCGATTCATTGTAGTAAGCAGCCTTTTTTGGATCGGCGACAGCCGTCGCTTCTGTCTTTTCGGTCTTGGCATAGCGTATCGGTAGCAACTGCGACAACGTCTCAAAGCTCTTCTTCGTCCAGTCGTCGTAAAAGCCCGCACGCACGCGGCGCACGTTCACCTCGTGCAGATCAATCGCCTTCTCCTCGAAAGGAAACGCTTGTTCTTCCAGCAGCACATCGTATTGTTCTCGCTCCTCTTTGGAGAGACCCGTGGGCCGCTGCGATTCGAGCAGCGCCTTACCAAAATCCCGATATAGCTCGGCCGTGCGATAGGTAACGGCGCTGGCAATATCGGTGACGCCATAGTCCGTCGCGACCGAGTAGATATGCAACACCTGCTGCATCTTGTCTTTCTTGATCTTCAGCGTCTGCTTAAGTGGTTCGGTTAAACGCACATTCCGATACGCCTCATCCAACGGCTCGGCCGCCACAAGCATGTGCAGCGCGCCGAGATAAAGCGTGCGAGCACTGCGCTCTGCGCCACCTTTCTTTTCTGCTTCGACGAGTTCGCGCGAGCGCCTGTAACGCTCAGCGTGGCGCCCTTGGCGACGGCTGATTTCCACCAAGCGATATCGCGCCTCGATCATCTGCGAAAAAGGAGCCGGGTACTGCCGCGTATATTTGTCGAAAGCCGCCGCCGCGCGTGCATCCTGGGCAACCTCCTCGAAAAGCTCAGCCGCCTGCCACAACGCCTCACGCGAAAGCGTGGCGTTCTTGTTGTCACTGGCTACGGTCTCGAACTCGACCGCCGCCTTGAGTGACTCGCCACTCTCCAGGTAACACACGGCCAGCTTGGCCGGTACATCGGCTTGCAGCGGGTGTTTCGGATGGTTGCGACGGAAATCTTCCAGCAAGCGCGCGGCACCGCTCCAGTCTTTGAGCGCCATTAACGCGGCGGCGGCGTCGTAATCGGCGTTTGCGCGGATCGAGGCTTGCGGGACAATTTGCCCGACACGCAGGAACTGACTTGCCGCCACATCCGTCTTCCCGGCCGCACGCGCCTGCTCACCCTGCTTATAGAAGGCGGCTGCCAGGCGCTCGGTAAGCTGTGATAAATGAGGCGAGCCCGCTGGCGTTAACGCCAGCGCCTCCCGGTACGCCTGTTCCGCGCGGTCGAAAGCGCCGCGTTCGAATTCGATGTGCCCCACCACCGTCCAGGCCGCGCGCCGCAACGCCGGCGCGGCAGAGGGTCCAAGTGCAATCACGCGTTGCGCTATCGTCAACGCTTTGTCGAAAGATTCCAGCGCATAGAGTTTTTCCGCCGCGTCGGCCAGCACGCCAGCCACGCGAGCGTCTTGCGGGTGGGTGGCAGCGAATCGAAGCGCGCTTTCTGCGGACTGCACTCGAATCGCGCGGGCGCCTTCGCCGGTCGTGGTCTTTTCCTCGCGCGCATAAGCAAACAACGCTGCGTAACCAGCGTCGGCGCCCTTGGCATGGTTGGAATATCGATAGGCGGTACGTTCGTACTCCTCGGCCGCCTCCTTGAAATGCTCTTGCTCGAATAGGATTTCGGCAAGCAGGAAATTCATTGCCGGAGTTTGCGAATCTTCAGGGAAAGATTCGACGTACGTCCGATACCAACGCACGGCTTCACGATAGTCGTCTGCCTTCTTGCCCCTTTGCGCAAGCGCGTGAAAATGCCGAGAGAGCTCTTCGAGATTGCGCTTCACCTGTGGGACCACTTGTGCGTAAACCACCGGGCCGTTGGCGCGGCGATACTCGCTCAATACGCCGTAACGCGTGACGTATTCCTGCTTCGCCTCCAACGTCAACGCCGCAAAGCCCGCTTGCTGGTAGATTTCGATTACGCGCGCCTGCATGAACGGCGCGTGCGGATGCGATGGATGGAGGCGCACAAAAGCGGCGAACGTATCGGCGGCGTCTTTGACTCGCTGTTGCGTGAGATACAATCCAGCCAACTCTCGATAAACGTAAACCTCATAGCGACGGCGGGTCGGTGTTTCCATGAAGGCAGGAATCGAACCGACGCCTTGAAGTCCGGCGAGAATCAAGCTCACCACTCGGAAGGTGTCCTCCACCAACTCGCGGTCGGTACGCGTGAGTCCCGGCAACGCCTCCAGACTCGCACCAATGTCGCGACCGGTGAGCTTGCGGTCGAGCATCACAAAGAAAGCGGACAACGCTTCTTCCAGCCGCCCCTGTTTGAACAATGACCAGCTCTGCATAAAAAGCGCGCGTTCGTAAAAGGCGGAGTGTTCTCCTTGGCGCTGCACTTCAGCATAGGCACGTTCAGCCTGCCGGTATGCCTGCATCGAAAATGCTATTTCACCTCGCCGAAAATGAGCCTCCGCACGATACCTACTTGCCGGATAATCGGCGACCAAACGATCGAGCACGGCTAGTGTCCGCTTGGACTCGCCCAGCTCGTCGTAGGCGCGCGCCAGGCGATACAAGACATAGTCGTTGTCAGAAGAGTTTGGATAGGCCTGCAACCGCTCCTCGTATACCCGAACGAGTTCGCGGTAAGCCCCCGGCGTTCGCGCCGTATCCACCTCTCCGGAATCGCGCTCGGCCAGACCGGGCGTTGCCTCGGGTCGGTTCGCCTGCCGCGGCAGTGCGTCGAGATAAGAGCGATTCCCAGCCGCGGCGCCACTGCGCCCCTCGGCGATGTCGCGTTCGACCGCGACGCCACGCCCTTCAATGCTTCTCAACGTGCCGTCGTTTGGCCCCGCGCAGGAAACCAACAGGCTTGCCAGCACACTCAGGCCGATACTCATGTGCGCAGGCCGCATGACTAGCGCTCTTTCATTACCACGACGGGCTGTTGAATGGTTACGTCGCTGCGGATGTGCAGCTCTATATACTTGGGGCCTTCGATTTTCTGGATGCGCAACGTAGCGCCGCGACGATAGTCACCGCCGCCGGCATCTTTACCGGCGAATACCACGATCAGCTCATGCTTGCCGTTCGCTACATTGCCGAGATAGAGCCGATGCGCCCCACCGCGCGCGACCGCTTGCGCCTCTCCCTCAGAATAGCGATGGCTCGCCACCGCACGGCCATCGAGCTTGAGCTGGGCGGATTCAAGCTTGAACGGCGTACCGGCGTCGAGGAACACGAACACCGCGACCTGGGTGGCTGCGGGGAACAGCAGCTCCTCCTCTATGATACCGAGATCACGATTCAGATCGATGGTTTGCAGTTTGAGCGATTGGATTTTGTCGTCGAGCGTTTGCGGCGTCGAAGGCTTTGGCGCTCCAGATATATCGACATCGCCCGCTAACCCGACCGAAACAAACGCCAGCAAGAACACGCTGATGCGAACGCGGCCAAAGAACGATGGGCTCATCGATTTTCGCCACCTCATCAACTGAGAAATTTTGTTGGCGCCTTAATTTTTCCCAGCCGCTACTGACCCGTTGCCTCAACTTCATAGATTTGCTTCAAGCCGATGTTGGTACTCGCCACGATCACAATGCGGACGTGGCTCGCTGGTTTGACGGACGAGATGCTGCAGGTGATTGTATGGTTGACGCTGTTCAAAATGAGGGAACTGCAATACGGCGATGGCGGAGGCAAGGGTGTATAGGATATATCGGTAAAGTCTGTGCCGTTGGTGGAAATCTGGATTTTGGTATCGGTATTGTTCGTCGCGTTGGTATGGAGCTTGACCTCGCTCACGTTGTAAGTTTTATCGAAGGCAACGGTCACGCTGTCGTTCTGGATATTACCGGCCCAGAAGTTGGACGTGGTGGCATCTCCGTCGTTGACGTAGAAGGCGTGGCTACCATCGTAGGTAGCGCTCGCCACCCCGCCGTTGGTGCTAGCGGCCACATTCGTAGGCGCGGGTAGCGTATTACCACCGCTGCTCGAACCACTGCTATCGCCGCCTCCGCTGCTGCCACTACAGGCGACCAGCGCGATGGCGGGTAATACCATCAGCATCGCGGCAACGGCTTTGTGAATTTTTGTGCTCCTGGTTTTCATGTTTACAGCTCCGTTTGGGTTAATTTATTTGTGGTGCACTTGGAAGCAAGTGGCGGTAACCAAAAATTGCGGGCGCGGATTCAAACTATTTTGGTTCGACCATTTTTGACTCCCGACCCCAATTTCTTGAAGCCCCCAACCTATTCAGGTTTTTGACTCCCGACCCCGTTTGCCCAATAGGCCCGTATCAAAAAGCATTTGGCTACCGCCCGGTGCTCGACACTATAAGGTTCCAGCATTGCCGGAATACTTTTTCATCTGGTCAAGATAATAGATCTTATCTTCTTCAGACAGTACGAGTCGCTTTAGCCCCGGCCATTTCAGGTTATCGTGGATAGCCTGCTCCCAGCTACTCTTATAGTGTTCAGGGCCAAGAGGCCAAGCGAAAAAATCCAGATTCCTGTGTATGAAGGATCGCGCAAAAAGTAGATCGTTAATCATCTCCCAACCGGCAGGACTAAGATTGAAATCCTGTTCGTCTTCCCAGACGAGGAAATTCTTCATTGGGTCGTAAGTCGGTTTGAGACCCGGGCGATATTCCAAGCGCTCGATCAACGAAAGATCGCTATCAGAGAAGAGCTTCATTGCTTTAGCTCGAAAATCATTCTCAGCTTGGTTCCGTATCTGTAAGTCTCGAACCTAACATTGGTTACTTCAAGACCCAACTTCTCCGCCGCTTGTATTCCAGTCCTTCCCAAGACTGAATCGGCAGCGTTGACACCTGTCTGCCAAGCTTGAAGCGTCGGTTCATTTGTAATTGCACTGAAGCGGAATTCCTTCTCAAACTGGATTCGTAAGTCCCTAGCAGCTTGCGCGAGAAGGTCAGCGCCCTGACCTTTGCCTAAGGCAGCACTGTTAATGTCTGTAAAGTCCACGATACCATCGTAAAGCTCGGCCCGAACCCGAGTAGGATGATGGCTTGGATCGAAGGCAAGTCTCGCCTCGGGCACACCAGGTTGAGCGGGGGTGCCTTGTGTTTCGAGATTAGGAATGCGGGAGCTTCCACGATCTCCGGCCGCCGCCCCTGCGGAACGCGCCGCGCCCGGATTCGCTTCATAGTATTTCTGCCAAGCCGCCACGTCATAGGGATCAACCGGCTCCACCGCTTTGCGGGCGGCTACGGCCACGTCGTCCACCCCCGCAAGCGCCCGATTCTGCGCGGCCGCAACGACAGCTTCGGATTCTGCCTTCGTCGTCAACCGACCCATCAACCGCCCCGCCGCCCCCCGCAGGGCACCGGCGGGGCCGGTACCGAGGGCAAGGATAACTTCATCAATGCTGGTGTCGGGCACGGCGGCACCGTTGCGGGTGAAGGCGCGTTGCTCACGCGCCGCGTCGCCACGCTCAATCGCGGTCTGGGTCTGGGCGTTGCTGCGGCCCGATTCGCTGGCCTGGGCTACGCGCGCAGCCTCGTAGCTACCGAACTGCTCGCGCATCTCAAGGCCCGACGTGCCGGCACCAAAGAGACGATGGTCGGTATATTGAACAACGTTGTTGGTCTGGAACGTGGTGAGTGCCGCACCGTCGGCAACGATCTGATTGCCGTTGCGGTCGAGGATGGCCTGGCCTTCCATCTGGCGGATGGCCGTTTTCGCCGTCAGGACATCCCGGAAATAATCGGGGACGAACTCGTTGCCGACGTACTGGCCATCGACGCTGGCGGCGAGTTTGTCGAGATAGGCTTCGCGTTGGGTGGCGAAGCTGTAATCGACCTTGGCTTGGGCTTCGGCGGTGAGGAGCCGGTACCAGTATTCTTCCTGGCTGTTGGTGCCGCTTAGTTGATATGCCACTTGTTGCGACAGTTCGCCGGTTTCGGTGGTCTCGAGGTTGGTGTTCTGGCGCACGTCCGCGGCGGCGAGTTGCTTGGCCTTCTTGCGCAGCAGTTCCTGTTCGCTAATGTGCAACTGCCGATTATTCCGATCCGCCAACAGGGTGAACACCCCGGTCTGCGATCCCCCGATCGCGGTGCCGGTGGCGAGGCTCGCGAGTTCGTGTATGAATTTCTGTTGGTCGGCATCGAGGTTTTTGGTCAATGCATCGATGAGCACGGTCTGGGCTTCATTCACGCCGCCGGCTAGCGCGCCTTTGAACGCATCGCCGCCGGTGAAGGCGGTCAGTCCGGCGCCGGCCAGGGCGTGGAGTGCGATCTTGTAGGCGCCGCCTTCTTTCCACAGGGTGTACTGTTCCTGGTACTGCGCCAGGGTTTCGTCGGCCTGGGCGATGGTGTGTTGCAACGCTTCGCGTTGTGGTGCATCGAGCCCCGGTTGCTGCAAGTCATTTTGTGCGGCGAGTTTTTGTCGTTGTGCCTCGTCGTACGGTTTGGTTTGACTCTTGGCCAGATCGCCAATTTGTTTGTAGATAATCGGGGCGGCTTGTTGCGCCACCTCCGATGCAAGCTTCTGGTATTCCCGGTCTTGTTGTACTTTCTTCAGATCGAAGATCTTTTGCAGGGCACCGTCGTTGGCGTGGTCCGTGTCGCGGTTGAGGCTGTCGATAGTCTCGGTAGCGGTGTGGCCGGTGCGTTCTTTTTGTTTGCTGTCGTCAGTGAGGGTGATGGTGCCTGCACCGATCGCGCTCTTGGTGGTGCCGCGGGCGTGGCCCTTGTCGTCGGGGATGGCGTTGCCGAGGGCATTGGCGGTGAGGTTGTTGCTGAGCGTTTGCATGCCACCGCCGGAGGCAGTGTTGGTGGTATTGGGGATTTTGTCGCCCGGGGCGGTCATGCCACCTTCACCGCTGTTGCCACCGCTGTAAGAGAAACTCAGGCTGCTGCTGTCGCTTCGGAACTCGGCGATGTTCTCGATATCGCTGGTGGTGAGGGTGGCGGTGGTGAGGTTGTTCTTGCTGGCCTCAGCCTGACTGGCAATGACCGCGCCCTTGAGGTCGGTATTCTTGCCGACGGTGATGTCGTACCCGCCGTTACCCGCATAGATGCCGCTTTGGTCTCGGACCGATTTGTAGGTGCTGTGGATGTTGGCGCTGGCTTCGCTGACGGTGGCCGAGGCGGTAGTGCCATAGCAGATCGGCGGGATGCAGAGGCTTAGGGAGAAGCCGACATCGTTTTGCCGGCTGACGTAGTTCTCGATGTCCTGGCGGGATTCGATGTTGAGGTTGCCTTGGACGTTGGCGAGAACATAGTTGCCGCTAACTTGTGCGCCTTTGAGGTTGGTGTCGTTGCCCGAGTTGAGCGTGAGGGTGTTGCGGGCGGTGACTTGGGTGTTTTGCTGGAAGGTGGAGTCGCCATCGGCCTTGCCGCGGGCGCCACCGGCGGCGAGTTCGATGGTGAAACCGTTTTGTTCTCCGCCTACGCCAAAGCCTACGCCGACACTGGCGCTGTGGCTGGTGTTGCTGCTGTGGTCGAGGCTGGTGTCTTGAACGCTTTGCAACGTAATGTCGCGGGCGGCGGTGAGGGTGACGTCGGAGCCTTTGATGCGAGTGCCACTGGCGGTGATGTCGCCGTCCACGGCTTTACCTTCGGCATCGTGTTCACCACTGCCGGTGGCGGTGATGTGGACGGTCTGCCCCGCGGTCAGTTGGCTCACCTGGTGTTGGGTGGTGGCATTCTCGCTCTCGCTTTGGGCGCTGTTGCTGCCGATGCTGACGGTGAGTTTGACGGCAGCACTGCCGCTGTTGCTGGGCGGTGTGGAAGGGGCGGCACCGCTATTGCTGTTACCGCTCACGCCGTTGTAAAGCGTGAGGCCCGCTTTGGCGGCGTAGAGGGCGGCCATGCGGTTGTCGTGTTGTTTGTCGTCGCCTGTCTCGCCGTCTTTGTGTTCGGCGGCATTGGCGGCATTTTCAAGAGCCTTGGCGGCATCGACGGCGTAGCCACTGAGGGAGGCGGTGACGCCTACCTGTTTCATCTGGGTGGCTTGCTGGGTGTGTGCGTTGTCCTGGCCGGGATCGAGGACGACGTCTTTGCCGATCAGGGTGAGGTCTTTGGCGGCGGTGAGGTCGGCGCCTTGTACGGTGAGGTCGTCGTGGGCGGTCAGCGTCACGTTGCCGCTGTGGCTGTCGATGGCGCTGCGAATGGTGCTTTGTTCGTTTAGGGCGGTGTCGAGCGTGTTGTGTTTGTTGCGCACGCCCACGGTATTGCTGGTGCCGCTGCTGCCGCCTTGGGCGTTGCTGCCCAAGTCGCCCAGCTGTTTGCCACTGTGTTCTTCCTGGTGGCTTTGGCTGTTTTGTCCGCTTTGGATGTCGATCTTGCCTTGGGCGGCATGCAGGTCGATGTCTTGGTCGGCGATGACACCGCTGCCGACCAGTCGAATATCGCCGCGCTGACTGTTGAGCGCCACGCTGTTGGCATCGATCAGGCTGGCGGTCTGAATACTGGCTTGGCTGTTAGCACTGTCGCTGCCCTTGATGCTGTTGTAGGGACTGGAGCGTACGCCGCCGTTGTTGGGGCCGCCGGTAATGTGGCGAGTGCTGTCGCCGACACTGGCGACGGCGGTGGAGAAGCTGGTGGCATGGCTGTTGGCTTCGCGGGTCTCCCGATACTGGTCGGTGGAGGCTTGTACCGTGATGTCGCGCGCGGCATCGAGCTCGGCTAACCCGCCGGCTTTAAGGGTGCTGCCAATGACGTTGATGTCGCCGCCGCTGGCCTGATTCTTGGCATCGGTGTCGCCAATGGGTGTACTGGCGCCGGTGGCGGTGAGATGTATGTCGCCACCTGCGGTCAAGCTGCTGTTTCGGTGGGTCAGCGCGTCAGTGGTGAAGCTGCTGCTGCTTTGGCTCTTGGAGAAAGTAGTGGCTACTTGGGTCGTGGTGGCGCTGCTGGCGGCAATTTCGTCGATCGTACCGCGTACCTTGGCAAAGCCTTTTCTGTCTCCGGCTTCCTTGAGGTTTTTATAAGTGTCGGTCGGGGTGCCGACGACGGCGACCGTCATGCCGCTCTGCTTCGTTTCCTGGGTTTCGCGGGTGTGGCGGGTTTGTGTCGCCGTCTCTACGCTGACTTGTTGCCCGGTGACGTTGATGTCGCTGCCCGCAATGAGATCGCTACCCTGGATGGCAACGTCTTTGCTGGCGTGGATGCTGACGGTGCCGTCAACTGAACCGACCGTCGCGGCGCTGGCCGTGGACGCGGTAATGTCCTCGGTGCTCGTGGCGCGGCTCTTACCGATGGTGAAGCCGTTGGATTTCGTCGATAGTCCTGAGCGTTTCTCCTCGCGCACGTGCTCTTCGACAAGCGTTTCCTCGGCGGCGGCGATGTGGACGTTGCCTTGTGCCGCGAGAGTGACGTTGCCGTTCGCAACCACCGTGGAGCCTGTGATGCTGACCTCGCGGCTCGCTTCGACCGACACCGTGCCGCCTGAGATTTCGGCACCGACGGCGCGCTCTTCGAGCACGCGGTCGCGACTGTAACTGCTCTTCGTCGAGGTGATCTTGTGCGTCGATTTTTCGATTTCTTGCAGCGATTCGTGGCGTTCGCTGACCGAGGCGACGGTGATGTCGCCGCCGCGGACGGTGACCGCCCCTGACTCGGACACAATCGTGCTGCCTTCGAGAACGATGGCACCGCTCGCGGGTTCGGGATGCTCCGGCGATGGCTTGGTAGTTTTGCTCTGCGTGTCGTCGGTAACCCGCGCGTTATCGAGCGAATGGGTTTCGGTCTTGCCGCTGGCCGTGACGGCGATGTCGCCGTGCGCGTTAATCTCTGTACCACGCACGGTCTCGCGGTCCTCGCGGTCGCGCCGGGAGCCGGCGAGACCGTAGCTCACGTTGGTATCGAGCAGTTCGCGATCCTTCACTGCCGCGAGCCGGATGTCGCCGCCGGCCTGGAGCGTAACGCCGGCGCCCGACTCGACGCGCGCACCGGTGAGGGTGATGTCGTTGCCAGCGGCGAGGCGGGTGTCGCCGCCCGAGGTGATCGCGGTGGCGAGGTGCGAGGTACTCTCGCGCTCGAAGAAACCCTTGCCGAACACGACCGCCACGCGCTCGCTGCGGCGAACCGCGTCGGCGGTGATGTCGCGCCCGGCATCGAGCGTCAGCGCGCCGCCCGATTTGACATTGGCACCCATGAATGAAACGTCGCGGCCGGCGTTGATCGTGAGCTGTTGACTGCCGGCAATCGTTGCCTGCTGCTGTACGAAGGTAACGCTTTGTTCGCCATTGCCGTCAGCGGCAACCAGCGCGCCTTTACCACCCGCGCTGGCGGCCGATGTGGGGGCGTTGCGCTGAATCTCGTGCGCCAGCGTTTCCGAACGGATATCGCGGCCGGCGTCGAGGTTAAGCTTGTCGCTGGTAATGGTGCCGCTCTGGTTGACGATATCGTTCTTGGCATTTAAGTAACTGTACTGCCCGCCCTGAATCGAACCGCCCTGATTCAGGATGTTGTTCGCCTCGATATCGCTATAGCTCGTCGCACGAATGACGCCGGAGTTGGAGAGATCCCCGGCGAGTTTGAGGTTGACCGTATCGGCCGCGATGATCGCACCGAAGGAATCGAGATCGTTGGCGCGGGTGCGTGCAAGATACACGACCGGCGCCCACCCCTTCTGGCCGCGCACGATGCGCTCTTCGAGCCACACGACGTCGTGCGTAAGCGAGGCGACCTGTTCAGCACTCAATGTCATACCGGGACGCAGGCTAAATTCCTGCGCCACGGCGACGCCCGCATCCATCAAGGCCTTGAACTCGGTCTCGTTGCTGGCGTAGTTTTCGAGGAAACGCCGGCCGGTGAGCTGCATGACCTCATCCTGCACGAGCTTCTGCTCGTAGAAGCCATCGCCCAGGCGCTTTAACGTCTCGCCCGGTGCGATGCCGAGTTGATCGAGTAGGTAGCTCGAGGACAGGAAGTTGCCGTAGCTCCGGAAACGCGGGTCGGTTTCATACAGGTATGGATAGGACGGCTCGGTATGCAACTGGTACAGACCGCCCTGCGGCAACGGGAGCATTCCCGTCGGCGGGTTGCTGTTGCCCGAAGGCGGCACTTGGCCGGTATTGCCGACTGCGGCCGGCGCGACGGAGAAATTTTCCAACGTCATCGCCACGCCATTAATAGTTTGATTAGCACTGATTGTCGCGGTGGGTCCGGCCAGCGTATCCACGGCCTGCTGGTAATACGGCACGGAGTCTTCGACGCGGCGCGTATCCCAATTTGCGCAAAAGCTGCCGCCCGGAAAACGAATACGGCGGGCACAGTACGTCTCCATCCGACCGTAGACGTAGGTGCCGCTGTCGGTCGTCGTACGAGTCAGGGTCGGGGCCTGGTTGGTGATGGTGGCAAACGGATTAGTGAACGTCAGATTACCGCCCGCAGCGACCGTGCTGGAATCGTTGAACAGACTCGTGCCGATATTAAGCCTCATGTCACCACCCGAGAGGATTTTTGCCTCGGCAGTGGTACTCGGGGAAAGCGACTGTTCGGTGACAGTGCTTGTGTAGTCGAGCCGCGCATCAACGTAACCGCCCGGCGGCGAAATGCTCTCGCTGTAACTGCTGGTGTTCGTCGTGGTATCGATCTGCAACACGGTGCGTCGATTGACGACTTGATCGGCGGTAAGCGTGAGGTTGCCTTCGGCCTCAATCGTCGACGACTCATTCAGCACGCCGGCGGCGGTAAGATCGAGATTACTCAACGTGTAGATCGTAGCGCCTGCCGTGTTGTTGAGCTGCCGACCGGCGTCGATAGATATATTGCCGGCCGAGGCGATGACGGCGGCGGCGCCGTCATTGTTTACGCCTTGCGTGGAAATACTGAGCGGACCCCCGGCGGTGATCAGGGCGCTGTTGTCGAGAATGCCGTTGGCCGACAGCGTCAACTCACCCGCGGACGCGATGATGCCGAGATTGCGCACGCCGACGCCGTTCTCCGTACCAACCAAACGAATGCGATTGGCATACATTCCGCCCAGGGCGGAAACATCGAGACTGACCTGGGGTGCCGCGCCCGAACCGGCGACCGGTTGTGCGGCCAGGCTCACGTAGTCAACCCGGTTGGCGCCGGTGATGACGTTCAGGTAATTCGCCCACACTTCGGCATTCACCGACACCGTGCGCGCAAGGAGATCGACTTGATCGATGTTGCTCGCGTTGAGGCCCAGGCCCTCGAGGGCGATATTGCCGCCGGTGACGTTGAAGGCGGCGAGGTTGCCGCTGCCGTCGAACTCGGGCCGCCCGGTGGTCAACACCCCGCGCGAGGTGTTGATGAAGCCGCAGCCGTTACAGGTAATGCCGTTGGGGTTAGCGATGACGACGTCGGCGCGGTTGCCCGCGACTTCGGTGTAGCCACGAAGAAGACTTGGATTCGCGCTCGTGACTTCGTTCAGGATCACCCGCGCCGATTGGCCGGATGAAAAATTCGGATTGCCCTGGACCCAACCCGCCTGCTGGGTTTGCGACAGGGTCGCGGAGTTATTAAGGATGACGCCTTGAGGATCGACGCTATAGGTCTGATACTGGTTGCGCGAGACGCCGGCACCGGAGGGCGCGGTGATCTGTACCAGCGGCACGCCGTTGGGGGCGGCATCGACACGCGGACGGCTTGCAGCGGCGGCATTCGGATCGGCGGTAACCTCCGCACGAGCGCCCACGGCCGGCAACAGTAACAGCCCGACAACAAGACCTGGCAGAAACCCCTTCGCCTTATCGGCGAATCCCGAAAACCACAACCGGCAACGCATGGACTACCTCCCCACCGCTGTGTCCCTACCACCCGCTCCGCACAGACCGTCGTAGCCTGCGACCGAACCCGGAACGAGGAACCGTTCCCCTAAAATTGATAATTCAATTGAAACGCGTACGCAGGTCGGTCGGTTTGGAAGTTCTCGGGCTTCTTGAGCGCCCACCCCGCGGAGAGGTCGTACTGGAGATCCTTGTTGTAACGACCCCGCAGGCCCAACACAGTACCAGTGAGGCTTCGGCCGGACAAGCCACCAGCCGAGGGGCCGCCTACCCTGCCGCTATCGAGACCCACGTAAAGCTCTTGTTCCGATTGGCCCAACGCGACTCCGAGCTCATTCCTTATATAGACGCCACGCTCGGCCGCGAGGGTTTGGTTGCCGTCGAAGCCACGGACGGTGTAGCGGTTGCCGATGGCGAAGAAGTCCGCGCCGTAGAGGGTGTCGCGGGTGGTTTGCCCACGGATCGTTGCCAGATAGCGGGTGGTGGCGCCCAGCATGCTGAAGGGCAGCGTGAGATTCATGTCCACTGTATGCAGCGCGTAACGCGTGGTCGGCGAACCGGCGGGCCGGTTATCGGGTTCGTCTTCGGCGCCCCACCACGCTACCCCGTGACGATACGCCCAGGCAATGTCTACCGTCGCGCGCCCAACGTATTGACGATGTTGCAACGCCGCTTCCGCGGCCGTGGTATCGCGCCGCTGGGTTTCGATCTCGACATCCTCGATGAAATTGGCGCTCTTTCGTTTGATGAGGCGACACTGAAGGCTGGTTTTACTCGCCGCCGAACGCGTAAGCAGGCGAGTCACGCGCACATCCTGCTGGTGCACCTCGCCCGAGGTAATGAAGTTCTGGTTTATCCCCGAGACCGTCTGATGGTAGCGGTATTCGCTTGCCGAGAGCGCAAAGGTCCAGTAACCGAACGGGAACGAATAATAGCCGCTGTTACCACGCGCCGCGCGCCCCATACTGTTGCGATCGGCGCTATTCAACGAGAGGTTGAGCAGATCGTTGATGCCGAACGGATCGTCCCAGGCAACCGTGGCCGAACCCTGCCAGCGGCCGGTGGCATCACTGCCTGAGTTATCGGCGCCCAAAACCGCGCGCCAGGGCTTCTCGGGTTTGCGCTTGATCACGATATCGCTCTCGCCCGGTGCTGCGCCCGGCACGATGTCCATGTCGACATCCTGTGTCGGCAAGCGCTTCATCTGCTCGACCCCTTGCTCGAGATCGCGCAGATTCAACAGGTCGCCAGGGCCACTCGGAAACGCCGTGACCCAGCTGCCACGCCCCTTGTCGTCAGCGAAACGGAACTGACGGACAATGCCCGGCATCACGAGCAATGTCAGCGTCGCGGTGGTCAAGTCCTGCTTTGGCACGTAAACCCGTGTAGTGATAAAGCCGCGCGCCAACAATTCGCGCTGCAGGCGCTTCAACACGACATTGATGCCCTCGACACCGATACACTGACCGCGATAACCATCGACCAGCGGCCGCAGCCAGGGAAAATTCTGCTGCGGATCGCCGTCGAGGCGGATCGTGTTGATGGTGAAGCAGGGTTCCTCGCGCGGAAGCTTGTAGTCTTCCGCGGGGGCCAATTCGGGTTGCAGGCGCACATTGGGCGGCGCTTCCTTCCGACGTTGTTCCTCGTCACGCTGCTCCTTGCGGCGCAATTGATCGAAGAACACATCGCTTGCCGTGTCGGCGCGAACCGGCTGCACCGCCAGCAACGGCGCTACCGTCGAGAGCAGCATCGCCACCACGATCGCGGACTTCAGTGAATGTAAAAGGCGGCTTCGCATATTGATATCTGTCAGCGATTGGCCCGATCTGTCAATTCGGCGACGGCAAAACGGGCCTGCGCGCGATAGCCGATCAGCCGCCACTTCAGACGCTCCAGCTCCGCGACCACCAGTTGCTCGATGGCCTGTTCCTGGGCACGGCGGGCAGTCTCGGCATCGGAACGCAACTGCGAGAGACGGGGGCGCATCGGTTCGATGCGCATCACAACATTCTCGGCGCCCGCCGGTTTGCGGCTCTTGGCTACCGGCTCGAGACTGATGAGTCGGCGCGCGGCGTCGTTCAAATTCGCTTGCAGCGAGACGAGATCGCGGTGGTTCGTCACCGCTTCTTGGAAAGCATGAGTCGCCATAAGCGAGATCAGATATCGACTCCCCGGGGCATCGAGCAATCGTGCCGGTGGCGGGCGCCCGGTGCTTGCCTCAGTCGCAATATCTGCGAATAGGTGCCGGATAAACTCTCCGCTGCGCACGCGGGCGATCGTTGCATCGAGACGGGCAAGCTCGGCCTCGTACACTCCCACCGCACTCTCGTACTCCTTGAGCGATTGTTTGTGCGCACCGAGCTGATCGAGCGCGTAGGGGGCGGCCAGCCACGCCTCGTGCACGTCGAGACTCGCGGCATCGCGGGTTTTCAGTTCGCTCCAATAGACGAGCGCGCGCTCGTATTGCCGCTCGTTAGCGTACGCCCAACCCATGCCGAGCAACGCCTTGTTCGACATCAACCCGTCGATCCGAACGCGTTCCAACGCGCGCCGGGCTTGCGCCGATTCGCTTGATTGCAGGTGCGTATAGGCGAGCGCGACGTTGGCCTTGTCTTTGAGGGCAAGCAGCTCGTCGCCCACCGGCGATTGACCACCGAGTTGGTCGAGGATCGTCATCCCCCGCTGTTTCTCGCCCGCGCGTACGAGCGCGACACCGAAGTTATAGCGGCCGTAGGCGGCCCAAACGGAGTCGGCCGGCAATCGATCGAGAATGGCCACCGCCTGCGCCGGTCGGTCGCGTTCGATCAGCACGGTTGCATACAAGACGCGACACTCTTCCTCCATCTCGTTAGCGAGCGGCGCGACGATGCGTTTCAAGGCGGATTCGGCCTTCTCGAAATCGCCGCGCCGATGATGGAGCTTGGCCAGATAAAACCAGGCTTGGTCACGCACACTCGGTGCCACGTCTTGGCCCGTCAGATGCTCTAGCGTTTGTTCAGCCACACCGGGTAATCCATACGACAGGTAAAGCACGCCGCGCAGCAATGCTGCCTCATTCGTTTGCGCATCGAGACGCTTGAAGTGCTCGGCCACAGCAAGAAGCGCCACCGCCCGCAGGGGATCATCTTGAACGAAGTGAAATAACGCCTCAGCGACGTGGACGTTTTTTGACTCGCGCAGTGCAGTCTCCTCCGCACGAAGCGCATAGCTTGCCAGGGACAACGCGATCCCCGCGCTCAGCCATGTTCTCCATTTACCGCACCGCATCCGAAAAAACGCCTCCCGTCGCATCCTCGAAACTAATGTCTTTTCTTGATTTGCGCCCGACCACGACGATCAACAGGCTAGTCGGGTAGCGTATCAAAACGGTGAACATGCGGCACAATATTCCCGCGCGCCCACGAATGGTCCCTATGGCTCGTCTCCGTTGCGTAGTTTGTGTCGTGAACTCGCGCTGAAGTTGATCGAGGCGCTGTTGAAACGGGTGCATGGCGATACCGCAGTATTCGAATTTCCGCAAACGCGTCTCGCAGCCGCTGCCTTGTCTGGCGCAGGCGCGCGTGCAGAGATATCACTCGGTTTTTCGGGGCGGTTCCGTCCAAGCGCGGGTCCTTTTCGTTGTTGTCGAGTGGTGAAATAGCACATCGCCCGTCCACTGTGCTTTCGAATCTTCGACACCTTGTGCCTGCTCTTTTTAAAAAATCCGAAAGCCAGCACCTAACTAAGGTATTGAATTTACACCGTTCCATTTCCCCCTCTATTCACCGTTTTCGAATTTCTGAATTATGGCGTCGGGGGAACTGTCCAGCCGTCAGGCAGCCGACGACAGCCCTGGCTTTGTGTCAGGAATGGACGCCGTCCCGCTTTGCCCTTCCTGGTTCGAGGCCTCTCGCCATGACATAACCAGGAGGAAGCACCGTGGTCACACGAGCCAAAGTCCCCACCCTTTCTGATAACAATGTAGTCATCCGTACTACCCACGATCCGGAGGAGATACGCCAAGCGAACAGGCTGGTGTTTCAGAACTACGTGGAGGATGGCTTTTGGGAGGACGATGAGCGCCAAATAGATACCAATAAGTATCTCCATACTCCATCCCGCACCGTCTTTGTGGTGCTGGAGGCCGGCAAGCTCGTCGGCACGATGAGCATTATTGAGGATTCTGCCGAGGGGTTACCCTCGGATGGGACACAAGCGGCTCTGATGTCGCAACTCCGCAACCGCGAAAAACTGGCCGAGGTCTCTGCATTTGCAATGGACCGAAGCACGACCTCCCATCGAAAGTTAATATTTTTCCTGATGAGTTTCGGGTTTCAGCACTGCTTTTACTACATGGGGCTGGACCGGCTAATAGCATCCTGCAAGCCGGGGCATGCGAATTTCTATGAGTCCACGCTTTGTTTCAGCAAAGTGAGCGATCTTACTTATTACGATTACTCGCACGCCTCGGGCTACCTGGTAAGTCTCGATCTGGTGGATGCCCATCACCTACTTTCCGCCAAGTACCCATCAGACTCCGAGACAGGGAAAAGCTTCTATCGGTTCTTAATGTGCGACCCACAACCCTGTCATCGATTCTTACCGACTTCCCTGATCAAGCGTCCGCGCGAGCGCGATTGGGCACGATTGGGGTTGATGAAAGTCGCCTAACTCGCAGCCACGAAAACAGATTGTGAATCGGAGGAACGCGAGGGGGTCGGTCTTTGAAATCATCGCATCCTTCTATATAGTCGCGAGAGGCAAACGAATACCAATACCTGCCAGGGAATAAGGGGAGAGACTATGACAGGGCATCGTCACACGAGCGCTTGGGGCTAGGAGGGCATATGGCCTATTCGGCGCTTCCCGCTTTTTTTGCACTTATCTTCAAGATCGTTCTGCTAACGTACGCGCTTCGTGCACCGCGTCGCGATTCCTGCACGCGCCTTTTCGTGGCGCTGCTGTTGCTCTTCTCCGCGCACAATATCGTCGAGTTTGTCGGTTTCAACTATTTCGGGCAGCAGGGGCATTTGGACCGCGTGACCGATATCTGTGGATACCTTTACTTCACCGTCGGAATTCCCTTCTTTGCGTTGATCCTGCATCTGTCGCTGCGGCTGAGTATCGATCAAGCATCGTGGAATAAATGGGGGCACTACGCGATGCTCCTCTATGTACCGGTACCAATTCTGGAGTTTCTGCTGCTTGGTACGGACGAGTTGGTGACAGGATTCCAGCAGTACGGACACTACACGGTGCTGCGCATACCGGGGCCTTTGTATTTCCTGTTTGAGACATATGCTCCGCTCTATTTATTGGCGGCGGTTGTTTATCTCGTTTACGGCGCCCGCCAATCACGCACGCCGGCGATCAATCGCATTCGCAATCGGTGGTGGCTGGCAGCACTGTTGCCGTTCGTACTGCTTAACGTTTATCTGATCATCGCCAACCACTTTGGGCTCGCGAAACTCTCCTCGTCGGTGTTCAACCCGATCGCGATCACGATTTTCCTGGCAGTAACGACGTACGCCACGCACCAGTATCGGTTGTTCGATATCGAGTTCTTCATTCCGTGGTCGAAACTGCGTCGGCGTAAGACGGTCTTTTATCAACGCATTCAGGCGACCGTAACGGAACTTGCGGATTTACGCTCGGCGAACGAGGCGCTTGCGCGAGTGGCGGATATCCTGCGCTGTCCGGTGGCATTAGTGGGCGGTTGGCGGCCAGTACTGGAGCACGCAGGGGAAGGGTCGATGGAGATTGCTCAGTTTCCACACGAGTCTCTCGAGAAGCTCGATCACATCGTGGTGGCAAACGAGGTCGAGCAGGCGTTGCCGGAACTGCATCGCGTGATGACGCAATTTCGCGTAGCGGCGATTGTCCCCTTTTATCCGCACAGCAAAACGGCGGCGAGCTTTCTGTTGCTGGGGGATTCGTTCAGCGAATCGGTCTATACCCCGCTCGACTTCAGGAAGGTCGAGCGATTGTTCGATAGTCTGGCGGAGTTCTTCCTTGACCGCATCGCCTTTCTGCGTGCGGAGCTGGCGGAATCGCAGGCGCAGACGCGCTTGGCCAACGACATCGTCGAACAGCAACAAAAGGAGCTGGCCAGAACACAGGAGGAGAATACACTTCTGCGGGACAATAATTTCCGTCTTCTGCGCGAGAACCATGTGGCGCGCAAAACCCTGGGGGCTCGCCCGCAGGGTAAATCTGTGCCCGTTCTGACGTTGGCATCCGAACGGACGCCGGATTGGAGCAAACCCCTGAGCCAGCGCATGGAAGAGGCAGAAGTAAAAATGATTTCAGAGGCGCTGAAGTGCAGTAAGGGCAACAAGTCTGAGGCCGCGCGGCTGCTTGGCGTCTCTCCAAGCACACTGCATTACAAACTGGAGCGCTTCGGGTTGGCGAAGAACAAAAAAGATCAGAACGACGATAGGGAGGAATAAGGCGGGCGCAATATATCGAGCAACCCGTCTCGATACGCTTACCCATAAGCGATAGCGATGAATCCAACCACCCAAGACCTGATTCTCTAACGTGATCGTACTCGTGCTTGGAATTCTCATCGGCTGGGTCGGCTGAGACATTCTTGTTAGATGGGAACGCCACAAGCACGAGCACCGAGAAACCAAAAACTGAAGTGTCAGTATGAAATCGGTTATCATTCCCACGTCGTACACACACCTCCCTGTGCGTCCGACACGCGGGCAAACCTCAAAGCCTGCCCGCACTTTAGGGCGGTCCAATCCTCTTTTGGGCCGCCTTTTTTATTTTTTGAACATCGCGCGCAGCGCGTCTTCACGGGCACGGTGTGCCAGATCTTTAGCCTGACGTTCGCCGTGGACGTTTACCGAAAACTTCCGGCCGCGGCGTCTACCGTCCGGATCATCCCAGAATGCCTGCCACGAGATCCGTTCGATGACTCCCCGCCGCCCCCCTTCCCGGCTGACGTAACGCCCGACGCCAACGGTTCCAGATGTGTTGTTGCGCCGTTTCCGGTTACGCCGCCAGAGCGGGTACTGATTGTCCTGCACCATTTTCAGAACGGTATCGCGGAAATGAATTGCAGCTCGGAGCGCTACACGTTTGCCGCCGTATTTACCGTCGGCAAAGCGACGAATCGTTGTCTTTTGCAATCGCTGCACTACAACTACCCAAGCGTAACTGCGCGAGCGCACGTCATCGACTCGATGAATGTGATGGAGATTATTCGCGCGCGCCATACGGTGTGAGTTCATGTTAGTACGTTTTGCATCGACACTGCTCATTGAATAACGCTGATACCTCTAGCCACGCTGTATCGTACTTAAATTTCCCCTTGGCAAAAGCCCCTGCCGGTCACCCGGCAGGGGCAAACGCGGTCAGAGAAGACCGCGCTCGGAGAAACTAACAGTTTCGCCGGCGCCGACCACGATGTGGTCGAGCAACCGGATGTCGACGAATTCCAAAGCCGACTTCAGGCGGTCCGTGAGAAGTTCATCCTGCCGGCTCGGTTCCGCAACGCCAGAGGGGTGATTGTGCACCAACAGAATTGCCGCGGCGTTGATAGCGAGTGCGCGCTTGATGATCTCGCGCGGGTAAACGGCCGTGCCGTTCAAGGTGCCGCGGAACAGGATTTCAAGGGGCGTTAGGAGCCGATGGCGGTTATCGAGGTACAACGCACCGAAGACTTCGTGTTCGAGACCGGCGAGTTCGTGCATCAAGTGCTGACGCACGTCGTCTGGACTTTCGAGCGCTTTGCCACGTGCGCAGCGTGCAGCGAGGATGTCGCGGGCGAGTTTCAGTACGTCGTCTGAAGAGACGACTTTCGCTGGCTTGTACAGGCCGGGGCTGTCTTGCAGCGCGGTAAAGGGCTGTGACGTTTTCGCTTTCATGTGTTCTCCGTCTGGTTACGGGGCCGATGGCCCCTTCACCGCGCGCGAGGGGCGCAAAGGCCCGCGACGGAGAGCACAAGAAAACACACCGACTAAACCGCGTTGAGAGCTGGGCTACGTCGGTGGTGCTTCTGCTTTTAAAAAAAACAAGAACAAACGCAAGCGATCCGCATGACAGCGGCTTCTATGCTGGTGGGTGGATTGCTAACGAGCTAAAGCTATCTGGATTACTTACATTGCGGTGGATAGGCGGGGATCGAGAACGGCGTACGCGGCACGTCCGGCGCGCGGCTTGCTGTTTTTAGTTGCACGTCGCGTGAGGGACATTTCAGTCGGCGAGAGTGCATTTTTCGGTTAAAATCCGGGCGCCGCGACCCTCATCACAATCAAGATTGACTGAGAATTTACGACAGTGACGTTTGCTGCCCAAACCATCAGATAATGCCCGTCACAATATGCGTTCGATGATCGCTCCTCGTACCGTCATACTTCAAGGAGAGATTCGGCATCTAGAGGAACGGCGGCACCCAACTTCTCCCCATAGCCGAACCGCATCCATCGATTGCGATCTCCGATCACGTATAGCCGACGTTTCGCCCGGGTGACCGCGACATTGATGATGTTGGGCGCGCCCGTCGCCCACTTGATGGCGCCATCGCGGCAACCCCCGAGCAAAAAAATAACCGATTCACATTCTTTCCCCTGAAACGCATGCACAGTACCCACATGCTGCTTTATCCACTTTGCAAATACGTCTTCGTCCACACGCAGTACCCACTCTTCCTTTTGCTCTTCCAGAAGATGGTGCATACCAAGCGCTACCGTTTTAAACGGCGAGATAATAAATATATCGGGTAAACCGTCGACACTGCGAACCCAACCCTCGCGCCGGTAGCGTTTGACGATATCAAATGCATACCGGGCCTGTTTGGGGCTAAAGTGTTCCTCGAAGTCTTGTGCGACGATATCGAACCAGCGTGTTGCGCCATATAACGGGCGCGTACGCGTATCCTCGATTTCCTTTTTCCGACTGGGACCAAATACCATTTGGTTGTTGTAAGCAATGCGGTTGGCGAGGGAAAACATCGGCTCAACACAGCGGTGATGTACGCGTAATGGCGAACCAACCCACAACGGCTTCCCATTACAAGGAACGCTCGATCCATGGCGATTACCACGGTCTGCCAAGTGCTGCGCCGAGTACTGCGTTACCAAATAGTCTGCGGATGCACGGTGGTGGCGCAACATTTCAGCATCGAGCTTTTCGTCCATCGTAATGGTCGGCTCCACCTGAAGGGGATCGCCGACGACCAGCGCACGCTTCGATCGCCAGATGGCGCCCAATGCATGGTACGGCACGGCTTGTCCCGCTTCGTCGATGAGAAGGAGCCCTATTTGTCCTTCGCCGAGATCGGCAAAACAGCGTGAGATTGAAGCAAACGTACTGGAAACGACAGGGACGGCAAGAAAGAACGTCGCCCACAGGTGCGGTCCCATTTCCGGAAGGATCGTGCGGACAAACGCTTCCCGCTTGATCATCGCGAGTGCCAACTGAAAGTTGGTTCTGAATGGCTCGATCGCCTGTTTCATGAACGCCTTGTGCAGGTGTAGTGCTGCCACCAACACCCGCGCGCGGGCTTCGTGATAGCTCGCGTTACTGCGCGGAAGAGACTTCTGCTGTACCTCTGTCGCCAACGTCTCAAAGACTTCCATGTCAAAGGCCGCCTCGCCCAATTCTTTGGATAGTTTGTAACGCTGGGCGTCAATCTGACCTACTTTATTTTCAGCATCGATGGCAGATTGCTTGGCGCTTTCTACCTGCTGAGTCAATGACGACACCTTCTCTCGCGCTATCTCACGACTCGTCATCAACGCACTGAGCGAAGAGCGAAATTTTTCATCGTTATCGACGAGCACCGTGCGTTTAGCGTGGAATGCATCAAAAGCTTCGCGCTTAAAAATATACGTGAACAGCTGTCGCCACCACGGCCAATCTCGACGCAGCTGATCGCGCGCATTGCCGTTTACCCGAAGGATATCTTTTTTGTCGTTGATATTGAAGTTGAGTTCCGACAACGTTGCGCGCACGCGCGATAGTTGCTCGGTCAGGGAATGAGCGTGTTTGCGCGCGACCTCTAGCTTTTCGCGTGCCTGACGTAACGCCGGACCAGATTTGTCATACTGGATGATGCGCGCACGTATACGCTCGACCTCGGCAACCGCATCGCGAAAACGCGAACGAGCTTGGTTCCAGTCAAGATCTTCAAGAGGGATGGCCTTAAGCGTATTTACGAACCCGTGATCCGAAAAAGGCCCAAGCCGGTCTGCCACTAAGTTTCGGTTCGTCTGGTTACCAAGCGGCACCGACAAAAGCCCCCAGCACCTTACCTTTTCGACAACGTCAACCTCACCCTCTTCTTCGGATGCCTCATCCTGCTCGATATCTTCATTAGCGGGAGTTTTGTGCGTATTAATCTGCACTTCTGCATTGAGAATCGATTCGGCGGTGCGCGCGAAATAGTCAAACGGGGCGCCGTCCAGCGTCACTGATTTTGCATCGACCTTTTTGATATCGGGCAACGCGCGTGTGATGTTTTCAACCGCATTGTTGTTGGCACTTGCGACAACGATGCCAAAGTCGAGAAGCCGCTCATCAAGCCTGTAATATGATCCTTTAGGTACCTTACCTTTCTCATTTATCGGATAGTCAATACCCAGGTCGCTGGGTCGAAAAGCATCACTCGGCCGATCGAATGTCGCCAGCACCTGGGCACGCTCGACAATACGTGCGGCAATGGTATCCATTAAAAGCGTGGTTTTGCCGGTGCCGGGTGGGCCGTTGACAGAGAAGATTCCTCCGTCACGCAATTCACGAAGCGCCGTGTTGACGGCTACCTGCTGCATAAGAAAGAGCGGGAATGTCGAAGGCCACCGACCAAGCGAAAAGTTTTCGGCGGCGAGCAGGAGATCGACTGCGGGCAACTGGGTCACATCGATCTTTTTGTCGTCGGCGATTTCGGTCGCGAGATACCGCAGCACCTGTGCTGATAGCCCATCGTTTTCAGCGCTATTCAATACGAGCGCTATGTCGTCAAGAAAAAAGGAGTTAACGGGATCGAGTTCGGGTGCCGTTTTAATCCGCTTCCGATTTTGTGTGACTAACGGTACCCAACGCGCATATAAGCGTTCTTGCGCCATCAACTCTCGTGGCCGCCAATTGAGCTCGGAGATCAGAAGCTCAGTAAGAGCGTCGAACCACCCAACCCCTACAGGCCCGTTTTCATGCTCGGCCAACAGGGTCGCGGCTTTCTCTTTAACCGCGCCGGCAACCGCCGAGTAGCTAGGCGCTTTGCCGTTCTTTCGTCTGGCGAAAGCGACTGAAAAGGCGGCTAGCTGCAAACTATCGATTCGCGGGCGGCCGGCGCCACTCACTTCGATAGCTAATAGAAAGGTATTATCACGACGAGCCTTACGCTCATGATTACCGGAATAGCGTTCCTCTTGTTTATCCGGCCTAAACAGGTCGAACAGTTCGGTCTCGAGAACCGAACAGCGAATCAGGCCGAAATAGACGAAAAACTTCCAGTCATCAGGGAAATCGAGATAGGGAAAACTCGCCCACGGAAGTGGGTCCCCTTCGCGGATGCACCGGACCGGCTTGCGCTTTTCGTCTTTCGGCAAATCGGGGTACATCAGCGCTTCAACGTCGAACCAATAGCGGAGGATATTTTTCGAGTCTTGCTGCGCAGGGAGTCCATTCATGGGGTAGGACCATAAACGTCACTACCGAATATGGCAACTGATCCGTCAAAAAAAACGCCGGCGGCGCGAACCGCCGGCGTGTGCTGCGGTGATTACTCCGCAGCCGGCTCTTCCGTGCCGGCCGGCTTTTCCTTCGGCGGCAGGAAGACGATCTTGCCGCTAAGCGGAAACACCGGCACCTCGGCGTTGAAGCCTTCGGTATTCGTGTGCTTCCACGCGACACCGATACGAGTCCAGAACTCGCCAGCGTCGGTCTTGCGCACGCTGTACGCGATGAGGTCGGGTTTCTTACCGTTGGTGGTGTTTTTTGCCATGATTGCTGCTCCTGTTTGGTTGATGGGGTGGCACGAGATGCGCCGCCTTCACTGGGGAAACGTGCGGACTTGCGGAGCGTGTGCCGGGTTCCGCGTCGTTTGCGGGTTCCGGCGCGGCGCGAGGCAACAGTGCTGTGGCGCGCGAGAGGCGGCGTCCCTCCGCTACCCAAAACCGGGAGCAGCAGCAGGTAAACACCAACGCCCTACCGTATCGCCGTGCGCTTGTCGCCGACCGGGCTTACGCGCGTCGAGGCGTTGCGTCTGAAGCAAGGCTTACACGCTCGCGGTGTTTGCGCCGGCCAGTCTGCTTGCACTCCACTGGAACGCCCGGCGGCGCATTG
>OBEQ011338930.1_pt1 | contig 27450 bp, 17 predicted proteins | sample 1670901 | NCBI WGS metagenome assembly OBEQ01 (sample SAMEA104232315, study PRJEB22302) | groundwater metagenome | biome: forest; feature: aquifer; material: groundwater | place: USA | collected 2011-08-07 | depth 5.4 m
CCGAAAGGCATAACCCCTACTCCATCGCAACGCTACGCATCTCCCTGGCCCGCGCGCTAGTGAACACTCTGAACTTCTGTCCGGCTTGCCGTTCAGCCAAGCTCCATCCTCGCTCTTTTTATATGACACAGTAGAACTAAGCAGTTGGCCGGAAAATACCCTTGTTTCGAAATCCGCCGGGATTTTCCCGGCGCCTTCACCTTCACGCACGACGTCCGGCTTGATTTTCGCGAAGAAGGCTGAGGCCATACCACCGCTCTACCATGAAGTCTAACCTTGATTGTGGAGTAGAATCAGCTTTGGAGCAGCCTGTGGGATAGGAAAGATTGCATCTCCCGTCTTCCATAGGTACTGAGTTCCACATAAATGAACTTGGCCGCCGGCAATACCCCGCGCGTCGTGATGTCGATCAGCCGAGCCGCACGCCCCCGAGAACAAGCTGCGGGCGTCGGCGTCGTCACGCCGCTCATGTCCGCGTCGGATTGACGAGTTGGTTGATCTCGAGCGCCTTGTCGAGGTCCAGCGTGCCTTGCTCGTGTTCGACGTTGCCATCAACCTTGTCGCGCTGGGCGACGCCGATTGCGCCCGTGCCACCCGCGGAGCTACCGGTCTCGGCGCGGCCATCTCCGGGCCCGTCGGTGACGTTGCGATGGCCGGCGAGCTCTCGGTGGAGCGCGTTCTGCGCAGCGCCGCTTTGCGCGGCGTTGACGACCACGGGCGCGCCCGAGCCACCCGCGTCCTGATCCTCCGTCGGCATCCGGGTCCCCGGCTTGATGACAAAGTCCGTGGACCCCCCGTTTCCATCCTCCTGCCACGTTTCCGCCGCCGCCCGGCGGGGCATCGTCGCGCCCGCCGTTTCCCCACGCGTTGCGCCGGCATCGTTGCCGTGCGACGATGCGATCTGGGAGCCACCCGTCGTCTGCTCGCCGGGAAACGCGATCGGGTTCGGCGCGGCGCTGCCATCGGGCGTTTTCACGGTGCCCGTCGGCCCGTCCGCTTGCGAGGTATCCCCGCGCTGGTCGCTTTCGCCCGATCGGCGGTTGCCGCCAAGCTTGGCCAAGGCACCGTTCATCTCCGCGTTGTCGCCCATCCGACCGGCGCCGAAGGTGTCGCCATAGCGCTCCTGTTGTGCGCCGCCGAACCGCCCCACCGACTGCGAGCTGTTGGGGCGGTCCTCGTTGCGACCGGTATGGACAAGGTCACCCAAGCCGAGATCCTTACCGTGCATCCCGCTGCGGTCCGCCGTGACGTTGTGGCTGCCGCTCAGTTCGCCCTGGGACATGCCGTCAAGCGTCGGGGCGGTCATGCTGACATGCGCGATAGCGTCGCAATGAATTCGAAAATTGGCGTCCGTTTCGTCTTTCGCCCGCGATATTTTGGCCATGGCGTTGGGTAAGACGCGATGGGTTGCGTCGCCCTTTAAAAAGGTCTTTTTTTTCTTGACAGTCAACGTCTCACTCGTAATCTCCTTGCTATCCCTGTGCTTGACCTTGAAGATATATTCACACGTATCGAGTGAATCCCCATTCGGTCTTTTGTAATCCGGAGACCAAAGAGTGAGTTCCACCTGGGCGGTTCCATCTTTGATATGACCTTCTTGGGTATCGATACGATCCGGTTTGCCATCGGGTGGCAGGGCGTAGGCAGTGAAGGTAGTCCTGGTGACGTGGGAAATTTCGGGCGGAATCAGTCCCTCAACTGATGCCGTGATTTTCTGGTTGAAGCAACCTTGTTCACCGTCCCATTTCGGATGGGATAAAACGACGACCGGTTTCGGAGGCGGTTCGGGATCTTTTACTTTGTCATTCTTTTTGTAATTATCTTCGGAATCCTTTTCAAGCTCTTGCCTTTGGGCTTCCTCCGCTTTTAACTTTGCCGATGCACCACCACCACCGGCACCGCCGTTTTTCGGCTTGGTGAAAATCTCATCCGATGGTTTTTTTGGAGGTTCAGCTTTGTTCTTATCCAGATCCAGCCGGGAACGTATGCACGAGTAATCCACGCGACCTCCTACGATCCGTTGTTTTCTTTTGGCAATGGAAGTTAAGGTTGACGAGGTAAAACTAATCCGGCTCAGGCCGTGGATAAACTCACATTTCGCTCACAGAGTCTTTTCAATTCCTGGCATTCGCAACACCCGTGCGTGGGATGAGGCAGAGAGGGCGTAAACATACCCTGGACTCTGTCGAGAATATAAGGATTCGATTCCACTGGTGACTTCACAGTTGTCCCATGCTGGGATACAAGCGATGATCTTGCCGTCAGGACAGGCCATCGTCATCTCGGCGGACGACTCCATCGAGATTGGAATGTTCCAAATCGGGCATGCCGCCGCCCAAGCAGCCGCCGTCGCCGGTCTTCTGGTACAGCGTGTCCCCGATCCGCATGCCGGGCCCGTAGGCGCCGCGGTCACTGGGATTCCGGCTCACCTGGTATGTCAGCGTGGAGGTGCCGCCATCGTCCCAGGTGAGCGTGATGTTTCCCGCGTTCTCGTCGCCGACCGCCTGCCAGGTGCCGCCGTTGCGGTTGGCGGTGACGGCCGATCCTTCGGCGCCGGACCCGGCCATCTCGCCGCTCCTGGTGAAGCGTCCGCTCCGGCACAGCGTGATCTTCGCCTCCCGCGAGTAGCTTCCGCTGCGCGACACATAGACATACTCGTAATTCCCGGCGATAGGCGGCGTCTTGGGAGGCGCGCGGAAGCTGATGGACCTGGCTATGGCCTCGGTGCGGGCCGCCAGCGTGGGGTACTGGGCCGCGGAGGTGATCCCGATGACCACCACCGCGCCACCGAACCTGGACAGCACGCCCACGCTGCGCATGCGGAGGGCGGCCCCATTCGGTCCGACGCCTTCCAGCACACCCGCCAGCGCGGCGCCGCCCGTGGCATCGAAATCCGTCGCCTGGCCCACCGGATGGGCCACGAGCCCCTGCTCATTGATCCCCGCCTGGTACGCCGTCAGCATCTCGGCCCGCGACGTCTTGGGCATGTAGCGGATGAGGATAAGACCGGCCTCCGCATCCGAGCCGGCCAGAATGACGCCATCCTTTTCGCTGCTCTTCCACCCGCCAGGCAATGACAAGCTTACGCCCCAGCCCTCCTTATCGATCGTCACGCGCGCCCCCTTCTCCGGCGCCGCCTTTCCCGAGGGCTCGGGAGAAGCCGGCGCGGTCGATGTCCCGTTTCCTGCGTGCCCTCCTTGCTGCTCCAGCTGCATCTGCGGCACCTTGGCCGCTCCGCCCAGCCGCTGGAAAGCCAGCGGCGCCGGCATGTCCCCGCCGCTGAGCCGCATCACTTTCCCGGCCACGCTCCACTGGTAGGTGACGCTCTCCGCCTCACCCTGGAAGACCAGCGAGCCGCCCAACGTGCTGCATTGTCCGGGGGCCTCGGCGAAATCGCAGCGGCCATCGCCTCTGATCTCGACGTTAACCGCCACGCCGGACATGTCGGCCTGCCATTTGCCGACAACGGCAGGGTCGACAACCGCCGAGGCGGATGATGAAGTGATTACGATGGCTACGACAACCAGCACGCGCATGATCAGGGTTGTATCGGCGGAGTGGTGAGCTGGAAGGGCGTGCCGGTGTTGCCCGTGCCAGTGCCGTCGAGGTAGTTCCTCAATCCCCAGCCCCAGAGTCCGCCATCGGGGCGAATCGCGATAACCATCGCGGTCCCGCCGCCACTCGCGGTGATCTTAACCGCATCATTGACAATCAACACGGGAACCGCGTCTGCCGGAGCCGTGGCGCCGCCTCCCACCGTCCCATTGCCTAGATCGCCATTGTCGTTCGGCCCCCAGGCCTTCCAGTTATTCGCCGTCGGGTCGTGTGCGAATACCAACCCAAGCCCTTCGCCCGTAACGATGCGATCCACGGGAAACGGAAGAGCAGGCAGCGCGGTGGCAAGATATCCGGTGCAATTCATCACGCTTTGATTCGACAGTACCAGATACCCGTATCCATCGCCGTTTGTCGCGACGTCGAGGACGGTGCCGGTGACATTCGGATACGTATAAAGGTTGATAAGACCGCTACCGTCAGGCAGTCCATAGTGGGAAAGCGTGCCATCCTTCAAGATGATGAGACCGAGGTTGCCTCCGATCACCATCTTCTTAATGGACCTTTTAGGCGTCGAGCCATCGAAGGTATCGATTGCGACGGCGCGACGAAAGTTGGTGCCGGACACAAAGGGGGTCTTCTGGTTTGGCGCCATATAGGTCGAGCCCCAGGCCCATGCGGCTCCGGCGGTATTCCAAGCCACCACAGTCCCAGGGCCGCCCATGGCCAAATCCGCGATTCCCATTAAAGGTGAGCCGTCGGAGTTTTGTTTCACCTGAACCGGCGTGGAGCTTTGCCCATCAATTGGAATGGCATCATTGCCGAGTTGTCCGTAGTCGTTACGGCCCCAGGCCCACACGCTCCCGTCATCGCGAAGCGCGAACGCGGTATAGTTCTTCGCGAAGACCTTGACGAAGGTGCCGGTTAAACCTTGGACCCTCCCCGGGACGATGTCCCCCCCTCCTGATCGGCCGAGCTGTCCGTGGTCGTTCCCGCCCCATGACCAGACGACACCGTCCTTGATGGCGAGCGTATAGGTGTCCCCCTGGTTGGTGTTGCTCGCGCAAACGTCTTGAAATCCGGCGAGTAGCGGCATGGTCTGCGGTGTAACCGTTAGTATGGCGGGATTGCTGGTGACCGTGGCAACGGAATTGGTGACCGCAACGACGTATTGGGCGCCGCTGTCCGAGTGCGCCGTTGTAGCCAGGGTGAGCGTCGTACCCGTCGCGCCCGCGATTTCGGTGAAAGCGCCGGTTGCGCTCGATCGTCTGCGCCACTGGTAAGTCGGCGTTGGAACGCCATTGGCCACGACCGTGAAGGTCGCTGGTTGGCCTACTGTGACGGTGATATCCGCCGGCTGCGTCGTGAGGGTCGGCGCTGCCGGAGCGGCGGTCACGGTGAGCGTTGCTGGATTGCCGTTCAGGACGCCCCTCATGTCACTGACGACGACTCGGTAGCGAGTTCCGGTTTCGCCTTCGGTGGTCGCTCCGGTCGTAAAGGTTGCGTTCGTGGCGCTGTCAATGTTTACAAAGGACGCGCCGGCCGCGCTTCGCTGCCATTGGTAGTGAAGAGGAGGTACCCCTGTCGCCACGACCGAGAAAGTGGCCGGCTGCGGCGCCGTGACCTGCTGGCTCGCAGGTTGAGTCGTGATCGCCAGAGGAGGCCCCGCGGAAACTACCGTGAGGCGGACCTCGTTGCTGATCACCTGGTACCTCGCAAAGGTGTCCGGGCTCTCCGGGACCGACAATTTTGGCATCGTGAACCAGACGATGACGCGGTAGCGGTAGCCATTCATCGCCATGGTGGCGGTAGGCGTATGATATGTGGACGCTTGGGCGGCCAAAGCCGAGGGACGAGGATCGATGGGAGGAAAGCCCGTGCCGGTGTCGACCTGCCATGTGTAATGCAACGGATCAATCACCCCGGCGGGCTGCCCGAAAAGGTTCAGCCCGGTGGTGTCCCAGTAAATGTGCCGGTAGGCGATGACGGAAAAGGCCGCGACATTTCCTTCCTTCACTGATGTATCCACAGGTTGGGTCGTGATGTAGAACCAGTCATTATTCGGTTGCGCCCCGACGGACAAGGTAGCCGGCGAGCTGGTGACGCTGCCGAAAGCATTGGTGACGACCACGCGAATCTCGGCGGTATCGCCCAATGTGGTGGCTGCAATGGTGAAGGTCGCGCCGGAGTCTCCAGTTAGGTCCGTAAACACGGCGCCGGCGACGACCGTCCTTCTCTGCCACTGGTATTTCAGCGGTGCTGACCCGATCGCCACGACTGAGAAAGTGGCCGGCTGCGGTGCCGTCACCTTCTGGTTCATGGGTTGAGTCGTGATCACCGGGGGGCTGACTGCGGCCGTAACCGTGAGCAGAACGGTTTGGCTCGTCACCGTGTCATGGTTGCCGCCCACGAGGATCACACGATAGTGGGTGCCGTTCATCGCGAGCGTCGTCGGCGGTGTTTGATAGACCTCGCCATTATCGCCGAAGTCGCCGGAAAGGGGACCAAGGTCCTCAAAGCCACGACCCATGTCCACCTGCCATTGGTACTTGGCCGTGTAGATGTTGGCCGTCACCTTGAATTGCGCTTTCCGACCCTCTACGACCGTTTGATCCGTGGGCTGGACGGTGATGGCGGCATTTGTCGAGGGCGAGGTTCCCGCCGGATCACAACCCCAGAGCAGGAGGCTCACGAGGACCAGGGAAGCCGATGCAATGCGATTATTCATTTTAACCTCCAAAAAACCGTTACTATCCGATGAGTTCTACTTGGAATCTTTTGCGAGCTCGGGACCCGATGCCGGAGACAATGCCATCAACAGACTTTCCATCCTCCCCTGCTTTTCGAGGATGGATCCTACCTGCCCTTGCATTTCCCGGTTTGCGGATTCCAATCTTCCGTTCGCGATCTTCAGCTGCTCGATGAATTTCTGCTGCTCCTTCACCGCTTCGATGAGCACGGCCGTAAGTGAGAGATAATCCACAGCCTTGAACCCTCTGGCATCCGTCACCACCAACTCGGGATAGACTTTTTCCACGTCTTGAGCGATGACGCCGATTTGCCGGCCCCGCGGGCGAATCCCGGTTGGGTCTTTCGTCTTGTCCCAGTAGTAGTACACGCCCTGGATTTGCCGCACGCTCCCAAGCGCACCGGCAATGGGCGCGATGCGCTCCTTCAAGCGCCGATCCGAAGTGTGGGTCAAGGTGCCGGTGTAATTCAAATCCCCGTTGATGGTAACGTACCTTGCGGCGAAGTCGCCGAAAATCAAGGGCGTCGCTGTGAGGGTGTTGTTGATGTACAGTTTGTTGGTATCGCTTCCAAGCGTGCCGGAGTAGTACCCGAGAAACACGTTGCCGTATCCCGTGGTGTTGTAGTGACCCGCCCCAGTACCCATGAAGGTGTTGTTATACCCCGTGGTGTTTATGAAACCGGCCGAAGCGCCCGCGAAGGTGTTACTGTACCCTGTTGTGTTTAAGAGGCCTGCCGAAGTCCCGATAAAGGTATTGCCTTGCCCCGTGGTGTTGGCGGAACCAGCCAAACTTCCCGTGAAGGTGTTGGATAATCCGGTGGTATTCGAGTAGCCGGCGGAATCGCCGGAGAACGTGTTATTGTACCCAGTGGTGTTCGAGTAGCCGGTCTGCAGGCCGGTAAAGGTATTGTTGTTCCCCGTGGTATTGGAATAGCCCGCGGCGTTGCCGGAAAAAGTGTTGCCACTCCCCGTGGTGTTTTTGTTGCCGGCATAGGCGCCGAAGAAAGCGTTGCTGAACCCCGTGGAATTGTAGAGACCGGTGGCATATCCGGAGAAGCTGTTGCCGTTCCCTGTGGTATTGCCAAAACCGGCCTGATGGCCGGTGAAGGTGTTGCCGATTCCCGTGGTATTGCTGAAACCGGCCTGAGACCCGGAAAAGGTGTTATCGACTCCCGAGGTATTTTTGTAACCGGACTCGAAGCCAACGAACACGTTGGCGCGACCATTCAAATCATCATTCATCCCCGCGCCGTCGCCGATGAACACCGAGTTTCCCGTGTTCACGAATGCCAACCGGCTTCCCTCCAGACGCATTTTCTCCATCCCGTTGAGGTCGAAGCGAATGATGTTTTCGTTGGCATTCCGCTCCGTGGAAATCTTGGTGTTGTTGTCGACATCGTGGATTTCGCTCAATCTAATTTGGGGAGCCGCCGGCAGTTTGACATTGCCCCCACCGGCGCTTAGGAAAATCGTGTCGTTGGATTGGGAAAGAGTTTGCGGCGCGGCCCCGGGGGGAAGCACCACACTACCCCCGCCATTGGAAAGCATGATGGTGTCCCCCGATTTGGACAGGGTCTGCGTCGTTTGTACGGTCTTTCCGGCGAACAGGGCGTAGGGCACGCTTTGAAGTTGGGTGGCGCCGAGTTTGACAAAGGTTGAACCACCTGTGATATCCATCGCTGTTTCCATGAACATGGGATGGGACCAGTCCACTGCCGCGAAGGTCCCGGAAACGATCGTACCCTTGCCGATCACCAAATTGATGTTGCCGAAACCGTTGGTGGTGGAAGAGAACGTTTCCGCATAGGCGATGGCGCCGGCGGCTGAATCCGGGAAGAGACGAATGCGCACCGATACGGCGTGGTTTTTTACCGGCGAGCCGCCGGGGTCGCGTACCAGGGCCTGGTAGTTGAAGCCTTGCGGTTGGGCCGACAAAGGCGAAAGCAACCATCCGGCAAAAGCGATCAGCGCTGCCGCGAAATGGATTTTCATGGTCAGTCCCCTCCCGCGAACTTGAAGTTCTGCACTTGCTTTTTATCCTGCGAATACACATTGATGAGCAAAAACCCCGAGGCCAATTCTCTGGCGGGAATGCTCAATTCCTTTTGACCCTTGGCCACGGAAAAATTCCGGATGTTGCGGCCTTTACCGCTGAAGAGGCGTACCGCATACGCGGCTTGGGCTTTGTCAAAAAGGAATATTACCGAACCCGGCATGCGTTGCAGGCGCACTCTGGAAAGCCCCGCGGCTGCGGGCACGATTGAAGTCGGAAGCTCCTGCTCGTCAAGTTGCTGAAACCCTTGGGCGATTTTTGCGGAATCCCCGAAAGGCCCGATTACGGGCTCTCCCAGGCTCCACTCGACGTCCATGCTTGACGACGCGTGGCTTTGACCGGCCGTGGAGAGAAGCGCGGGACTTAAAGATTGGGCTGATAGGGAGAAGTAGGCTGCCAGGGGGATGAAAAGGGTTACGCGGTTCGGAATTTTCATTGGAGAGGTCCTTATAACCATGGCCTTAGGCGAGTCGCGGGAAAGGCAAGCCCTTTAGGGTATTGATATTGCGAATATTCACGACGGAACGCATTGTTGGCAACCAGGAGAAGTTAGTCCAGCGCGGCCAGTGAATAAACTCACATTTCACTCACAAAGACGCTCGATGACAGCGAGTGGGCAAGCAAGGATATGAGAGCGGACCTGGTACCATCTCCGACTGGAAATTACCGGGCAACACGTACCGACTGGCCCTAAATTCGAGGAACTCCGGTGATCGGCCTATTGAAAAGGGTTCTGACCGCAACCACCTGGGCCCAATCGAAGGCCCTCGGTTTCGCACGAGTCCGGGGCTTTTTTGTTGCCGGATTTCCAAATCCGGCTAACGTCATGCTGACCACCGTTATTCGGGGCGGCCGGGAAAGTCCCAGTGCCGGACTTTTCGCTGCTCGCGCCCCGGCAACAGCGGTCCCAGGACACGAAGAGATACCAGTAAGAACCTTGCCGTTACAAATAAGGCGCTTCAATGCCTCCGGTGTGGTTCGCGAGCGGGAAAAAACGGGCATCGGCGATGGGCAGGCCGGAGGCCATATCCAACTGGACCAGCTTGATGCCCGACCAGAATGACCGAACGCCAACCAGACCGTACCATCGACGTCCATCGCGGCATCGGGAACCAGGGTTTTATGCCAAGCAGGAAAGGTCGCGAAGACGGACTGGCCATTTTTCCGGGTGGTCCTGTCGGAAGAGGTTTTGGCGGCCCCCCCGAAGCCCGTGGAGAACGCGAAATAAATAGCGCCTGCCTTGATGAGGAGGGGATCATGCGCACCCAGGTCTCCTTGCAAGGGATTGACGGCCGATTGCGCGGAGAGAGGCCATGGGACGCCGACCCAAAGCGCCTAATCGCAAAAAAACCGTGTATTTCCCTCGTCACCAAAGCCCCTTGGACAATAAATACGGATCGCGCAAACCTACGCCCTAAGTTGCGGTTTCGCTGGATGGATTGCGAATATTGCAAATCGAAGCAAAGACAAAAAGCGGTCCCACCGGATCCGGATTAGATTCGATCCGGTGAGCGGATGGCGTGGGGGCCGTGCGATGAAGGGATTTTCGGCGATTGCCGTATTCATGGGCTTAAGTTCGGCTTGGGGCCAAACCGAAGTCCGCAACGTCCGCGTCCATCCCGATCAGGTGGCCCAGGACTTTGAAGGCTGGGGCACCAGCCTCTGCTGGTGGGCCAATGGGGCGGGCCGCTGGAGCGACGACAACCTGGACCGGCTGATCGGCCGGCTCACCGATCCGGATTCCGGCCTCGGCTACAACATCTTCCGCTATAATATCGGAGGCGGCGATCAGCCCGGGCATGCGCATATGCGGCAGTTCGCCGATATCCCCGGCTTCAAGCCGACGGAGTCCGGTCCCTATGATTGGACGGCCGATCCTTATCAGCGAAAGGTTTTGCAAAAGCTGGTCGCAGGGCGGCCGGGACTCAAACTGGAGGCTTTCGCGAATTCGCCGCCGTGGTGGATGACCCGCAGCGGTTGCTCGGGAGGTAACACGGATGGTACCGACAACCTGAAGCCCGAGTACTTCGAAGCCTTCGCGGATTATCTGACCGAGGTGGTCAAGCGGTTCCGGGAAACCTGGGGCATCACCTTCCAGACCGTGGAACCCTTCAATGAGCCTTCCGCCCGGTGGTGGACAGGACCCAACGGGACCCAAGAGGGATGCGGCTTCCGCGACAATCAGCCGCGGATGGTCAAGCTCCTGGATCGCGCCTTGCGGACCAAGGGGCTGACCGGCACGGCCGTCAGCGCTTCGGACGAGAATTCCATCGCCGATGCCGTCGCCGGCTTAGGCGCCTATGACGATTCCGCTTTGGCCTGCCTATCCCGGGTGAACACCCATTCGTATTTCGGCAAAGCGGACCGGAGCGGTTTCGCCGACCTCGCCTCCAGGCGCGGCAAGCGATCCTGGCAATCGGAAAGCGGCCCCTTGTCCTGGCCCGGAGGCAACCAGATGGATGTGAGCCTGTGGATGGCCGACGTCATCATCAAGGACCTGAAGGAAATGAAGGTCAACGGCTGGGTGGATTGGCAGTCCCTGGAAAAGGGCGTGTGGGGCTCCTTCACGACCGATTACTCACTGCAACGGGCGACGCCCAACAAGCGGTTCTTCATGCACGCCCAGTTCAGCCGCTTCATCCGGCCGGGATCGCGGATCCTGGATATACCGGAGGCCAATATCGTCGGCGCCTATGCGCCGGCCACGGGGAATCTCACCGTGGTCATCCTCAACCCCGATGCGACGGAAAAAACCTATGCGTTGGATATGTCGGGTTTCCCCTCACCACCGGGAACCGCGAAGGTGAGCCGTACTTCGGAGAGCGAGGACCTGGTGGGCAGGCCGGAGCTTTCCGGCGCCAAGGGACAATTTGAATTCATCGCCACAGCGCGCTCCATCACCACCCTTCAGTTGAAAGTGGCGCCGGTGTTGTCGACGCTGGGCGGACCGGGGAAGGCGACCCTTAAGGGTCAACTGCCGGTTTTGCGCCTGGAAAAACAGGGCCGGGGCGGAAGAGACGTCGGCGGACGAATGCGCAAGCCAGCCGGCGGTTTCGAATTCCTTTGGTAGGGTCCAAACGGCCCCAGTAAAATCCGGATGTTTCCTTCCCGAAGTCGGAATCGGCGCCACCTTGGATTGACCGGACCCACATTCCGCCAATCGAAGGGAAAGCCATGATCCATCCAAGCAAGCGTAGGCAGACGGCGCTCCTCCTGGCGTTGACCCTGGCAGTCCTCCATGGCCGTGGCTTCGCGGGTTTCAAATACAGCCATCAGGGATGCCCGGACGTGACCGATGCGGATTTCAAGGCCGCGCTCCTCTTCTCGCACGCCACCGACGCGGCCACTTCGGAGCCGCTCAAGATGGCGTTCGATATGGATTCCAAGGGCAATACCGACATCTATTTCGTGCAGCGCACTGGGCAATTGCGCCGCTACAACGCGGCGTCGAAAACCCTCACCGAACTGGCGACCCTGCCGGTGACCACGCCCTCCAGCGACGGGCTGAACGGCATCGCCCTGGATCCCGGCTTCAAGACCAATCGTTGGATCTACTTGTTCTACACGGTCTCGGATATGAAGCTTTGGCGGATATCGCGGTTCAAACTGGCCGGGGATAAATTGGACCTCGCTTCGGAAAAAATCATCCTGTCCATCCCCACCAAGGGCAGCAGTCAGCATCCGGGCGGCGGCATGCAATTCGACGATCAGGGCAACCTGTGGTTCGGCTCCGGCGAGAACAGCATGATCACCGGCGGAGGGGCGCCGGCTTCGAACACCAACGACTTGCGCGGAAAAATCCTCCGCTTCAAACCCAAGCCCATTCCCGATGCTGCGGTGCTCACGGCCTCGGGCGTCGGCATCACCTACGATATCCCGGCCGGAAACCTTTTTCCGCCCGGCACCGCCAAGACCCTGCCGGAAATCTACGTGATGGGCGTGCGCAATCCGTATTCCCTGACGTTGGATCCCGTCCGCAAAGGAGTGGCCTGGGGCGATGTCGGTCCGGACGGCAATCCCAATCCCACCGAGGAGCATGACTTCACGACCAAACCCATGAACGGCGGCTGGCCCTTTTTCGCCGGCATGAATACGAATCTGGGCGGGGGCGGCACGGCGGACAAACCCACCAACACGTCTCCACTCAATACCGGCCTCGTCGATCTGCCTCCGGTCACGCCGGGTCTGCATTCCTATAAGGAAGACTGCGCCATCACCGGACCCGTGTACTATTCCGACCCGATGTCCCCGTTCCGCGGAAAGCTCCCGCCCCATTTCGACGGCAAATGGTTCGTGACCGACTACAACAACAGCACCGTGGAGATCCTGACCTTGGATGAGAAGGGGGAAAAGATCCTGAAGGACGACACGGCCTTTTCGGCATTGCTCAAGGGCTTGATCAAGAATCCCCTGGATTTCCAGGCCGGGCCGGACGGCGCCTTGTATATCGACAATTACGCGGGCAACCGTACGACTCCCGTGAATGCCAATACCGGCATCATCAAAATCGAGTACACGGGCGGATGCGTGACGGTGGGAGACACCCGCAGGCAGCTTGAGATGCAAAAAGCCAGGCCGGGAATCGCGTTGGAGGGCAAGCGAATCGTCCTTTCCCAGAAAGGCGCCTATACACTCGCAATCGGCACCTTATCGGGCCGGGTGATTGCGCGGCAGGCGGGCCAGGGTCCGACGCAATATGATCTCGGTGGAATCCGCAAGCCGGGGGTTTACCTGATCCGGGTGGCTACCGCGCAGGGAGAGTTCACGACCAAGTTCGTGAAGAAATGAGAAAGGCGTTTCCGCGACCGTCGCGGTGGCACCCTTCCCTGACTTACCCTGGCTCATCGCGCGGAATCTATTTGGAGCCTTTGATGGTGATGGTTCCGGTGTCCCCGGCCGTATAGGCGGTGACGCGGATCAGCACCTTCTTGGCCATGTCCGTATTCACGATATAGGTGGAGCCTTCCGCCACGGCGTCACCGCCGCCCACGACCGGTGTGCCGGTCGCCCACAATGCGTCGATCGCCTCCTGGGTGGAGATGGCCGCGAACGCGGATTCGCTCAAGGTGAGCTTGCGGAATTCCGTGGCGTTGGCCGTGGTCCAGGTGGCGGGGCCGTTGGTGGTTTCGCCGAAGCCGCTGAGCTTGGCCTGCGCGGGAGTGAAGAGTTTGTCATCGCCGGAAGAGGAGTGGGCGTAGTAGAGATCGATTTTGCCGGAGATGGCCTTGGCCGCTGCGTGGCCGTAGGTCTTGAGTTCATCCAGGTCCACCGAGCCGCCCGCGGCGTTCTGGTTTGATCCCAGGGTCAGTTCCTGGGTGGTCACGGTGGTCCCGGTTACGGTGATGGTCGCTGTGCCCACCACGGAATCGTTGCCCGCGAAGGCGACCACCTTGACGGTATAGTCGCCCGTGGCGGCGGCGCCGCCCACGGTAACCTTCGAAGTACCGTCGGTCTTCAGGCTCCAGGCCTTCTTCGCGTCCGCCAGGACGCCCTGGGTCACGAGGAAACCCTTGCCCAAGGTATAATCATCCGTGCCTTTCCATACCGTGATGACGATGGAGGTGAGGGCCGATGCGGAGGTGACCGTGCCTTCAATGTCCGCGCTCTGGCCCGCTTTTATGCTGGCGGGCGTGATCTTCAAATCGGCGATCTTGACGTTGCCGCTGGAGGACTTGCCGGCGTCGGTCAAGCAGCCCGTAAGCAGCATTGAGCCCGCCATCAGCCCCGAAACGATCGCCATCCTGGTTTTCGCAAACGTATCCATAAATACTCCTTGGAGTGGACTCCACCCAACGATGGGCGTATGTTTTCAATAAAGGTTATGACGGAAAGGGGGCAAGGCAATACTCGCGCGGGACGGAAATCCGGCGATTTGGGTCAGGGAACGGCGATTCTCCGATTCACCGTGCCGGCGGTCCCGAAGGCGATGAGGGCGGCGGTCAGCAAGACGCCGAGGAGGCGCTTTCCCGGCGGAATACCTTTCTACCGGGATATAGTCGGCTCAGGTAACACGCCCGGGCGGGGTGAACGGACCTTAACGGGGAGTTGAAAAGGCTGGTAGGGTCTTGGGCGACTGCGCGGAAAAGGAATATTCTAGTGTTTGGCTAATCCAATCACGGTGATCTTTACGTAGGATAGGATAGAGATGGGAAACCCGGAGGATCCGGGCCGCAAGGGGCCGGAGGTCGGACTGAAATCAAAGCGGGAAAACCCCAAGGAGGGCGCCGAATGGGCGGCCTGTTTGGAACGCATCGTTCAAAGCGACCCCCGGGCCCTGGAGGCCCTGTACGACCGTTTTTCGCCCCTCCTTTTCGGGACGATCCTCGCCATCGTCAAGCGCAGGGAAGATGCCGAAGATGTCCTATGTGAACTGTTCCACCAAATCTGGCGCAAGGCCGCGGCCTTCGATTCCGCCAAGGGCAGCGTGCACGGTTGGCTGCTCTCCCTGGCGCGCAATCGCGCCATCGACAAACTGCGGTCCCGCGATTTCAAACGCGGCAAGCTCGAGGACGGCGCGGTGATGGACATGGACGGATACGGGCGGGAAGGCGAACCGGATCCCCTGGACATGGCCGCCCATTCCCAGCGGATGGTGCGGGTGCGGGCCGCGCTTGGGAAAATCCATCCCGAGCAGCGCCGCGTGATCGAAGAAGCGTATTTTTCCGGATACTCGCAATCGCAGGTGAGCGACCGCCTGGGAATGCCCTTGGGGACGGTGAAAACCAGAATGCGCGATGGCATGAAAATCCTGCAATCGCTGTTGAAGGATGCGCTATGACGCCCTTGGATGAAAAGACCTTCCGCGAGCTGTGCCTGTTGCACGCCTTGGGGCAATTGGGCCCCAAAGAGGAAGCGATCCTGATCGAGTCCTTGGCCGGCGCGGATGAGGATCGCCTGGTCTTTTTCGCGGAAACCGCGGGACAGTATCTAGCGGAGGATGCGGATGCCGGCCGGGCCTTGCCCGATCCCGAACTAAAGCGCAGGTTGGCTTCCCTGATAGAGCCGAAAGCAGATCCGCAAGCAGCCGCGGGTTCCGGGGCTTCCGCAAGCTCCGCAAGTTTTGAAAAACCGGTCAGCGCCCCTGAGAATCCGGATCGCTCCAACCGCATGGGCCCGGGCCGCCGGCCGGATATCGATCCGCTCCGACCCGGCCTCGGCATGCCGTCCGGCCGGGCCCGATCCCACCGCCGCCTCGCTTTCGCGTCCTGGATCATCGGGGCCGGTCTCCTCGCCTTTTCGGCTCTGCAATGGCAGCGCGCGGAAAGGAGCCAGGCGGAACTCCGCCGTTACCATGCCCGCGTAGAGGCCCTGGAGGATTCCCTCGGCGTCAAGGAGGCCTTGCTGTCCGTGCTGGCTTCGCCCCAGGTCCATCTCGCCTCCCTGAAAAGCGGGGTCGATCGTTCGGTTTCCGGCCGCGTGTATTGGGACGGCATGGGCCGCAAGGGTATCCTGCACGTTTCCGATCTTCCGCCGGCCCCGGCCGGCCAGGCCTATTATCTGTGGATTCTCGTGGACGACAAGGTGGACCCCTGCGTCAACGCCGGATCCTTCTCCGTGCGCAAGCTCAGGCCGGAAGGGGACTTCTACCGGTTCGAAGGCGCGGAGGATCTTTCCCATCTGAAGGTGGTGGGTTTTGAAATCACCGCCGAAGCCATGGACGCCCATGGCCACGTCGAGGGCCATGACCATGACCATGAGCACGATCACCTGCATCCCACGGGCAAGACCATGCTGAAATCGGAGACCTTTCTCTAGAGGGCGCCTCTAAAGCGCGGCCCGTCCCCGGGCTTTCTTTTCGGCGTCCACGTGGATCTTTCCCGCACCGTTGCGTACCGGTCACTTCCCATTCGTATTTGAGCCAAGGCCTTGTTTCCTTTTGTAAACACAATCCCCCAGGCCAGTCATAAAGGACGCGCGTTCGGCGGTATATTAACCGCGTAGAACCCGGGCATGCCTGGCTACCGCGGGGAGGGTCCATGCACCAAATCAAGCCCAAACATGAGCGCCTTAAGGGCGCAGGTCTCCATTGGGCCGCCGGGTTTTTCCTTTTGTGCGGCGCCATTCCCGCCTCCGCCGCGGCTCCGGACTTCCGCTTCGATTCCACCATCTCCCGGGAGGTGCTGGAGAACTACCTCTCCCGATCCATCTCCTTCACCGAGTTGCTGCATGATGATCTGAAGCAGGCCCGCAACGCCCGCGGAGTCGATCCCCGCGACAACATCCGCATGCTCGTCGGCTCCGGGGCCAAGCTGGTCGGCCGCGCGCTCATGATGTGGGGCGGGGAGAACAACCTGGCGGCCCGCCTCGCGACCGCCAAACCCTACATCGATACCCTGCACAGTCTCGATCCGGATATGATCCTGCAGGCCGCCATCTTCGAATACGTGACCCGGTCCGTGGAGACCCTGGCCATCCCGCCGCGCGTGTTCGCCGAGTTCGGTCAGCCCGTAGTCACCCGCAATTTCAAATTCGCGGACATCATCTACGCGGACGGGCGTTCGCTCGGAGGCATCCCCAGCGTGCCGGACATGAGCCGGCTGGAAGCGCGCATGTGGTTCTTCTTCCTGGCCACCAGCTACATCGACGTCGGGATCGAAGGCTTCCATTTCGGCCAGGTGGGCCTGATGGATCAGAACGACAAAGGGCATGCGGGCTGGCTGGACATGCTCGGCCGCGTACGCGCCTATGCGCACCAGCATGCGCGGCGGCACATGGTGATCTGCGACGCGCATACTTCGCCCGGGCGCAACGGGGGAGAGGGCGGATATGTGGAGAACGGCAAGCTCCTGTTCGACGTGCACGCTTTTCCGCTCCGCATCGCCGAAGTCGCGGGACAGCCGTATCAGGGCGTGCTCAAGGTCGGCTATTCGGATGCCCTCTTCACCAAGAGCAAAGGCGGCATCACCCCCAGCGGCTGGTCCTGCGCCCATCTTCCCTACATCGTCGAGTTCGACAATTTCGGCAGCGGCAAGGTGGGCCAGCCGAACCAGGATCCCTTCATCTGGGGCTGGGACGAGATCACCTGGTTTTCCTTGCGAACGGAAACGGAGCGCAACGACTGGCTGCGTTACGCCGTGAAATGGATCGCCGACACCGATCCCATCGGACATCTGGAAATGCCGGGCAGCCGGGTGATCTCCCCGGGCAGCGCGGGCGGACCCAATTGGTACTGGGTGAACACCAAAAGCGCGGCCTGCCCCAACGGCTACAGCACCGAGACGACCATCAAGGAAATCTGGGGGGCGACGGTGTCGATTCCGTTACGACCGGGCGTGGTGGGCGGAGGCGCACTCCTGCAGCCTGGCCGATCTTCGCGGTTCTCCGCGGATGGTCGTAGGCAGGCTCGTACACGTATGGCCGTCCTAATGCAGTTCAAAAATCCGGAATAGACGCGAAGGCCGCTTCTCGCACGCCAGTAGTTTGACTGGGTTCACTTAGCCAATCTCCCCAAAACCCTAAACTAAGAACTCCTCATGGAATGACTAAAAACCTCTTTTTATTGACATTTTTGAAATCCAAGTATAAGTTAAAGTATACTTGTTGATCGGAGGGCTTATGGCTCAGTTAACCATATATCTGGATGAGACCAGCATCAAAATGATCGAAGACGCGGCCGCCCGAGAGAAGAGTTCCGTTTCCGGTTGGGTTAAAAAACGTTTGGTTCAGTCGCTGGAAGATCAATGGCCTTCAGGCTATTTCAATCTCTTAGGATCTCTCGGGAAAAATGATTTGATCGTTCCACCTGCACCGGAATTTTCGCAGGATGCGCCCAGGGAATCGCTCTGAATGTATTTGCTCGACACCAACATTTGCATTTATGCGCTTAAAGGATCCTTCCCTTCTTTGAAAACCAGGCTTGAGAACCATCCACCTTCCGCATTCGGAATTCCCGCCATCGTCAAAGCTGAGCTTTACCTGGGTGCCTACAAAAGCAACAAGCGTGAAAAAACCTTGACGCTCGTGGATTCATTTTTGGGTCCGCTCAAGGTGCTTCCCTTCGGTGAGGAAGAGTCGGTTTTTTACGCCCGCATCCGTTCCGAAATGGAATCCGAGGGTAAACCCATTGGCCCCAATGATCTTTTGATAGCGGCTACGGTTATAGCCAAAGGCGCTGTTCTGATCACGCATAACGTGCGGGAGTTTTCGCGGATCAGAGGATTGACCTGGGAAGATTGGACCTTTTGAAATAAAAAGGCCCCACCCCCGTTGCAAAGGGCGGGGCCTTTGGCCGACTCAAGTTTCGCTCAGCCCTGTCAGCCCTGAAAGGCGGCCAGCTTGCGGATGCGCGTAGGGTGACGTAGGCGTTCCAATGCCTTTTCCTTGATCTGGCGAATCCGCTCGCGGGTCAGATTCATCCGCTCGGCGATCTCTTCCAGGGTAAAGGTGCACGGGCTGCCCACTCCGTAGTACAGGGTGAGAACCTTCTTTTCCTTTTCCTCCAGGGTATCCAGAACTTCCTTCAGGTTTTCGCCGAGGAGGAATTGGATGGCTTCCCTGTCCGCGTCAGGCGCGTTCTCATCCTTGATGCACTCTTCCAGGGAACCTTCCCCATCGTCTCTGGGCGGGGCCGAGAAAGAAAGCGGGGAGGATGCCAACTGCAGGCATTCGGTGATTTCCTTTTCGGTCATCTCCATCTCCTCGGCCAGATCGGAAAGCAAAGGCTGGCGTCCGAGACGCTGTTCGAGCTTCTGGTTCGCTTTGCCTATTTTATGCATCATGCCGACGCGGCCCGTGGAGATGGTCATGATGCGCGATTGCTCGGCCAAAGCGGTGAGGATGCCTTGCCGGATCCACCACACCGCATAGGAGATGAACTTGAAATTCATGGTTGCATCGAACCGTTGCGCCGCGCGCATCAGGCCCAGATTGCCTTCGTTGATCAGATCGCCCATGGGCAGCCCTTGATGTTGATAGTTCCGGCAAACCGACACGACGAACTTGAGGTTGGCTTCGACCAAGGCGTTTAAAGCCTTCATGTCGCCTTTCTGGATTCGCGCGGCAAGGTCCTGCTCTTCCGAAAGGGTCAGGGATTTGGTGCCTTTGATTTCCGCGAGGTACGCGGAAACGGCGTCTCCGTCTTTGACGAACTCCACGCCTTTGGTCTTTCGGGTCTTCGGGGCTTGATCAAGTGTGTCGTTCATGGAGCCTGCTTTTTGGAAATCGGAAGGAAATCGGAAATCGGATTCAGTCCTCTTCGGCTCCCTTAAAATTCATTATTCGAGGACCGATGAAAGACAATTGTGAACAAAGATCGGCTGCTGGAGCCAAGTGGGGAAATCGGATTGGAATCGAAGTTTACACCGCCTGGATGGATACCGTTACAGCCCGGAGAGCTTCACGCTGAGTTACCGATACGTTCAATGCTTGGCGGTCTTTGCATCGCCTTTCGAATCGTCCTTCGCATCGCTCCTGGTATCGCTTTTGGTCTCGAACAAAGCCAGGTACCGCCCGAAGCCTTCCGCGGCCAGCTTCTCCTTAGGGACGAAGCGCAGCGATGCGGAGTTGATGCAGTAGCGCATGCCCGTGGGGCCGGGGCCATCGGGGAAAAGATGGCCGAGGTGCGAGTCGCCGTGCTTGCTGCGGACTTCCGTGCGTTCCATGCCGTAGGACTTGTCGGACTTCTCGGTCACGTTGGTCGTGTCCAGCGGGCGGGTGAAGCTGGGCCAGCCGCTGCCGCTTTCGAACTTGTCCTTGGAGCTGAACAGGGGTTCGCCGGAAACCTTGTCCACGTAGATGCCTTCCTTGTGGTTGTCCCAATATTCGTTGTGGAACGCGGGCTCGGTCCCGCATTGCTGGGTCACCTTGTATTCGATGGGGGAGAGCTTGATCTTGAGATCCTCGTTGGAAGGCTTGTTGTATTTGCCTGCGTTTTTGCCGGCATCTTTGCCTGCGTCTTGGCTTAAAGAGGTCATGGGTTCGTTCTCCACACCGTCGTTGTCCTTTGTGACCGGAATGACGGGAGCTTCCGGAACATCGATGCCGAAATTCTTCTTGATGAAACCTTCGCGGCCGGAGCCCGTGCGGTAGGCATGGTAGCGGAGGGGGTTCTTCTTGTCGTAATGCCGGTGGTACTCTTCGGCCGGATAGAAGGCCTTGAAGGATGTGATCTCCGTGACGATGGGTTTGGAGAATTTATGGCTGGCGTCCAGGCGGGCCTTGCTCTCCTCGGCCAGGCGCTTCTGCTCCGCGTTGCGGTAGAAGATGGCGGGGCGGTACTGGGTGCCGCGATCCGCGAACTGGCCGCCCGCGTCGGTGGGGTCGTTGGAGCGCCAGTAGGCTTCCAGCAGGGTGGAGTAGCTGACCTTGGTCGGATCATAGGTCACGTTCACGCATTCCGCGTGGCCGGTCTCGCCGCCGCTCACGTCCTCGTAGGTTGGGTTGGCGACGGTGCCGCCGCTATAGCCGGGGATCACGTCGATGACGCCCTGGATCTTGAAGAACGGGGACTCCATGCACCAGAAGCACCCGCCGGCGAAGGTGGCCTGGGCCATGCCCGGAGCGGGCGCTCCCATCGCGGGTTTTACGGTTTCGGATTTCGGCGCCGCCGCGGCCTGTAATCCGAACCAAACGCCCAACACCGCCAGTATGGCCAGGATTCCCGACTTGCCCATGGTTCCCGGGCCCGCGCCGTTGCTATCCGTCTTCACCATCATGTCCTCCTCACATATTACGATTATGCTGATATGTCCGGTGATGCCTCCGGATGTTTCCGCGCAGGCCTCCGGTTTCCATTTTTCTTTCCTCACAGGGCAACCCACCCCTAATTAGCCCCGATTCCAAATACGCATCGATCTCGATCCGGGTCGCAAAAGGCTACTTTTCCAGGGTAATAAGGCACAGCGGGGTTGGGCGTGTTGTGGTTCGGGTTGTTGGTGTTCGGTTTGCTCGGAACGGAAAAGCAGCCCCCACCGGAGGGCAGGCAATATGCCCTGGATTGTTTCCTCGACAATGGGACCAAGGAGGTGGAGGCGGCGCCGCCCCTGGAACTGGCCATCTACCACGACTCCATATTCATCTATGATACGGCTCTGGGCACGGTGGATGCCCGTAAGAATGAACACTCCAGGATAATCCGGTATCGTCATGAGAAATTCCTCGTCCGGAATTCCACGGACTCGCTGTATTGGGTGGGGGATTCGCTCACCTGGGTCTGGGTTAGGATGGACGCGGAGTAAGGAAGGATTTTAACACCCTGTTCAGGCAAAAGCGGGCCTTTGCTGCTATATCTTATAGGCTGGCAAACCCCTTGATTCCATCTTTTCCGCGGAACAAGGTGGGACAAAAGGGCGGTAAAGCGGCGGAAAAAGGGCGATAATCAGTTCCTATAAAGGAGTGCCTGAATGGGAGATCCTCGAGCGGAAGAAGGCTCCGGCGTGTGGTCGGTGCGAGAGGGTAAGGATTCCGGAGTCGGAGTGGTATCCCCGGCCGGCGGGAATGGATCCGATGCCTATTCCCTCGGTCCGATCGTGCATGCGAGTTCACGCAGCGTCCTCTACCGCGCGGTCCGCAATTCCGACGGCGCCACCGTCATCGTCAAAACCCTCCCGGACGAACATGGCCCCGCGGATGCGGAGCGCATCCGGAACGAATACGAGATCGGCCTTAAGCTGAAGGTGCCGGGGGTCATGCAACCCCTGGACCTGTGGTCCTACCAGGGCCGTCCGGCTTTGATCCTGGAATTCTTCGACGGCTCCCCCTTGCACAAGGAAATCAAGCTGCCCTTGGCGACGGATCGGTTCCTGGATATCGCTTGCCGCATCGCCTCCATCCTTTCCGGCATCCACGGCAAAAAAATCGTGCACAAGGATATCAAGCCCGACAACCTCCTCTACTCGGTCAAGACCCGGGAAGTGCGCATCGCCGATTTCGGCATCTCGTCCACGCTCAACTCCCATCGCCCCCGCCGGGAATCCGCCTGGACGGAAGGATCGCTTCCCTATATGTCCCCGGAGCAGACCGGCCGCATCGATCGCGCGGTCGATCCGCGCAGCGATCTCTATTCCCTGGGGATCACGTTCTTCGAATTGCTGACGGGCGCGTATCCATTCCAGGCGGAAGACCCGTTGGAATGGGCCCATTGCCATATCGCCCGCATTCCTCCCTCGCCACGCGAACGGGTGGCGACGATTCCGGAAGCGCTTTCCGCCATCGTGCTGAAACTGCTGTCCAAGGATCCCGAAGACCGCTATCAGAGCGCCCAGGGGTTGCGCCTGGATCTGGAGGAGTGCCGCCGCCAATGGCAGATGGCCGCGTCGATAAGGATCTTTCCCTTGGGGGCCAAGGATTTCGCCGAAGGCCTGAGGATCCCGCGCCGCCTGTACGGCCGCGAGATCGAAACCGCGGTGATGAACGGCGCCTTGGAGCGCGCGGCCAAAGGCGAAGGCCCGGAGTTCACCATGGTGTCCGGCTATTCCGGCGTGGGAAAGTCGGCGCTGGTGGAGGTGCTGCAACTGAACAGCATCGCGGCCCAGGGCATGTTCGTGGCGGGCAAGTTTGATCAGTACCATCGCGACATCCCTTATGCGACCTTGGTGGAGGCGTTTTCGGGCGCGGTATTGCAGATCCTGGCGGGCGGATCGGAACGCATCACCGATTGGAACGCCCGGCTCCAGGCCGCCCTGGGCGTGAACGCGCGCCTGATGGTGGAAGTGATCCCCCAGCTGGAATCCCTGCTGGAGAAGCAGCCGCCGGTGCCGGAGCTTTCCCCGGCCGAAGCCAAGAACCGCCTACGCATGGTGTTCCGCCAATTCATCGGCGTGTTCGCGCAGCAGGATCATCCGCTCGTGCTGTTCCTGGACGATATGCAGTGGACTGATTCCGCGAGCCTGGAACTGATCATGGATCTGGCCGGCAACCTGGAGCTGCGGCAATTGCTGGTGGTGGGCGCCTACCGCGACAATGAAGTGGGCTCCAGCCATCCGCTCTCCATCGCCATGGCGGAGGCGAAGAAGAACGGCACCGTGATCCGCAACCTGGTCCTGGCTCCGCTTTCCCAGCAGCATCTCTCGGCCTTGCTCACGGACACCTTGCGGCCCGCTTCCGGAAACCTGTCCGAGCTCACCGGCCTGATCCTGGAAAAGACGGGAGGCAACCCCTTTTTCGCCATCCAGTTCCTCCATTCGCTCAACGAAGAGGGCCTGATCCACCGGGACGACAATGGCGCCTGGGACTGGGACATCGAGGCCATCCGCGCGAAAGGGTTCACCGAGAACGTCATCGATCTGATGTCCGGGCGCCTGCACCGGCTTTCGCCCGCGGCCCTGGAGACCTTGCAGCAGTTCGCCTGCCTCGGCGCCCGGGCCGGTGTCGGGGACATGGCCCGCATCCTGGGCATCCCCGAAGAGGCCTGCCCCGAAAGACTGGCGGAGACCATGGCCATGGGCCTGGTCGTCTCCTCCTTCGACACCTATGCCTTTCTGCACGACCGCGTGCAGGAAGCGGCCTATTCCCTGATCCCCGAAGCGGATCGTCCGGAGTGGCATCTGCGCATCGGCCGGCGCCTGCAGGAAAACCGCGCCCGGGAAGCGATTGAGGAAAAGGTCTTCCCCATCGTCAGCCAGCTCAATCGGGGCATCAAGCTGATCCGGGATGAAGCGGAGAAGGAGAACCTTCTCAAGCTGGATACCCTGGCGGGCCGCAAGGCCAAGGCCTCGGTGGCGTACGCCGCCGCCCGCGCCTGTTACACCTACGCCATCGAACTGCTGCCGGAAGGCGCCTGGAGCCGGCAGTACCGTGAATGTTACTCCCTGCATCTGGAGCTTTCGGAGTGCGAGTTCCTGCTCGGGAATTTCGATCGCGCCGAAGAGCTGGCCCTGCTGCTGCTGGAGAAGGCGGACTCGCGTTCCGACCGCGCGGTGGTGTACGAGTTGCGCATGCGCTGCCATCAGGTTTCCGGGCGGTTCGACAAGGCCCTTTCCCTGTCGTTGGAAGGCCTGGCGTTGTTCGGCATCCAATGGCCGGAAAGCGACGCGGACATCTTCGCCGCCATCGGCAAGGGGATGCAGGACGTCCAGACCTTGATGCAAGGCCGCACCATCGAATCCATCCTGGAAGCCCCGGTGGCCAAGGAAGCGGAGGTGCGGGCCATGATTTCCCTGATGGTCGGCACCATCCCCAGCACCTTCTATATCAAACCCCTGCTGTTCCCCCTGGTGGTCCTGGAAACGGTCATTCAATCCCTCCGCAACGGCAACGTGGAGGATTCCTGCATCGCTTATTGCTGCTACGGCGTCATCATCCAGGACGATGTGGATACCGGCTTCCGGTTTTCCGAGATGTCCCTGCGCCTGAACGAACGGTTCAAGGACGCGAAACGGAGGAGCGCTGTGCTGTATCTGCACGCGGCCCCGCACAATTACCGGAAGCGGTCCTACGCCTCCAGCTATCCGTATTTCGAAAAGGGTTACCTGGCCGGACTGGAGACGGGCGATCTGCTGCACGCCTCCTACAACGCCATCCAGCACGTGTACCAGGCCATCGACGCCGGGATGCCGTTCGATCATCTGAGCCAGCTCACCGCCCGCTACCGGGAGTTCACCCGGCAAAGCCACAACCTGGTGGTGGAGCGCGCCCTCGAAACGGTGGATCAATTCATCGCGGCGCTGCAGGGCAGGACCAAGGGCGGCACCAGCTTCGAGGACGGGACCTTCAACGAGCAGGCTTCCCTGGACCTTTTCACCAAGTCCGGTTTCATCCCCGCCGTCTCCGCGCATTTCATCTACAAGCTGGTCCTGGCCGTCATCCATGGGCAGTTCGAAGAGGCCCTGGCCTATGCGTCGGCAGCGGCCCCGGTCATGGTGGCGGTGCGCTGCCTTTCCGTGGAGGGGACCTACCATTTCCACCGGGCCCTGGCGCTGACGGGCCATCATGCGCGCGTCCCCGCGGACAAGCAGGCGGAGTCGCTTAAGGAACTCGAGGCTGAGCGGGATTGGTTGGGGAAGGCGGCGGGCCATTGCCCGGAAAACTTCGCCGGGCGGCACGAACTCATCCTCGCGGAAATCGCCCGCGTCCAGGACCGGCACCTGGATGCCATGGGCCATTTCGAAAAATCCCTGGAGGCGGCGGAGGCGGGCAACCTGATCCTCGACGAGGCGCTGATCCACGAGACCGCGTCCCGCTTCTTCCGCGAACGGGATCTGCCGCGCACCGCGGATCAGCATCTGGGCCGTTCCCGTTCGGCCTACCGGCGTTTGGGGGCCGTGGGGAAGGTGCGGCTCATCGATCTGCATCACCCGACGCTGCGCACGGAAAAGCATATCGGGCGGGACACCTCCTACGAATCCCATACCCGCCAACTGGACATCCTCTCCGTGGCCAAGGCCTCCCAGGCCATCTCCGGCGAGATCCTGCAGGACAGCCTGTTGCGCAAGATGATGTCCGCCATGCTGGAGCAGGCGGGCGCCCAATGGGGATGCCTGCTGCTGCGCAGCCACGACAAATACGTGCTGGCGGCCGAAGCCGTGGTGGCCGAGGACGAATCCGTGAAGGTGGCGCTGCCTTCCGCGGGGTTGGATCCGCGTGACGTATCGCGCCCGTTACCCCAGTCCGTGATCGCCTTCGCGGCGCGGAGCAAGAAGCGCGTGATCATGGAGAACGCGGTGATGGACGCCACCTTCTCCGTCGATCCCTATGTGGTGCGCGTCCGGCCCAAGTCCGTGCTGTGCCTGCCCATCCTGCGGCAGGGCGAGCCCACCGGGCTGCTCTATCTGGAGAACAACCTGCTGGCCGGCGTTTTCACGTCCAACAAGCTGGAGATCCTGGAACTCATGGCCTCCCAGGCCGCCATCTCCCTGGAGAACGCCCGCCTGTACGAAGGCCTGCGCAGGGAATACGCCGAGCGCAAGCAGGTGGAGGAACAGCTCCGCCATTCCCAGAAGATGGATGCCCTGGGAACCCTCGCGGCCGGCATCGCCCACGATTTCAACAACCTGCTGACCGCGATCATCGGCTACAGCGAGATGGCTTTGATCACCCTGGACGGCGACGATCGCCTCTACCCATCCCTACGCGAAATCCTGAAATCCGGGGAACGGGCCGCGGGCCTCACCCGGCAACTGCTGGCCTACAGCCGCAAGCAGGTGCTCTCGCCCAAGCTCTGGAACCTGAACGAGATCGTCCGGGAGATGCAATCGCTCCTGCACCGCCTGATCGGGGATTCCGTGTCCATCGATGCCATCCTGGGCAACGACGTGGGCCATGTGCGCGCGGACCGGGGCCAGGTGGAGCAGATCCTGATGAACCTGGTGGTCAACGCCCGCGATGCCATGCCCCGCGGCGGAGCGCTTACCGTGGAGACCGCCAACGTGGAGCTGGGCGCGGATTTCTGCTCCAGCCATCCGGGCATGGTGCCTGGGCCATACGTAATGATGGCCGTCATCGACGACGGCACCGGGATGTCAACGGAAGTGCAGGCGAAACTGTTCGAGCCTTTCTTCACCACCAAGGAAGTGGGCAAGGGCACCGGCCTGGGACTGGCGGTCGTTTACGGTATCGTGCATCAGAGCGGCGGCGGCATCTCCGTGCTGAGCCAAGAGGGGAAGGGGAGCACATTCCGCATCTATCTGCCGCGCGCGGAGTCGGGCCTGGACGACAAGGATGGGACGAGCCGCCAGGAAAAGGATCTGAAATCCATGGGCGGCGAGACCATCCTGCTGGTCGAGGATGAGGAATCCGTGCGGAAGTTCACGGCCCAGGCCCTGGAGTCCCAGGGTTACAAGGTGCTGGTCTTCGCCCGCGCCCGCGAGGCCCTGCATCTGCTCGACGATGCGTCCCTGGAAATCCACCTCGCGATATCGGACATCGTGATGCCCGATATGGGAGGGAAGGAATTGGCCGAACGCATCCGCAACCTCCGGCCGAAGCTCCCGATCCTGTTCATCTCCGGATACGCCGATCAGCCCGAGGGCCACGATCCCCTGCTGGGGGAAAGTCTGTTGCAGAAGCCGTTCGGGTTGTCGGAGATTCTGAAAAGGGTGCGGCAGATCCTGCGCGTCCATGGTTAGGCTCCTCGCTACTGAGTTTGCTGTGCAAACTCAACGCTCGTCGCATTCATGGTCTACCGGCTCCTCGCTTCCGAGTTTGCTTAGGTAATCTC
>OBEQ011669152.1_pt1 | contig 27446 bp, 3 predicted proteins | sample 1670901 | NCBI WGS metagenome assembly OBEQ01 (sample SAMEA104232315, study PRJEB22302) | groundwater metagenome | biome: forest; feature: aquifer; material: groundwater | place: USA | collected 2011-08-07 | depth 5.4 m
GGATTATAACACAGGACATGCTAGACCAGAAGCCGCTTGTCTGCCGTCGGTGGCATCAGCTAAGATGACGGCGATGAACTTCGAGCTGGTGATCCACGCGCTGCTGGAAATTCTTGAGGGCCAGCAGATTCGATACGGCGTGGTCGGGGGCTTTGCCTTGGGGCTACTGGGAGTCCCCCGGGCAACGATGGATTTTGATCTGCTCGTACATCGGGATGATCTCGCACGCCTCGATGAGGCGTTGCGCCGTGTAGGTTTTCAGCGGGTGGTTTCGACCGAAAACGTCTCCCACTATGAGCATACTGATACGACATGGGGGTCGATCGACGTCTTGCATGCGTTTCGCCCTCACGCCTTAGGCATGCTCTCCCGGACGCGAGGCGTCGCCCTCTTCGAGAGAACCATCCGTGTATTGCAACCGGAGGATATTATTGGCTTGAAAGTACAAGCGATGGCGAATAACCCGTTGCGCGCCGCGAAAGAGCAGGTCGACATCGAGTCCCTTGTCGAGGCCTACGCTGCGACGTTGGATTGGACGAGAATCAAGGAATACTTCGACCTGTTCGAAATGAGAGAGCAACTGGAACGACTGCGCAAGCGTCAAGGAGAAGGCTGATGCTCAGCGACGAGGAACGACGCTCAATGCTCGAGATGGGACGCTCCTCCGCGGTACGAGAAGAGTTCGACCGCGTCCGAACAGCCGGTCGCCAAGCCGCTCGAAAGATCGACGCGCAACAACTCGTCGCGTTTCTCACCATGATGACCCGCCTCGGCAGCGACCGCATCCGCCCCCGCCCGTTCGTCCCCTATACGCGCGTCCTGCTGTAGTCACCCGGCTTCCTTTGCAGACGCCAAGCGGTATGGTATGGTAGCTGACATGGATCTTGCCGCCCACGTCCGCTCGCGTCGTGAAGCCATCTTGGAGATCGCCCGGCGCCATGGAGCTCGGCAGGTGCGCCTCTTCGGTTCCATCGCGCGAGGCGAAGCGACCGCCGAGAGCGACATTGATGTGCTCGTGGAGCTGGAGCCGGGCCGGAGCCTCTTCGACTTGGGGGGGCTGCTGACGGACCTCGAGACGCTCTTAGGACGCCGGGTCGATGTCGTGACTCCAGCCGGGCTTCGCGAGCGCATCCGAGAGCGCGTCCTGCGCGAGGCCGTTCCCTTATGAGAGATGATCGGGAGCGGTTGGCCGACGCGTTGGAGGCGATCACCAGGATCGAAAAATACGCGGTTCAAGGACGTGCCGCGTTTGAGCGAGACGAACTGCTTCAGAATTGGATCGTCCGCCATTTGCAAATACTCGGCGAAGCCTGTCGTGGTCTGTCGGCGAGCATTCGCGAGGAGCATCCCGACATTCCGTGGCCGAATATCATCGGCATGCGGCACATCCTCGTCCACGACTACTTCGGCATCGACGTCGATGTCGTCTGGCGCGCGGTCGAATACGACCTGCCGCCGCTGAAGCGCCAGCTGCAAGCCCTCCTCAGCGATCGGCCTGCGCGCTAAAGCCGGCTCTTCCCACAGCTCGGCTGCCTGTAATCCCAGGGACACAAGACCGAATCTTCGGGATCTGCCACGTGCCCCTGGATGCAACGAGCACACTTCACACTTCAGGCCTGACCCTCTAAGGCGCTAGGGATTCCGCCGCGTCTCGTTGAGCGTCTTCACCGCCTCGTTGGTTGAGCGGGCGGCCCTTCTTGTCCGAAGCCAGGCTTTCACATCATCCAACAGTCGTTGGACATCCTCTGGAGACAGCGCGCCTCCTCGCCAAGAGGTCCTGATCTCAAGCTCGGTGGTGGCGATGTCTGCATCGACGCTGTCTGCCCGGATATCGTAGGTCCGGATGAATGTTCTGCCGTTTTTGATGATCACAAAGCGCTCCAGCACGATACCGGCCTTTTCACGAATCAATGGCTCGCGCCCAGCGGCCGACAGCAGTCCCACCGGATCGCCGACCCACGCGTCATACGTAACGGCAAAGTCTTCTGCCGGCAGATTCATGTACCGCGGGGGACGCCAGCGGTCAAAGTAGTGCCGGGAGTCAATCCCGCTTCGTTTGACCGCATCATCAAAGCGCTCACGCGCTTGCTCGGTCAACAGCCATCGGTACACGCCATGGGCCAGTTCGTGAGCGGCTGTCAAGACGCCCATGTCCCCCCGCATATGCACGGCCTGAGCCTCTTCAAAATACGCGCTAACTCCCACGACGTCCGGAAACTCGGCCATGACCTTGGTCGCCTGAAGATCGTCCGGCGGCAGCGTCTCGAATAGGCGCCTGAGCGAGGGAATACGTTGCCGGAGTCCCGGCTGCAGCAGCGGGCGATGCGCCTCAAAGAGTGCAGTGTCCACCATCTCTTTTGAGACCGTTGAGACGATCTCGCGCCGAGAGAGCTGCGCCTCTTCCGCTCGACGGATCCAGTAGCTCAACCGCATGAGTCTGCCGGGACCGCGTATATACGCGAGCAGCTCCGCTCGAGACGGTGATTGCCACACCTGAGTGATGCCGCCGTTTTCCTGGCTGGTCGCCGGACCGTCGAACCATTGCATTCTCGCCAGCTGCACCTGTATCTTGGACCCTGGCCTCGGCGACTGCAACGTGATGATCATCTTCGTCATCGAACGGCTGTCGGGCAGCGAGACGCGGCAGATCGTGCCCGGCTTTGCAATAACCAGTCCTTTTTGCCGGAATCCATCGGTAGCATCCGTCTCAAGCTCTAAGAGCGCGTCGGGATCGCCCTCGATCACGAACTCTGCGATGTTAACCTCGGTCGCGCCGTCGATATACACTGTCGTCGTCGCACGGTTGGTCGTGGACAGCTGCAGCGCCTGATGGCCCGCGTCATAGTGCGCGCTGTCGGCAGGCACCGCGGAGATCCGAATCGTAGGATTCCGCGGCAGGCGCTTCCGAGGCACGAACAGTCGCCTTAAATAGAGCGACACCGCCAATGTCGCAAGACCCAGCGCTCCGCCTGCCAAAACTTCTCTTCGCGTCATACCATCATGTCCGAGCCGTGAGGCGTCGACCGAAGCATCCGTGGATGCTGCGGGCATCTGAGACGATTGAGTCTCTGGCTGCTCGATCTGTTTCGAGACTAATTGGTCGGTCGAGTCAGACCGCGACGGACTGGAAGCATTGAGATCGTTCGCAGACTCGATCGCTTGCGCACCGCGGTCGAACAGCGGAATTGAGTCATCCAGCAGCCGCTCGGCGTCCAAGCGAGTCTCTCGTTGGCGCTTGCGGCGGAAGACTTGGGCGATGGACTTCGGGGTGATCAGGCGCTGGTCGTAGGCTTTGGCGACGGCGAGGCAGTCGATGACGCGCTCGAGCGGATCGACGAGCTGTTGCGCGCCGAGGGCGACGGTACCGAGGTTCTTCATCACCTCGTCGTAGTTCGGCTGGTAGAGTCCGCGGATCACGCGCTGCGCGCGTCGCTTGAGTGTTTCGGGCGTCATGCGGTTGACCTGCTCCGCGGCCTGACGCATCAGCTCCCGCTGTCGGTTCTGCTCGTCGGGATCCATCCGCTGGATCACCGCGATTGTCGTCTGCAGCCCGTGACTCTGCGCCGGGTCCCACGCGGCGGCCGAAGGCGCAACCGGTTCGCCGTGGTCGGCGATGGTCGCGCGCTGGTCGGGGCGCAGCGGCGGCGCGGCGGGCGGCTCGCCATCGACGGCGCCGGTCGCGCCGGAACGCGGCGGGCTGGAGGGATTGGGATCTGTCAGAGCGCGAGCATCGAGCGTCCAGTCGGAGAACAGCTTCGGATGGCGGCTGAATCGCTCGGTGTCCACGAGAATATCCAAGTAGGTGCGCAGCGCCGTCACCTCGGGCTCGCTCAAGGCGTGGTCGCGATCGAGCACGACCGAGGCCACGGATCGACGCGACGCGCCGACGCGCATCGTGGCATCGCTTGCCACATCGTCGCGCAGCGCCCGGAGGATCTGCGACATCTGCCTGTTGGGATCACGTCCCGGCTGATCGCGATAGCGATCCAGGAGCGCCAGCCGTTCCCTCTGTGACCAGCTGCTGTAGTTCGACCAGAACCGGCCGGCCTCGGAGCGCGGGTAGAACAGCAGCTGCAGCACGTCGTTGACCTGCTCCATCGCCTGGTTAAACTCCGGCGTCGATTGCCATCGCGGATGCCGCAGATCCTCTCCCTGCAGGACATGCAGCACTTCTTCCAGCAGCAGGCGGTGTGGATCGACGGTGGTGTCGGGCACGATGATCAGCTGCATGGCCCAGTCGGGAATGCCGAGGGCGGTCCGAAGCTCGTCCACCGATTTCCCGAGATCCTCGGAAAATTGCGCGAGGTTCAAGCAAGTGCCCTGCACGTCCTTGACGAACATCGCATGCGCCGGATCGATCTCCTGAAGCCGAGCCATCAACGGAATGCTCTCGGGGCCGATCGCGACATAAGCGCCCTCGGCGGCCGCCAGGCGGCGCAGCGCGTCCACCGACGGAAGGCCCGGAACGGATCGCGGCGTCCCATCGGGCAGCCGATACAGATCGCGCGCGTTGGCCGCGGCCATCAGGTCGAGGAGGGCTTGCCATGAAAGGTGAGACTTCTCGGCGTCGAGCGCAGCATCCGCCTTCAACTCTTGCAGTTGCTCGTCATAGGTCGGCCGCTCGTACGCCTCGGTGAAGCGCGTCGCCCGGCGCAGCAGCTGAGCCTGAGACATTGCCTGGACGCGGTCTATGGCCGTGCGCAGCCGGGCCTCCATGTTGCGCGCCAGCAGCGGCCAGACAGGCGCCAGCGACGGGCTCTCGGCCGGATTCCACGGAGCCTTCGCCTCGGCGATCACGCCGGGATCGTCAGTCATCAACGGTGTCCGAGCCTCGGCATCGTGCGAAGCGTCAGTCGACGACATCACGGCGCGGCTTCGATAGACTTCGTGGCCGGTCGTGGCGGCGGCTTCGAAGTCGCCAAGGTTCGAAGTCAGCGGCGCCGTCATCGCGTCAAAGGCCGCGCGCGCCGCCTCGAAGCGTTGGCCGGCTTGCTGCAGCGTCGGCAGCGCGAATACCTGCTGGCGTGTGCTGAAGCGCAGTTGCTCCGCGGCGTCAAGGCCAAGGAGTGTGATCGCGACAGCGACATCCGCCTCTGTACTGGCGCCCATGCCGGCGAGGAACTTGCCGCTGTCGCGGATTAGCTCGCGGCCCTTGCGCTGCACGCGGTCGGCGTGATCGGGATATGGCTGGCCGTGGTTTTCCGTCAACTCCTCGTCGGTGATCATCTCCTCGGCCAGGCCGAAAATAACCTCAATGGACTCGTCGAACGTCTCCGCGGTCGCGTACCAGCTGGTTTGATCGACGACGCCCGAGGCGATCGGCGCCATTGTCAGGATCCAGCGCACCTGATCCGGCGCGATCTGCTGCAACGCGCGCAGCTCGACGAGATACGCGGCCTGCGGCGCCTCATTAAACGGAAACGCGGTGCGCTGGATGATCGCGCGCGCCATGCGATAGCGCGCCTCGTCCCCCTGCTCGTCTCCCTTGTCGTCCTTTTTTGTCCAGCCGAACTCTTCGCGCAACACGGAGCGGCCGTCGACGCCGCGCAGCGAGCGCGTCTCGGAGAAATCCGCCTCGAGCGCCGCCAACGTCTCCGGCACCCGCGCCTGCGTGTTGTGCGGACGGTCGGGATCGAAGTCATGCAGCAACATCACTTGGCACATGAACAGCGCCTGCTCGCGCGAAGCACCCAGCGCCATCGCGACACGGAAGCCCATCTCCGCCGCCTTCAGCGCATGCAACAGCTGATGATACCCGTCGCTCGGATGCCCGCGCCCGAGCCACTCGACCGCCCCGCGCACCTCCTCGGGCAGCGCCTTGAGCTGCGCGGCGTACGCCTGCTGGCGCCCGACCGCCTCGGCTTGACTCGGGTCGGCATGAAGGGTCGGCTGATCCGCCCGCGTTGCCCCGGTCTGGCGAGCCTGCCTCATCCGCTGGAGGATCGATGGAGCGCTCGGCTCGTACCGATAGCGGATCTGCCGGCCAACCGGATCGGCCACAAGCGCCGCCAGCGCTTGATTAGGCTGGTCGGGCGTCAGATCGACAACGTCCGTCAGGCCGATGGCGGCTAACGCCTCTACCACTTCGGCTTTGGCCTGAACCGCCTTCGCCCGCGCCGCTTCGAGGTCTTCGGTTGGGTCGGCCTGTGCACCGCCGCCAAAGAGATAGACGCGATAGCGCCGCCCGTCGCTCACCGTCTGGCGCATTGTCTCAAGTACCTGAAAGAAGTCCGAATTGAGCGAACGCGTCAAGTATCGGCGCATCCGTGCGTCTGTGGTCTGCGGCGCGATGTACGGGACGTGCCCGACCCCCATGTGCTGACCGCGCTCCAGATCAACGACCACCGGCACGAAGCAGACCGACGCGCCGAAGGTGGCCAACGCCTGGTCCGACCATGTGAACTCGTTCATCGCGACGCGCTGCGTGCGATCGAACGCGGCCACCAGGTCACGGATCTGCTCCGCCGACAGCGTTGGGCTAAGCGTGATCAATGCCTCATCTCCAGAGGATTCGGAGGATTCTGGGGACACATGACGGATCTCCTCAGATTCGGGGTCCTGGACATTCGGTAATGTGTCCCCGGATTTCGTGTCGCGAGGCGACGAGTTTTCTGGCCCGGCGGATTCCAAGGCTACAGCTACACGCTCAAGCCACTGCGCTTTGAGATAGAGGACCGCGAGTGCGCGTAGCACCGATTCGGGTTGCGCGCCATGGTCCCGCACATAGCGCGCCTGCAGCGCCTCGACGTCCTCTCGAGCAACCGACAGATCGACCGCCCTCAGCTCCGCGGCCGGGACGATTTGGCCGGGACTCAGCGTCGTGCGTCCCATGAGGCGCGGTCCCCGGCCGACATCCTGCGGATCAATGAGGCGCAATGGAAAGAGCACGGCCGCATGGCTGCCCATCGTATGACGACCGTAGGTGCCGCCGACATTGCCCTCGAACGTCTCGCGGGCCACTTCCGTCAGAACATGCGAGTTGAGCGCAAGGTCGTCGTCGACATCGAACGCGAACACGTGGTAAAACAACACGCGATCGCTTGGACGATCACGCAGTCCGTGCTGGAGAATACTGGCAACATCCGACGGTGGCGTGTTGTGCCAGACCAGCGTGTGCCGCGGAGTCCCGCGCGCCAGGCGCGATAGCCGCACCCATCCAAGCCTCACCGACTCCGGATCCTTGCCCCAGTCGGTCTGCCCGACGAGCATCGAGTCCTCGATGAACTCAGGATCAAGCGCCACGAGATCGTCCTGGATGCTGCGAGATCCTTCGCCCGGCTTGTCCGGCCCGGCGGCGAGGGTGAGGTCGCGTGCGTCCCCGTTGGCACTGCCTGCTCGCGGATGGTCTCCCTCTGTCGAACCGGAAGGCATCAGGCTTAGCCGCGAGCCTGGCGGTTGGGTTGCGGGGCTGCGCGTCATCGGTCCCTCGCCCGGCTCTTCGCCGAAGAGCGCCTCGCGGGCGCGGCGCGCTTGCTCGGCCAGCCACTCGGCGGTCTCATGGGCGGGCATCGTGTCGAACCAATCGCTCAGATGCGCTAGCGTCTGCGGCGTGATGCCCTGGCCGGCGAAGTCGGCGCCGCTGAGCGTTTCGAGCATGATCGACACCGCCAGATACGAGGGGACCGCGTACGGCGGCACCTCGTCCATCGCCATCAAGCGGATCGCCTGCACCAGCGCGATCGCCGAATGGCCGGTCTCGTTGGCGGTGATCTCCAGCCACGACTTGCCTTCGAGGTGCTCGATGAAGTCGCTCAAGCGCACGTACGTCTCTTCCGCGATCTCATCGACCCGTGCGTCGTTCTCCAGCACCGATTCCGCACCTTCCTCGGCGAGGCCGGCCTGGCGCCGCGCGTCGAGGATCGCGCGCAGCTTGGCCTTGATGCGATCGGGGCGCGCTCGGCGATCCTCCCTCAAATGCCGCACTTCATGATCCAACACCATCCCGATCGCGGTCTCCCTCGACAGGCGCGAGTCTTTGGCCCCGACGACGGTCCGGCCGATGAATCGGTTGAGGCGCTGATGCAGCCGGCGGATCTCGTCCCCTAACGCGCCGCGCGCGCCGACGGGGAAGAGGCGCGGCACGATGCCATAGGCGGCCGACGGATAGATGATCTGTTCAACGAGGTAGACGATGTTGCTGTAAAAGGCCAGCGCCTTATCGCCGAAGGCGGCTCCCAGCAACGGCACGCGGAGGTTCTGATCCTCAGGATCGACGACGAACACGCGAACCGAGCCGCGAGCAGTCGGCCGCGACTCCTGATGGCGAATCCGCATCGGGTAGCCCGCAAACGGGATGCGTCCCGCCGACGGCTCACCAATCGGATGAGCCGGAAGCATCGCTCGGACCGCGTCCACCAATCCGGAGTCGGTCAGCTGATCCTGCAACGCCGCGTGGAGATCGTCCGGGCTCAGCGTGTCGCGATCCAGCAGCCGCGCCGCGAGGCCCGCTTCAAACGAGAGATCGGATTCATCGACGGGCAGGCCGAGCTCGTGGCGCAGCTCGTGGGCGAGGCCGACGACGAACAGGACGCGGGCGACGCGGACGTCGCGGGCGGTGACGTCGGCGAGCGTGCGGTTGATACCGATGAAGCGGTCGCGGCGGCAGTTTTCGAAGAGGTGTTCCGAGGCGTTGTGATCGAGGAGGGCGAGAAGAATGCGATGGCGCCAGAGCGTCGAGAGATTGGCGCCGAGCGGACCCAACGCCTCCAGCGCCTGATGCAGCAGCGCGCCGAGCTCCTGATCGCTGACCTGCAGCATCTCGCGCAACTCGCGTCGCTCCGTCGAGGTCATCTGAAACACCTCGGCCTCGTGCCCTCGCGGGGTTTGCACGCCGACAAACGGCACGCCTTCGCGATCGTCCCGCCGCGCGCGCCATGCCTCCGTCGCATGCTTGGGTTCCAGCGCGTTTCGCGGCCTGCCATTGAGATCAGCCAGCCGCAGCCCGGCAAAGTGCGCCATGCCTTCACGTCGCGACGGCGGCGGCGAGGAGCGATCGGAGAGCTCGGAGACCGCCGGTTGCTGCAGACGTCGAGCCAGGCGCTCCAGCAGCGCGGTCCGTTGGCTGGAATCATGCAACTGGGCGCGCCAGCGCGCCTCGGCATCGCGCCGCGCGGCCTCCTGCCACCAGGCTCGCGCGGCGGCGGCATCTGCACGATCGACCTCCGCCAGCCGGCGGCGCATGGTTTGCCACGCATCGCCGTCCTCTAAGTAATAAGCCACCGCGGCCTGATGCTGCAGCCGGCGCAGCAGCATCGCATCGTCGGGCTCCGGCCCCTCACGAACATAGCCTTGGAGCAAGCTCAGCAGCTCTTCCGCCGCGGCGTGCCAGTCGCGGGCGCGCAGCAGCTCGATCTCCAGGCGCGCGCCATCTTCAAGCCGCAGCTCGCGTGTGGCCGTCGTCAAGAATCCTGGACCCTCCGGTTCATGGCGATCAGGAATCCGCGCGATGCGACGATTCGCCTTCGACTGGCCGAGTCGCTGATTCAGATTCGCGAAGAACGCGTCGCGCAGCCACGCCTCGGTCTCGGAATCGACGCGCTCGCCCACCAACAGGATGTCGAGATCTTCCTGAGGATCAGCGCTGAGGTAACGCAAGCTGCCGACGATCCGCGCCGTCAGCGTCACGCCAAACTGCCGCCCCACCGCCTCGGCCGACTCGGCAACCATCCGCTCCAGCGCCTCGGTCCAGCTCCGCGCCATCGTCTGGCCAGCATCGGTTCGGCCGATGGAAGACGGTGTCCCCTCGGCCTCCAGTTCATTACGACTCACGAGCGTCGGCTGGGTGGCAGGGCCTTGGCGGATGATCGCCTCGGCTTCGGCGGCGCTCTTGCCTTGCGCGCGCAGGCCGAGGTAGCGGCCGGCGGGCGCTCCGCGCTGCGGCGCGGGGCGTTGACGGCGCTTCGGGTGCGCGATCCATCGCTCGAGGGATCGGACCCGGTCCCGGTCCGGGGCTTGCTCGTCGCGTAGGTAGCCGGTCTCGCGCAGGAACGCGGTGAGGCGATCCTCGTGGCGCGTCAGCCAGGTCGACGTCGACTCGCTTGGATCGCGATCGCCCAGCGTCTCGGCGTAGAAGCGCCACAGCGGCGGCATCTGGTCGGGCTCGGCATCGCGCAACAGCGTAGGGAAGTGTGCGAGAAAGTCCGGCTGCGTCGCGAGGAAACGCAGCTCGGTGCGATAGGCAACGGCTTCGGTGTTGGGCAGCTCGGGGTCGAGCGAGTCGAGGTCCCAGCGCACGTCTGGGTGCGCTTCGAGCAGGATCTCGGCGGTCTCGTGCAGGAGTTTGGCGGCGAGGTAGGTCGTGATCGCGGCGCGCTGCGGCGGGCTCAAGTTGTTGATGAACGCGCTGTCGCCGTCGAACATCCAGCGGAGCGAACGGTCGACGAGGATGCGCGTGGTGCCATCATCCATCCGTTGCGCGCGGAATTGGCCGGGCAAGTGATCCGCGTAGAGGATGTGCCCGTCGGCCAAGAGCTGCTGCAAGCGCGCCAGCAATGCGCGCTTGCCCACGAAGTCGCCGCCCTGCGCGATCCGCGCGATCGCCCGCTCCGTCGCATCGCGCAGCTGCTCGCGTTCGCGCACAGCATCCGGCCTGGCGAGCTCACGGATATCGCGCGCCGGATCGAAGACGGCGGCGGACTGCTGCAGGCGCCGGCGCACGCGATCAAACGCCCCACGCGCATCGGTGGTGGTCGGATGGGCCAGCCATTCACCGATCGATCCCACCCAGCTCAGCGCCAAGTCCACCCACCGCGCGAGGAACGCCTCCGGATCGCGCTCCGCCTTCAGCCTCTGATAGTCGGCCAGCGCCTGCCGGTAGATTGTGGACGACGCGAAATAGTACGCGGCCTGCACGCAGACTTTCGCCAGCACATCGCGGCGCATCCACGGCACGAGCACCGCCTGCATATACCGCAGCGCCGCCGACAACAACTCTTCCCCAATGTAGTTGTTGAGCTCGATCTTCAAGGGCACTCGCCTAGGAACCTTCAGCCATGCCGGCCCAACGCCGTACGCATCCAGCGAGACACCTTCCACATCGGCTAACGTCCGCTTCAGCGCATCGACCATCGCGTCACGAATGAGCAGCTTGATGTCCACATCAGTATCCATCGACGGCCGCTGCCGCACCCACACGGCTACGTCCGCATCCCTCCGAGCGCCGTCCTGCAGATACCGCATGCCGCCCCAGACTACCGCCTCGATCACGACGAGCCCGCCCACCTTTGCCGAGAGTTCGGCCGAGGCGTCGGCCACCGCCCGCTGCAACAGGCGCTCCAGCATCGCAACGTTCCATCCCCGCGTTTCCCCGAGCAGCAGCTCCGCCGGCCGGTGGCCGATGAAGTCCGTCGGCGCAAGGCCCGCCGCCTGCCGCCGGCCTGCCCGGTCGGATCCCTGGTATCGAATCCTCTCCAACTCCAACCGAATGCTGACATCGCCCAAAACATGTGGAATCGCCGCCAGGCGCGTGAGCGTCGGCCGGTACTGCGGGCCATCGGCCACCTGCACGGCCTGATCCAGAGACATGCCCTCGTGCACGATCGCATGCAGGAGCGTGGCGACGCGCTGCGCTTGATCTTCGGAAAGGTGACGGCGTAGGTCGACGGCGTTCATCCGATCCGCAATCTTCAGCAGCACCTGCACCGAAGGATCTCGACCGCCTCGCAAGCTCTCGATGGGCAAACGATAGCGTGCGTAGAGTTGTCCATAGCCGCTTGTCGGATCCCTGACCTGTTTGAAGGCCGCGGACGGGGCTTGCCGCGCCGCCGCTTCCAGATACGGACGGGCCCATGCCTGCTGATAACCAGGATAATAAATCATCTCAAGCAACAGTTCTGGGTCGCGATGACTCAAGCGCCCCACCAGGTCACGGACCCATGGATGATCCGCCACGCCGCTGAGTGACCCCAATGCGGTTGACGGATCTTGCAAGGCGGCCGACTCGGCAATGGCCGGCGCCCACGGTTGCGAGGCGTACATCGAGAGCGTCTCCAGCGCCTTCGAGGGGTTGCGACGCGCCGCCTTGGCCGTCACGTCGGCCAGCCACGGCATGTGAGCCAGCTCGTTCATATATTGGAAGAGTTCCCCCTCTTCGCTCTGCGCGAGCACCTCGGCCGCCTGACGCGCATCCGCCGGTGAGTCTCGTTTCAGCGCCCAGAACAGCCGCCTTTCCGCCTCCCAGCGGTCGTTTACGGAAGATCGGGTCATCCGAAACTGCAAATCTTCCATGCGTTGACTGAGCCAATCCGGCGGGATGTGCCTCAGGCCGAAGACTGTCACGACCGAAAGCCCCACGACCAGCGCCCAGCGCAGCCATGCCGGGCTGCGGCGCCATCGAACCACCGGCCAGTCAGTGAATCGTGGACCCAGCAATCGCCTCAACTCGATGCCGAGTTGCTGCTCGGTCAACTCTTCCCGGGCGTAGCGGCCGGCCACGAGCGACAGACCCTGGGCTAAGCGCCGGACTGTCTTCGACCGCACATCCACGTTGCCCCACCACGAGCGCTCCGTCACATAGGCGTCCAGGTCTTGTTTCCGCTCGGCCAACATGGCGTGTAGCACGTCTACCACGAAGTTCAGTCGCTCGGAGACCTTGGGTCCGACCGTTGTCGGCTGCAGAATCACCTGCGCCGCGACGGGCAGCATCACGCCGGCCGTCGTGATCGTTTCCTCGTCCCCAAGGACGTCCCAAACCTTGCGCAGAAAGTCGCGCAAGGCGACGTAGCGACGCACGCCCAACGCATTCCGAAGGATGGTCAGACGCGGGTCATCGTGGACGGCCTGGACTGCGTCGCGGCCGATGCGGGCGATAAGCTGTTCAACAAAGTCGGTCTCAGCCGGATAACCCGCCAGCCACTTGCGCATCAGTTTCCAGAGATGCTGGTCGCGACGTTGCGGTGTATCGTGCGGCAACCTGACCAGATTCCGCACGTCGAGACCAAGCGGGTCTGAGCTGTGCATCAGGCGCACCAGCTCGTCATACACCAGGAACGCCTTGAGTCCCTCGTCGATGGTCCAGATCAGCGGCTCGCGGTATCGGCGATAGGCCCGAGGTGTTTGTTGCGCGTGCTTCAACTCGTGCAACAGGGTTTCGAGCGATTGCATGGCGTCCAGCTCGCGGCGCACTACAACCAGCGACTGCGCCTGCCTACCAACTCTCAAGCGCGTATAGGTCCCCGCGTGACCCGCGGAGACATGCATCGGGCCCAGGTCGACATACTTGGCCGTACAGAACATGGCGGCGGCGGCCAAGTCTTTAGGATCGGTGGCTGAAAGGAACAGCACACGGACCGGACGGCCGGCATCATCGACGCTGCGATTGGCGAGCAGGTCTCGCAAGCGCCGCTGAGCGCGGGTGGGTCGATCGTGCTGTTCAAGATAGGCCATCAGCGCCTGGCCATCATCGCCGATCTCCTGACGCAGCGCGGCCAGCTCGGCAATCGCCAGGTCGAATCGCTCCACATATCTCCGAAACAGCCACTGCTGCCGGGCTTGTTCTCGGGCCTGTCCGAGGGTCGCGCGAGACCGCGCGATCATGTCCCGAGCTGAATTGAGCGCGCCCCACTCGCGAACATCGGCTCGTTGGCGCGTCGCCGGCGTCGAGTCCATCTCGTCCGCCGTGGACTGGATCGCAGGCCCTGGCGGCGTCACCGGCGATGCCTGACCCGCTGACGCATCACGTGGCGTCCGACGCGGTTTACGCGTGGACGGCTGTGACGAGGACGCGGGCGTAGAGTCGGCCGGGCGCAGGCGCAGCAGCGCCAGCAGTTCGGTGTACTTCTCGCGCCGCAGAGTCTGGAGCACCTCCACGATCAGGCGATCGCGCGAGCCCTGCTCGATGTGGTCAGCCACCTCATGACCGAGGTGTGGCTGGCGGTTCCAAATCACGGCGACGCCGTCCTCGGCCAACACGGCCGGCCCGTCGACGCCAGCCAAGCCGCGCGCAAACTGGCGCAGAATCGGGCCAGGCTCCGCGTCCCACCAGACCCGGCCCAGCTCGCCGTCGTCCGGAACGCTCACCTCCGGCGTCAGCCCAGGCATATTCCAGCAGACCAGCGCAAACCGCGTGCCGGCAAATACCGGCGTCCCATCCGCCGCGATGATGTTGTCATGGACGATCGCTTCGATCGGCATGCCCGCGCTGCGCGCCAATGCGCGGAGATTCGCGATCTCTAACGCGTTGACGCCGATGGCACACATCGGCGCCTCCGCCGGCTGGCCCAGGCCAAGCCACGCGACCCACGTGTCAAACCCACTGCCCGGGCCGACGACCAGTGCCGGCCGATCGGCCGGCCGCAATCCCTCTCGTCCGCGCAACGCCGCCTCGCGCGTGGCCTGCTCAAGCACCAGCCGATGGTAGCCCGCATCCAATCCCGTGTGATGCGCCTCGGGCGAGTACACCGAAGGGAACACCGGAAATGTGAGGCTCGCCTGGCCGGACCGCAGCATGAACGCGGCCATCAACCGGGCTCGCGCGGCTGGGTCAAGCAGATCCTCGGCCTTGAACGGCGTGAACACAAACCGCTGCGACGGATCCAGCGCGTCGGGCTGCACGCGGACGTGCACCAGCGGCTGCTGGTTGCGCATGTCCATACGCTTCGGACGTACCGAGAACTCAAATGAGGCCAAGTACAGATCCAGCGCGCGACGGTCGGCGGCGATGTGCTCGGCCTCCTCGACCCACTCGGTCTCGGACTTGTCGGGCTGACTCGGCGACGGCAGCCGCACGTAATACGGGCTCAAATCCAGCAGCCGGTAGCCGGTGGCCGGTACTTCGGCATTGACGGGCACGATCGGCCGAATGGCGATGAGCCGCCCCTCGCGGTAGACCAAATCCACGGCGTCGACCGCGCCCAGCTCGCGCTGCAGGATCCGCAACCCGGTCGCTGGTCCGTCGGATGACGCCGACGGCGTCCACCGCAGCCGTCGTACCACCAGGCCGGAGGCCAGATGTTGGCGAAGCGCCGAATCGGCTTGCCCAGCGTCAAGCCCCAAGGCCTCCAACAGCGGTTCGGCCGCGGTGCCTCGGATGGCGTCGGGATGCCGCGGCGCAAGCGCCTCGGGATCGCCGGCGAGAGGCTGCTCTTCGAGATGGCGCGTGGCCTCCGCGCCTCGGGCCAAGAGCTGATGGCGGCGGCCGACCAACGCGTCCGCGGTCGCGCCGTGACGGCGCGCCGGCACGCCGAAGGTTTCCAGACGCCGAATGGTTTCGTCCAAGGTGTTGACGGGCTCGTCCTGCAACGGCACGACCGCCTCGGACGCCTCGCTGGTCAGCCCGCGTTGCGCCTCGACCAATCGCGCACCCAACGGCCCGACCAGCGCGGCCTCAGGCAACTGGCGCAGCCATTCGCCGAACAGCTCGGGCACGGTCGCCGAGCGCGCCCCCTGGAGGATCAACGACACGGCCGCCGGATTCTGATCCGCCAGGGTCCGCAGACACACCTGGAGCAGCGGAAGTACATCGGCTCGGCGCGCGGCCCACGACACGGCCAGACGCTCCAAGTCATCGCGCGTCATGCGCCCCTCGGTCTGCCAGCGCTGTGTGGCCACCGCTAACTGCGCCGCATCGAACTCCGGCGCGAACAGCTCCTCGACGGATGGCAACCGCACGGGCCGGCCGTCGGGTCGCTCCGCGCCGAGGAGCAGCCAGCCTTGCAGGCCCAAGCCAAGCCGATCGCCCAGCGCCCTGACCCGCCGATCCTCCGCCGTCGGATCCTCGCGGCCTTCACGCACTCGCGCGCCGAAGCCGCGGGCCAGCTTGTGCGCCGACACCTCGACGCTGATCCCGCTGAGTGAGTCCATCAGCTGCAGCCGGGCCGGCAGATCTTCCGAGCCGCGCACGACGCTGATCGCCCACGACTGACCGCCGCCAGCGGGAGAGGTGCTCAGCAGTCGCAAGCCGCCCTCGGGCACGTCGCTTCCAGGCTCCGGTTCGCGCGTGAGGATGCGCTGCAGGAACAGATGGAGCAGCTCGTGCGCCAACGGCTCTTCGGGATGGCGCAGGACCGTCGGATGGTCAGGATCGCGCAGGCCGGCAGGCAGCGGAAACGGCGCCGCGGACTGCAGCAGTGCTTCGTGCAGGAAGATCGTGTTGTCGGCGGTGAGACCGAGCAACAAGGGAGCGCCGTCCGGTCCGGTCGGCGGCGGCCCGCGCGCCATGCGCACCGTCGTCACGTCGTAGCGCTGCACGAAGTCCGCAAACTCCGCAAGCATCGCGGCGTAGAGCGGCGGAAGTTCGGGCAACGAGCCGTCGATCCGATTGACGACCAGCTCATGCAGTCGCTGACGGTACCGCTCGAGCGCGTCGCGTTCGCCTGGGCGCAACTCGCTGACGGGCACGGAGACCTCGATCGACTCGCCCGTCGCCCGGCCCTGCGCGTCCAGCCGCCGCACACTCCCGCGCAACTGATCGCCCTCGGGCCCGCTTGCGATCCGCAACGCCGGCACGACGCGCCCCAACGCTTCGCCGTCGTCGGACGCCATCTCGGACCCGCGGTCTTGCATGTGCAGTGCGCGCGACTGTTGCCACCACCACACAGTCCCGATGAGCGTCACGACACCCGCGCCGACCAACACCCACGCCGCCGTCAGCATGTGGAGACGGAACAACAGCAGCTCGACGCTGAGACACCACGCAACCACGCCGGACTGCAGCCCGCGCACGCCCTCCGACGGCCGGAGGCGGCCGATCGGCCGGCGCGGCTGGGAACGATCCGGCGGCGACGGCGAGCTTTTCCACCAGTCGGCGATCTGGCGCAGCAGCGCGTCCCGCTCCTCGCTGAGCTCGACTAAGCCTCCTGTCATTCCTCGCGTCACCTGCGCCTCGGAGACCAGGCCGCTCACCAAATCTGGCATCGCGATCACGTCGTGAGGATCAGCCTCGTGGTTGTTGGCCGAGAACGCCTGCAGCTCGCCTTCACCCGTCTTGCGGAACGCCGGCCGGCGCACGAACAACGGCAGCGCCTCGGTGGGAATGATCCAGGTCATGGCGTCCCGGATGATGCCTTCAGGATCGCGAATGCCTCGGCGACGCAACGATCGCAGCCAGCCCTCGGCCTCCTCTTGATAGTTCAACAGATCGATCAGCGGCACCAGCAAGCCGTTGACCAAGCAGCCGGCGTAGAATCGCGCCTCACGCTGTTCCTCGTCGGTGGCCGTGCCGTCGCGCATGCGCTGGCGCAACGGACCCAGGCGTCTGAGCACCACCGCGAGCAGGATCGGCATGATCTTGAGGTCGGCCCGATCCGTCTTGGGCCCATAGACCCAACGCAAATGCGCGCCGAGCATGCCGAGCATGAACGCGGCGGCCCGGGGCGAAAAGGCGGCCAACGCGCGCGCCTTCTTCGCGAGCTGCCGGCCGCTTTGCACGCGCATCAACGGCAGGCTCAGCCACCACTCCGCCTCGGGCAAGGTCAGCGCCCAGCCGTGTCGCTGAGCGAGCAGCGCAGACAACACGGACCGGTCCAGCTCTTGGAGGACCCGCGTCAGCAGCCGCCGCGTGGCCTCGGTCCGCGGCTGGAGCAACAACGGTTCCAGGATGGTACGGATTTTCAGCGAGGTGTCAGCCTCCGGCGACCATGAGGCCACCGGTGCGTCGAGCTCTTGGCTCACGAGCCGGCGCAGCCCCTCCAGCCGCCGTTCCAGTTCCTCGGCAGAGACGGGAGCCGGCTTCGGCGCTGGTGTTCTCGTCTTCGACGGCTCCGGCGACGTCTCGGGCAGTTGCGAAATCGCCTGCTCAATTCGGGCCAGCGTCGTGGTCAGATACCGCCTGCGGCGCATGGTCTGCGCGCCGGCGACGATCCAGCCAAGACTGAGGACGACACGCCGCGAGTCCGGTTCGGGTTTGGCCAAAACATGCGCATCATCGGTCCAGATCACACGCCAGCCTGTGCGTTGCTCCCACTCGCGGACCTCGCGAAGTAACCACGGATCCAGCGCGACCGTGGGGTCCTCGGCTCGGCGCGCCGCCGTGAGCACAGCGTCGGCATTGAGTGCTTCATAGAGATGCGCGCGATCGCCCGCCAAGATTCCCACCACCAGCAGCCAGAGGCTGTGCCAGAGAGCCGGCACGAGTTCCATCACCGAAGGCCGCCCAGGCCAGAGCAGCGCAATGGAAGTCACCATAAACGGAAGCCAGACCAAGATGGCGAGGACCGTGTGATCCCAGGCGGTCAACGGCTGCTGGAAGACACGCACTCCACGCCAACGGCTGAACGTGTGGAAGCGCAACGCGCGCCACAGCGAGATCACGGGCACGCGCGGCTGCATCGCGGACGCCACGGGCAGCTCCGCATTACCGACGATCCGCCATTGCGTCCCGGCCATCGCCGACTCGGCGTCGAGGAGCGCCTGGGCGCGGGCGCGGAAGGCCTCCTCGTAGGCGCGGACGGATTCCTCGGGCTGGCGGGCTTCGGTCACCAGCGCGTGCAGCTGCTCCACGTCACGCTCGTCGGCGTACTGCTGCAGGATGAACGTGTGGAAGGGGCTCAGGCCGCTGGCGTCGGCAAAGACTTGCGCTCGCGCGGCCGCTTCGCGATGCGTGGGGCGATTGATCTGCTCGGCCCACTCGTGGTCGAGCAGCTCGGCCAGGAGCAGCGGGTTGGCCGCGAGTTGCTCCCGCCAGAACCGCTCGGTCGTATATATATGTAGGTTCCCATCATCGTCCCGCTCGGAGTAGGCGTAGATGAGATCGCGTGCGGCTGAGGCGGCGCGGCGGCGTGGAAGTCCCAGGCGTGGCGAGTCAACGCGATGGACGACCACGCGCGAGGGATCGATCGGCGTCACCTGCGGCGCGCGCTCGTTGGCCAGCTCCGCTGCCGAGTGAATGACCTGCAGATCAGACGACGCCTTGCGAACCGGCGCACCGAAGAGCAGCTGCCGAAACCACGCCCAATCCATCCCCGCGTCTTCGTTGAGCGCGACGCTGCCCGGCGGCTTGAGCGTGACGCCGATCTGCTCTTCCTCGGACAACTCTTGAGGGAGCGTCTGCTGAATCCGCTCGGCGAGCGTCACCAATTGGTTCGCAGCCGCTTGCCAGCGCCACCGCTGCAACGACCACCACGGGTCCGGCTTGGGGTCATGGCCTGTGGCCAGCAGTCCGATAAATCGCAGCGCCTCCTCATAGGCGTTGCGGCGCGGGTCGCGTCGCGCTGACTCCTCGCCGAGTGTCCGCGCGATTCCCGCGATCATCGTGCCTTGCGCGTACCATCGAAGACGAGGCGGCAGCCAATCCAGCTCAGTCAATGCGGCCGGCCAGTGTCGAGGTGACTGCCGTCCGATCCGTTGTCCTTCCTCGTAGAGCCATACGGCGAGTGTCGAACCCACCTGCATGAAGGAACGCGCCCGCATCGGCTCTTCGTGCTCCTGAGCGGCCCAGCCCTGCGCAAGGAGTCCAGCCGCCGTCGTGATCCAATCACTCAGGCTGACTTCTTGGTTGCTCTGAGCCTCACGCCAGATCACGTGACTGCGCCAGTACAGCCGCAGATGCGCAAACTCGTGTCCAGCCGTCTCGGCCAAGAGCGACCGCAATCCCAGGCTGTGCGCAATCGTGAGCACGACTTCGATCGGCTCTCCGAACGGAGGATTCTTCCACTCGACGAAACCGGAACTTACGTAGGCCGCGTTCATCCATTGGATGAAATTCTCCCGAGCCTCCGAAAACTCTGCTTCGTATCCATCCAGCGGCAGCGGAAATCGTTCCAATCGCGCTCGCAATGAGGAAGTCTGCGTCATGGCCACCATTTGCTCAGACTGGCGAGCCATCTCCTGCGCGCTCAATCCCGCGCCAAAGGCCGCGGTGATGCGGTTGGCTGTCGCCCTAATGACTGCTTGCTCCGATTCGGTGAACTCCATTAGGGCGAGCCAGATCGCATACGCCAGGTTCCAGGCGTCCGTGTTACGGGCCATCAGCTCGCGCATGATCGCTTCCAAGTGATCCAGTCTCATGGCAAATGCTTCACGCGAAGGGGCATCGAGCAGGAGCTTGATCGCCTGCTCGAATTCAGGTGGCCAGTGCAGAGTGAAGCCCCTTTGAGGGATCGCCCCTATCCGCACAGCTAACCGTTGGGCAGTCGTTGGAGATATCGACCGACCCAACGCGCGGCCATAGAGTTGAAGCACGGCTGATGAAACCTCAAATGGCCCGGACAGCGCCTGGAGCTCATCGGTCTTCAGCCGACGCCGCAGCTCGGGCTCGGCCAGGCCGAAGCCCAGCGCGAGCGCCTGCCACATCGCAGTCTGCCACTCGGGCTCGTCGTCGGAAACCGGAACCCGCTCTTCCCGACCCAGGACCCGTGCCGCCTCTTCCTCATCCACGGCCAATCGCACGCCATGCACCCACCGCATCGGACCGGGTCGAGTATGCAGCAGTTCGATCAGCGCGCCTCGATAATCCGGCTGCGTCAGGATGATAGGCACATCGGACACGTGGCCCTGCTCATCGACCCGAGCGATCGAGCACTCCTTCTCAATCGAGCCGACTGTTCTGATCTTGTACCGCAGATGAGGCAGCGCCGTTTCCACCAAGCTTTGCAGCGCTTCAGGAACTAAGATTGCCTCCGCATTCTCAAGACGGACGGGGCTGTCGACCAGCATGTCAATTCTCCTGACGACACCATGTCGACGCAGCGCCGACGCTGGAAAGACAAGCAGCAGTGAGGAGGCGAGCCGTCGCGAGAGAACCTCTGGCGGCACGTGCGCCAACTCCTCCCAGCGTTCCCAATGCCGTTCAGCCAAGACAGGCATCGTTGAGAACCTTCCGCCTTCGTAGAGGGCGTCATCGACGATATCCTCTACTACGGTCAGTTCCGACTCGGACGGATATCGAACCAGGGCGACACCGCTGATCTTGCCTTGCCGCATGTCCCGATGCGCTTGACTGACCTGAGGGGCAGCCCGGATAGAGAGTGAGGACCCTCCCGCAGTCAACCCCTGGCGGCCCAAGGACTCGAGGATGCGACGATTGACGTCGCTTGGCTCCAAGGATTGAGGCGATGATACGTCCCGATGCTCCGCAGGTTCGTAGCCGAGCGCCTTCAAGAGCGTTCGCCACAGCGCCTTGAGCCCCGCCTGGTCGGTGATGCCAGTCAGCGGCAGCAACAGGTCGTCCACGGTCTGGCGGAAGCGCGCTTCATAGGCAGCGACGGCGGGGTCCTCGGAGTGACGCGTCTCCGCTTGCAGCCGACGCAACTGCGCCACATCGCGCTCCTGCGCGTACTGGCCGAGGGCGAACGCGTGGAAGGGACTGAGGCCGGCAAGCTGGCCGTTGACGGTGGGCGCGAAGAATCGGGCGCGGGCCGCGGCGAGTTGGTGTGTGAGGCCGTTGATCCACTCGGCCCACTCGTGGTCGAGCAGCTCGGCGAACAGCCTCGGATCGCGACGGAGATACTCGTTCCAGAATTCGTGGGTCGCGTAGATGTGCAGCACGCCGTCGGCATCTTTCGTCGTGTACCCATAGATCCGCTGGCGGGCGCGGAACGCGCGAGCGGCGCGCAGCAGGCCAAGGCCCGGCGTCTTCACAGTGTGGACCGCGATGCGACTCGCCTCGATCGGCGTGGCCTGCTCGCTCGGCGGCGCCCGGCCGCGCGCGATCTCGACCGCTTGGCTGATGACGGTCCGCGCCTCGTCGCTGTCGAGCCGCTGGCTGCGCGCGAGCTGCTCATCGAGCAGCGCGCGGTCCACGTCGGCGTCTTCATCCAACGCCCGGCTGCCCGGCGCTTTCCAGGTTGCCGGCACTTGCTCCGCGCGCAACACCTCCAGCACTGCGCCCGGCGGAACAAGCATCGTCCACCACTGCGGGTCGGTATCGATCCGACGCCGCGAGCCGTCGGCATGGACCAGCACCAGCTCCGTGTCGGATAGGATGCGCATGGCGGATGGCGCTATCCGAGGATGAAAGCCCATGAGGCGACTGAGCGTCTGCGATTGCCGAATTGCCCCGTACACATCCGCGTGACCCACGGAGACGTCTTCATGACGTTCTTTGCCAGTCGTCGCGTCGGTGATTTGTACGGGAATCATACTTGGCCGCTGGAACGCGCGCTCATCGAGATTCTCCAGGCTCACCAAACCGGCCAGCACGCGCGTCCAGTCGTTCAGTTCGATGCTGGTAGCACGCGTAGCTACCAATGCGGACCCGCGCGTTGCCGCATCCCACAAACTGCCGGCGTCCGCGGACTCCAGCAGATCGTTCAACTGCTGATCGCCGTAGACCCAGACGTTCTCGCGCAGGAGCGTCGGCAGCGCCGCCACCGGACCATCGCCATGGACCAGGCGCGCCGCCCGGCCGATCACCGTCGAGCTGCCGGCCGGCAGCTGCGACAGCCACGCCTGCAGCCACTGCTCAGAACGCACGAGGTCGCCCAGGTCGATGACCAGCCCATTGGTGACTGCGGCCGCGTACGCGCGGGCCGCCTCACGCTCTTCGTCCGTCACATCGTCGGTATTGAGGCGATCCATCAGTTGCCGAAGCTCCGGCAGCACGCGACGCAAGAAGATTGGATACAGGCGCAGGTCGACCACGTCAAAGTCGAGGTTGAAGTTGGCGCGCAGGTGCTGGCCGAGCAAGCTCAGCATCAGCACCGAGGCGCGCGGCGAAAGCTGCGCGAGCTGCGTCGCGCGTTGCTCGAGCGGATGCTCCTCGTGGTCTCTGACCTTGTGCTGCTCCGGCAGCAGCGGCAAGACCAAGAGATCTTCCGCCTGCGGAAACACGCGCGCCATCGGATCGTGCAGCGTCTTCAACTGGCCAAGCACCACTTGCGCCTCCTCGAGCAGCGCCGCGACCTCGGCGTCGTCGGGATTCGCCAGGACGAAGCACATCGTGTGATACAAATCATCCGCCGACTCCAGGCCGAACTCGGCAGGCGGAATCCAGGGCGGCTCGATCCCCTGCTTCTGGAGGCTCCGATTCGCGTGGGCCTGTAGCGCGTTCAGCCGAGCGATCACATCCTCAGGCAGCCTCGAGCTGGCCTCAGGCTTCGTCCCTTCGCGACCGCCGGTCACCGTCGGCACAAGGGTAATTTCATCGCCGAGGCGCAGGCGCCGATCGCGCCACGGCGACTCAGGCGCGATCCACGTCCGGGTCACGGCGTCCCAGCGGTGCGTCACAATCTCGTCGTTGACGGCGAGTGACAGCGTCGGCTCCAGCCCGCCCAACACCGGTGCCAGCAACGGGAATCTGTCGAGCAGCGCGTCGATGATCGCGCCCAGCGTCGCCCCGTCCCGATCCGGCTCGACGGCCACCGTCACCGTCGACTGATTGTCGACGGCCGTCTGCAGCGGCCCTGGAATCGCGATCGAGACCAGCGGCCGGGCCTTACGCAGGACGCGGATCTCTAGATTGTCGGGATACCCGTAGTCGGCCCCCTCTTGCACCAGCCGATCCAGCATCGCATCCGGCGCGTTGGGACCGATGACTTCCTGCATCAGCTCCATGATCAGCGGCGAGGGCAATCCCTGCTCCGTGTCCACAATGAGCACGCCGCCGTCCTTCAGGACTCGCACCGCCAACTCATCACTGAGATCGAGCCGCGCGCCGCCGTACTGCATCGGCCGCGAGATCCCTTCGCCGGCCTTGATCATGATCGCGTCCGCCCCGCCCATCTGCTGCACGCGCGAGGCATAGCGCTCGACCTGCCCGGCGTTCATGCCGCCCAGAACGGTCAGCGTGCGGACCTTGCCGCGCCACACGAACCGCGTGACCGCCTCTCGCCCGTCGGCCGATTGAGAGACGACTTCCACATCACGCGCATCGAGCTGCTGCAGCTCGTAGCGCAGGAAGGGCTCAAGCGGCATGCCCGCGAAGATGGCTGCGGACATCCAACCATCGCGCTTTTCTTGCTGATAGCGTTTGAGGCGCTCGGCCAACACACGCTCATCAACCGGCTGGTCAGTGGCGAAGGGGACGGCGTCGATGAAGATCAACTCTTCGGCGTCGGTCATCAGCAGCGCCGTCGACACATCCGCGCCGGAGCCGGGGTACACCACGCGCCGGCTCGTGCCACTGATCTCGCGAACTCGCTCGAGGAAATCGATGTGCGGCTGGCCGCCGACGAGATCCGCCAAGGCCTGGCGATCCTCCAAGGGCGCACCCTGGCCTGTCGTCCCACCGCCTTCATCGAGACCACTCGGACTGGACGGCGGCGTGGCAGAGGGAAGCACCTCGCCCAGCACCTGCAACAGATGGCCAGGCGCGGCCGTGAACTGCGAACGGGGCACCGCGCGGGCGGTCACATCGTCCGGCGCGATCCAGCCCGGCGAGCCCGGCGTGGCCACGGCCACCGCGGGAACGCCATACAACCGACACAGCTGGAACATTCTCGTGTCAATCGTGATCACCCCTTCAACCGAGCCGGCCACGAACTCCTGTATCTGCCGCGCATCGGCAAACTGATGGACATGCAAGCGTAACGCCGCATCGCTGGAGAGCCTGCGCTCAACGGCTTGCTTCAACCACGCCGTCGCCTGCTGCTCCGCGTCCTCGCGTAGTTCCCCAGCGTTCAACTCCACCGTCCATCCGCCGTCGATGGCGCCAACGATCAGCTCGACCCACGCAGCACGGAGCCCCGGAAACAGGTCCCGGTTGGTCCGGCTGTGCGGGTTCACGAAGAGCACGCCGGGCGCTGTGCCCTGCCTCGGCAGCAACGGCTGATCCTTGGGAGGCAGCGTGAACCCGGCGGCGGTGAGATTGACATACGGCGCGTCACGCCGCGACACCGCGCCTTCCTCGCGAGGCATCAGATAGTCGCCCCAGATCTGCGACATGGTGTGGCCGAACTGGCGTCCCCGAAGCTCCGGCGAATTGCCCAAGAATTCCAGCAGCAGATCCATCTTGGCCGACGGGATGCGCGCGCGAGCGTCGCGCGGCAGGACCGGAATCACCCGCGTGCCGGACGGATCAAACGGCTCGACCAATTCCGGAAATTCCGTGACGACATAGATGGTCTCGACCTGCGGCGCGGCATCCAGGATGGCCCGAAGCAGAATCGGCAATTGGATGGCCCGATCGCCCCACGCCACACGCCGCCCGGAGTCGATCACGATCGTCCGCGCCGATCGCACCGCGTGCAGCAGCCGCCTGTCCTCGGGCAGTGGCTCGGGCGGCCGACCTTCCATCAGGAACGGCCACTGCGGGATCGGGACTTCGGGCGTCCACCACTCGAGGCGTGGGGCGCCGAGGACGCCGACGCCGGCGCGCTGCAGGCCGCGCCGGAAGATCGGAATCGGCAGCGGAATCCCCACGCGCTCGCCGCTGTCGAGCCCGCGCCAGTGCAGACGGCCGAAATGCTCGACGAGCCGAAGAATTCCGTTGACCCCCCCGCGCAGCGGTGCTATGGAATTAGAGGAGTCTCTCAATAGCCCAGTCACGGAAAGGAGCCCTCGCGAGATGAAGACCCCGCGCCGATCCAAGAAGCCCGGCACGCCCTCGTCCCGATCCGCCTCGTCCGCCATCGAGCGCTCCAACGCGCTCCTTGCAAGCATCCAAAAGGACATCATGACCGTCGCCAAGGCAGTGAGCGGGTCGACCAGCCACCTCAAGAGCCTCCCCGATGAAATCAGATCCATGGCCGATGTGCTCCAAAGCGTGAACAAGAAGCTCATCCTCATGGAGTTCTCGATGGTCGGCACAGCGGACCTGGAGGCGGTCAAGACGGAGCTTCGGCTGGTGCGAAGCGATCTCGACGCGCTAGGCAAGCGCCTCGATGAGCGCGCCGTCGCTGAGTCTCCCCAGGCTTGAGGCCTCACGTTCAGCCACACGACAGCATGGAGAGGTTGCATCATGTCTAAACCGGAACGACCCAACAAGCCGCGCAGCTCCCCCGTCCAGCGAACGAACATGCTGATTGAGAAGATGAGTAGCGAGTTCACAGTCTTCGGTGACGGCCTGCGCGCGGTCCAGTTGGACCTGAAATCCATGAAGATGGCGATCGCTGATCTGGATAAAGACGTCAAATTCATGAAGCCCATCATCGCCATCGATATCCCGGCCATCAAGAATGACATCGCCGAGCTCAAGCGCGACGTCGCGGAACTCAAGAGCAACATGGTCATCGTGAAGGGCGACGTCAAGGAGATGCGCGGCGAGCTGCGCGACCACGACCGCCGGCTTTCCACCGTCGAGACCCGCCCCGCCTGAACGCCCGCACGACCCCAGCGCAGCGTCGCCACCGTTAACCACACAAGACCCACCGCGATCAACGCCGGCGACAGCCACGCGGGCACCGCCGCCGACACAGACAACAGCACGCCAAGCATCAGCACGATCGCGCCCAGATCGGCGCGCAAGCCGGATCGGCGCCGCCCCGGACCGGCTGGCTTGGTCTGGGCTGCACCGCGCTGACGACGCGGGTTCAGGAATTCCACGTTGAAGATCGGCAGCGTCGTGCGTAACTGGGTGCTCGCCCTCCCCGAGACCAGCTGATTGGCCAGCAGGTCATTGACCACCTTTGAGTTGCGTAGATTGCGCGCGAACTCCACCGACAGGACGACGGCGCGCAACCGCCACTCTCGGTCTCGCGCTGGAACCGATCGCTCGACCGTCAGATACCCGCTGAGCGCGGCCAGTACGGCGCGAATCCCTGGGTCAGGCTCATCCTGCTCCAGCTGGTCCAGCGCGGCGGGCGTCAACGCCGCCTGGCGGCGCGCGAACGTCAGGGCGGGCCGGCCCGCCTCGACGATGTCCGCGATCTCTTCGGCCAGGAGCTCCTCCATTCGCGCAAGGGACGGAGCCCCTAGCTGCGCCTCGATCTGCCGTTGGCTCTTGATGCGCTGATACGCGGGATCGGCGAGCTTCAGCCGTTCGCTGCCCTGGGCGATGAGGTGATAGATGAGCAACGTGCGCATCGGCTCATTCACCTCAGCCAACGCCAGCCACCGCCGCATCGAGGCGGGGTTCAGCGTCAACTGCGGCTCGATCCGCTGCTCAGCCGCGATCACGATGCCGCCGACTTTCAGGGGCGCCGAGCTCAGATCGAGGCCAAACCGCGTCGTCAGGGCCTGCCGCATCGCCATGAGGCAGCGTCGCTGGTCACCCAACAGCGCCGGCAACGCTCCGTCGATGAGTCGGAACAGCTGCGTGCGCAGTTCAGTGTTCAACGCGTCGGCCTGGTGCAGATCGACCTCGGGCACCGGCCGGCGCAGCCCGGGCGATCGGCGCGTGGGCGGCACGCCTTCGCTTTCTGGATGCAAGAACCGCGCCGCGTTGCGCGAGAATCGATCGAGACGGTCGCTTTGATCGACATCGATGAGATCCGAGACCTTGCCGATCAATCCAACCGCCTTCATCAGCGACGCGAAGCGGCCGCCCGTCGCCAGCGTCGTGAGCACGATATCCTCGCGGCGCTCATACTCCGCCTCGTCGGCGTCGAGCCCGTCGCCGGAGGTGAGGATGGTGGCCAGCATGTCGATCGTCGTTTGCAGGCCACCGGCTCGTCGCTGTGTCGCGTCGCCGATCA